>Ga0207094_1093_pt1 | contig 13140 bp, 12 predicted proteins | sample Alteio_BWMinHeat_90_FD_153518 | JGI IMG/M metagenome (GOLD analysis project Ga0207094, IMG submission 153518) | Enriched cells from forest soil in Barre Woods Harvard Forest LTER site, Petersham, Massachusetts, United States -... | ecosystem: Environmental > Terrestrial > Soil > Temperate forest >... | reverse complement strand
CGATCGTTTACAATATATCTATTTTAGGTCAGTGTGCCGATCATCCTTTTAACTTCAATGACCTCACCAATGGTGCGGCCTGCGACAATATTAATCCATAGAACGCTCGAAATAATGCAAAAGCCAAAAAGAGAGCCCGGGACAAGGGAGACGTCCTACTCTAATGACCCCGTTTCGTTGCAGGAGCCGCACAATTACGGTTGCGGCGCAAGGCCACAAAATCATAAATGCGAGTTCCGACCCAAGGGATGCCTGGAATACTCAGAGCATAGCGAAGGGGGAAAAAATAACGGGAGTTACCCAGAACTAAAAGTACAGCATCAAACTTGAAATGATCTTGGCCCTGGTGATCTTTGACAACCCAAGAATTTTGTTGTTCCATTTTTTCAAGAATTTTTGGATCCTTTTGCCCTGGCAATACTTGCAGATGGGGAATTGAAAAAAAAGATTTGATCAGACCCACAATTCGCTTACAGGTGCCGCAGTCTTCATCGTAGTAAATCGTTATTGCCATTCCATAAGTATGACCTAAGAAAACAAGAGAAGCAAGCCCGACTTAATTCAATTTCGGAAACAAAGTCGTGGCGTTGACCATCACTTGATACTGCAGCTCAGGTTCCGAAACACCCTTCAACTCGGCTATTTTTTTTGCCGTGTGGATCAAAAGTGAGGGCGCATTTTCAATTCCTCGGTGGGGAGCTGGGGTGAGAAAAGGAGCATCGGTTTCGACATGCAAGCGATTGAGCGGCGTCGATCGAACGACATCTCTTAAGTTTTCGGCATTTTTGAAAGTGATAATGCCGCTGAAGGAAATATTAAAGCCGATGTTCAACGCTTGTTCCGCGAGCCAGGGTGTTCCAGTAAAACAATGGATCATCCCTCGGAGGCCGGGAAAGTCCTTCAATATTTCGATGGTATCAGCTTCGGCGTCGCGGGTATGGATTTGAACGGGCATAACAAATTCAGAAGCAATTTCCAGTTGGCGGCGAAAGACTTTCTTTTGAATTTCGCGTGGAGAGTGGTCGTAATGAAAATCTAGTCCAATTTCACCAACAGCCACCACACTTCGTTCATTTAAATTTTCTTGAATTTGGGTCTCAACTTCGTCATTGAAATGTATGGCCTCGTGGGGATGGACTCCGAGAGCGGCACCCACGATGGGAAAATATTTGTGGGCCAAGGCCAACACTTGCTCGTTGTCCTTGGGGTGGCAGGCGATGGTGATCATACGCTCAACTCCAGCCTCGCGAGCCACTCGCAGAGTTTCGTCGGGTGAAGGTTTTAGCATTTCAAGATGAGTGTGAACGTCAATCCATCCCATGAATCCCCCGACAAAAAGTTTCAAACAGCAGAGTGCGGTCAACATTGGCGTGAATGTCTTTCTCAAGTTGAAAGCTCTCTTGCGCCAATCGATCAAGAGTTGAAAAATCCATTCTGCCCAAATCGCGAGCGAGACTCTCTTGAGCTGGATTTAGCAGTGGTCCGATTTCAAGTTTTGTAAACCAGGCGTCCCGCACCAAACGCTGCCAACATTGAATGGTTGACAGTGAGGATTCTTTTTCTTTGGTCAATAAAGGCAGACTCGCCAAAGCCTCGAAACGGTCACCCTGCAAGATTTTTTTCAGCACATCGTAAGACACTTGACGAACTTTTTCGCTAGCAAGATCAGGATCTGTGTTTGTCTCTTGAAAACTTAAAGGAGCAAATCTTACGATGCGACTGCGAGAGCGTAGTGTTGGAAGAACTCCACCTTCTTGGCTTGAGATCAAGATGAAGTAGGTATGCGGTGGTGGTTCTTCCAAAATTTTTAGCAGTGTATTGGCCGCCTGAACGGTCATTGCCTGCGCCTCATCGATAATCGTTACGCGAGCTTTGCCCAAAAGTTTTAGGCGCGTGAAATCTTGAATAGCGCGAACTTGTTCGATTTTAATTTGCACACCGTCTGGTTCAATGACCAACAGGTTTTCGTGCTGACCTTTTTCAAGACGCAAGCACGAGGGACAACTGCCGTAGGCTTCGCGAGAAACTTCGCAAAATAGCGCTTGAGCCAATCCAAGAGCCACCTTTTTTTTACCAATTCCAGAGGGACCTAAAAATAAGAGCGTCGGAGCTAAATGATTCTCAGAGGCATTTTGAAGTAGACGCCGAATACGATCTTCATGGCCTTTGACAGAGCTTAAGAGGCGAGCCATTGTCGACTCTTCAAGGTTTCAATGAGTTTTTCAAAAACGCTGGGCAATGCTTGAGTGGCATCCAAAACCAACCAGTCAGAGGACTGTAAATTTGTCTGTACATGAGTCTGCGAACTCTGAACCTGGTCCAAATAGCCTTGGCGGACGCGCGAGTGAAAATCCTTGTTCTCAGCTTCAAAACGATCGGCGGTTTGGCCCGAAGTTTGAAATCGTTTTTGCTGACGGGCAAGGGCCACCTCAACAGGGGCATCCAGTAAAACAGTAAGGTCTGGTTTCAGTCCTCCGGTAGCAAAGTCGTTGAGCCATTGGGCATCGCTGACTCGAATATTTCGGCCGGCGGCTTGAAAGGCCAAAGTACTGGCCGTAAAGCGATCACAAAGAACCCAGCGTTTTTCGTCTAGGGCCGGGCGAATAGTGCGGGACACATGCTGAGCTCGAATGGCTTCATACAAAAGTAGTTCGCACAGGGGAACGGGAGTTTCTCCGTTTCGCCGAAGCAGGACTTGTCTGAGTTCATCGCCTAAAGTCGTGCCCCCGGGTTCTCGAGTGATGATAAATGGTATTCGACGCCTTGTGAGTTCTTCACCCAACAGGCGAAGCAAGCTTGTCTTGCCCGAACCATCCAATCCTTCAAAAACTAGAAATGCCATTTTTTTGTTTTGCCTTTTGCCTAGTCCTTTGTCACTGATTTTCTTCTCATTAATCCATTGTCGTTTTCCGAAAAGGCTCCTATGAGCACTCAAGTCCGCATTCTCATAGCCGATCGCGACACATTGATATCGCGTAAGCTTGCTGAATACATTCAAGATAAAGGCTTTGAGAGCCAATTGGTGAGGACAGGCGCGGAGGTCCAGAAAGCCATCATAGAGTGGGTACCCGATCTTATTCTCTCAGACCTCATTCTTGAAGACACAACGGCCATTGATCTACTGCAATTTTTGCGCAACAACCCTGAGCTGAACAAGAAAAAAATTCGCTTTGTTGTGACCTCAGCTCAAAGCAATGCAGCTAATGTGAAAAAGTGCCTCCAGTCGGGGGCCGTCGATTATGTCGTAAAACCCTTTCGCCTTGAAACGCTTATTCCTCGCCTGGCCTTTTACATTCAAGAAAAGCGTCAGCTAGAAGAAAAAAGCAATCAGAAATTCGCTGACGGAGGGGACTTCTACCTCAACCTCACAGATCTCGTATTGCGAGAAGGGGCCTCTGGCAAACCCATTCACGACACTCTTTTTAATTTGGCTAATATGTTAGCTCTCACTTTCTCTGCCGTTCGGTGCTCCATCATCGAATGCAATCGAGACACCTATGAGGGATATGTGCGGGTCTCAAACGATGATTTTAAGATCAAGGAAATCAAACTCGATCTGAATAAATATCCTGAAGTGATGTATGTCATGAACAAAGAGCAGATGGTAGCGGTCGAAAATATGGAAAATAATCCCACCCTCGCCGCAATCAAAAAACATGTTCAGACGATTTCATTTAATGCCTTGATTGTGTGCCCTGTGAAACTGCAGGGTCAGTTTTTTGGAGTCATGTCTGTTCGCATGGGGCAGAGAAAAACTCCCTACACCGATCGAGAGCTGCGCTTCGCCCAGTTGATCGCCAATGTTGCAAGCCTCGTATTGAGCACTCGTGAGGCGCAAGGTGCGACGCCGCAAGTGGCTGTTTCGCCTGTGGCTTCTTGATTTAGAGGGCCACCTCATTGACAAGACCCAGACCTTGTGACTACCTTCGACCTAGGACTAGGGGGGTAGGGTATGGCACGTTTCGGGTTTCAATTTTTTCTCTTACTTGGGTTTTTCATTTCAAGTGTAACGATATCCGTTCTTTCTTCACCGGCTATGGCCGACAAAGGCACTGTTATTTTAGTACCGGGAACCCTGAATTCACTCGTTCCTGGAACTAGTGACGGACCTTATTTTAGCCAAGATATCGTAAAAGCCATTCAAGACGAAGGTTACAATATCACTGTCGTTAAATCTCTCGATCCACTGGGGCGCATTGAAGATAATGGCAGTGTGGTTTTGACCCAAATGAGGCAGTGGTATTCACAGAATCAGGACCGAGCTAATCAGCCAATTATTTTACTGGGTCATAGTGCTGGGGGTCTTTTTGCAATGGCGGCTGCAGCGTTGGCGCCGGAACTTCCAATTACAAAGATCATTTTGATTTCAACTCCCTTGGATGGAAGTGCATTAGCCAATCATTTTTTTGGCAGCGATGGGATTCCTCAGACATTGAATATTCTGCCCGGTTACGACGCTCTCAAAGATTTAACCACTGCGAAAGTTACAGTCTTTCTGAATCAGTTGCGTTTGCCACCAGACCTTGATGTCTACGCGGTTGGAGGCTCTCAGCCTCTGGCTCCTGGAATCACGAAAGCCATGGATTCGGAATATATTTCACCGATTTTAACGACTCCTGCAAATATCATCCAAGTTGAGTCCGACGGAATCATGGACACAGAGTCAGCTTACGGAGTGAACGCCACCCTCATCGACACAAACGAAAATGAACTGCCTCTTCATCGTTTGTGGAATCTAAAAATCCCATTGGATCATCACGAACAAAATCTCGATTATCGTTTTTTCAAATATTCAGGCTTCTCAAACACCGATCTAGTCCAACAAGGACAAATCCGATACTACACCGAAATCCTCCAAGCCACCGAATAACAGCCAATAAAAAATCGGCATAAAAAACTACAATACAGCCAATCCCACTTAGCCAAAACAGTGTAGAGCCGCCCGATGAAAGAGGAAGGTCTCTTTGTCGGGCACTCGCGATGTGCAGGAGGCACCGAGGTCCATGGATGGCCGAGAGCGAATGGTCGCGCTGGACGCGCGACTGTGCCCGACACAGAGACCTTCCTCTTTCATCGGGCGGCTCTTATCCTTCGGTGCGGTCGATTTTACAACTATAGCTACGGCGATGGGGATGTTTGTTCATTGTGCAGCCAATGTCGAGAGCTCCGACACGGCAAAAGTTGCCTGAGCAGTTGCCACGAATTCCATTTTTTCGAATGGCCACGTATAGTTTTTTTGCGCGGCTGCCTTTGATTGAAATTCGCTGAGTGTTGAGACCATCAATGAGTCCGCAGGAATAACTGCGAACCCCTTTTCGTAAACCTTTGATTTCGCAAATGACTGACTTTGCTGTGACATCGCAAGCGCCCATACCGCAGTCTCCCTCGACACCACTGGTGACCAGCGATTTGTAGAGATGACCGACATCGCCACCATTGCTAGCCGTGGATTCAGAAAGGGCCAACACTTGAGAAGAGACAAAGAGGCAGAAAATCAATAGGGTCGCAGAGAAGGTGAGTTTCATATTATTTCTTTTCCGTCCCTAATAGGTTTTTGAAATTGATAGAGCTCCTCAATGTGCTAACTTTTTGCTTCATAGTCTGAGGCTCGCTCATAAGTTTTTGCAAGATTTTAGGAATTTCAGCATCCACCAAATCCAAAGAATTGGACATCTGCGAATTAAAGGCTGTGGCCACTTGGGTCTTAATTCCGTTCATCAAAAGCAAGTTTTCAATGGCGTGAAAAGCTTGGTTGATGAGCGTTGCCTTGCTGTCGCCTTTACTTTGAATGGTGGTGTAGCAATTTTCGCTGTCACAATCATTAGAGCTTGCCAAAAATCGCGGAGTACCGATTCTCAGACTGATGTCTGAGTTTTTAGGGTCATAAGTTAGGGATCCTGATTCATCTTTTGCAAATGCCTCTTGCCAGCTTTCTCCATTTTTTCGTTCAAGAATCATCTGAACTTTTTGAAAAACGATTTCTAGCTTGATTTGATTGACGCGATTTTTAAGACCTGGAATTTTTCCGATTAACGTTGTCCAGCTGGACTCAGGAAATTTAGCATGACCACTGACAGTGATGCCGTCGTAAGGATTAGAAGAATCAACAAGGTTGTCCATTGATTTAGCCTTTGAGTTTAAGCGACCAAAGGTGGTGATAAGAGTGAGTTTGTTGCTGTTTGCCTTTGAAAAATCCTTTTGAGATTCTACTTGAATGACCTTATAACTTTTTTCATCAGTCCTAATCAGTTCGTTGTACCCAAAATGATTGAAGATGGCTTGAGGGGTATCAATTTCTTGTCCCTTTCCCAAATCTTGAGAAAAGGGTTGAATTCTATAGTCCTCAATATTAGTGCTCATTCGATTGTCGTCCGTCTTTGGAGGAACTAGTTCTCCGATGGCCGGTAAAATCATTCTCATTCTAGACTGGCTGCCATGGACTGCATCAATGGTCATGGTGGATTCGGCTAAAACGGGTTCATAGGAAGTGCCAAGCCACATCAACCGTTCAGCGGGCAGAACCGGTGAGGCCATTGGGTAAGAGCCAGAAAGTTGTTGTTTCATCCCTTCAATGACATCATTGATGAAGGTTTGGTTATTTCTGTAATCCATTGGAAAATTTTTAACCAGCGGTTGAAAGAGAGGCGCAATCTTTGAAAGTGCTGAGCCTAAAATTCCCTTTGAGAATTTGAGATCGGCATTCAAGTAACTCTTGGTTGTCACAGGAGTGATCAAATAGTTGAGATTGCCAGCTCCAATTTCCTTTTCAAGATCTTCCATACCTTTAGTGAAATACATGTCAAAAAGCGAAAGGCTTCTTAAGCCCTGACGAGTGGGGGATTGAACCTCAGTAACGTCGCCGTTGATTTCCTTATTTCCAGATCCATTTCGAATGTAGTTGACCCAATAACCGTAACCGGCAGCGTTTGAGATCAAGTTAAGGATCAGTCGAAGCTTGTTTGAATCTTCAGTGATAAACAAAGTATATTCGCGGCCATAGTCTGCGCCAGTGGGGCGGCCCCATTCCTCACCTGTAATGATTTGAGCTTGTGCGGCGACACCTTGAAAGCCCACAGTTCCAATGACAACCAGTTTTGCAAATCGATGAAAGAGTGACATGATTATTTTCCTCCTGTTGGATTGGCCAAGGCATAGACAGAGAGAGTCTCTACGAGTGCTGTCAAGAAAGCTTGTCTCGGAAAAGTGTGTTCGTAATATTTCCCTTTTTCAACATTGGCAGGTTTATAAACCTGTTGAAAAGCCAAACTCCAGTGAGTTGCTCGCATTTCACCAAGATCGACATAGTCGATCGACTTAGCCTCGGGCAAAAGTGAGTTTCTCGGTAGGCTTCCAAAGTTTTCAGGCAAAGTTTTCCCTGTATTTTTTTGATAAACATCCAAGATTTCAGAGCGCATTTTCTTCAATTCATCGGGAGTCAAATTCTCGCTCAAAGGGCGTTCATCGAGATACATGGACTTTGTATCAACCCATGCGACTTGTGTGTCAAAGAGACCTCCCTTGGATTGTTGAAAGCCCATCAATGAAGTGAGGTGTAGGAAGAGATTGTCGATACTAAACCAACGATGATCAATAGTCCCTTCGCTCAGAACTTGAGGAATTGTCAGAGGAGAAATCGTTTTCTGATTGTTAACCGGTGGAGCTGGCAAAAAGAAATCCTTGATATTTGTAATATCCGAGAGGTTGAAAATGGCGATTGGCGAATTGAATACTTTTTCATTCATATTTTCAAGGTTCCACTTGATACGGGCATAGTTACTCATGTCGTATATGCCCTTGATGGTTTCGTCGACTTGATCCGCTGTCGTGAGCGTTCTTAAGTCATCACCGAAGTAGACTTGTAAATTTTCATTCACTTTGGCTCCGATACTTGTATGCAAAAAAGCCTGCATGGCGGTCTTTACCAAAGGCAAAGCTTGAGCATTCAAGGCCACCGTGACAAGTGGAGCGAGCACAGGGTTCAGGAGGGCTGATACGAATTCAGGTTGTCCTTTAATCCAGTTAGTGGCTTGGTCAATATTTGTTGATTTTGTTTCATCGAGAATTGTGCGAATGGCAGATTCTGCTGGGACGGCCCCTTGAACCACTCCGGCAATCGTGACGATCATTCGGGTTCGCTTACGAATCTCGGGATGGTTGGCGACGCAATTGTGGGCAATGCCAGCCCCTTTACTGTATCCAACAAGAATAAGTTTTTTGTTTTGGTAGGCTGCTGGAAGATTTGCAATCCATTTTGCTAAGTGATTGGCAGAATAGACATCTCGGCCTGTGGAATAACCAAGCTCTTCGAGACCCAAGGGATGTAGAACGTCGAACATGATTTCTTTTTTTGGTTCATAGAATTTCTCAGGAGCGCTGTCCCCGTCATATTTTTTTGTTTGCGGATTTATCCTGCGGACAGCTGGACGGCCATAATAGATGTTCGCTGCTTCAACCAGTTCAGGATAAGTATAGTCAGCAATGGTATGGCTTCCAAACCCAGGTATGACGATCAAGACGGTGTCTTTGAGAGCCTTCATCACACGTTGGCCTAATTCAGTAGTGAAATAGTTCTTTTGTATGGGTTGGCCTTTTTGAGATTGAAGTGCGCCAAGTAAGTCTTTTGCATCATTTGAGAGATTGGACATACCAGAAATGTCCGATAAGTTTTGAGACTGCAATTTTTCATGGTTGGCTGGATTCGATAAAACTTCCTCGCGGCTGTTGAACACTTGATCCGCTGTTTTAGAGACTAATTTTGTAGAGCCATCTTTTTCCTTAACTTCAACATGGCTTGTGATTTCTTTATATGTCTTGTTAAAAGAGTCGGGGCTATAATAGAGGGATTGTTTTTTAAGAACAGATGTCTCAAAGCCTGATTTCGCTGGGTCATTATTTTTTTCAATATTCCAAGCAAAGAGCTCATTGAACAAAGTTTTCCAGTCCGCAGTCACTCGCTGGGGATTTTGATCCTTCTCAATGATTTCAGCGCTCAACGTCGGCTGAGCAATAAGGGATAAGGCTAGTAACCAAGCTGTCCGTACCATGATTCGTCTCCTTCAAGTGTTAATTCGTCTGTTATAACTTTCAAAGTTTCATAATATTTTTCTTCTGTTTCCGTATAGGATATTGGATGCCTGAACGGTGACGGTGCATTGTCGTCGTCAAAGTAGAGAATCCTGGCATAGATGGACAGATTGTTTTTTCGCAATTGCGAGAGCTTTCTTGCTTGCTCAGAAGTTAACAATGGCTTCTTCACCATCTTTGCGAACAGTTCTGGGTTTTGATAATCTAAATCCTCTTTTTTAGGACCAAGTCTTAAGTCACTGGAATAGCCCTTACCTTTTACGAATTTGTAAATGCGATCTAAAACATCAAGCAAATAGTGGTCGGAATGTTTTAGAGAGGGGTCAGCTTGGTTTCTATAGGCTTTCCTAAGCAATTCGGCCCATCCAACCACATCTGGATAAGCAAAACCCCGAATCATGATATTGAAAATCGCTTTGTCGGATTTGTTCTTGGTAATAAGTTCTTCTGGGACACCGTCCTCCATCGCTAATAGGGAGTGTGGCTCTACGGGCTGATGTTTGATTTGGTTGGGCCCATAAAAATTGATATTGTCCTTAAAGTATTTATAAATGAGATTTCGCATATCGGTAATGCGAAGACTCATTTCTTCATTCCAAACCGGATATTCTTTTCCGTTTCCTTCAGCCTCAGACAGATGGACTGTTTCATCAAGTGGAGTCGGAGATATTCCCACCAATGTGTTGTTAACAAAATTTCTAATTTTGTCATTCATAGAGAGAGCGTCAACATCGGTGCCTGCTGACTTTATGGCCCAGTCGGTTTGAAACAACTTGCCCGGTTCTGACTCTTCGAAATTATATAATTCTTTTGTAAATTCAAACATCACGTCTTGCAGCAATCGGCCCTGGCGATAGGGATCTGGCTCTCGGTTGCTAAATAGTTTTAGAACTGAATCCAGCGCTTCTTTCGTAATCATTTTATTTCGAATAAAATCTTGTTCTCGATATTGTTCAGCCATGTATTGGGTGCCATATTTTAGGTACGCGGGGTCCTCTAGAATGTAGCGTTCTAAAATAGTTTGGATGCCACTCTTAGTAAGGTATGAGGTGGCTAGTTCTTCAAATGTGAGAGTATAATTTTTTTTGACTTCTCCTGGCGTCGCAAAATCCGTATCTAAGGATTCCTGAGGCAACAGACTCCGAATGGCCGTCAACGCTTGAAAAACCGTTTTAACCATTTCTCTGTATTTGTCTAGATGAGCATAAGGGCGGTCGGGCCAATGGCCACGATTGGCGTGTCCCAACATTGCACCAAATCCGGCGTGTGAGTAAGAGTCTTCAAGGGTATGTAAGCCGGTGGATGCCTTTAAAAAATTTCCTTGCTCAAGTCCTTCGGTGATCATTTCGCTGGCCATGGGACAATTCGGTTTTGTCTCAGGTGACAAATCCAAATGCATCATCTCTGTTGGGTTAAGCGAAGTAGTAAAGTCAGTGCTGGGAAAGTGAATTAGGCGTCGAATTCTTTCTCCTAACAGAGGTTGCCACCAGTTATTTTTGATTCTTCCGTCCATTTCTTCCATGGGGCTAGAAATTTTACTTTCATCGGGCCATTGGGCATTGATAGCAATTTGAAGGCAGGTTTCTTTGTTGATTCCAGCCCATCGGCACATGGCGTAGGTTCCGTAAAAGTGCAGATCTGTATCATAGGCCATTGAGATTTGACTCAAGGGAGTGACAAAAAAGAGTACAGACATAATTTTTAAAACCAATTTACGCATAGCTGATCCTACCTTTAAGGTCTTTACGTGAAATAAATACATACTCTGTGCCACCCCAGTAGAAAACTGTGATCGCCTTTCTAATTGCATAAAATGACAGGTAAAAATGAGATAAGGGGTTATTTTTCCGTAAGTTGGAGTTTGTCAAAGTGTCCGCCGGAGTGCCAAAAAAAGGCAGGGTGCATTTAGGGCTTCAAGAATGCACCCCTCAAAATTTTATAAAAGACTTGATCAGTTATTGAATTCAAGACTAAGTTTCCGGGCAGGGGGGTATTTATGAAATCTTTTATTTTTTCTTTATGTGTGGTTCTCAGTCAGGCGGGAGTGGTATCTGCCGTTTATGCCGATGATGTTAACTTACCAAAATTTTCTGAAGTTGTTACAGGTCAATCGATTTACGAAGCTCAAGATCTTTACGGCCTAGACAGCCGAGGACGTGGCTTCTGGGCGCTTGGGGCGGGAACCTTACTGACAAAAAATATCTACCGCTGGGATGGTTTTTTAAGTTTTGAGGCTCATCGCTCGCTGGCTCGTAGGATTTCAACGAGTCAGTTGAACGGAACGCTCACTCCCGGTTGGGGCGGCAATTTAAGTATAGGAGCGGGATACAATACAAATTCTTTTCGCTGTGGCGGCTCGCTCACATGGACCTATGAAGATCCCATTGCCGTTGCCGCAGACCAAGTTTCTTCTTCTGGAGTGGCTCAGCGCTATGCTACGGGCTCACTCACCGGAAGCTACATGATTGCCGACAGCTGGAGTGCCACACTGACCTATTCAGATCAAACGCTTTTTGGGGACCCTTTAAACACAACACTTGGCCGAGCAGTGAGTTTTCAACTGCTACGCCGTTTTGAGAGGTGATTTATGTTTTCAGTTTCAAGATTTTTTAAGGTTTTTCTAACTCCCTTGGCCTTGCTGGCATTTGTTGCTTGGTCTAAGTCGACCGTCGTGCGGACAGCTCCGGGGACTGGTGCCGATCAAAATAGCAGTCCGTTCTTAATTGCTCCTTATATTTTCTCAACGGACTCTGGCGAGTTAAAAGTGGCCTGGCAATATCAGCCTGCCAGCACTTTCGCAAATCCAGGTCTTCAAATTTTGGTCGATCAGGGAGCAGGCACCGACGGTGCCCAAGTCCCCGCCACAGCCGACGGAGACCTTTGGGTTTCAAATCTCGCTCAAAAAGCCTGTGGCTTCGGAACTCTTCGCTACCAAGTACCTGGAATGACCGAGGCAAAAAATGTGACTGCAATCCCTTGTCAAGAAGATGGCGGCAATATTCGCTTAGCCTTTATTGCTGATGCCCAAGAAGGCCCTCAATTTGTACAAACCCTTGCACAACAAATGCAGCAACAATCGGTGACAGCTATACTCAACGACGGTGATCTGGTCGAAACCGGCGATAAAATGCAGGATTGGGTTGATTACTTTGGCGCGATGTCGGCTTTGAGTTCAAATATTGTAATGTTTCCAGCTGTCGGAAACCATGAATATCGGGCCCAACCAAATTCTTTGCTTTGGTCTCACTTTTTTCAAAAGCCAGCCGAACAAGCCCACTATTCTTTTTTCCTTGGTGACGCTCACATCATTGTTTTAAATACCTGCTTTACAGACGACCCCGCGCAAACGGATTCACAATTACCTTGGCTGCGCGAACAGCTGGCTGTTCAGGCCCAGTGGAAAATCGTCATGTTTCACCATGCCGTGTACAGCAAAGGATTTTTCAACAGCCCGCTTTCACCGAAGAAAGAATATCAAGATCTTCAGCGAGAGTATGTTCCGCTTTTCGAAAGTGCGGGAGTGGATTTAGTACTCAATGGTCATACCCACATCTATGAGCATTCTGTGCATAACAATATTCACTATCTTGTGGCAGGACCTGCCGGCGGTTTGATGGGATTCTATGCGACAAGCAATCCCTATTCGGTGTTTTCAGCTCTTGAGAGGACTGTGACTTATTTTGATGTTTCTTCTCATCAGATTCTAGCGAAGACCCTCAATATTGAGGGTCAACAAATTGATACTTTTACATTGGCGAAGTAAGCAGAAACGGATTTAAGGATCGAATCCAGTTCGATCCTCAAAGTAATCCTTTAGACCAAGAAGAAGCGGATGGAATCCGTGATCTAACATTTCTTGATAAGCATCCTTCGGAGCAACATTTTGAACCAAAACACGGTAGAGGCCAACAGCCAATCCTGTTCGGTCTTCCCCATGTTGGCAATGAATGAGAATCGGTAAAAGATCAGGATTTTGAAGATCAGCAAGAACCCGATTCATGTCCGTATCTGAAGGACTAAAGAAACCGCTCAAAGGAACAGAGACAAAATTCATAT
>Ga0207094_1092_pt1 | contig 13147 bp, 13 predicted proteins | sample Alteio_BWMinHeat_90_FD_153518 | JGI IMG/M metagenome (GOLD analysis project Ga0207094, IMG submission 153518) | Enriched cells from forest soil in Barre Woods Harvard Forest LTER site, Petersham, Massachusetts, United States -... | ecosystem: Environmental > Terrestrial > Soil > Temperate forest >... | reverse complement strand
TTAACGTGGAGTATTCACTTTATCTAGGTACCGCGCGATTTATGAACCGTGAGGAAGCTGAAACGTCTCTGCTTGCGAGGGAAGTTTTCGGTGTTGGTGGCGTTGCTCAGATTATGGTTTCCGAACAGAAGCTTACAGTCGTAAAGAGCTCTGAACTGCAGTGGAGTGAATTGGGTCGATTGATTGGCGCTGTGATTCGTAGATCAATCCAGGAACACCAGGAAAAAAAACAGCCATTGGTGAGTGAATCGGCAATCAGCACGGACTCCCTGGAGCCGCTAATTCAGAAACTTTTGGATTCGGAGGTGAACCCTTCGGTGGCTTCCCATGGCGGGAAAATCACATTAGTGGAAGTGAAGGATTTGAAAGTTTATCTTCAAATGAGTGGGGGTTGCCAGGGCTGTAGCTCGGCAAAGCACACTTTGAAAGATGGAGTAGAAAAAACGATCCGAGGGAGATTTCCTCAGGTTCGTGAAATAGTGGATGTGACGGATCATCGGATGGGGAAAATGCCCTACTTACTTTGACGGAGGTTCGGGGGCTTCGTTTTTCTTAATAGTCTGTCGAACCAGATTGCGCACAATGCGGCTCCGATTCGCTCCACCCATTAAGGCTTTTGCGTCATCATAGAGTCCCGGGTCGTTTACCAATGCACCCAGAGTTCCCGTACCATCGTTTATTTTTTCCAGAATACCGTTCAAATTCTTAATTACCGCTTTCATATGGAAGTCATCGAGCTCGCGGTTGAGCTTTTCGGTGGCCGTGGAAAGATTTTTCGCTGAACTCGCAAGCCCTTGGAAAAAAGTATCGCTCCGATTATTCGATTCAAAAGTTTTCAGTAATTTATCGGTACTGGCAGCAACGCTGTTTAATGTCACCATCAGCGCATCGCCTTTGTTAATAAACTGGGGGAGTCCCGAAGTGACTTTGGGAGGGATCTCTCCACCATCGGGCATCTTCCCTTCAGAAGGATTTCCGGGCGAGAGGGTGATGAACTTGTCACCTAATAAGCCTAATGTGCCGATTTCAGCTGTGGCGTCCTTGTGCATCATTTCGCCGTATTTTTTGGAAACTGCCATAGTCACTGCGATATTTTGTTTGGCGGGATCGTAATCGATGTTTTCGACAGTGCCTACGGAGAGCCCCGATAAAACCACTTTAGCTCCGACAATCAGACCCTCGGAGTTGGCAAAGTGCACAAAATATTTATTTTGTTTAGTGAGAAGATTCTCTGTACTTCCCAGAACGAGGATGGCTAGCATCGTAAGGCCGGCGCCCAGTGTGACAAAAAGGCCTACCTTGAGTTCGATTTCAGTTTTTTTTGCTAACGCCATATTTTTTTGCTTTCTTAGTGGTCAGGTCCCACCGACCCACTGATAAACGACTGAACCAGGGGGTCCTTGGAGAGTTTCATTTTTTCCACGGTCTCAATGACGTAGATTGTCCCATTATATAAAATTGCGATACGGTCAGCAATTTCGAATGCGCTGGGGATGTCATGTGTCACGAAAATGCCAGTAATGCCTTTTGTCTTTAGTTTTTGAATATTATCCAGGAGCCTTTTGGTGTTGACCGGGTCCAACCCCGCCGTAGGCTCGTCAAAGAGTATAATCTGAGGCTGAATAATCGTTGCTCTTGCTAGCCCTGCCCGTTTTTGCATGCCCCCGGAGAGCTCCGCCGGTAGAAGGTCATTGCTCCCCTTCATATCAATTAACTCCAGCATCTGGTTGACCCGCTCATGGATCTCTTCGTCACTCAATTTAGTGTGCTCCCTGAGAGGGTAGGAGAGATTCTCTTCGACAGTCAGAGAATCGAAAAGCGCACCATTTTGGAAGACGTAAGCAATTTTAGTGCGAACCGGAATTAGTTTTCTTTCGCTCAATCGAACGATGTTTCTACTCTCAAATAAGATCTCTCCGGCATCCGGTTTTTCCAATCCAATGATGGAACGTAGGATCACGCTTTTTCCGGTGCCCGATCCTCCGAAAAGCCCCAGGATTTCACCCTCATAAAGCTCAAAGGAAACACCTGTATGCACTTTTTTTTCCCCGAAACTTTTATGAAGGTTTTTAATTTCCAGCGCGATTTTGGGTGAAGGTTCGCTCATGATAATCAGCCTTTTTTTAGTACTTCGGGAAAACAGTGATAATGAAAAATTTCGTCAGGAAAAAATCACTGATCATAATGAAAATACTGGAAGTGACCACTACCCAAGTAGTGGAGTTACCGATTCCTTGGGTTCCGCCTTCCGTATTCAGCCCTTTCCAGCAGGCACAGATCGAAATGAAAAAAGCGAACACAAAAGTTTTTGCCATTCCGGTAAGCAAGTCATACATCCGAAGGGTTTCTATGGATTTCTGAATAAAATATTCCGAATTAATGCCCAGTTCTTTCAAGCTCACCACCAGCGCGCCGAATAATCCGATATAATCGGCAAAAAGAGTCAATAAGGGTAACGCAATTAGGCTCGCGTATAGGCGGGGGATCACTATTTTCTTAATCGGACTCGTGCCCAACGCCCGAATAGCGTCGATTTGTTGGGTGACTTTCATTGACCCCACTTCGGAGGCGATTCCAGAGCCGATTCTTCCCGCTACCAGTAGGCTTGTAAAAACAGGACCCATTTCCCTGAGAATGGTCAACGCCACCAGTCTAGGGACGTAGAGTTTCCCTCCGAACTTGGAAAGACCATAGCCAAATTGCAAGGCCATCACTGAACCCGTTGCCAGCGCGGTTACCGCGACCAATAAAAAAGACTGAGTTCCAATCGAAAAGATCTGTTCTATGGTCAATTTCCAATAGTAGGGCGGTCGAAAGGCTTCCCGTGCCACTTGATAGCAGAGTAACCCGAAACCCCCTGCGAACCGTAAGGAAGAAAAACATCTTTCACCGACTCTTTGAAAAAAGGATCGAGCCACGGTATCAGCGCTGGGAACCGCCGAGTAAAAAGAAGAGGAAGGGGACATCCTCCTAACGTACTATTTATTTCAACCTAAGAGAAGCCACGAATTGGGAGAAATCCGTTTCATTATTCTTGAAGCGGTCGGGAGGGGTCAGGTAGACCATATCGTAAATACAACTATGGCGATGAAGTACAACAGTTCGAATCATGATGTCTTCAGATTTGATTTTTCCTCGCACTGTGGTTTGAAGAGCAGGCGTTCCTTGGATAGAGAGCTGATTTTCATCGCGTTGCATTATATCGGAAATTCCAAAGAAAAGAAGATTAGAAAGATCTCTAAGACCTTTAAGTGAATCGGAATATTGGGCATTCTGTCGGCATGCTGAATTCAAGGAAATAGTCGAAGCGTTCTTCTTAGATTGGTAGACAACATCGGATACTTCCGTAGCTTTCGCATCAGGATCTTTTGAATCGGCTACGGCCGACAGATCCAGCCTCTGCCATTCTTCGGGCCTTTGTTTGCTTAAATCTAAAACTCCGTAAGCCTCGGATTTCTCGTCAATAGGTTTGATATTTCCAATCAAGAGCCCGCAACCTGATTGAACCATGGTCATGAACAGAATTATCGCATTGAATTCAGCAGTGAACCGTTTTCGAGAGTATTTCATTTGCCCACTGTAAACCGTCAATGCCTCGCCGTAAACTGTTGTGTTTCCTGACGCTAGGTCAAAAAAGTGGGGTTGGACCTTTTAGCCGGCTCGGAAATTACCTAGTGTGAACAGATGCTTCAGTTTTTTCCCTACCTGGCATCCGACTTGCTTTGACTCCTTCATACTTCGTCAGGACGACGCGGGTGGTAGCAGGATGCTGAAATGTTCTTTTACAAATCTGCCGGGCTATGCTTTAGGGCTGATCGCCTATTGTCTTTTCCCTATCTATGGGGCTTCAGCAGATGAATCCTTACATCTAGAAACTTTCAAAACCCACAGCCGTCTAGTCTTTCCCGTGGATGAGAGCGTCGTTTCCGAGATTAGGCCTTCTAAAACAGGTTTTGCATTACTTCTTAAGGGTGTGGGTTTTGGCGAAATGGGAGCTCCCTTGGGTCAAGAGGCCCATTAGGCAGAAAAATTTAAAACTATCTCAAATGATCCCCGTATTTCTTCTCTCACTTTGGTAGAAAACTCGGAAGGTTTGAAAATCGAAGGGAAGTGGAAATTTCCCATTGGCAAAGATGCGCTGGCTAACCCGAAGATGGATTATTTTGATTTTCGGGAAAAGAATCCAGGAAGGCTTGTTTTAGATTTTTGGGTCAAATCAGGTCCTACTGTTTCTGAAGTCCATGAAGTTCAAATCAAAGTTCAACGGCTCGCGGCTTTGAAGAAAGCGGAAGAAGAGACTCGTAAAAAAGTTGAACTCAAACGGATTACCGCCAAGTTGAAAGCGGAATCTGAAGATGTCGGACGTTTTTGTCGGTTGCCGTTAGGCAATGAGAGTGACATTTTTCTGCCTTTGCTCCCAGTTCATGATCGTGTGGATTTTACCCGTTGGTTTGCGACGACAACGGCTGATACGGATTTCCCCTATTTCGAGCCGAAGACGAAGTCTAAAGACGCCCAGTATGTGCGTCTGGCATTGTCTTTTTACCGTGAGGGTAAATTGGGATTAGTGGTTCGAACCCTCGATTTCTTCGATAATGAGTACCCCCATTCCCCTTTTCGAAATGAAATGAAATTCCTTCGTGCCAACGCCATGATCAAACTTGGAATGAATGCAGAGGCCCAATTGATTTTGGGCCAGATTATGGAAAGCGCCAGGAGTACTCCCGTTGCTTTGTATTCTGGAATGTATTTGGCGGGCAAGCTGATTGAAAAAGGAGCTTACCTTGCCTCGCTCGAGCGGTTTCTCTGGCTGATCCATCACTATCCGGACAATCGTTTGGCATGGGTCTTCCATCTGGGAGCAGCTGAGTCGCTTTATTCACTCAAACAAACTGATCGCGCTGCAAAGGAGTACGAATGGATCGTGGAAAACGCACCGCGAGGAAAAGCAAAAGCCGAAGGAGCGCTTCGAGCCGGTGATCTTTATTTAAGTCGATTTCAATACGAACAAGCTTTAGCGAGCTATTTTCAGGGTCTGCATAAATTTGAAGAAGAATCCAAAGAGTTCCCCCCCGTGTATATCAATCGTGCCGAGACACTTTACGGACTAGGGGAGTACGAGCGAGCCAGAGATGCTTTCAAAGAATTCCTCAGAAAATTTCCGGGGCATCCCTCAGGATGGAGAGCAACTTTTGGCCTAGGAGAAATCTACGCGCGACAAGTGATTCCGAGTGCCCCGGGTGAAAACCCAATTGAAGTGGCGCGAACTTGGTATTACGACACAATTAACCACTTTCCTCAAAGTCCCGGTTCCACTTTAGCGCGACTTAGGCTTTTACCCTGTGGCGATCAGGGTGGTTTTACGATGGAATCAGCCGAAAGATTCTTTGAAGGCGAAGCAAAAGACTTTGATGGTCGCGGGGAGGTCTCAATCGCGCTTTATCGTGATTTTCGAGCGATCGCGCATGTTCGCTCGCTGATTACTTTTGGCAATACGGATAAAGCAGTGGACGTGGCTATTGAGGAGCTTGCCTCGATTAACCATACCGATACGCGGGTGATGTTGGGCGGATTACTGGGGACACTTTTTCGAAAAACTATTATCGGATTTTTAGATACTGGGAAAAAATATGAGGCCCTGAAATTTTATAATGAAAAATGGAGCTTGATTCCAAAAGGAAGCCGGGTAGATCCGGATTATCTCCTGAAACTTTCACAGGCTGCCGCCGATTTGGGTTTGGGAACGGTTGCCGAGCAACTAGTGGATTCTTACAATAAAATTTCTCAAATTCGCAGTTTGGCTTCTGTTTCAACCCTAATGCATGAGCCGGAAAATGAGGCCGAACTTGAAAAGGTTCTGAAGCGTTCTGAAAAAAACTTCACTCAAGCCAAAGCCCTTTGGATAGCGGAAGGCTCAAATCATCTTTCACCTGAAAACGCACTGAAGATACGTGATCTTTTGGCCAAAGTGGAGGAGGAATCCCGCTTCTCCTACGAGAAGGAGCTGATTTTGGGATTGATGGAAGACCAGTCCAACCATAAACCGCAAGCATTGATTCATGCGTTGAAAGCCCAGCTTTTGATACCTAACCCACAGTCGCCCCGAAGGGACCTCCGGCTCGACGCTTGGATAGCAAGCCTGACGGCTCAGACAGGCGACGATCCAGTTGCCTTGGATCTTTATCGAGCCTTGGAAGCTCGACTTACCCAATTCGTTCCGGAGCGAACGACAGCTTTTGAACCCGATGGAGCCCAGACATTAGGAGTGCCGCCAATACCGGCAATCGACCAGATTGGAATTGCTGAGGCGACACTATTAGAAAAACAAAAGCGTTGGGGCGAAGCTTCTATCGCTTATGAACGGGCAATGACTAAAGGATGGGGCGGAAATCAGGCTGTTTTCGGCTATGCTCATAGTTTGATTCAATCCGGTCAAAATACGGAGAAGGCTTTTGCCACGTTGGAAAAACTGGCCCAGCAAGGCAAACAAGGGGATTTCTGGAGCCAGCTTGCGAAGCAAACTTTAGAGGACGAGAAAAGCCGAAACCAATTGCGAAACTAATTAGTTTCAAAATGCCAAGGAGGGCAAATGACGGAAATTATCACTGCTGATCGGAAGATGCTGGAGTTGATTCAGCTGGCAAAAACTGTGGCGCAAAGCAAGGCCACAGTCTTGATTCAAGGAGAAAGTGGTACCGGAAAAGAGCTTCTGGCCAATCTGATCTTCGAAAATAGTACTCGTTCCACTAAGCCCTTTGTGGCACTCAACTGCGCGGCCATCCCGGAAAATCTTTTGGAATCTGAACTTTTCGGATATGAGCGCGGGGCTTTCACAGGCGCCGTGAGCAGTAAAGCTGGCAAATTCGAGTTTGCTAATGGAGGCACGCTTTTGCTGGATGAGATATCAGAAATGGATATTCGACTGCAGGCCAAGCTTTTGCGCGTCCTTCAAGAAGGCGAAGTGGATCGTTTAGGGGGTCGCAGGCCGATCGGAATCGACGTCCGAATTATCGCCACCACCAACCGGAACCTTGCGGAATGTGTGAAGGCAGGAAGCTTTCGTGAGGATCTTTTTTACCGATTAAACGTTGTCAACCTGACCATTCCACCGCTGCGCGAGAGGATGGGGGACGTCCACCGCGTGTCGGAATATTTTTTGAATCATTATTCACAAAAGAATTCAAAAACAGTTCTGGGTTTTTCAACCGAAGCAATCCAGCTTTTGGACTCCCATGTCTGGCCAGGTAATCTACGTGAGTTGGAAAACGTCGTAGAGCGGGCAGTCATTACCGCACAGGGTACACAGATCCTAGATAAAGATATCTGTATTGAGCGCGGGAATCTGTCAGCTACGCTGGAACTCAGCGGCTCGGCTTCAGGGGTGGAGCTCACCAAACACGATCGCAATTGGGCTCCCGGCCAAACATTGAATGATATTGAACGAAGCGTGATTTTGGAGGCTCTTCAGTATCATCGCGGCAATCGTACCCATACTGCCAGGGCCCTGGGCATTTCCATCCGAACTTTGCGCAACAAGTTGGCAGACTATAGGCGTATCGGAATTCACGTTTAGCTGCTGGGCAGGATCTACCCGGGGCCGTTTTGCGCTGAACGGGAAGATCCTGCCTATTTGAAAAGATAACGAAGCTGTTAAGATTTAAACTGAGAGTAGGGATTATGAGTGACGGCGGTTTTGATCCAATCATAGGCGCATTGAATACCTCTCTGAACTTGAGGCTTGCTAACCAAAATGTGATTAGCTCGAACATCGCCAATGCGGATACTCCTGGGTATAAAGCACAAACTATGGAATTTGAAAGCGCCTTCAGGGACGCCTTGAACGCACAAGGAGGAATAGCGAGCCATCCTCGGGCAACCGATCCAGTTGAACCTGAAGTCTATGAGGACCCTAACGGGGTCGAATCTTTGGACGGCAATACAGTGGATCGTTCCTCTGAAATGGCTAAGATGGCTGAGAATCAATTACTTTATGATGCTTCGGTAGAACTTTTGAAGCGAAAACTGGCGATGCTGAAGTACGGAATCACTGAAGGCGGAGGCAATCGTTAATGGATTTCTTTTCTTCGATGCGCGTTAGCTCCAGCGGCTTGGACTCCCAAATGAAGCGGATGAACACGATTTCAAGCAACATCGCCAACGCGGAGACCGTAGGTTATCGCAGGAAAGATCCAGTCATGGCGGCCGAAACGGATCGCGAGAGTTTCGGGGAAATTTTAACTAATAAAATGGACGAACATATTCAAGGGGTCCGCGTAGTGGATATCGCCGAAGACCCGAAACCTCTTCGAATGATTTACAACCCTTCCCACCCTCAAGCCAACGCAGATGGTAACGTTGCCATGCCCAATGTGAATACGGTTGAAGAAATGGCCAATATGATCAGCGCCCAACGTTCTTATGAAGCTAATGTGACGGCCATGAACGCGGCCAAACAAATGGCCCAGAAGGCCCTGGAACTCGGGAGATAGGGAATTAGATGTCAAATCTGGGAATTGAAAATTTAAACCATGTCGTACAAACCGGGGACTCCGAGGCGGTGTTTGGCGCAGGCAAGGGCGTATCCGATTTTCAAGTAAAACGGGAGATGCAAAATCAAGGAATGAGCGTCCCCTCGCAGCCAATCGAAAGCCCCAAGAGCTTTTCCGAGATACTTCGGCAATCCGTCGACGAAGTCAACACCTATCAACACCAAGCTGATACTGCGGTAAAAGAATTGGTAGCAGGACGAAATAAAAATATTCATGAAACCATGCTCGCAGTCGAGAGAGCTGACACTTCACTTAAGCTGATGATGCAAGTGCGGAACAAGATTCTCGATGCTTACCGCGAGATTATGCGAATGCAAGTGTAGTGGGGGGTAGAGAGTGGTAGAGTATTTTAAAAAAGTAGCCAATCAAATCGGGGAGTTTCTCAAACAGCTCACCCCCGGGAAGAAACTGGCCATGTTCGTGGTAGGGATCGGGATCGTGGCTGCTATGGTCGGCCTATTTTTTTGGGCAGGCGATACTACATTTACACCCTTGATGACGAATCTGAATCCCGAAGATTCCGCCAATATTATTCGTATCCTCCGAGAAAAGCACATTCCTTTTAAAGTAGATCCTTCCGGTAAAAATATCTCCGTTCCGCAAGAAAGCCTATATGAGTTTAGACTCGAGCTGGCGACTATGGGTCTGCCGCAGTCAGGCGTGGTCGGGTATGAAGTATTTGATAAACAGTCTTTGGGTACCACCAGTTTTGTTCAGAAAATAAACCAAAAACGCGCCTTGGAAGGCGAATTGGTGCGAACCATCAATACTCTCAAGGGAGTCAAACGCGCCCGTGTCCACCTAGCTATTCCCCAGAAAAGTGCGTTCGTTGAGGATCAGAAAAAATCGACGGCGTCAGTGGTGGTGGATCTAGAACCTGGAACCCAGCTCAACGATCGGCAGGTTTACGGAATCGGCAACTTGGTTGCGCGGGCAGTCGAAGGAATGGATTTATCGGATGTGGTGATAGTAGATTCTAACGGTAAGACGCTATCAAAAAACTCGACCGATCCCCTTGCGGCAGCTACCGCCACTCAATTGGATTATCAACAGAAGGTCGAAACGGATTTAGAAAAACGGATAGAGAATATGCTGGGCCATGTGGTGGGAGAAGGCCATATTGTGGCCAAAGTCACGGCGGACCTGGATTTCGCTCAAATCAACGAAACCCAAACCCTCGTCGACGGCGACAGCTCTGCAATTGTTTCCGTAGAGAAACGAAACGATACCATGCACGGTACCCGTCCGGCTCCCGGAGGGACCGTTGGCGCCAACTCCAATGCTCCAGGAGCGCCTCCCGGCGGCAATGAAATTCAAAGCGAGACCAATAAAAATAACGAAGTGGTGAGCTATCAGGTTCCCCAAACTGTACGACGCACCACCAAGCCTTCGGGCCAGATTCGCAAACTATCTGTGGCTGTCGTGGTAGACGGAAAAACCGTTAAAACAACGGGTAAAGACGGAGTGTCTGTCACGAAATTCGAGCCTTGGTCCCCAGAAAAGTTAAAAGAGTTTGAAGACGTGATTACCGGAGCATTGGGCATAGATAAAAAACGCGGAGATTCACTTGAGATCAAGAATATGGAATTCTCGCATGAAGATTTCGACGAGATCCAAAAGCAATTGGCCGAGAGGGATCGAAAAGCTTATGTCCAAAATGTCATCATCTACGGAATCATTGGTTTGACCATCGCCTTGTTCTTTTTCTTTGTCGTACGGCCTTTCATCAAATGGATCACTGAAAATACGATTGATAGCGTAGATACCTTTCTCCCTCAAACCATCGAGGAATTAGAACGACTTCAGAAAAATGCTTCCTTGCCTGGCTTAGAGGAATCCATCCCCGTACTGCCTGAAAAGATGGATCCGGAAAAAGTAGAAGGTGAAATGATCAAGGATAAGATTGTCACGCTTGTGGATACCAATCCGCATAAAGCCGCGCTGATCCTACGGGATTGGTTACACGTAGACGGCGGTAAAGCCAAGAAGGTTGGTGGTCAAAAAGAAGAGGAAGCGGGCGGAAAGAGCAAAGCTTCAGCCTAGTTTAACCATTGGGGATCGGATGATATGGGATATGAAACATACGAAGAGATGACAGGCATAGAACGATCCGCTTTGCTACTGAATGTCTTGGGCAATCAAGTGACCGCCCAAATTTTTAGGAAAATGAAAGACAATGACGTGAAACGCCTGGTCACCACCATGGGCAATATTACGAAGGTCCCAATTCCAGTGGTTAAGCAGGTTCTGGAAGATTTTTACACGGAGATTTCAGAAGAAGACACTTTGATCTTTGGCCATGCCCAGGGCAGGGAGTTTGTTTTACAAACTTTGGGCGAAGATCGGGCCAAAGCGGTCCTGGGTCAGCTCTCTGTAGTAGAAGGCAGCCGGACCTTGGAAGCGTTAGAATTGGTGGATCCTCGAACCTTGTCCAATTTCTTGGTCAACGAGCATCCCCAGACTGTCGCATTGATTCTTGCTCATCTTGAGTCCGACAAAAAATGCGAGGTCTTGAAACGACTTCCAGAGGCGATTCAAACTGAAGTGGTATTGCGTATTGCGAACTTGGACTTCATTTCGCCAAATTTAATAGGTCAAGTGGACGAAGTCCTCAAGCAAGAACTGGCAACGCTGGGTTCAATTGATACTCAGCACTTGGGTGGAGTGCAGCCAATCGCCGAAATGCTCAATATCATGGATAAAACGAGTGAGCAGAATATCATGGCAAGAGTTGAAGAAAAAGATCCTCAGTTGGCCGAAGAAATTCGCAAACTGATGTTCGTTTTCGAGGATATTGCTTTTATCGACGACCGAGGCATGCAGGTATTGCTCAAGGAAGTTCCCAACGACAAGCTGGTCATGGCGCTCAAAACCGCCCCGGACGAGATCAAAGAGAAAATATTCAAGAATATTTCAAAACGCGCGGCGGATCTGCTTCGCGAAGACCTCGAAGCCATGGGTCCAGTGCGTCTCTCCGATGTGGAAGGAGCGCAGCAGGAGATCGTCAATGCGGCTAAGAAGCTTGAAGCCGAAGGCAAGATCCTGATTAGCCGAGGCGGCGCTGCGGACGCGTTGGTTTAACAGAGGTAGGACTGTATGTGCCCCAATTGGAAGAGCTTCAAAATCCAGGAAGAAACAGCTGCCAAGCCGGGCGAGAAACTCGATGAATTGCGGGTAATGAAGCTCGATACCGTGAACGAACCTGTGGTTTCCCAATTTCAGTTTCAAGCCATTGAAGAAGCCGGAAAGGGCAGCTATGCGGTCATTAAATCCAAATACGGTGCTATTGCTCCCACAGACATGGAGCGCACGAACACCCAACAAAGGGAAAGGCGTTTTAGTCTTAACCCTCTGGTAAAAGAGCCCCTTTCCGTGGCTCAGGAAGAGCGCAGGATTATTGACGAGAAGGTTGAAAAAGAGATCAGACTGCTCTCGATCGAAGCCCGAGAAAAAGGCGAGGCGAGCGGTTATGAGGCCGGACTCAAGAAAGGCTATGAGGAAGCTTTTTCTAAATTCAAAGTGGAGGCTGCGGACAAACTTGCGAGTTTTGAAAAAATGGTCGCTCTATGTGAACAGGCCAAATCAGAGATATTCAAAGCCAATGAGAGATTTTTGGTGGAGACGGTCTTTAGGTTAGTGCGGATGGTGACCCTCAAAGAATTGTCCACGGACCGGGAGTATGTTTTGCGTTTAGCGCGGGAAATTTTAGAAAAAGTAGGCGTACGTGAAAATATCCGATTACGAATCCACCCGAAAGATTTTGAAACCCTGTCGCTTTTGAGGCAAGGATTAGAATCTTCACTGGGTTCACTTAAGAATCTTAATATAGAGGTTTCAAATCAAATTCAAGAAGGCGGATGTTTCGTGGAAACCCAGTGGAATGCAATTGATGCTTGTATTGAAACCCAGCTGAAGGGTGTTCATGACGCGCTTCTGGGAGCGGATGCAACGCCTGACACGGATCATTCCCAGTGAGTCCCTCAGGCGGCGATTATCATTTGGATGAGCTGGCTTACGAAGAAAATATCGATCGCGCATTACTCTATGCGACTGCCGGTAAGGTAACCAAATCTATGGGCATCCTCTATGAAGCCCATCTGCCTGGAGCAGCTGTGGGAAGTGTTTGTCGAATCCTGTCTGGCCGCAATCCGCGCTCAGAAACGGGCGTAGACGCTGAGGTGATCGGGTTTCGAGACAAGCGCGTGCTTTTGATGCCCTTCGAAGACACGAGTGGGGTTAATAATGATAGCTTGGTTGTACTTCGGAAAAAGTTTTCAACTCTGAGTGTAGGCGATGCTTATTTGGGCCGAGTGATTGATGGCCGAGGTCTGCCGATTGACGGGAAAGGCCCCATATTTAATAAACAGGGTCTTTTTAAATCTCGTTTCGAAGAAAGAAGCCTTTATCATCAACCGTTGCATCCTTTGAACCGCGAAATGATCGCACAGCCCCTGGATCTGGGAGTGCGAGCAATTAATGCCTTGCTGACTTGCGGCAAGGGCCAGCGCGTGGGCATCATGGCGGGTTCAGGTGTAGGAAAGTCCGTATTATTAGGGATGATGGCGAGAAATACGTCTGCCGACATCAATGTGATAGCT
>Ga0207094_1091_pt1 | contig 13319 bp, 10 predicted proteins | sample Alteio_BWMinHeat_90_FD_153518 | JGI IMG/M metagenome (GOLD analysis project Ga0207094, IMG submission 153518) | Enriched cells from forest soil in Barre Woods Harvard Forest LTER site, Petersham, Massachusetts, United States -... | ecosystem: Environmental > Terrestrial > Soil > Temperate forest >... | reverse complement strand
GGCGGAAATACCGAGCAGATCTTCTCTATCTTGGAATAACGGGTCTATCTTGAAATAACCGGAGATCGCGCGGATCTAACTTTGACCCGTTATCGGGCAATTTTCAAAACCACAGGACCACTCCGGTGGATCCTCGAAAACCATTCTGCGGTGTGCTGACGACATAGCTGATGGGTGGGGGCAGGTTGAAAAATCGGGTCTGCAACAAATCGGCTTGAAATCGCAAACTGACGATGGAAACGATGCGGAAATCGATTCCGCCGCCAAAGGCGTCTGCAAATGAGGTATCCGAGTTGGAGAGACCGCTGATCGCGAGGAGTTCCGCTTTGTGATTTATGTGCGCGACTCCGAATAAGGCGTGAACGAACGGCGTAAACCTCCAGAGCGAAACGGAGACCTGAGGTCCAAACATGAGGCTATAAAGACTGGAGTTCACGGTGGCGCTGACGGGCACGCAAATAAGAATGGCCTCGCATCCCGCGTTCGCGCCGTAGGAGCCGTAGTGGCCGCTCACATCCGCCACGACGCCAATAAATGGAAGAAGTTTCGCCTCGAAGGAGCCGTTCCAGCCGTTCATCCTCTCAATGTTGGGAATTGAGATGGGAAAAGAGCTTACGGGCGTGAAGACAATATCCGCCCGGGAGGAATAGCCTCCGAATGCGGCGAACCGTTTGTGTTGTGCGGCCGCAGTGCTCGTTAGCAAGAACAAGATGGCCGCCGCACGCACGCATTGCATGAGTGGGAAGGTTCCTCGCGCGCCGGTGTTCATCGGGGTGTAGGTGAGGAAAACACTAAGGGAACCAAAATCTTACTCGATGCCGACAAAGTGGCGAGCCGCGGAGGACTCGAACCTTCAACCCGGTAAGAGCGCGCGTTCTGAGTGGCCGCTCAATAATTCATGTGGCTGGTGGGTGACCAGGGGCTCGAACCCTGAACTTGCGGATTAAGAGTCCGCTACTCTACCAGTTGAGTTAGTCACCCCGGCATCAGCTTATCAGATAGTGCAAAGCCGGAAAAGTTTGCACTGGATCCTTGATTTTCAGGCTCGCTATTGGGCCGATTGCTATCGCAACGTACGACTGTCGGCGGCGATTACAACAAGAAGAAGCTGTCGTCTTTCTCAACAGCGGGCACATTCTCAAGAGGAGAACGAGAGGGAACTTGTTGCTTTTCGGCGTTGCTGCGCTTTACCGTGTCCATTCGTTCCTGCAGGGCCGGGAAATTTTTTGGCAGCCTGTCTGCATCGTTCGCTGGGATCGACGTTCTGGTTATCATGAAATTCCTCTCCGCTAAATTCCGAGGATGACCACTTCGAGCGCCGAGGATAGCAGCGTTGACGAACGGGAGCATATGCTCTTTTCCCGTATTTTGGGGTCAGGGATTTCCTGTAGAGAGGGCTTGGGAAGCACCAACCCAAAGCTCATGACAGGGAGAAGACAGCAGGCCAATCTTTAACTCAGCGGGAAGCTTAACCGCGGAGTTCAGCGGCGATTTCGCGCGCCACCTCGCGAGCACGCGCGAGATCCGAAGGGTCGAGGGATATCGCGGCAACCCGCGGGTGGCCGCCTCCTCCAAAGCGTTCCGCGAGGGACGCGAGATTCTTTTCCGCCGGGCCCGGATTCCAGGGATTGGACCCGATGGAAATCTTGGCCCGCGTGGGCGACGCACTGATGCCTACCGAATAATGGCACTGCGGAAAGAGCAAATAAGGAATGAACTTGTTGTAGCCTTCCAGATCCAGATCGCTGACGTCGAAAAATATGACACCACCGGAGGCTTGCGCGCGTTCGCGCAGCACCGCGATCGAGCGCTTGTGGCGTTCGAGCAAAGGCCCGAGATGCCGCGCAATGATGGGAAGCTTGACCACTTCGCCCAGGGGACGCTCGGCAAGCTCGGGAATCAAACGCGGCACCAGCCCGGATTCCGGCGCCGCTTCGATCACCAGCGCCACTTGCGTGGCCGGCTCGGTTAACGCGACCGCCGACTCAGGGGTGGGAAACTGAGCCCCGTCGATGACGTCGCCCCAGTGAATCAATTCCGCGAGCGGCTGAATATTAAATCCGAACTTGCTGCTGGTGACATCCGCGAGCAGCTTGGTGCAGGACTTGTAGCTGGGATCATAAAATTTGTGTCCGGAACGATCGGCGCGGAAATGATCGGCATCCGCGGGCGTCAAGAAGGCGCTCTGATGGTGGTCGAACCACCAGGTAACCCGCGGGGAGCTGGAGTACTTGAAATCGACGATGACGTTTTCATCGCCGTCAAACAGTCCTTCCTCAAAAGGCTGCACGGCGCGGTGGGTCATGCCGGTGTAACAGAAGACTGCCTGAGCGTTGATGCGTTCGCGGTAAAAGCGCGAGAAAAGAGCGGACGAGGCGGCGCCATCGAAACAACGGTCGTGGAAGCAGAGACGGACCTTTGTGGTTTCCGGCAAAAGATCCTCGCCAGCAGAAAAATGAAGAGAGAAATTCACTCCAGCAAAGCCATTTAAGATGGACGTGCGCCTCTTGATTGTCAAGAGGAAAGGCGGCGGATAGCCGGCTCGCGCCGGCGGCAAGACGCGCAACTTTCGCGAGGAGCTTTGAAGGGGAGCGTATTGGAAAATCGTTGCGTCGAGCTCGGGCGAACGCTTAAGATACGCAGCATCCAAGCCGGTTCCGCCGACTTTCATGGTCAGAAGACCCAAGGTGGCGGACAAAGGATTCCGGCCGGCGCTGCCGCCACGTTGGAGAGGAGGCCTCACCTGAAAGGATTTCTTGTAGTCTCAGCCGCCCTAACAGGCCTGGCCCTACTGCCAGTTCAACTGCATTCACAAGGCACGCAAAGCGGGCAGGCGAACCCGGCACCGACGAAAAATTATCTGGCTTCGGGTTCGGTCGCCACTGGTCCGGCACCGAGATTGCCCGACGGACATCCCGACCTTTCCGGCCCCTGGGATGGCTGTTGGAAGACCGGCTCGGGGGGTTGTTACGGTGGCGGAACGAATAACGATATGGAGCAAGATTTAGAGATGAAGCCGGGAGAGCTAGATGCGCTCTTGCAGCCCTGGGCGAAAGAGGTCAGGAGCAAACGGCTGGAAAAGGATGAGCCTTATGTGGGCTGCCTGCCGGAAGGCGTGCCGCGAATCAATCCGTATGGGACTCGATTCGTGGAATCCTATACGGCCAAGGGCCTGACACACATCTTCATTCTCCACGAGAACGGCGACTCCGGGGCTCACCGGCAGGTTTTCATGGATGGGCGAAAGCACCCGGACGACAATGATCTTTTCCCGTCTTGGTTTGGGCACTCAATCGGGTGGTGGGACGGGGACACGCTGGTCGTCGATACGATCGGCTACAACGACAAGTTTTGGATCGACGGCAAGGGAACTCCGCATACCGAGAAAATGCACACGATCGAACGGTACACGCGGCCGAATTTCGGGACGCTCCTGCTCGACCTTACCCTCGACGACCCCGGAGCATTTACCAGGCCCATTGAGTACAGGTTTCAGTTCAAGGCCATGCGTCCGGGCGTTGACCTGATGGAGTTCATCTGCCTGGAGGACAATGAGTACGGGATCGCAGGCGGCTTCACGCCAGCCGACGAAAACGGGGACAAGGAAAAGGCAAAGCAACAAGGGGAATCAAAGAAATAGAGAAAGTTGGACTCAATAAATCCTCGGGAGGCGTCTGACAATGAAAGCGAAGCTCGGAGTGCTGTTGGCTGTCGTGGGCCTCTCCTACTTGGGCCTCTCTTATTTGAGCGTGCCGCTGCTGGCCCACCATGGATTCGATACGGAGTATGACAAGGACCAGAAACTCACGCTCACCGGTGTGGTGACGCAGGTCTCTTGGATGAACCCACATATGCGCGTGTACATCGACGTCACAGACAAAGAAGGCGCTGTAACCAATTACAACTGTGAATTGGACAGTCCGAATAACGTCCGAAGGCTGGGTTGGGGGAAGAATGACCTCCAGCCGGGTGACAAAGTGGATTTCGAAGCCAACCCAGGCAAGATCGTGAAGAACAGGGTTGCGCTGGTCAAGATCACCAAGGTGGGAGAGGACAAGCCGCTCTTTAAGCGAGGCAAGCCTGACGACCCGAAGCAGAGTTCCTCTAAATAATAGACCGCAAGCCGGCTATTTTTCCGACGATTGGTCATTGAATCGAATCCTTATTCCCAGCGATTGAAATTGCTCTAAGGGGTCGTGATGAAGCGCTTTAGCTATGAAGCTTGTTCTTTGCTTCTTTTGGCTGGACTTTTTGCCGCATCGGCATGCGGTCAGCAGGACGCACCTCCGCGTGCAAAAGCTTTCGGCTCCGCGCCGGAAATACCTTACGACTCCACGCCGAATTTCTTGAAGCTGCCCGTCGGGGTGTATTTCGGCGAAGCGGCTGGCGTGGCTCGAAATTCCAAGGGCCACATTTTTGTCTATACCCGCAACGGAGAGGGTTCGCGTCTGTTTGAGTTCGATGCAAAGGGCATGTTTGTCCGCGAGATTGGCAAGGGATTGTATGCGTTTCAATATGCGCATGCCGTGCGTGTCGATGCCCAGGACAACATCTGGGTAGTGGATGAGGGAACGGACATGGTCGTCAAGCTGAGCCCGGAAGGGCGCGTGGCCATGACCATGGGCAGGCGGCCGGAATTCGGCGGAGGCTTGCGAGCAACCGAGCCCCCGAACGCTCCCCCGCCGGCTACTCAGCTGTACCGGTTTGGCAGGCCGACGGACGTGACCTTTGATAGCGCCGGCAATATTTTCGTCGCGGATGGCTACGGGAATTCGAGAGTTGTGAAGTACGACAAAAACGGCCGGTTCATTAAGGAAGCGGGAACCAGAGGGTCCGGCCCCGGCCAGTTCAACGCCGCTATTTCCATCCAGACGGACGCGAATGGCAACGTGTACGTCGCCGACCGAGGAAACAGGCGCATTCAGGTCTTCACAAATGATTTGGTGTACAAGACGAGCTACGACAACGTGGGCGGACCTTGGTCGATTTGCATCACTCCTGGGCCGCATCAATACCTGTACAGCTCGAATTCCAACCCAGCCAGCAACAACTCTCTCACGGATGCCGTCAGCGGCGAAATCTACAAAATGGAACTGGACGGGACCGTGCTCGGCAAATTCGGCAAAGCGGGCAAGCAATGGAAGGAGTTCACCACCGTCCACGCCATCGATTGCCAACAGGACAACGATCTGCTTGTAGCCGAAGTGGCAGGCTGGCGCGTTCAGAGACTTACCTTGCACCCGCAATCGCTGACGTCTTCCAGGTGAAGTTTTAGCGGGAAACACCAAAGTGATCGCCCCTCGTGAACTTGGTTGGGTAATTCCTGCGATACAATTGACTGGCTCGCGATGCGGAAGTGGCGGAATTGGCAGACGCGCAGGACTTAGGATCCTGTGGCCGCAAGGCCGTGGGGGTTCAACTCCCCCCTTCCGCACCAGACATCGCCACTGAAAAAGTGCGTTTGGGGCAAGGTTGACGCGCTTTCTGGGTTCCCCTATACTCGGTTTTCGCACCCCGCGCGTCGCTCTTCCCGGCTCAGATTGTGGCCATGCAATGGAAGTAGAGCTAGCACGGAGTATGGCGTGTGCCCGGAGCGCGCCAAATGCTCGAGAATTCTCTGCGCTCGAACTCAGGCGCTGAAATACGGTTCGGTACAGGATACGAATAGGACATGGCCGAGGCGACTTGCCGGCGTGAACTGGATCTAGAAATCCCCGCCACAGAGGTACAGAAGGCGATCGAGCGGGTGGCGCGCGAGTTTGCTCGCGTGGCGCGCGTGCCGGGATTTCGTCCCGGGAAAGCGCCGATTCCTCTCATCCGTCGCCGATTTGCGGACGACATCAAAGGCGAAGTGCTGCAGTCGCTGGTTCCCGAGCAGATCGACAAGGCGGTCAAGGATCAGAAGCTCGTTCCGATCACCCAGCCGCAGATCGATCACGTGGACTACGCCGAGGATCGTCCGCTGAAATTCCGGGCCAGCTTTGAAGTGCTGCCGGAGTTTGAGCTCGGAACATACAAAGGCCTGCAAGTCGAAGTGGAAAAAGCGGAAGTGAGCGACGCCGATATCGATAAAACAATCGAAGCCATGCGGGAACGCGCGGCGACGTTTGTTCCGGTGGAGGATCGCGCTCTGGAGAGCGGCGACTACGCGCAGTTGAAGCTTGTGGGCACTCCCGTCGGGGGCGGCGAGGCGCTCAAGGCCGATAACGTCTTGTGTCATCTGGGCGCCGAGGAAACGCTGGAAGCCTTTACGCAGAATTTGGTCGGCGCAAAACCGGCGGAACAGCGGCGCTTCGAAGTCGAATATCCCGCGGATTACCCGGACCGAAAGCTTGCGGGCAAAAAGTTCGTTTATAGCGCCGAAGTCGTCGCCGTCAAGCAAAAGAAGCTGCCCGAACTCAATGACGAACTGGCCAAGGACGTCAGCGACGCGAAGACGCTCGAGGAGCTACGGAGCAAGATCCGGCAGGACCTTGAAAAGGAGCTGGAGGCGCGCCATGCGTCCGCCATTCGCGATGCAGTGCTGGCAAAGATTGTCGCGGCTCACGATTTTCCGGTTCCCGAAGCGCTGGTGGAAAACCAAATGGATGTGCGTCTGGAGCGGGCGGTTCGCAGCCTGGCGGCGCAGGGAGTGGATCCGCGAGCCGTGAACGTGGATTGGGTGGCCATGCGGCGGCGCCAGCATCCTCGCGCTATCGAAGACGTGAAAGCCGAACTGCTGCTCGATCGCATCGCATCGGCGGAGAATATTGAAGCCAGCGACGAAGATATCGACCGGGAAATTTCCCGGATCGCGGAACGTAGTGGCGAATCGGCGCCAGCTGTCCGCGCCAGCTTGACAAAGCAGGGGGCGCTGGATAGGATGAGGTCGAAGCTCCGCAGCGAGAAGACTCTCGAGTGGCTCCAAAAGAATTCCGAAGTAAAAACTCGGGAGCCGGAGCGGTCCTGACCGGTTTCTTCCTGCAAACTCCCTACTCTCGATGAAACATGCAGACGATCCGAGCCCTCGCGCCACGACCCTCATTCCCATGGTGGTCGAGCAGACCACGCGAGGCGAGCGCGCTTATGACATTTATTCGCGGCTGCTCAAGGACCACATCTTATTTATCGGCACGCCTATCGACGATCACGTCGCGAACCTCGTGACTGCGCAACTGCTTTTCCTCGAAGCCGAAGATCCGGAGCGCGATATCCAACTGTATATCAATTCGCCCGGCGGCTCGATCACGGCAGGGATGGCGATCTACGACACGATGCAATACGTCCGGCCGGACGTGGTGACGACTTGCGTGGGACAGGCGGCCTCGATAGCCGCGCTGCTGATGGCCGCGGGCGCGCCCAAGAAAAGGTTTTCGCTTCCCAACTCGCGCATTTTGATTCACCAGCCGTGGATGTCCGGCCTTTCGGGGCAGGCTACCGACATCGATATTCACGCGAAAGAGATTTTGCGGATGCGTTCGGTGATCAACCAACTGCTGGCCGATCATTGCAACCAGCCGGTGCACAAAATCGAGAAAGACGTGGAGCGCGACTTCATCATGTCGCCGCAGCAGGCCAAGGAGTACGGGCTGGTGGATGAAATCATCCATAAGCACCGCTAGCGCGTACCTAACAGTTAGTAGCGAGCTTGCATTGGCGCTGCGCGGATGGAGAAAAAGACTTAAGATGTTGACGGGTCCAGTCCCACCAGGGACGGCCGTCGGAGGCCGACTGCCGTGAGAAAACTGAACACGGATGAACCGCTGCGTTGTTCGTTCTGCCATAAGACGCAAGAGCAGGTAGAGAAGCTCATCAGTTCGCCTTCGGACTATCCGCGCGCCTACATCTGCAATGAGTGCGTGGGCGTTTGCCAGCAGATTCTAGAAGAGGAAAAGCGCGAGCAGGCCGGACCGATCAACCGGCGCCTCCCCAGGCCGCCGGAGATCAAGTCCTTCCTCGATGGCTACGTCATCGGCCAGGATAAGACCAAGAAGAAGCTGGCGGTGGCCGTCTACAATCATTACAAGCGCATCTTCCTCAACCATCAGCCGGGCGACGTGGAGCTCACGAAGTCGAATATCCTTTTGATCGGCCCGACCGGCACAGGCAAGACGCTGCTGGCGCAGACGCTCTCCCGCATGCTGGATGTGCCCTTTGCCATCGTGGACGCCACCACTCTTACCGAAGCGGGGTACGTGGGCGAGGACGTCGAAAATATTATTTTGAAGCTGCTGCAAAACGCCGACGGCGACGTCACCAAGGCGCAGCAGGGAATCATCTACATCGACGAAATCGACAAGATTTCGAAGAAAGATGAAAATCCTTCGATCACGCGCGACGTTTCCGGCGAAGGCGTGCAGCAGGCTCTGCTCAAAATTCTGGAAGGCACCATCGCCAATGTTCCACCGCAGGGCGGGCGCAAGCATCCGCACCAGGAATTCACTCCTGTCGACACCACCAATATTCTTTTTATCTGCGGCGGAGCTTTCGTTGGCCTGGAGAAGATCGTGGAGCGGCGCGTCGGCCAGAAATCGCTGGGCTTTCATACCGACGCACAACCAACGACCACCAATCGGCGCAACGTGGAGTTGCTCGAACAAGCCCAGCCAACGGACTTGATCCGCTACGGCCTCATCCCGGAATTTGTGGGCAGGCTGCCGGTGGTGGGCGTTCTGGGCGACCTCGACAAGGGCGCGCTGATGCGCATCCTGACCGAGCCGAAGAACGCGCTCATTCGCCAATATCAGCGCCTCTTCGAATTCGAGAACGTGCGCCTGCGCTTTGCCGACGACGCGCTCGACACCGTGGCCGATTTGGCCTTGCAACGCAAGGTGGGCGCCAGAGGATTGCGAATGATCCTCGAGGATTTGATGCTGGATCTCATGTACAACCTGCCGGCCCAGCGCAAGGTGCGCGAGTTCTCCGTCACCGCCGAGATGGTACGCAGCCGTGAAATCAACTGGAACTTGCTGGAGAAAGCCGGATAATTCGGGATAATTAGGTCCGGGGGGCCTTCCAATCGAAAATCAATGTTTACCCGCGAGAAGAGTGAAATGAAGCGTGTGCCGATGATGCCGGTGAGGGACATGGTCATCTTCCCGCAGATGATGCAGCCCTTCATCGTAGGCCGGGAAGCCTCCGTGCGCGCGCTGGAAGAGGCGCTCGCGGGGGAAAAAAAGATTTTCCTGGCCACGCAGCACGATGCCTCGGTGGACGATCCCAAGCCCGAGGAGATTTTTACCGTCGGGACTCTGGCCAATATCGTGCAGAGCGTGAAGCTGCCCGACGGCAATATTCGCGTTCTGGTGGAAGGCGTGGAGCGCGCCAAAATTGTGCAGCTCACCAGCGAAGAAGGCTTCTACCGCGCAACGCTGAAAGTCCTTCCGGTACGCGTCGAGCCTTCTCCTCAGATCGATCAGGCGGTGCGGCGCGTGAACGGCCTTTTCGAGCAGTACGTGAAGCTCTCGCAGAGCCTGAATTACGACACCATGATTGCGGCCGCACGGGTGGAAGATCCCGCCAAACTCTCGGATACGATCGCGGCCAATCTGCAGATTCCGGTCGAGGAAAAGCAGGAACTGCTCGAAAACTTCGACGTGCTGGACCGTTTGAACCGCGTCGCGGAAGTCCTGGAAAGCGAGATCGAGAAACTCAACGTCGACCGCAACATCAATACGCGCGTGAAGCGGCAAATGGAACGGGCGCAAAAAGAGTACTACCTGAACGAAAAGCTCAAGGCCATACACAAAGAGCTGGGCCGCGGCGAAAAGAGCGAGCTCGACGAGCTGAAGAAGAAGATCGAAGCGGCGGGAATGCCCAAGGACGTTCAGGAAAAGGCCATGCAGGAGCTGAAGCGGCTGGAGATGATGCCGCCGATGTCCGCCGAATCGACGGTGAGCCGCAGCTACCTGGACTGGCTGCTGGCGGTGCCCTGGAAGAAGAAATCCAAGGAAATTCGAGACATTGGCGTCGCGGAGAAGATTTTAGAGCAAGATCATTACGGCCTGGACAAAGTCAAAGAACGCATTCTCGAATATCTGGCCGTTCGCCAGCTGGTCAAGAATCCTCGCGGATCGATCCTGTGTCTCGTCGGGCCTCCCGGCGTGGGCAAGACTTCGCTGGCCATGTCCATCGGCCGCGCCACCGGACGCAAGTTCGTGCGTGTTTCCCTGGGCGGAGTGCGAGATGAGGCGGAGATTCGCGGCCACCGGCGTACCTATATCGGCGCTCTTCCCGGCCAGATCATTCAAATGATGAAGAAGGCCGGAACCGTGAACCCGGTGTTTGTCCTCGACGAAGTGGATAAAATGTCCATGGATTTCCGGGGCGATCCGTCCGCCGCACTGATGGAAGTGCTGGACCCCGAGCTGAATCATGCTTTCACCGACCATTATCTGGACGTCGAGTACGATCTTTCGCACGTGATGTTCATTTGCACCGCCAACGTGCTGCATACGATTCCTCAGCCCTTGCAGGACCGCATGGAAATCCTGCGCCTGCCGGGCTACACGGAAATCGAAAAACGGGAGATCGCCAAGCGCTTTCTGCTCAAAAAGCAGCGCGAGGCTACCGGCCTGACCGACGAAAACCTGCAATTCACCGACGACGCGCTCAACTACATCATCCGGCATTACACGCAGGAAGCGGGCGTACGGAATTTGGAGCGGGAGATCGCCAATATCGGCCGCAAGACTTCGAGGCGCGTGGTGAAGGAAGGCCGGCAGATCAAGGTCGAGGTCACGCCGGCAAACGTCAACGAATTCCTGGGCGTGATCAAGTTCCGCGAACTCTGGGCCGAGAAAAAAAACGAAGTCGGCCTGGCCACCGGATTGGCTTGGACCGAAATGGGCGGCCAGGTATTGACCACCGAAGCGGGACTGATGCACGGCAAGGGGCGGCTCACTCTGACCGGCAAGCTCGGGGACGTGATGCAGGAATCCGCGCAGGCGGCCATGAGCTACGTGAGGTCGCGCACCGGGGTCTTCGGCTTACCGCATGATTTCTATCGGCACCTCGATATCCACGTGCACGTTCCCGAGGGCGCCATACCGAAAGACGGTCCTTCGGCGGGTATTACGATTTGTACAGCGATTGTCAGCGCTCTCACCCATATCCCGGTTCGCTGCGATGTGGCCATGACCGGCGAAATCACGCTGCGAGGCAAAGTTTTGCCGATCGGCGGCGTCAAAGAGAAAGTGCTGGCGGCGCATCGACTGGGAATCCGCACCGTGCTCCTGCCCAAGGATAACGAAAAGGATCTCGCGGATATTCCGCCCGATATCCAGTCGACTTTGGTGATTCAATTTGTGGAAGCGATGGATGAGGTTTTGGGTCTAGCATTGGAACGGCCGCTTCAACCGTTAGCGCATCCGGCAGTCCCGGAGGTGCCGACCAAGTTCGATGCGGAAGCAGAGCAAGATCAGGAATTAACCAACTGAGGGAGACCCTCGGGCGTTTGGCCTGACGAGGGGTGACAACTGATTCCGCCCGGGAGTGACCCGCCCCTGTTTGGTTCCTGTTCGACATCTAGAAGAAAAAACATTGTTCCGTAATTTAAGTGTGGGTTCCGCCGTATGACGACGGCGCATTTCTTTATGCCGCCGCCCGCTGAAAATTTCCCAACAGATGGGGCCGCAGAATTCCGGCCCCAGTTAAGGTCAAGGAATGATCACCATGAGTATTAGCCTTGCAGAACTAAAGGAAAAAAACATCACCGACCTGGCGAAAATCGCCAAGGACCTGGCCATCCCCGGCTCAAGCGGAATGCGCAAGCAGGAGCTGATCTTCCAGATTCTGCGCGCGCAGACCGAGAAAAACGGGCTCATCTTTAGCGAAGGCGTCCTGGAATGCCTGCCGGATGGCTTCGGCTTCCTGCGCGCCCCGGAATACAACTACCTGCCCGGCCCCGACGACATCTACGTCTCGCCTTCGCAGATTCGCAAGTTCGACCTGCGCACCGGGGATACCGTCTCGGGGCAAGTGCGTCCGCCCAAGGACGGCGAGCGCTACTTCGCGCTGATCAAAGTGGAGGCGGTTAATTTCGAGGACCCCGAGGTCGCGCGGAACAAAATCTTTTTCGACAATCTCACTCCACTCTATCCGCAGGGCCGGCTGAAAATGGAGACCAGCAAGGAAAATCTTACCGGCCGCGTTCTCGACCTGCTGTGCCCGGTCGGCAAGGGGCAGCGCGGCTTGATCGTGGCTCCGCCGCGCACCGGCAAAACCATGATGTTGCAGTCAGTGGCCAATTCCGTCACCACCAATCATCCCGAAGTCGCCCTGATCGTGCTGCTGATCGATGAGCGCCCGGAAGAAGTCACGGACATGCAGCGCACCGTGAAGGGCGAAGTCATCAGTTCGACGTTCGACGAGCCTCCCCAGCGCCACATTCAAGTGGCGGAAATGGTTCTGGAAAAAGCCAAGCGCCTGGTGGAACACAAGCGCGACGTGGTCATCTTGCTGGATTCGGTCACGCGACTGGCGCGCGCCTATAACGCGGTAACGCCGCCATCGGGCAAAGTGCTTTCCGGCGGTATCGACGCCAACGCCCTGCAACGCCCGCGGCGCTTTTTCGCCGCCGCGCGCAATGTTGAAGAGGGCGGATCGCTCACCATCATGGCCACCGCCTTGATCGATACGGGAAGCCGCATGGATGACGTGATCTTCGAGGAGTTCAAGGGCACTGGCAACATGGAAATCAATCTCGACCGCCGCCTGGTGGATAAGCGAATCTTTCCGGCGATCGATATCAACCGGTCCGGCACGCGCAAAGAAGAATTGCTGCTTCCCGCGGATGAGTTGAACCGCGTTTGGGTGCTGCGAAAAGTCCTCAACCCGCTATCGCCGGTTGAGGCCATGGAACTGCTCCTGGGCAGGCTCTCGAAGACAAAATCCAACGGGGAATTTCTCGCTTCGATGTCCAGCCCCAGCTAAGCGGCGCTCCCCGCCAGCACACGTCGTCGGCAACAGCCGGCACTGCCATCCTGAAGAACCGGGGTGAATCCCCGCTAGGCCTGACGGGCCTCCGCCTTCGCCGCCGTGTCCCGTTCCCGCGCGAGAAAAACGATCAGGCGCGCTGTCTCTTCCGCGCTCATCGCCGTGTTGTCCACGAGGACGGCATCGTCCGCGCGTCTGAGCGGCGAAACGGCTCGTTCGCGGTCGCGCTGGTCGCGCTGGCGAACCGCTTCCAGAACTTTGGAGAATTCCTGGAAGTCTCCTTTCTGCGCATATTCCAGCCGCCGGCGCTCCGCGCGCACCTCCACGGAAGCGTCGAGAAAAATCTTCAAGCCGGCATCGGGCAACACGACAGTGCCGATATCGCGCCCCTCCATCACCACGCC
>Ga0207094_1090_pt1 | contig 13377 bp, 10 predicted proteins | sample Alteio_BWMinHeat_90_FD_153518 | JGI IMG/M metagenome (GOLD analysis project Ga0207094, IMG submission 153518) | Enriched cells from forest soil in Barre Woods Harvard Forest LTER site, Petersham, Massachusetts, United States -... | ecosystem: Environmental > Terrestrial > Soil > Temperate forest >... | reverse complement strand
GAGAACCAGGTCGATCACAAACCAATGATTATCACTATCAATCGACCAGAGGCGACAGCAGATTCTGCCGTGGATGAGGTTACCGTTTAACGGGCCCCAGTGGCGAGAGTCGATACTCGCTTGGCGGTTGTCGCCCATAACCCAAAATTGATTCTCCGCAAGCACCACATCAAAGCGGTCAGGTTGTGTTTGATTGGATTGCGATTTATCCGCAGGTATCTGCCGAAGCGGCGACTCAGATAAGTTCGGATCCGTGGGTGTACTGAGTTCCAGCGGTACAAAGGGCGGACGAATACTTGGCCTGCCGCGTCGCTCTAACCATTTTTGTGCGGCTTTGATGCGGGATTCATCGAGGTGGTAATAAGGCTGTTGATCATGGGGCTTATCGGGTACATAGGTTTTCCAAACGCCACGCCACGCATCAACGGGTACCAGCGGGTAGGGATTTACATACGGCTCATCAAGTTTTTTACCGTTGAGGTAGATCACCGGTTTACCCGCTTCGATAACGCCTTTCAGATGATCGCCGGGCACCGCAATAATCCGCTTGGTGACATTACGCGGGCCCCAGAGAAGCGCCTGGATTTTGGCAAGTATCGGGGAATGGGAGTAGGCATATTGGGGATCGTTAAACGTAACAATGTCACCGCGGGAAGGACTCCAAAAATGAATGGAGAATTTGTCGGAAAATACCCGGTCGCCGACGAGGAGGGTCGGCTCCATAGAGCCACTTTCAGTGCGATAAAGGCCGTAGCCGAAGGAACGGATAAGGAATGCGAGCGGAATAATCCACAGTAAGGCAACGAAATATTGTTTGAGGAATCGTCGAACACGCCCCGTCATCGGCCCTCCTTATGAGAAGAAGAAAAGCGGGTTAATACGCTTACCGTGCGCGGTAACTTCCAAGTGAAGGTGTGAGGCCGATTGCCCTCGTTTACGCACGAGGCCGGTGTCACCCACCGCGCCAATACGCTCTCCTTGTTCTACCTGTTTACCCACACGTACATATATTCTATGCAGATGCGCGTACCGAGTTCTATATTTGTCACTGTGTTTAATTACAATGGTGTTCCCAAAGCCTTTGTTGACTCCCGCTTCAATAACCACGCCTGATTCTGCAGCCATGATGGGAGTACCTTTGATCGCTGCCATATCAATGCCGTAATGGAAGCCCCAGGTGCGATTCGGTTTACGGCGAGGTCCGAAGAAGGAACTGAGCCAGAAGCTTGAACGCTCAATAGGCCACCGGAGATGCAGGTCGGCATATGCCGCCTTACGCTGGAGATGGTTGCGCTGGCGGATGTAGTTCAGCTGCGCTTCAACTAATGGGTAGGTAATCGAGGTACGGCGACGTGTTCGTTTACGGATAGGTTTTTTAGGCTGGTATCGCGGATCAGCACCGATACTCAACTGGCCGGAAGCTTGCAGGCGATAGATGATTCGTTTGAGGCGACGCTGCTGCATGTACTGCAACATAGAAGTTTTTAAATAATTGGGCTCACGGTTCACGACGAGGAAGGGAATTTCTTTTTTTTTTTCTACGTCTTGTACTGACGTCTCATCCTCGGTTTCATATCCCTCTTTTAATCGCTGGTAATCACGCAGAATTTTACGGAATGTAGCGTTGTAGGTACGGTATTCCTGACGAACCTCAACCAAATGTTGCACTTCTTCCTTGAATGCACGGTACTGCATCAGCAGCATGCCGGACAAAGCGGTAAAAACGAGGACACACAGACCAACAATATATTTGAACATGGCTCACAATGGTTGTTCGGCTTACGCCTCACGATTCCGATAAGCTCGGATCCGTAGGTAGGCGGAATTCGATACATTTTTGCTACGTAACACTGTTCATTTTCGTCGCGACTTATTTAGCAACGACCCTCAACTTATACCAAGTTTTCCAACCCGCGGCCATGGTCTTAAATTATGTGGCATTCAACGACTTTTTTTCAAATCCACGTACCGAGTTCGCGCATCCAGCGCTCGGCAACTACCATCAGTTGTTCCCGCACTGCCATCGGTGCATAAGCGGCTGCACAAAACGCAGCTGCATCATGGATCCATTGATCTATTTTTTCTGACGGCATACCTCGTGCTGCCAATATCTCCTGCATCCACTGCTCGGTGACCTGGCCTGTGCCGACCTGTAAGCGATCGGCAAACAACTGGACAAAGAGGGGGTAGATACCCGTGATATTGTTGGTTTTTTTGAGCTGCGCCAAGTGGCGTTTTGCACGGGTAAATGCAGTCGCCTTCATATCAACTGGTTTTTGCAGCCACTTGAATAGAAGGTAGAGGACGAAGCCGAGGAATAAACTTCCGAAGATTACTGCTAAGAGAATCCACAGGTAGGAAACTAAGTGGTGCGGTGTGGGGGCCGGTACCATTGCTGCTGTTGGGGTAACGGCAACATCTACAGTCGCCTTGGGTGGTAGTGTGGAAGGGGTAGTGGACACCACGGGAGCTCCCGTAATATGAATCCTGAGTGGCTTAGTCGAGAGTGTTTTATAGGCGCAGGCAGCATGGTCAAAATAGGTGAATGTTTGTGACGGGAGGGTAAAGGTGCCCGGCTGCAACCCCTGCACAATGTATTCAAAAGTTTTACGCCAGCGGTTTTCGCTTATTTCCTGCGCGTGATGATTAGATTCGTAGCTCGTTAAACCTTGAGGAAGTTTCAATGTCGGCGCTTTAACCTGCTGCATATCATGAGTACCTTCGACCGTTAACCGTACGACAACCCCTTCGCCCACCTGTGCATGGGTGGTAGTAATCGAGGCTTCAAAATGGGAAAACTGGCCCATGCCATGGACGGTGCCCTTGTACTCAGGCAATGGTTTAACCGTAATGGTAATAGGGCTCGTGCTGACGGAGAAGGTTTCCGTTTGTCGGATCCCAAATCCGAAGAGATCAAAGACCGTGGGGTTTTGTTGGGCTACTTCACAGTGAGCAACGAGCGGCGGGATCACCACTGCTCCCGAAATGGGGCTGCTGATGACAATATGTTGCTCGTGCACATGGTAGACATTGGCGTGGATGGTTTTGGTCGTTGCCGGTTTTGCTTGGGAGGAATGGACTGACCAGCCGCCGGCTGAAAAATTTGCCATCAAGGGCTGTGCAAGCTCTACCCCATCTTGCAGATAGAGCTTGAGGATAACCGTCAAGGGCTCGCCCACCATGACGCTCTGTTTATTAACGTTGAGCTCAATAAATGCAGGTCCCCGTTTTTCCGTTTTAGACTCTGCTTTGACGGTCAACTTAATACGCTCGGTGCTTTCCTTTTTACCATCAACCGTAATCTGTGCAGGGCCAATAATATATTCGCCCTCTTTATCAGCGCGGACCGAATAGACAAAAGAGCGCTCAGCCGTCATCGCCCCATTTTGCATCAAAAATTTGCTCGAGCTACTGCGACCAATTTTGGTTAATTGATCAAAGCCGGCAATCGTAGGGTCGTTCAACGGCCCCGAGCTTTTAACCGTAACTACCGCACCAAATGTTTGTCCAACAGCTACCTCTGCTTTGCCATTAACAGAGATCTCCTGCCCACGATTAGCCGTAATAGCTAAATGTACGGCGGGGAAACTGTGAAAAAAGAGGGAAATGAGCGGCAATAACCGCAGAAAATGTTTGACCATAGTGGAAATAATATAAGCAGCTCAGCAGTCAAGTGCAATTACTTATTTGTTGGATGGTACAGCCTGCTGTTTTTTGACGTCGCGTTCGGCATTGCGCTTTCGAGAAATTACCGCCTCAAGAGCACGTTTTTCTGTGAGGCGTTCGTTCAATTTTGCCATCGCCTCTTGATACGTTTCATCCATCAGCTCTTTAAACTTATGCTCGTAATAAGGCAAATACGAAGCCACGGGTGTCAGCACACGGCCGTCGAGTTGGTAGGCTTGATCAGGAGTAGTAACGTACACCCTGGTAGGCTGCCCTGCACCACCCGAGAAATCAACAATAACGCCTTGTAGCGCTTGGTACCCGAAAACTGCTTGCTGTAGTTGGTGCGAAACTAAATTATGTATGAAGAAAACTAATTTTTGTTCGGTTCGTTGCCTCTTAAGATGCTCAATAAAGCCTACCAAGTCATGCTGACCGATATCGATGTAGTTAAACGTATAAAAACCGGTTCCTGGTACCATCGAAAGAAATTTCGGGTACTTCCCCCGATTATCAGGAATAATATTCACGGGAAAAGGCACGTAAGATGCATAGAGCAACAAGAGTGGGTATTTCGATGCTGCAAGGGTTAAGGGCGCTGTGCGCGCTAAGGCCATTGTTTCCCCTATGGAAAATGACTTCAAGACAACATCGTAAGGTACAAACCAAGAGCGGTATGCAAACCTAACAAAGGCCGGCTCCTCAGGAGCAAGCTCACCAAATAAAGCAGGTAATAATTGCGTAAGGTCGGGAGTTTCAGACTGAGTTATCAATGAGACAGCGTCTTTATAGCGAACACGCGACACACTAAAAAATGCGGGGGATTGCGTTATTGTATCCGTTTTCCCCTGAGTCACGATAGTAAAAGGATACGCATCTCCTGAAAGTTCTTCCTGCACCTCGTCAAAGATCTCGCCCATATTGCTTCCCACGGCATAACACGTAACATAAGCAAATAATTTAGTAACAATATGCTGGCTCATGTACTTAAGAAAGTCTTTAAATTCATCAAAACTCAGACCCGCTACCAAATCTTCTTCGTCCCCATGTCCTGTAAGATAAATCGTCCAGCGCCGCATTAAATACAATTTACCAAGCCCTGCATACTCCTTACGAGTCACAAAAACTCTATTAAGAGCAGAAAGAAAGTCAGCTTTATCCGCCTCTTTGTTTTCAGCAAACTTTTTAACCCCATCCAGCGTTATAGCGGGCAGATGATCTACTTTAAGGCCTAAAGAAAGCTCCCGGGGGCTCAGATCATGACCACCGCCGGCATGGGGCTTTACGGGAGAGCCGGCCTTTTCCTTGGGTACAAGCAGGACTAACCGTCCATGATCATCTATTTTCTTAATATCCCACTGCTGCTCAATATATTTTGGAGTATTAACCAGCATCTTGCTTGCGTTATTCAGTGCATGCGCCGAAGCCATAATAGGCGCAGCAACCTCATCTATCATTTGCCACAGGGAAATTGATAGAGCCTCTTTTGCACTTTTTTCCGTTTCATCAAGCACAATAAACAGCACTCTATTGTTTACCGGATGAGGAAGCGCCGAGCGATTTTTTTCTTCTTTTTCCATCTGCTCAAATAACTTTTGCAGACGAGCATGCTGAGCTGCCATCAATTTCTTGCGCCAACGAACGGGGATATCAGCGGTTTTAAGTTTTTTAGCCTCTATTTCCGCTACCGTTTGTTGAGCTATTTTTTTCAAAAAAGGAACGTGAAATAGCTCGGGAGAACCACGAAATAGTACGGCAAGCGGCCGATCAGTCTCAGAAAAAAGCAATTCAGCAGCATCCACATGAAAGTGCTCCAGAGCAGTTAAAAATGGAGACTCCCCTTCCTTATCGATCACATTCGCCGATGCATCCAACTGCAATAAGGGCTCCACATAGCTCTGATCATCCATCGTTGCAGCTATAAAAAGCGCGGTTTGCCCATAGATATCTTGATGATTAATGTTTTTTGTTCTGCGCGCAATTTCCATAACTGCTTGTCGAATATTCTGAGTCTTCATTGCGCCGCTACCACCACTATAGGCTGCATCAGCCCGCCACAGAGCTTGCATAAGTAAGTTCTCACGATCCTCACCAACGACTTCGAGTAATTCGGGGTGCTGGTCCAGTTGTTTTTTTACATGTTCGCTTTCACCCGCAGCAACCGCATTAAGTAACGCTGTTTCTAAAATCTTTAGAGGAGAAACTACTGGTGTGCCAGCCGGTGTAGAGGCTCTGGTTTTCACTTCTGCTGAGGAAATTGCGGCATGAGGTGTAGCAGCTGCAGCCGCTGATGAACCCGTCGAGGCGTTTTTATCTACCGCCTGCAGCGGTACCGATAAGAAAAGAGAAATAAGTGCAACGAACAAGGAAAACATAGATTCCTTTACTCCGTCATTGCCGATTCGGTTGCCGATGCGGTGGCCGAGGCTGCTGCGGATGCGGCAGCGGATGTCGCAGATCGTTTTGCCCGGACAGTAATACGATTTTCAAGTCTGGTACGTCTAGCCGCCTCTTCTGCTTTACGTTCTTTGTCTTGTCTTTTTCGATACGCAGCTTCCAACGTACCGCTAAACGCTTGGGCATTTTTGCGGACCCGCATCATGTACTTTTCCTCCTCATCGAGATGCAACTTGAGATCTTTCAACCCAACATCCTTGCGATAATCAGGTACTTCTATCAGGCTCTGCATGTCGTTGCTAAGTCGATAGCTTTTGGGCCCGATGGTGAGAAATACTTCTAGCGCCCCTGTACGAGGGCGTATTATCACCACCAAATCATCAGCTTCAGGAACCGTCATTTGTGCGAAACGAGGTTTTTCAAATATGATCTTTTTAAACCAAAAAAAATGATCGGCTTCGTCCAAACGGTTGTTCATTGCAAGAAGAGTAACAAACGAAGTCAGATGAAGATCGGTAAGCCTCACTCGTTCAAAATAGGTGCAAGGCGATCCATGTTGCTCAACAAAATGAGGTACTTTCTTACCAATAATCAGCGGGAAGGGAATAATCAGCGACGAAACTAAGATAATTGGCGTACCTTGCCAACCGCCTGTCGGTAATCGATCCGTGACTAACGGTTCATTGCGAGTCAAAACCATTCGTGCTCCAATTGAGAATGGAGACCGAGCCATGTTTGCAGGAACAAACCAGGAAACACCGGGGTACCTCACATAGATTAATTGTGATCGCACAAGATTACCGAAGATTTCAACGAATACTTGTTCAAAATGTAGATTATCTTGGATAAGCAATTTTTGTATTTTGCTCCATTCGGTCCCAAGATTTGTTGAGGGATAATGAATAAATATATCGTCGGGTACCCCTGCAGTAACTATCATAAACGGATAGGTACGCCCCACAATAGGATTCGATTCTTCAAAGGCCTTTTTAATGTTCTGCCCTACTCCATAACAAGTCATGTAGGCGAAGAAAGAGGTCTTAATTTTGGTCGCTAAGAACGAGAGCATTTCTTGAAACTGACCAACCTCCAGGCCGGCTATTATTGGGTGGGGCAAGCGACTCCCGTGACCGCTCAAATAAAATGCCCAGGCAGGTATATCGTCCGGATTTACCCCGTTCTTCGCATACTCAGCGCGAGTCACAAAAATATTTGAGCTTCTTGTGCGGTTGTCCCACAGAGCCTGCATAAACGTACGCACCGACTCCCTTTCTTTGCCCTCCTTTTGGTCTTTTTCTAATTGAGCCAAGGAAACTATCGTCATATGATCAACTTTAATCCCCAACTTCAATTCGCGATCTGATAACGCATCACGCTGCTCACTCTTTTTCGCAGCTCCAAATATAGAGGCCGGCTCATACATCAGTAGCAGGAGATCGGACGCTTGCCCTACATAACGAATAACCCACTCATTCAAATCAAGCTGACCACCATTCACTCGGCCGAATTCAATTGCGTTCAAAAACGCATGAGTTGAAACAATGAAAGGAATGATACTAATAAGCGCAGCAAATACCTGACGGTTCATGGCATAATAGTTGCCTTTCTTTGGCTTAGGTTCTGCGTCATCAAGAAATATAGGCAGGAAACGGTCGGCAAAACGACGTACTTCTTGCCGAGGAGCTGCTATGTGCATGGGAACCGCCTGTGTCGAGGCTCTGGTTTTCACTTCTGAGGATGAATCTACGGTGCGAGCTATGTCCATTGGCATCGCTGCTGATGAGCTCGGCGCAGACGTTGCCGAAGCGTTTTTATGAGCGCTGGGAAGCGCGGGCAATGATGACGCAGACACCGGAGCGGTGTTTGCACTCTGTACCGGCACGGCTAAAAGCATAGAAATACATACAACGAGCAGGCAAAACATCGGTAGTTCCTTTGAGCTTGGTACTACCGTACTCGAAACGGAAACGGCGCGACAAGAGTTACCAGTTTTTCTGACCTGGTACCCCCCCCCTGCTGCTTGAGCTGGCCTTTGAGCATTTTTTGCGCTGCTTTACGATCATCTGACTCAGCAACTTCGAGCAATCGTTTCAGTTCTGGGTGCAGTTTCGCGTCCTGCTCCTTGGCTTGCTGTTCTTGAGGGGTTGGTTGCGGTTGCTGATTTTGTTGCTTGTCTTGTTTCTCTTTTTCTTGCTTGTCCTGCTGCTCGTCATCGCCGTGCTCTTGCTTATCCTCTTGATCTTTTTTCCCCTGCTCATCCTGCTGTTTTTTTGATTGCTCTTGCTTATCCTTTTTGCCCTTGTCTTGCTGGTCTTGCTTGTCGTTTTTTTCCTTTTGCTGCTTCTCTTTCTTTTCTTGCTCTTCTTTCTTCTTCTTTTCCTCTTCCTCTTTTTTCTTTTGTTCCTGTTCCTGCTTCTTTTTTTGCTCGATCAGCTTTTTAATAATTTCACGGTTTTCTGCCGCTTTGGTATCGCCCGGCTTTTCTGTGAGCAGTTCGTCCAGTTTTTTCACGGCATCTTCATATTTGCCTTGAAACGCCAGCGCATTGGCCTGGTTAAAGAGAGCTTTATGGCGCAAGTGCGGATCTTTAGCCGCAGACTCGAAACTGGCAGCCGCTTGGTCAAACTTTTTCTCACGATAGGCGGTGTTGCCTCGGTTGTACTGGGAGGCAGCAGCGTTAGGTTTTTTTACCAGTTGCTGGGTGAGCAAGGCGTCCGCTTGGGCATACTCTTTTTTTTCATACGCTCGTTGAGCGCGATAGGTATCAAACAGGGCGGACGCCGGCAGCTGCCACAACATAAGAATAATTATCAGAGAAACCATTCCAACACCAAACAGATCAAACTCGCGGTCAGTGCATAGGGGTACCGCTCGATATAGTTATTAATTTTCCGTTCATTCCACTGTTCTTTTTCATGAGCCGCAACACGATCTACCAAGTGCCGGAGCTCCTGGTCATTGGGCTGTGCCGTCAGGTAGGTACCGCCCGTATCACGCGCAAGCGCACTCAAAATCCCCTCGTTTAAGCGGGAGATAACCACCGCTCCCTTTTCGTCCTGCTCATAACCCTGTTGGTTCCCCAGCTCATCAAATTTAGGTACCGGGGCACCCTGGGGTGTACCGATTCCGATGGTAAATATTTTGAGCCCTATCGCTTGCGCCTTCTTTTTCAGCTCTGCTAAATGGCTGGAAAAATCTTCCCCGTCGGTAAATATGACGAGCAGTTTATTCTTTTTACTCGGCATACGTTGAAACTGTTCAATCGTTTTTTCGATCACCTGATCGATGGCCGTAGACCCGGAAGAAATCGTCTGCGCGTCCACCGCATCTAAAAAGAGATCAAAGGCTGACATATCTGCCGTTAACGGACACTGGAGCACCGCAGATCCGGAAAAGAGCAGTAAGCCCACCCGTTCGCTCTGTAGCATGCGCACCAAGCGCTTAATTTTTACTTTGGCCTGCTGTAACCGATTCGGTTTGATATCAGTCGCCAACATGGAGCGTGAAATATCGAGCGCAATAAAAAGATCACGCCCTTCTTGTTTGACCGCCTCTTCCACTTTACCCCATTGCGGGTGCAATAAACTGAGCAGCAAACCCAACAACCCCACACTCATGAGCCCCGCTTTTAATGCCATGCGTACACTTGAAAATCGGGTAATCAACAACGACCGCCAGGTAGGAGCTGCCAGTTTACCCACCACCGCAAAGGTACCGCGTAGCTTCCACAGCACCGCACCCACGCTGACCACGAGCAGCGGGAAAAACCACCAGGAAAGCGACTCGCCCCAGATAATGCCCATCAGAGCACCCTCCATACCACACCCATCAGCAGTTCAAGGAGCAACAACAGAATGCAGACCCACACCCCGGGGATAAACCAGTCGTACACATTTTGGAAAATGGGAGTTTCAATAACCGTGCGTTCCAACTTATCTATTTCATCATAAATGTGACGTAGTTCTTGAGGCTTTCGTGCCTCGAAAAACTGACCCCCGGTTGCCTGTGCAATGGCGTGAAGGAGCTCACGATTCAATTGCGAGCCCACGGGCACCGGGCCCATCAATGGGTGGAGCATATACCCCACATCCCCAATACCAATAGTGTAAATTTTGATCCCCAAGCTTTTTGCGAGCGCTACCGCCGCTTGCGGCGGCATGTCGCCGACCGTCGGCTGACCATCGGTAAGCACAATCATAATTTTGCTCTTGGCGGTTGCCTGCTTTAACCGAGCGCACGCAATTAACATCGCTTTAGAAAGTACCGTACCATTCTGCGGAACTACGCCCACCACAAGCTGGTCAATTACCGAACGGAGCAACATTTTATCCATCGTCAGTGGTACCCGTGAGACCGCCTCTGCACCAAAAATAACCAAGGCTATCGGGTCATCGGTACGCTTATTAATGAAGCGAACTGCTTCCCGCTTGGCAATTTCCAAGCGCGGGGTCTGGTCCCGTAGATCATCAAAGCAGCGCATGCTATCAGACACATCGAGCACAAGAGCAATAGCAATACCCTCTACATTTACCTGCGACCGAATATCCACTATCTGCGGCTTGGCAATGAGCACCCCGAGCACCAACAACGTCAGTGCCCGACACGCGAGCATAACCCGCGATATCCAGACACCCTGCTGCGGCACCCGCTCACTCAACCACCGCGTCAATGGATAGCGGTATTGCAGCGGCTCATAACGGAAAAACCGGTACCACCACAACAGCAGTATTACCGGCAACGTGATATAGAGTACCCACGGATGGGCGAATTGAATTTGGAAATCCATATGCCACTAGCATAGCGGCTCTTGCGCCTGAAACCAGCCCCTCACCCGCTCGGCAAAATCTTGTGCCGTTTCACCGGGGTTCATACGCACCGGTTGGCCAATCACCACTTTCAGCGGAGCTTCATAGAGCCAAAAACTGCGCGGCGGATTAACTTTTCCCACATTAAACAATGCAACCGGCACCACCGCACGACCTGTTTCTTCTGCCACTACCGCAAAGCCCCGGAAAAATTTATGGACGGTGCCATCGGTAAACCTTCCACCCTCGGGGAAAATAATTAAATCGAGCGGAGTAACTTTGAGCAGCTCGGCCGCACTATACAATGACTCAACTGCCTGCCGGGGACTCTCTTGATTTACAATAATGGCCAATCGTGACACCACCCAGCCAAAGATAGGGAATCTCAAATTGCCCGACCACGACATCCAAATAGTCGGCCGTGCTCCTACCACCACTCCGATTAACGGGATATCCAATGCTGATTGATGGTTAACTGCAAAAATTACCGGCTCTGCGGGGATATTCTCTTTCCCCTCAATGGTGACCGGCAACCACGTTGCCCGTAACAGCACCCACAAGATCCCGTACTGAAACCAGAACAATACTTTGTTTAACCGCCATCTTTTGGGCAACAGTGCAATAATCAACGCCGGCACCAGCGCTACACCAAAAACGACCAGCCACATGGTCAAATAGGACACAGTCCGTAAAAAACCAGTAAATGTTTTAGTCATGGTCCCTTTCACACATACAGGTTTGGGTTATCGCGCACCCGTTTGATATAGATATTGGTCCACAGCGCAAGGAATAATGTGGTTAATAGCACCCACACCATGATCGATACCAATGTTTGAAGTTGATCCGAATAGGTAAGTCGTGATAAGGACAAAAACGCTGTACCAAAGACTATCAATTCCAAGAGCATTACCATCCAGCAAACGGGTGCGTTGTATACAAAAAACACAAAGGTATTTTTTACTGCCCGATACCAACCGGTCATCGGCATATCTAATAAAAAGAGGCTGAAGAACACATAGGCATAGGCACCTACATGCCAAACAAGGAGTACTAATAGGATGTTGCAGATATAATACAGGGTCCACAAAGACTGTTGCCAAAGATACATTGGCACACTCGCTACTAACTGCTCGCCTACTATCACCGTAACCCAGGGGAGCACCGCGAGGATCATCAGTTTTAATGCAAGGCTCCGATAATACGTAACATCTTTAAGACCAACCGAAGGCCGTACTGCTGCCAAAAATAAGACAATCAACATCGGTCGCCATAGATCAATGATTCTGGAAAAACCCCAGACACTCACAAACCCTCCCTGCAGCCATGAGAGAATAAACATCGCACCCAATACACCAAACGCGTAAGGCCAAACAACCTTCCACGCTTTTACCCAGGCATTAAAGGTGAGCAAGGCGAAGGTTTTGAAGTTTCTGGGATAGAAGATTTCTAACGACTCTTTCCACGAAGCCAATAGCGCCATTACTCCCCCTTAGGTATACAAAGCCGCATCATCGCGGGTTCGTTTAACGTATACGCCCACCCAGAAGGTCAGATACAGCGTGAGCGCCACAAAACCAATAGAAAACACACAGAAATTAAGCATTGCAGAACCCTGGTCTAACTTCCTCAGGTCATCGGCAATACTGGAATACCCAAAATATAATAGGAGCAGCAATAACACAGCAGTCAGCACCTGCAGAGCAATCCCTAACACAACCAACGGGAGGTTATATAGGAAAAATACTGCAGCGTTCTTCAAAGACCGCAGACAAAAAATATCCCCAGAGCTATCCAGTAAGAACATGATAAAAAACAAGGTGTATACCACAAAAATTTCAAATATTACCGGAGGCATTATCGGCCCTACATAGGGCAGAGCAAGCGATAGTAAAACCAGCTGGATCCCAAAGCTCCATACCATATGCAAAAAGTAGGAGTAATTTTTCTTGGTAACCGAAGGCCGTACCGCCATCAAGTAAAGCGCAATAAGCGTATGCGCCGCAGCATATTTAATGAAATGTGCTACCAGCATCAAAAATGAAATCGTGATCCCGGAAATAGACCAACAAAACAGTGCCAGTATGGTAACAAAATAGACCCACCCCACCTTCCACGTTTGTAGCCAAGCGTTGAGAGTAAGCAAAACAAAGGTTTTAAAGTTTTTGGGGTAGAAGATTTCTAACGACTCTTTCCAGGAGGATAGCAGCTTCATCACAAGCTCCTTTGTATAGCCATGCTACCGGGCTTTCGCGCGTAGTAGAAAGCTGCCCACATACAAATGCTAATAAAACCCAGAATAAGTTTCAGAGTATCCTGCACAGCTAAACCAAGTATGAGGTAAGAATAGGAGGTTGGAATAAGAGCAAAAACCCATGATGCGCCCCAACCAATAAGCGGCGTCACGCCCATAAGCAACAAGCATCCAGGAAGGTTGTACCACCAGAAATCAATTGCATTTTTTATGGCTTGTCCTAATGCCCGCAAAGAAAAAGTAGCCGAATCAAAAAGC
>Ga0207094_1089_pt1 | contig 13442 bp, 8 predicted proteins | sample Alteio_BWMinHeat_90_FD_153518 | JGI IMG/M metagenome (GOLD analysis project Ga0207094, IMG submission 153518) | Enriched cells from forest soil in Barre Woods Harvard Forest LTER site, Petersham, Massachusetts, United States -... | ecosystem: Environmental > Terrestrial > Soil > Temperate forest >... | reverse complement strand
TAGGCACCGGATTGTATTCCCTTAAACTGGCTCATGATACCAGTAATTTTAATGCCGATGCGGCCAGTTATAATATCGATGTGCCGGGAACCAGTACTTATACACTTATTTATCAATATGCTGCTGTGCAACAAGACCCGGGCCATGTGCCAACCCATCAACCGGTGCTGGAAGTGAAGGCCATTGACTCTGCTACAGGGACGGTGTTTTTTGATTCCGTTATTTATCCGCCAACGCCCGGGTTTACGTTGTCAACGGTGTTGCCAACTCCTTATTATAAGGCCTGGACTAACGTCAGCGTTGATCTGAGCGCGCATGCTGGCAGAACAGTAACTATGAAGTTTATCGCAGCGGCATGCAGCGATGGGGGGCATTTCGGATATGCCTATGTTGACGTGACCGGCCTTTTTGAAACATCTGCGTTGCTGCCGCTTCATGCACCCAGTGTTACGCTGGCAGCCCCTTCGGGCTATGCTTCCTATAAGTGGACGGATGCGGCCACATTTGCCACTTCTTATGGCACTACCGCCACTGTAACGATACCAGCGCCAACCGTAAAAACAAAATATGCTTTGATCCTTACTCCATTTAGCGGGCACGGCACTGTTGATACCGTCTATAAGACAGTTGATGTTACATCAACTCTGGGTTCAGGCACTTTAAACGTGAATACGGGAATTAATATTTACCCTAACCCAGCTTCCGGCACCCTGAACATTCAATGGGCTAATCAGCAGGCCGGCGCTGCGGCATTGGAAGTAACTGATGTAATGGGCCGTGTGGTAAACAGGTCTGTTTTGAACCTGGCAGCAGCGGCGGGTGAGCAACAGGTCAACTTAGGTAAACTAACTGATGGTGTTTATTCGGTAACCATCAGGTCTGCATACATCAATTATACAAGCAAAATAACTGTTCAGAAATAACAAACACGTATATTTTATAAAAAAAACTCCCGGTATCCCGGGAGTTTTTTTATCAGGCATGGATAAATATCAACTTCGGTACCCTGATTGGCTAAGTCCTGAGGAAAAGCGGAGATTGGCTGTAATGGAAAATGAAATACCAGCCATTGGAAAGCTATTAAAATTGTATTTTTGCAATAAATAATTATTTTATGCCTGAATTATTCAGATTTTTTGGAATCAGGTTTAAATGAGATCTGTCCGCTGAGGTGTTTCTGAAATTTTCAAGATAATACATTCAATTAATGTATGCTTCCGTTTAAGATAAATTCACACTTTTTTGCTACAGTGCAGGTAAGTGCATATGAAAGTTACGTTTACTTCACTTTTTGTTACTCTATTTGTTACTTTAAAACATAAAAAAGCCTGAAACACCCCCGAAAATTGTCTTTTATATACCCTCCGGTTTCCGGTTTCAGGTTGCATCTTTGCACCGTACTTTAAACGCTGTTTTTTATGAAAATGAACATTCCACCAAAAGATATTGATAGTTATCTTGCTTCGCTGCCGGAAAACGATATAGTTGTACTTGAAAGTCTCAGGCAAATCGTCAGGTCAGTAGCGCCTGAGGCTGAGGAAGCTATCAGTTATGGGATGCCCATGTTCAAATATCATGGAATGCTGGTAGGCTTTGCCGCGGCCAAAGACCACTACGGATTTTACCCATGTAATTCAAGAACTGTGGAGCAATTTAAAGATGAACTGGCAGGATTCAGCACATCGAAGGGAACCATCCGTTTTCCCAAAGACAAACCGCTGCCCGTTGCACTGATCAAGAAAATTGTCAAGGCGAGGATTAAGGAAAACAGGAGTAAAGAAAGCTAAAAATAATAATAAAGAAAATGTCACTTAAAAAAACAACAAATATGCAAAAGATCACTCCATTCTTATGGTTCAATGACAACCTTGAAGAAGCTATGAATTTTTATGCTTCCGTATTTAAAAATGTAAAGATCAAATCAGTTAGCCGGCAGGGAGGAAAGGTATTTACCGCATCGTTCGAGATAGAGGGGCAGGCGTTTATGGGACTGAACGGCGGGCCAATGTACCAGTTCACCCATGCAGTTTCCTTTTATGTGAATTGCCGCGACCAGGAAGAAGTGGACTACTTATGGGAAAATCTCTCGGCAGGAGGTGAACTAAGCAGGTGCGGATGGCTTAAAGATAAATTCGGGCTGTCCTGGCAGATCATTCCTACTGCGTTAGGGGAACTGATGGGAGACCCTGATCCGGTGAAGGCAGGCAGGGTAATGCAGGCCATGCTGAAAATGGTCAAGATAGATATTAAAGGTTTGCGGGACGCTTACGAGCAGGAATAAAAAAGTCAGTTAAGAGGGAATTTCAGGGTGAATTTTGGGCGCTGATGGAGATAACTTGCTGGGTGACAGTTATTGCGCCTAATTTTGTGCTAAATTCTTTTCTATGAAAAAGTTAGTCCTTTTTGTATTTACAATATTGGGTATCACTACCCTCCATGCCCAATTATTGACCCCCGCAAATGGCGGCAGCGTAAAAGGTATGGCGGGTGAGCGAATCGGCATTACTGATGTGGCCATCACTTATGGACGTCCGGCGGTGAATGGGCGTGAAGGCAGAATATGGGGTGGAGTGGTGCATATAGGATTTAAGAACCTTGGATTCGGGAACGGAAAGGATGTGCCGTGGAGGGCAGGCGCCAATGAAAACACTACTATAGAATTTAACACAGAAGTAATGATTGAAGGCCATGCGCTTGCAGCCGGAAAGTATGGCCTGTTTGTCGCATATGACCCAGGTATGAGCACCATTATTTTTTCTAAAAATACTACCAGCTGGGGCAGCTTCTTTTATGAAGAAAGTGAAGATGCGCTTCGTGTAACGGTAAAGCCGGTGGCGCTGAAGGAGAGCAGGGAGCGCCTCACCTATGAATTTGGGTCGGAGACCGATAGCAGCGCTGTTGTGAGCCTGGTGTGGGAGAAGCTTTCTATCCCTTTTACGATAACGACACAATTGCAAAAACTTCAATTAGCATCCTTTGACAGGGCATTGCGTGGTGAGCAGGGTTTTGATCCCGGTAACCTGGTTGAAATAGCAAATTATTACCAGGAAAATAACGTCAGGTTACCGGAAGCGCTGGTACTTGTCAACAGGGCGGCGAGGAATATGCCGACCTTTAATGTGATGGTAGTAAAGGCGGTAATACAGGAAAAATTAGGCATGCAAAAACAGGCAGACAGCACCATGAAGGCTGCTTACGGAGTTGCTACTGTGCTGCAACTGCATAACTATGGCAGGCAACTGCTCCGTGAAAAGAAACCGCAAAAGGCTTTTGAAGTATTTGAATTTAATTACAAACACAACCCGGATGTATTCACTACTATGGTAGGTATGGCGAGAGGTTATTCAGCTATCGGCAAGACCTCAGAGGCGCTCAAATATGCTAATAAAGCGCTGCCGCTTGCCCCGGATGATATGAATAAGAAGACCCTTGAGACTATTATAGGTACACTGAAAGCAGGGAAAGAACTGAGTGTGATGTAGGCGTTTAAAGGTTTCGAGGGCTTTAAGCACACTAGTTAAAACGTACCCTGCGCACCACTTCTGAATCCAATACTTTGCTCAACCTTGCTGCACCGATAAAATTAAGGTGATCATTGTCGTAAAAGTCAGTGACGGTAAAACGTTTGTCATTGAAATAATTAAAATAGCCGCATCCATGTTCGCGGCAAAGGTCCCTGATGGCGGCAAGGTTGCTTTCAAATATGCCGGGTTCACAGTACTTCGCGAATGTTTTAAAGACAGGCGTGGTGATGAGGCAAACCTGTATATTTCGCTTCCGTAGTGTTGATACGAGCTCAGTGAGTAATGCCACATTTTCTGTATAATGTTCTTCCTTCATCATTCTGCGGTATAGCTCTACCCGTTTAGCGCCCGAAAGGAAAGATATGTTTTTCAGGCAATCAGCCGTATCATAGCGCAGAAAGCCATTTGGTGAAAGGCCTTCCAGCAGGTCTACATTAAATCCTTTGTTGATAAATTCCAGCGTTTTTTCGGGAGTGTATAGTGCGATATTGGAGTACCTGTGCAGGTCTAATAAGGACATGCCTGTATATTCAATACCCCAGTATTTACTATAAAACCAGCACCGGAAGCTTTCCTTTGAATCCTGCAATTGTGTATAAAGGGAATTGTAACTGATGGGTATGATCACTAACCTCAGGGCAGGTAATTTATCAAGGTAACGTAAGGTTATCTCTTTATCGTAGAATATGGTCTGGCTGGCATTGGCGAGGTTGTAACCTTTATGGGAAAAATAAGCCGGGTCAATGCCATGCAAGGCATGAGATGGCCCAAGCACTATGATTTGTATATCATTTAGTTGTTTTTCAAAATCAGCTTTTTTCTGGCTGTAGGTGTTTGGCAGGCGGGCAAGTTTTAATTCCACGATACCGAAAAATAATACCAGTGGCAACAGGAACAGGCAGAATTTCAGGAAAAATCGTCTCATGTTTAAAATTGGAAATAAATGAACTGCCGGTTATCAAAGACACCTAAAAATATTATGATGAATATGATCGCATAATAGGCTGCCCACCGCACGTATATCGGTCTGCCGTTTACCAATGATAAGACGTTATTCTTTCTTTGTATCAAATGGATCGCTTCCAGCACACCAATTACCGCAAAGGCCATCCCCCAGCTTGTTTTTGTTTCCAGTGGCATATCGCCGGCAAGCCCATGATAAATATCGGCAATTGCAGCAGGTACCTGCTGCAGCATATAGAGCGCATCGCTGATGTTGTTCGCCCTGAAGAAGATCCAGCCAAGCATTACAAGCGTAAAAGTGATAAATACCTGGCTGAAGTCATAGAGCCATTTTACTTTTGTTATTCCTATTGTCTCGTTTATCTTTTGCCGTGTTTTTGCTGTTAGTATTGCGAATATAGAATAGAAACCATGCAGCGCCCCCCAGACAATAAAGGTCCAGTTGGCGCCATGCCAGAAACCGCTGATGAGGAAAACGAAAAATATATTAAAATACCATCGCGGTACAGATACCCGGTTACCACCTAGCGATATATAAAGGTAATCCCGAAACCACGAAGAAAGGGATATATGCCATCGCTTCCAGAATTCACTGATGCTTTTTGCATTATAGGGCCGGTCAAAATTTTTCATCAGCCGGAAACCCATTACACGCGCGGCGCCGATCGCAATATCAGAATAGCCTGAAAAATCACAAAAAATCTGGAACGAGAAAAAGAAAGCCGCTACCAGTATATCTATATGCGTATGGTGCCGGGGAGTTTTGAAGATGGGGTCTGTAATAATGGCGAGGCGGTCGGCAATTACCACTTTCTTGAAAAACCCCCACATCATAAGTTTTAACCCGTTTACCACGCTGTCGTAATCAAATTGTTTTTTCTGGCGAAACTGGTAGAGCAGGTTTTGCGGCCTTTCGATAGGCCCGGCCACCAATTGTGGGTAAAACATCACATACAAAGCATAAATACCAAAATGCCTTTCTGCCTTATGATTACCACGGTATACTTCTATCGTATAACTCATGGCCTGGAACGTATGGAACGAAAGACCGATAGGCAACGCTATCTGCAACAGGGGTACCGAATGATCTGTACCCGTAAATAATCCATTCAGGTTACCAATAAAAAAATTATAGTATTTAAAGACCGCAAGCAAGCCAATGTTAGAGACCAGGCTGATAATAAGGAACAGTTTTCTTTTTTTGCCCTCGGCATTTTCTATTACTATACCTGCTATATAATCTATAATGATAGTAAAGAACAGGATAAAAATGTAAATGGGTATGAATGCCATGTAGAACACGCAACTGGAAAGCTGCAGATGTATCCAGCGGAAGTTATGTGGTAATATAAAGTAGATGATTGTTACAATAGGGAAGAACAGGAAAAATGCTAAAGAATTAAAAAGCATATTAGTTGAGTTATGGCAGATGTTCTTCTTACAAAAATAGTGGAATTAAACGTGGCATTCTACAGCCAGATTCAATATTCTCCTGATCAATTTGAGCCGGAAAAAATCAGGAAATAAAAGTAATCATAAGTTAACATGAAGTCAAATACCTCTAAATTACTTTTGTACATTATATCACACAAAACAATTAATATGAAAAGACTGATTTACAATTCGTTAGTACTGTTATTGGTTACGGGGTTTGCAGCCCATGCACAAGGCGATAAGACCATTTTAGGCGCTGGTGCAACGTTCCCTTACCCATTATATTCAAAGATGTTCTCTGAATACAATAAAACGTCAGGAGTTAAGGTTAACTACCAGTCTATTGGTTCCGGCGGCGGTATCCAGCAGCTTACAGCCAAGACCGTTGATTTTGGCGCTTCTGATGCGGTGCTGAATGGCAAGCAGGATTCCGCGCTCTCAGCGCCGGTTGTTCATATCCCTATGACTGCGGGAGCAGTTGTAATATGCTACAATCTGCCTGAGGTAAAAGAACCGTTGAAACTGACAGGCCCAATAGTAGCTGATATCTTTTTAGGTAAAATAACTAAATGGGATGATGCGCGTATCACGGCTATCAACAAAGGTGTAAAAATACCTTCTACAGCTATTCTTGTAGGCCACCGTTCTGATGGTTCCGGTACCTCTAACATATTCACAACCTATCTTTCCAAAGTAAGTGAAGACTGGAACGGCAAAGTAGGCAAAGGCTCTGCGGTAAACTGGCCAACCGGCCTGGGCGGCAAGGGCAATGAGGGTGTTGCTGGTGTTGTAAAACAGACCCCTGGCGCTATAGGTTATATTGAGCTGGCTTATGCGGTCCAGAACCATATTTCTTTTGCTACTTTAGAGAACAAATCAGGCAAATTCATAGTGCCGTCAATAGAATCAACTACCGCAGCAGCAAATATTGATATTCCGGAAGATGGTAAGGTATCCCTCACTAATACAGATGCTAAAAATGGTTATCCTATTTCCGGCTTCACCTGGATCATTGTTTATAAGGAGCAGAACTATGGCAACCGCCCCGCTGAAACTTCTAAGGAAATGATGAAATTATTGTGGTGGATGACCCACGAAGGCCAGAAATACTGCGCTGACCTGAACTATGCCCCGCTCCCTAAAGCTGCCGTGAAAGTGGCTGAGAAAATAATGAAATCAGTTAAATTCAACGGGAAAGCAATACTGTAATATACGAAGTTTACTCCTTTTTAATCTCTTTAAAAGCCTTGAAAGAATCGTCTTTCAAGGCTTTTGTTATTTCAGCGGAATCCTCTCATTTTTAAATACGTAAAAATCTCTTCCAATACCCAAGATATTGCGTTAGTTTTACGTCTATATGAGTAGGTAATCTTTTACATTATGGTAAAGAACTACTATGTCCGTAATAATCGTTCCAATATCCCGTTGCAGGTAATCCTTACGCGCTTACTAATAGTATTGATTATAGTAATTGTGTCTTATGCGGCAAATGCACAAACATGGGATACTGTTGGCCAAGCTGGTTTTTCAGCAGGACAATGTAATAATATTTCGATAGCAATAGACCGGAGTGGTACGCCCTACGTTGTTTATTCTGATTCTACAAATAATGGCAATGCCTCCGTGGTCAAGTATAATGGCAGTAGCTGGACAGTTGTTGGTAGGCCTGGGTTTGCTGCGGCTACTTATACTTCGCTTGCATTAGACAGCGGTGGTACCCCATATATTGCTTATATGGACTTCAATAATAGTCAAAAGGCTACCGTAATGAAATATGACGGGAGCAATTGGGTAACTGTAGGTAATGCAGGATTTTCAGCCGGGTATGCATATTTTACTTCTATTGCCATAGACAGGAGCGGCACGCCCTACGTAGCTTATTCAGATGGGATTAGCTCGTTTGGACCTGCAACAGTAATGAAATACAGTGGCAGCAATTGGGTAACGGTAGGCAACGCCGGATTTTCGGCAGGCACTGCCCCGGGAACATCAATAGCAATAGATCCAAATGGCACACCTTACGTCGTTTACCAGGATTCGGTTAATGGCTCTAAAGCCACTGTGATGAAATACAATGGAAGCAGTTGGGTAACTGTAGGCAGTGCGGTTTCAGATTGTCTTGCCACTTATTTTTCAATTGCAATTGACATGAATGGCATCCCTTACGTAGCTTATTCCCCTTATTGTTATCCCTATAAAGCTATGGTAAAGAAATATAATGGCATCATTTGGGTTTTTGTAGGCAGCAGTGGCGGGTTTTCTGCCGGACAGGCAAATTACACGTCAATAGCTTTGGATGCAGGCGGTACGCCTTATGTAGTTTACGAGGATTGGGGCGATGTAAGTCATAGAGCTACTGTAATGAAATACAATGGAAGTAACTGGATAAACGTAGGTAATGCTGCGTTCTCACAAGATACAGTACGCAATACGCATATAGCTATAGACGGGAACGGCACACCTTATGTGGTATATACCGATAACGGAAATGTTACCGGAAGCGGTAAGGCTACAGTAATGAAATTCGGTACAAAGGTCGGGGTAGAAAATACCGTAGATCTTGCAGTTAATACTCTTTCCGTCTATCCTAATCCCAGCAAAGGTTCTTTTACATTCAGAATAAAGTCAGTTGTAAATGAAAACGCCAGAATCATTATCACGAACATTATTGGGCAAAAAATAAAAGAGATCAATGCTGCCACTAATAAAGATTTGGAAATAGCTCTCGATGTTCCGCCTGGCATGTACTATGTCACTGCTATTACAGAACAGGGAAGAGAAAGCGTAAAGGTAATAGTTGAGTAGCGTGTAAAGAGGTACTTTCCATTACAGTTTTTCATGTACAAAGTACATATCCACTTCGCCAGCATTTTTTGCGGTTATTTTGCCCCTGTACTCACATTCGTAGTCGTTTTTAATCAGCTCATAAGTGGATCCGCTGATGTTTATTTTGCCGGCTTCCCCGCTGCTTTCCATACGGCTGGCGAGGTTTACTGTATTGCCCCAGATGTCGTAGGCAAACTTCTTAACGCCCACTATACCGGCAACCACCGGCCCGGTATGCGCGCCTAATCGGATCTCCATGGCCATTTCGTTCGCGGCTTCTTTTTGCGCCTTATACTTCAAAGTAAAATCCCGTATCTCCAGCGCCGCATTTATGATGTCCCTCGCATGGGTCTTATTTTCCACGGGTAGCCCGCCGGCACACATATAGCTGTCTCCTATGGTCTTTATTTTCTCTAATCCATGTTTTGTAATGATCCGGTCGAACTCACTGTAAAAGATGTTTATTTCGTTCAGGAGCTCCTGTGCACCCATAATACCGGTATAGTGGCTGAAATTTTTAAAGTCGGTAAATAACACGGTAACCGAATCATAATGCTTTGCTTTTGCAGACCCATATTTCTTTAACTCCTCAGCTACTGCTTCGGGAAGGATATTGTTGAGCAGTAGGTCCGATTTTTGTTTTTCGTCCCGCAACTCGGCCGTTCTTTCCTCCACTTTTTCTTCCAGGTTTGCATAGAGTGTGGCATTATTTATAGAGATGGCCATTTGAGAAGACAGCATCTGCAGCACTTTCAGCCTGTCTTCAGTAAACGCGCCGACGGAAAGATTATTTTCGAGATAAATGAGACCGTATATTTTGTTCAGTAAAACGATGGGGCTGCAAAGCACGGATTTTACTTTCCGCTTTACGATGTACTCATCTGTCGTGAATTTCCCTTCTGCACATGCGTCTTTAAGAACAATGGGCTCATTCAGATTATACACATAATTAATTATTGGCAGCGGAATGTCCAGGCTGTCCTTGACCGGAATATGCTGCATGGTGGTTATCTCATCGCCAATGGCAACAGCCTGTATGACCAGGCGCCCATCGTGCTCCAATAACAAGGTTCCATTTTCCGCCCCGGCATTCATCACTATTATCTGCATCATTTTACTAAGCAGCGACTTCAGTTCTATTTCCCCGGATATTGCCTGCGACGACCTTAAAATTGATCCGATGTCGAGTACCTGGGAACTTTCATTTCCAATAAAAGAACTGGTGGTAGAGGTGCCCTGCTTTCAGTGTACCTATAATAGTCTCAAGGGTCTTCTTATTCATATCATCCGGGGCAAGCGGCAGCGCTTTATTAGCATATTTGAGCGCCTCTGAGGTCTTGCCGATAGCTGAATAACCTCTCGCCATACCTACCATAGTAGTGAATACATCCGGGTTGTGTTTGTAATTAAATTCAAATACTTCAAAAGCCTTTTGCGGTTTCTTTTCACGGAGCAGTTGCCTGCCATAGTTATGCAGTTGCAGCACAGTAGCAACTCCGTAAGCAGCCTTCATGGTGCTGTCTGCCTGTTTTTGCATGCCTAATTTTTCCTGTATTACCGCCTTTACTACCATCACATTAAAGGTCGGCATATTCCTCGCCGCCCTGTTGACAAGTACCAGCGCTTCCGGTAACCTGACGTTATTTTCCTGGTAATAATTTGCTATTTCAACCAGGTTACCGGGATCAAAACCCTGCTCACCACGCAATGCCCTGTCAAAGGATGCTAATTGAAGTTTTTGCAATTGTGTCGTTATCGTAAAAGGGATAGAAAGCTTCTCCCACACCAGGCTCACAACAGCGCTGCTATCGGTCTCCGACCCAAATTCATAGGTGAGGCGCTCCCTGCTCTCCTTCAGCGCCACCGGCTTTACCGTTACACGAAGCGCATCTTCACTTTCTTCATAAAAGAAGCTGCCCCAGCTGGTAGTATTTTTAGAAAAAATAATGGTGCTCATACCTGGGTCATATGCGACAAACAGGCCATACTTTCCGGCTGCAAGCGCATGGCCTTCAATCATTACTTCTGTGTTAAATTCTATAGTAGTGTTTTCATTGGCGCCTGCCCTCCACGGCACATCCTTTCCGTTCCCGAATCCAAGGTTCTTAAATCCTATATGCACCACTCCACCCCATATTCTGCCTTCACGCCCATTCACCGCCGGACGTCCATAAGTGATGGCCACATCAGTAATGCCGATTCGCTCACCCGCCATACCTTTTACGCTGCCGCCATTTGCGGGGGTCAATAATTGGGCATGGAGGGTAGTGATACCCAATATTGTAAATACAAAAAGGACTAACTTTTTCATAGAAAAGAATTTAGCACAAAATTAGGCGCAATAACTGTCACCCAGCAAGTTATCTCCATCAGCGCCCAAAATTCACCCTGAAATTCCCTCTTAACTGACTTTTTTATTCCTGCTCGTAAGCGTCCCGCAAACCTTTAATATCTATCTTGACCATTTTCAGCATGGCCTGCATTACCCTGCCTGCCTTCACCGGATCAGGGTCTCCCATCAGTTCCCCTAACGCAGTAGGAATGATCTGCCAGGACAGCCCGAATTTATCTTTAAGCCATCCGCACCTGCTTAGTTCACCTCCTGCCGAGAGATTTTCCCATAAGTAGTCCACTTCTTCCTGGTCGCGGCAATTCACATAAAAGGAAACTGCATGGGTGAACTGGTACATTGGCCCGCCGTTCAGTCCCATAAACGCCTGCCCCTCTATCTCGAACGATGCGGTAAATACCTTTCCTCCCTGCCGGCTAACTGATTTGATCTTTACATTTTTAAATACGGAAGCATAAAAATTCATAGCTTCTTCAAGGTTGTCATTGAACCATAAGAATGGAGTGATCTTTTGCATATTTGTTGTTTTTTTAAGTGACATTTTCTTTATTATTATTTTTAGCTTTCTTTACTCCTGTTTTCCTTAATCCTCGCCTTGACAATTTTCTTGATCAGTGCAACGGGCAGCGGTTTGTCTTTGGGAAAACGGATGGTTCCCTTCGATGTGCTGAATCCTGCCAGTTCATCTTTAAATTGCTCCACAGTTCTTGAATTACATGGGTAAAATCCGTAGTGGTCTTTGGCCGCGGCAAAGCCTACCAGCATTCCATGATATTTGAACATGGGCATCCCATAACTGATAGCTTCCTCAGCCTCAGGCGCTACTGACCTGACGATTTGCCTGAGACTTTCAAGTACAACTATATCGTTTTCCGGCAGCGAAGCAAGATAACTATCAATATCTTTTGGTGGAATGTTCATTTTCATAAAAAACAGCGTTTAAAGTACGGTGCAAAGATGCAACCTGAAACCGGAAACCGGAGGGTATATAAAAGACAATTTTCGGGGGTGTTTCAGGCTTTTTTATGTTTTAAAGTAACAAATAGAGTAACAAAAAGTGAAGTAAACGTAACTTTCATATGCACTTACCTGCACTGTAGCAAAAAAGTGTGAATTTATCTTAAACGGAAGCATACATTAATTGAATGTATTATCTTGAAAATTTCAGAAACACCTCAGCGGACAGATCTCATTTAAACCTGATTCCAAAAAATCTGAATAATTCAGGCATAAAATAATTATTTATTGCAAAAATACAATTTTAATAGCTTTCCAATGGCTGGTATTTCATTTTCCATTACAGCCAATCTCCGCTTTTCCTCAGGACTTAGCCAATCAGGGTACCGAAGTTGATATTTATCCATGCCTGATAAAAAAACTCCCGGGATACCGGGAGTTTTTTTTATAAAATATACGTGTTTGTTATTTCTGAACAGTTATTTTGCTTGTATAATTGATGTATGCAGACCTGATGGTTACCGAATAAACACCATCAGTTAGTTTACCTAAGTTGACCTGTTGCTCACCCGCCGCTGCTGCCAGGTTCAAAACAGACCTGTTTACCACACGGCCCATTACATCAGTTACTTCCAATGCCGCAGCGCCGGCCTGCTGATTAGCCCATTGAATGTTCAGGGTGCCGGAAGCTGGGTTAGGGTAAATATTAATTCCCGTATTCACGTTTAAAGTGCCTGAACCCAGAGTTGATGTAACATCAACTGTCTTATAGACGGTATCAACAGTGCCGTGCCCGCTAAATGGAGTAAGGATCAAAGCATATTTTGTTTTTACGGTTGGCGCTGGTATCGTTACAGTGGCGGTAGTGCCATAAGAAGTGGCAAATGTGGCCGCATCCGTCCACTTATAGGAAGCATAGCCCGAAGGGGCTGCCAGCGTAACACTGGGTGCATGAAGCGGCAGCAACGCAGATGTTTCAAAAAGGCCGGTCACGTCAACATAGGCATATCCGAAATGCCCCCCATCGCTGCATGCCGCTGCGATAAACTTCATAGTTACTGTTCTGCCAGCATGCGCGCTCAGATCAACGCTGACGTTAGTCCAGGCCTTATAATAAGGAGTTGGCAACACCGTTGACAACGTAAACCCGGGCGTTGGCGGATAAATAACGGAATCAAAAAACACCGTCCCTGTAGCAGAGTCAATGGCCTTCACTTCCAGCACCGGTTGATGGGTTGGCACATGGCCCGGGTCTTGTTGCACAGCAGCATATTGATAAATAAGTGTATAAGTACTGGTTCCCGGCACATCGATATTATAACTGGCCGCATCGGCATTAAAATTACTGGTATCATGAGCCAGTTTAAGGGAATACAATCCGGTGCCTA
>Ga0207094_1088_pt1 | contig 13488 bp, 11 predicted proteins | sample Alteio_BWMinHeat_90_FD_153518 | JGI IMG/M metagenome (GOLD analysis project Ga0207094, IMG submission 153518) | Enriched cells from forest soil in Barre Woods Harvard Forest LTER site, Petersham, Massachusetts, United States -... | ecosystem: Environmental > Terrestrial > Soil > Temperate forest >... | reverse complement strand
GAAGTTGACCTGGAGGAGAGAGTGGGATTCGAACCCACGAGCCCGTTCTCACGGGCTAACGGTTTTCAAGACCGCCGCAATCGACCGCTCTGCCATCTCTCCAAACTATTTCAATAATTGGTGCGCCCAAAAGGATTCGAACCTTTAGCCTTCAGATCCGTAGTCTGATGCTCTATCCAGTTGAGCTATGGGCGCATTTCCATTTGGAGAATTTTACCGAGAGTTGATCCGTAGGTCCAGGGGGTGGTGTTGTCTGGTGGAGAGGAAGGGATTTGAATCCAGACCTCCCCGTAAACCGAACCCACCTGGATCTGCCCTCTTTAGAGGGCTCACAACATGAGCAAGTGCACTGGTGGAGAGGAAGGGATTCGAACTTCGCCTACCCACGGAACCGAACCCACCGAAGTCTGCAGCTCGTTAGAGCTGCTCACAACATACAATGTTGACTGGTGGAGAGGAAGGGATTCGAACCCTTGCATCCGGTTTTAACCAGATTCTTGCTTAGCAGGCAAGCGCTTTAGACCACTCAGCCACCTCTCCAGAGAATATTTCAAAAACAACCAAAGAATACGGGTCTATAAGGGAAAAATTAAAAAAGGACTTGAAATGGAAGCTCCTTGTGTCTTTTGTCGTATTATTGCTGAACAACTACCTGCTAAAGTCATCGAAGAAACCAACGATCTTCTCGTCATCCAAGATATCTCCCCGAAAGCACCGGTGCATTGGCTGATCATGCCTAAAAAGCATGTGGCTGATATCCAGGGGTTGGGGGAAGAAGATACGGCACTGTCTGCCTCGATGGTGCTTATGGCAAAGAAGCTGTCTGAAAAGTTACCGGGTAAAAAATCTTTCCGGTTGGTAGTCAATAACGGCCATGAGGCGGGTCAACGCGTCTTCCATCTCCATTTTCATTTCTTGGCCGGTACTCAGATGGAGCCATAGCTCTTTCCAGTTGTACCTGTTCCTTGCTAAGGTGCCTGCAAGTTCCTTCTTTATCCCAAGGGCTCTATGGCTTCTCAATTTCTTAATTTCCTCCACCATGATGCGGTCAGTTCCGGCATCATGTTCAGCATTTTTTTTGTGCTCGCTGCTGCCCAATTTTCCTCACGAAAATGGGTGCGGCGGGTGGCTTTGGCGATCTTTATCTTAATGACCTACTTGGTGCTCAATGCCTACCGTACCCTTATTAAGGGCTTAACGCGGCCGACCTATGCGAGCCGCAAGGAAGATGTGGTTAAAGGGCGGTATCATTTGTTGCATGAATGCCATGCACAGCAGGTTATGCTGTATACCGAAGATGATCTGAAACTGAGTGGGTACCTGATTCTGCGTCCCCAAGCAAAAGGCACTATTCTGGTGTTCCATGGCTGGAGAGGCACCAAAGATTTGTTGGCATGCTATGTCGATGCATTACCCGACTACAACTTCTTCCTCTTCGATTTCCGTGCCCATGGAACCAGTGAGGGCTCTTTGATGACGCTGGGTGTACAGGAAATTATGGATGCTCGAGCCGCGTTAAACTTTGTTGCAGGGTACGAGAAGACCAAAGATCTACCGGTTTATGGCCTTGGCATCTCCATCGGCGGCTCATACCTCATTGCACTGGCCCATGAGCGCCCGTCAGCGTTTAAGGCTCTGGTGATAGATTCTTCGTTTGCTTCCTTGCGCGAAAGTGCCATAAGTGACTTTAAGCTGCGCAGCTGGCTGCCGACGGTTCCCTTCTTTAGTATGTTCCGTTGGATTATGTGGGTGCTTACTCGTAACGATTTTTCTTATGAGCCAGCAAAGCTGGTAAAGGACCTGAGTATTCCGATGCTCTTTATCCATTCATCTGCTGATACTCGCATTGATATCGACCATGCGGAGCAGCTCTACGAGGCAGCACGACAAGCTCACCCTACCTCAGAACTCTGGCGCATGCAGAGTGGCATCCACGCCGCGCTGTGCGAAGAGGACCAAAAGCTTTATGGGCAGAAGGTACGGGAGTTTTTTGGACGAGTTGAGGCAAAATAAGCTCAATCGCCCATGGTGTCTTCCGGGAGATCCAGCGGCTCAACGTTCTGATCATCAAGAGCCATATACTCATTCCTGTGTTTGCGCTGTTCGATCGCGTTGAGCAATCTTACATACTTTTTTCTTTCTTCAGGAAGTAAGGGGTTGCCATCCATTTCTAGGCAAGTGATTCTGTTCATAGTAAGCAAATCTACAGGAACATGTGTAAGCCTATTATTGAGCAAGGATATTTTGGTGAGTTTGGGTAGTTGTGTGAATGTTCCTGCCCCTATTTCAGAAATAAAGTTGTTACTCAGTTCAAGTGTTTGCAAGCTCCCGGCTCCTGCAAGCATTTCGGGGGTTAGTTTGGTTAATTGGTTACCAGTTAAACGTAATTTTTCTAAGGTGCCTTGCGCAGCAAAAGTTCCCGGTGCAATATCTTGAATGAGATTCTCGTTGAGTGAGAGTTCGACTATAGCATGTGGAAGCTGGGTGCGACACAAGCTCGTCAGGATGTTGTTTGACAAGTTAACAGTCATAAAGGGTTTATCTATGTGGTCAAAGTCACTTATGAGGTTGCGGCTTGCATTTAATACTCCTATTTCTGGATTTGCAGTTGCGCTGAAAGATGTTTTTGGCCGGTTGAGGATGGCACGAAGAGAATTTCCGGGCTCTATGGCATAGTCTCTGATGATGAGGGCTAAATCGGGTAGAAGACCTCCCGGCTGTACGAGGGAATACACCTGCGCAGAGCGTTGAGCATATTCTTCAAGGGCTGCTTGGCGGAATTCTGTGCGTGTACTGAAATATGCCGCCACTTCACGTGCGGCTCTATGAAAAGGGTGCATGCCATAATGATGGGAAAGTGTGCTGTCAAAAGGCTCGCTTACTTCAAAGGGAATACCATCTTTACCTGTGAAGACTCGAGAAAAAATTTGTGCCAACGCCAACCAAATGAGGCGTGCCTGATGAAGAGGAACATTATGCTGTAGCTTGATATTTGCTCGTCCGATGTCGTGGGCCATCTGCGCGTAAGCATCTTTGGTTAATTGAGGATGTTGTGCGAGAAAGCGATTGACGATCTCATCTATACAGCGGGTAGAACTGCCCTTGAGGTAATCAAATGGTCCAACATATGCATACTGAGATTCTGCTGCAATTGCTCGTAAGGAATCCAGCGGCGAGGCCTCCTGTTTTTTGACATCTGCTTCAGCTTTAGAATCAATTTCTTTTGTAGAGATAAAAAGCTTAGCAAACTCAGGATCTGTGCCCAACAGTGCTTTTTTCAGAGCTGCATGGGTATCAACCAGTTGAAGCGACTCGATAAGTGGGCTATCTGTTTTGCACAGGTGATACAAGGTAGAGGCAACATACCGAAATTCGGCGCTCTCTGGATTGAGATTTCTCGTAAGTAGATGTGCGAGTACCTTGTGACGGTGCTCATCCGAGTTGAGGAGTTCGTAACGGTGAAAAGCAGGACTAAACGTACCGTTATTAATTTCTTTGATGGCTTCTTTGGTATGCTCCAGATCTTCAAGATATGAAGCAGCATTCATTTTTACATCCGCAGCACTGGCACTTGCAGATGCATCACTACCAGTCTTTTCATCGGTTTCTAATTTTCTTTTTCTCGTTTTTTGCGATGGGCTCCCGAAAGTCATCTGCACGTCAGCGGCAGCTGAAGCGGATGCCGCAGCCGATGCACTTGCGCTGCGGGAAGAGGGTAAAATGCTGGTGGAGGTAATCAGGGAGAGAATAACGAGTAAGCGTTTCATGATGGTCCTTGTATGTTTGATGTTCAACATAAGGCCATGATATCAATGTCTAATAGAAAAACAAATGGGTGGGGTGGTATCAGGCTGTGGGGTTGGCCAGAGCCTCGGATTGTTTCAGGCAGCAACTTTGGCGGATCTTTTCAGGCACTATTTTTTCAATGCGTAGCGGCAGAAATCGCCCACTTTTGAGCGAAACTCATCGCCCAAGTAACAGTGATGTCGCACGTGCCATGAAGCACCTTTGCCGATCCACCAACAATGGGCATCCTTAATGGTAGTAGAAAGCAGGTATGCGGACGTAAACGGAATGTAGTGGTCATCAAGTGCGTGAATAAAGAAAATAGGCAGCGGGAGCGTGCGTAAATCTTTAGCGATATCCACCTTTTCATCAAGATCAGTCATATGGTCGCCGACGAGCCAATGCATCAAGTGCATCGCCTCTTTACAGGTGGCGTAGGTGCGGGAAAAAATCTTTGTTTTTTGAAGCGTACTGAGTGCTTTACGCAACGTCGGGTGCTCTGCTTGGCTGGGGTTTGGCGCTTTGCCCTGCAGGTACTCGAAAATAGAGGAGCTGGTAAGCCCCAGTGCTGCTGATACGCCGGCATTGGCCACCGAGTGCCACCCTGATTCAAAGATGAAACCTTTGACGTTGAAGTGGCTGATAAGATTATTTTTTTGCAGGTGGATAAGGGCCCGCGCGGCGTTAAAAGCGCCGGCGCATGAGCCGTAAACCACAATGGGTTTATGAGTTTTTTCGCTTACAAAGTGGACTGCGGCTACCACGTCTAAATAATCATGCAGGCCATAGGTGAGCATCGATTGCCACCAGCGGGTACCGCCACTTTCTCCCTGTCCGCGTGGGTCGATCAGGAGAATATTATGCTCGGGAAAATGGAGCACAAATGCGGCATAAAACTCTTTGAGCATCAAGAACCCGGGCGAGACGATAATGGTAGCGGGCGCCTGCGGACGTTCTACGTAGAGTGCTTTAACGGCTACGTCATCGGTGGTGGTAAAGGTGACTTCTTGGGCACCCAAAGAGAGCAGTTCTGCTCGGACCGGCTCGGGGTAGCAGGTTTCTTCAGGAGAAAAAAGGTTTACTTTGGCCTGGGTGCCTACGGTACTCAAGAGTAATAACAGGATGAACTTTTTCATGGGTTAGCCTCCCACACACCGCCGCATAAATTCGGTGGTGTTGTAATGGTATTCTTCTGGTAAGCGTGCAAAATGCCACGCATGTTTGGAGCGGCCTTCTTGGATCCACCAGGTATTACGCAGATGTACCGGGATGGTCTCAGACAACTCTTCAATATCATTAACTGGAATACGGTCATCATCTACCGAGTGAATGAAGAAAATTGGTAGATCAATGGTGCGCAGAGTCTCAAAGATATTCAGCCGCTTGTCGTTCCACCAGTAGGCAGAATCGAGCAAAGTACCTTTGGTTGCGCCAAAGAGCGGGTACAGTATCGTGTAAAAGAGATAGGCCGCCGTATGACGTGCGCGGGAATTACGGCTTTTGAATTTGGAGAACAGCCAGTCTTTCATGGCGGCATACGGAGCGGTTTTTGAGGCACGGCGTACTGAGTACCACCCACTATCGAAGACAAAACCTTTGACGTTGAGGTTGTCGAAGAGCCCATTGTTTTTTAAATAAATCAGTGCTCGCGCCGCATGATATGCTCCTGAGCAAAAACCGAATAAGAAAATAGGTTTTGAAGGGCAGGTAAAGTGGGCGTAGCTCATAGCTGAGACCACATCAAGGTACTCTTTCTTTCCATAGGAACGGGCACGCAGGTAGACGTTCCATCCTCTACTTTGGCCCTGACCCCGAGCGTCGTAGAACAGGATGTTGTGGGTAGATCCATAGAGCTCAATAAAGCTTGAATACATCTCTTTTTTAATGAGGAGCCCTGGGCAGACGATGATGGTACCTTGTGCTTTGGGCTGATGGTAATAGAGTCCCCGAATGTTCTCTTTATCCTCACTTTCAAAAGAGCAGGGTCTTAACCCCCGTTTTGATAGCGCCGAGCGTACCTCACGCGATTCATGCAATGTGCTCGTTTTGGCGAAGTTAATGGGCCCCTTGCTTGCTCTCTCGCCCGAAAGGCTTGAGGCATGAGCAGTTAGACACGAAAGGGCACCGGCAACAACAATAATATTGCCAATAAGAAATTTTAGGCCGTTATAGGCGTGACGATTCATAATAACCTCCATTTCCCCTGCACCTTGAGTGGACCCTAAAGTCCCTGGTCAAAGTACAGGCTTTTCAGGGTAGTGGCCTCGAGAAAACCCGGGCTCAATACCCCATAACCTGCTATCCAAGCTAGAGCCTCTCAAGCTGTTGTCAAAAGGCTCTGAGAAATATCTGCCAGGCAGAAAAATCTATGCTAGAGTTGGCCCTGAAAATGTTTCGATTTGGAAGGAGATCCTATGTTTTTGACCGTTCTGACCGCCGTTCTCTTCTCCCTGTTTTCTACTGCTGTCCTGGGATACATATCAGTGGCCACGCCGATAGGCCCCTTTATTGCCCCAACCCTGGTGCTCATAGCCTCCTTATTCATGCCAATAATTCGAGTTTTTTCTCGATCAACGGGCCTCAATACCCAGGTTATGCTCGCGGTCGCCGGCGGCTCGGTGGGGGGTATGCTCGCAACTGCCATCGGCTTTTCTTTCCCGACGCTCAGGTTTCTGGACGTGATACTCTTTGATGCTTGGATGGCACAACCAGTGTTTTTCATAGGGGCTATTTTTGGCTTATCGCTCAGCGCAGGGCTTCTTGGCCTTCTTATTGCTGATTTTGCTGAGCACAGAATGTTGGTTGAGCAGCAGCTGGCATTTCCGGTGGGCGAGCTTTCCTACAAAATGATTGTCGCGCAACAACAAGCGCGCAAAGCCTACCAGCTGTTAACCGGCCTTTTGAGTTCCTTCCTTTTTTCCGTGCTGCAAAGTGGCATTACCTTTTGCAAAGAGTGGATTCCCGACTGCTTTACCCACCGAGTAATTCCTGAATCGCTTACACTCATGAACGAGCTGAGCATTGGTGTCCTGACCATACCGACCATCAAGTTTGATCTCATGCCGGTCTATTGGGCCATTGGATTTATTACGGGGATAGAAATTATGGCCCCACTTTTCTTGGGTGCCGTGCTGAAGTTTGTCGTCGCCGATACGATTAACCACGTTTGGTTTGCCGACCTTTCGAGCATGAATTTCATGCTTGCTTTTGCAAGTGGCATGGTGGTCGCCGGAGCGCTTTCGGGACTTGTAAGTACACCTCAAATGCTCTACAAAGCCATGAAGAAATGGTGGTCAACACGAGGATCAGGTAATTGGAAGCACACTATTGCACCTTTTTTACGCCTTGAGACTGTGGTTGTTGCGGTAGTGGTTCTTGGCTATCTGACCTACTTCCATTTTACGCTTATGCAGCAGATCTATCTGGTGCTCTTTACCACTATGTGTGCGTACCAAATCATGGAAATTGCAGGGAAAATTGGCCTTGCGCAGCTTGGTCGCTTTGCCACTTTCGTTATGGTGCCCGCGCTGTTTCTCTTCAACCTCAACCCTGTGCAAATTACCCTCATCGCAACCTTCGTTGAAATTTGTTGTGGTGTAGCAGTAGATGTCATGTTCAGTCGCAAAATGGCTCAGCTCGGTGGTATCTCCAATAAAACCATGCGTTGGTTCCAGCTGCTTGGCCTTGTGGTGAGTTCACTGGCTATCGGTGTGGTGTTCTGGTTCTTGTGTAAGCGATTTGGCCTTGGATCACCCGAGTTCTTTGCCCAACGTGCCCAATCACGAGCGCTCTTAGTGCAATCGGGCATGTTCAATTATTGGGTGCTCGGTCTTGGTTTTGTAACGGGCTACATTCTTAAATGGCTCCACATCAACCCGATGTGGGTGCTCGGTGGCCTTCTGATGCCACTCAATATAACCCTCGGTCTTTCCACCGGCGCAGTGCTGACCAAATTCACCAAAACTCCTGATGAGTGGCATCCCTTCTGGTCCGGTATCTTTGCAGCTGGTTCACTGTGGATGGTTATCAAGGCGTTTGTTTAGAGGAACATGCGGTAGTTTGTGTTGAAAACCTTTGCGAGCTTTTTGGCAAGGGTTTTTCCTACGGAACCATCGCGCAGTGCTCCGGCTATAGCTGAGCGGAGCGAGGCTTAGCGGGAGGTGAAGCGCGATTCAATAAATAACTACCTTTGAGGCGCGTCCTGCTGTTGGATGTATTGCTTGATAATTGTTAAAGGAGCGCCACCACAACTGATAATGCAATATGATCTGCTCCAAAAACAAGGCTTGTGATAGTAAAAATTGAGGTGGTTTTCAAACTCATTACGAATGATGCGGGCAGTTACGGTTTTGATATTGTTCACGAAGCTGCTGGGCTTAATGCCAGGATGAAGCTCAATGAGTAGGTGAACGTGATCTTGTTCGCCATTAAATTCGATCAATTTTGCCCGCCATGTATTGCACAAATTTTGCGTTATTATTTCGAGCCGCAAAAGGATCTCTTTTGTTATGCATTTACGACGATATTTTGTCACCAGAATAAGATGATATGTAAGCTTGAAAACTGAGTGAAAATGTTTACTGTAGGTCATGGTATCTTAACCTGTTGAGAGTGGTCCATGGCTGAGATCAAAAGACGTCGAGTAACATACAAATTATATCCCACTGAGGAAGAGCGTATAGCTCTTGAACAAACTCTTGAACTGCATTGCGCTATCTATAATTGGACTCGAGAACATCTCATTAAGGCCGACAAAAAAAATAAGAAACTGAGCTACACCGATCTGTGTAGGCTTTGGACCCCCTATAAAAAGAAACATCCCAAGTTTAAGAAGGTTAATGCGCAGTCTTCACAAGAGACTATTCAACGTGCTTGCATCTCATTTGAAACATTTCGTGTAAAGCGAAGCAAAGGCGAAGCCAAAGGCTATCCACGCACAAAAAAGCCACATCGCATCAAAGGCTGGGGGTATAAAACTCATGGCGATGGAAACCGAGTGTTCTCTGAAGGCAAACATGGCTCAGTAAACTTAAGCAACATCGGTGTTATTCCCATGCGAGGAGAAGCTCGCACCACAGGTGCCATCTCAACCGTGGGAGTAATGGTAAAAAATAGTGATTGGTTCTTGTCAGTAGTACATGAGTGTGGACCCCAACGTACCCCTGGTACTCAACAAAAGGGTTTTGATGCGGGCCTCATGACCTATGCAACCATTGCTAACGGCGACGGAACTTATGAGGAAATAGAGAACCCGCGGTACCACAACAAGATTAAAGCGGAGCTCAAAAAAGCACAGAAAGATCTCTCACGCAAAAAGAAGGGATCCAAGAACTGGATCAAGCAAAAGGAAAAACTGGGTAAGTTATATACGAAGCTTGAGAACCAGCATCAAAACTTTACTCATCAAGTATCGGCAGCTTTAGTTAAAGAGAGCTCCCTAATAGCCACTGAAGATTTGGATATCACCAAGATGATGGCACATGGTGGTGCCTATAAAAAAGGACTTAACAAATCGATAGCAGATGCCTCGTGGGGCAAGCTGATGATAAAACTCGGGTACAAAGCGGAAGAAGCTGGTATACCGTTTCATATCATCCCGACTCAGACTGTAAAGCCTTCGCAAACATGTCCGCAATGTGGTACACAAAAGAAAAAACATCTTTCCGAGCGGACACATAGTTGCGATTGTGGGCTTACGTTGTCTCGAGATCAAGCAGCCGCACGGGTGATATTAAATTGGGCGCTCTTTAAGAGTCCTTACAGGCCGGGAACCGACCTGGTGCTGAGGGAGGGCAGTAGCCTTTCCGTAGAAGCACGAAACTCACGCCATAGTTACTGAAGTAACTTGGCGGGAGTAGTTCATGGAACGCTTGTTATGCTCAATTTCCGAGACATGGGTCTGAAGAATGCCCAGTTTTTTTGCGAGCTGCTCTTGTGTGAGGTCATCACGGATGCGGTAATCTCGAACAATTTGTCCCGGTTGACTGTAATCAACGCCCATGCTCTTGAAAAATTCCTGAGTTGTCATCGTATTTCCTCTGTTGACTGCGGTGAGGATATCATATCTGTAAAATCAGACCACCAAGCACTCAAAAAACTCATACGTAGATTCAATAGCATATACCAGCAGCTGATAGCTTTGCGGGAACGCTAAAAGAGCTATCAAAATAAAGAAAGAGAACCGGGAAATGGTGTAATAGAGCGGGAGTAATGACCGGGGAGTCAATGCACGAATAATATGGCTGCCATCGAGGGGTGGCAGTGGAATCGCATTAAATACCCCGAGCATGGTGTTAATGGAGGCGAAAGCTTTGAAAAATGCAGCAGCATCTTGTTGGGAATTGGTAGGTAGGTGCGGCACTCCATAATGGAGACAATAGAGTGAGGTAATGGCAAGCAGGAAGTTCGATGCGGGGCCTGCCAGGCCGGTAAGTACCGAAAACAACCGGGGGTATCTAAAATTTCGCTCATCGATGGGCACCGGAGCTGCCCAGCCGATCTGAACAAAAATCAAAAATAAGAGGCCCAAAGGGTCCACATGTGCTAAGGGGTTGAGGGTAAGGCGGCCGGCATTTTTGGCGGTAGGATCACCGAGCAGGTAGGCGACCGCTGCATGCGCACATTCATGGATGGTCACGGCGATAATAAAGGCGGAAATAACAAGCAACATTTGGAGCGATACCAATTGCACACCTGGATCCATACGTAGCCCTCCTATTACCCAACGAGTGAGTTACTCGCTGAGGATCTGAGACCCACTATACAGGGGCTTTGGGAGGAAAACCTAGAAAATTTTTGATCCCCGTAAAAAGAGCTCCATGGTGCTGAGAGTTGCCCTCAGCCTATTCCTAAATTAACCCATGAAATTGGTCCTGGTTGTCCGGTGATGCCTCCGGTATTAGTACCAAAATTACTTGCGGTAAATCCATCATTGGCAGCGTTGGCTCCAAAGCCATTGTATTGGTCTGAGCCAGAACCGCCGGCGGTGTTGTTTTTGAGGGCAAAGTTTTTAATAAATGCTTGGTTGTTGAAGGTTACATTTGCCGCATCAAAGCCAAAGGTAGTGTTACGGCTGGCCGCATTTTCTTCTATGGTGATCTGGTTATCGGAGATAAAGAAATACCCTACTGCCCGGGACGCTGCCGTTTGGTCATTGGCCACACATTTGCGCAGATAAGTGCCCGTTGTGGTATCCAGCTTAAAGCCATAGGCCCCGTACAAAGGAGAAGCGACGGTGCTACTTGGCGCAGTATTATGAGCTGCGAGGCACTCTACGTAGATGTTGCGGTTGTTAGTGATGCACCGAAAACCGTGGACGACCCCGGTAGTTGAGTTTGCTTGGTTGTTGAGGGATTTACAGAGCATGAATGCATTGTCATCGCAATTGGTGCTGCTTAAAAAGCCATCAACAATGGTGCCGGTTAAATTGGCCATGACACACTCGCAAAACAGGTTAGCGGTACTCGTTGAGCTACCCTCTAGAAGCACTCCATACATAGCCGAACTTGCTCCCCAGGCGAGGTTGGTGTTGCCATGGCAGCGGATAAATTTGCAATAGCTGCTTTGCTTGAGGTCATAGCAGCGTAGGTCGGTATTGCCGATGTTATTGTGTACCTCCAAGTCAGTGAATTTGCACCGAAGATTGTTTGTCATGTTGACCATTGCGAGAGCGCCTGAGGCGCCGGTTGAGCCGTTATTGTGCAAATTACAATGCGCGACTTCGAAATCTGAGCAATTAGAGATGGTAAGTACGTTGTCTGCGGTCGACAGTGTTGAAGAAGAGACAAAGTTGCAGTTGGTGAGGGCGCCTACTTGGATGGGGGAATTAGCAGTACCCACGAGCTCGAGCCCTCGGTTGCCGCAGTCGTAGAAGGTTACGTTGTTCACGAAGACGCGACTGCAACCCGAGCCCACTGAAATACCTACGCCCGAAAAATCCCTTACCACTCCATTTTGAATGGTGACATTGCTCAGGCCGGAAGCAACCACCACACCATTAACGCTCGCGACACCGTTTGCCTGGACAAGATTGAAGCTCAGGAGATCGAGATTTACGTCACTGGCATTAATGGTAATTGCTGTTCCCGATGCAGCGGGACTATAACTACCTGCTTCAACAAGAATATAACGGCCAGGCGATGAGATGGTGTAGGGCAAACTGGCGCGTGTAATGATGGAAGGGGAGCCAATGTTGCTATAGAGCGAGGTTTGGCGGGTGGGAATATCTTGTTCGAGAGGGTCAAGTAATGGTACCGGGGCTGAATGTTCTTGCAATGCAGGGTAATAACTATACTCCTGTAGGGATAGAGCGTGGGCCCCTATAAACAATGGGGTAGAAATAATAAGCAACAATAACAGCATGGAGGTCTCCTTTTTTTGTACACCTCCATTTGAGAAGTGGGTTTCAAATAACGTCTGGTTTGTTTCCAATTAATTAGCTGATCCCAATGTTTGTCCACGGCCCCGTAATAACTTCAATACTTGAGGACCAAATTTGATCTGAAACTGCCGTGGATGGAAAGCCAATATATTGTGCAGCATTGGTATTTTTTTCTGCGATATTTTTCACAAAAGTGTTTTGGGTGAATGTTCCCTCCAAATCAAACCCCTGTTTGTTCAGCGTTGCCTGGCATTCCCGAATCATACAATTTGTTGGTTGATTAAAGTAGTACCCAACTGATGAGCTGAGTGGTGCCGTGTGGTAATAGCTCAAACAGGAAAGCATTGCGGTCGAGGTAGTAGTATCGAGCTTAAAGCCATAAGCGGCATAGGGGCTTACGGTACTGGTGCCAGCAGTCGACACACGGGCTTCACAGTTTTTGAAGGTGATTTTGTTGTTATTGATAGCTCTAAACGCATGAGCAACGCCGGTGGCGCCAAGCGCAGTCATTGCGCCAGCGATACAATTGGTAAACATATTACCGTTACATCCGGTATCAGAGAGAAATCCATCGACCGTGTTTCCTATGTTGCCAAAGGCGATGCAATTATTAAAAAAGTTGCTGCCACTGCCGGTACTTGCTTCCATCTGAAAACCGCGACTTACCGAAGTAGCGCCCACCGCTTGGCAGCTGGTGGCACGACAAGTTTCAAAGATGCCACCCGAACTATTATTGAGACTAAATCCTCGTATATCCGCATTTCCCTTGCCGTTACCTACGCCAACGCGCGTAAAGAGATACCGTGCGGAGTTGGTGAGTTTGACTCCCACGATAGGGTTTGTTGCTGCCGTGTTGCCGTTGGTTGAGATATTGCAATCGGTGACTTCGATATCGGTGCAGTTGGAGAAGGTGAGTACATTATCGGCTGTCGAGAGCGTACAACTATTAAGGAAGTTACAGCCGGTAATTTGAAACTGGTATGCCGTTGCTCCAACTGCCGCAACGGCTTCAAAACACCGGTTTCCACAGCCAGCAAAATCAATGTTATTGATGACAATCATGGATGCTTGCTGGGAAACATACATGCCTGATTGTGAGAAATTCTGAATAAAACCATTCTGAATCAAGACATTGCTCATACCGGTTGCAATTGAAATGCCGATAACTCCCGATACTCCCAAGCCCTGCGCAAAAACGAGGTTATTTAAATCAAGTAGGACGTTGCTTGCCGTGATGGTAATGGCCGCCGTTGAGTCGGTTGGGTTGTAGGATATGGATTCTGAAAGGACATAGGTGCCTGCGGTGACGATTGAACCGGGAA
>Ga0207094_1086_pt1 | contig 13693 bp, 11 predicted proteins | sample Alteio_BWMinHeat_90_FD_153518 | JGI IMG/M metagenome (GOLD analysis project Ga0207094, IMG submission 153518) | Enriched cells from forest soil in Barre Woods Harvard Forest LTER site, Petersham, Massachusetts, United States -... | ecosystem: Environmental > Terrestrial > Soil > Temperate forest >... | reverse complement strand
TCAATAAACCTCATCATGATCGCCAATATTCACAAATATTGCTTTCGGTGGTTTATCGTTTGTAAAATAGAATACTACCCGGATATTGTAAGTAATGGAGAAACTCCATAAACCTTTTAATTTACCGGATAATTTATGTGTTTTTAATTTCTGGTCGAAGGGATTTGAAATAAAAGCGCGTAATGCCTGGCTAAATGCCACTTGTGAAACAGCGTTGCTTTTTATTCTGTTTTGATATGCTTTTTTGAATTGTGTGCTAAATGAAACTTGCATTTTGTCAGCGGGTTTTAAAATCAGAAGCTCAAAGCATCTTCATCAGATCATCTGCATCAGACGAAAATTTTAACTTTCCTGATTTATGCTCTTCCATCGCCTGTTTATAACTTAAAAGTATTTCATCCCTGCGCACATCTGCAATATTGTGTTCCAGCAGATTTTTCAATTCTAATTTATCTTCCAGCGGCAGATTATATACGGTTTCAACAATAGTATCAAATTTCGCAGCAGCTTTCATAAGCAAGTTTTTACAAAGATAGTATAATCGAAAGTACTATAATAATCGTTATTTTAGCAGATAGATGCTTTCCAAAAGTTGAAATCTGGACACAGGATGTAAAAACATCAAGGCCGTTGTCGCTGAGTCCCGCAAAAAAGCGGATACATCGGCCCACGATTGTAAATCTCTTCTACTCCGGCTTTCGACTATCTACTGACCACTAAGTACTTCAAGAAATTTTAACTTTTACTATTTCTGCCGGAATCGTGAAAGCCTTTTCCTTTTATTATATTTGCCCCCCTCGAACATTTCAGCTTAATGCGCAGTATTTTCATCAAGGAAATAAATTCTTTTTTTAGTTCCATAGTAGGCTATGTGGCATTGCTGGTATTTTTGGTGGCGTGCGGGCTTTTTTTATGGATCATACCCCAATATAGTATCCTTGGCTATGGTTATGCTTCTATGGAGCGGTTTTTCGAGATCGCACCCTGGCTCCTGTTATTGCTAGTACCGGCTGTAACCATGCGCTCCTTTGCTGATGAGTTCCGCACCGGTACCATTGAATGGCTGTCCACCAAGCCGCTGACTGATTTAGATATTATACTGGGCAAATACTTCGCGACGCTGGCGCTCATTGTCTTTGCATTGATACCCACATTGGTTTACGTATATACCATCAGCAATCTTTCCCTTCCGGATATAAGCCTGGATTCAGGGGCGATCATCGGCTCCTATGTTGGTTTATTTTTTCTTGCGGCTACTTTTGGGGCGGTTGGCATTTTTTGTTCATCGCTTACTGCCAACCAGGTAGTTGGCTTCCTTGTATCGCTGCTGGCGTGCTACCTGCTATATACTGGGTTTGAACAACTCAGCAAATTGCCTAAAATATCAGAAGGCTTCGACTACTATCTTAGCATGATAGGTATGGAATTTCATTACAACTCTATAAGTAGGGGGTTGATCGACTCAAGGGATGTAGTCTACTTTTTATCCATAATTGTACTGTTTATAGCGCTTACCCGTTTTTCGTTGAATAGCCGTACGAAGGGGAATTAATTTGGTAGTGGGACAATTCGATAATTTGACAATGGAACAATGTGAAAATATGGGAATGTGAAAATGTGGTAATAAGACAATGAATAATAGTTAATGGCTGATAAAACGACTGATAAGAACCTAAGGCAAAAGCAAGCCGTGACACGGATAGTGATCATGGTGGCGATATTGATATGCGTCAATATCCTGGCTTCTTATTTCCATGCCGGTATAGACCTTACTAAAGAAAAAAGATTCACGTTAACCCCCACCACCAAAAAGCTGCTACACAATATGCAGGAAACAGCGGTGGTGGAAGTGTACCTGAAAGGCAAATTTCCGGCTGAATTACAACGGATGCAGGAAGCTGTCCGCGAACGTCTCCGCTCATTCAAGGACATTGCCGGAAACAGGATAATAGTGAAATTCACAGACCCGTTTGAAGGGAAAAATGAAAGCGAACAAAAACTGATCGCACACGACCTTGCCGAAAAAGGCATAAGATTGTTAGAGCTTCAGAATAAAGACGAAGACGAGTATTCTTCAAAACCATTTTTTCCCTATGCGCTGGTGCATTATAACGGGAAGGAAATGTCAGTAATGTTGCTGGAAGACCCGCCAGGCAAAACAGCCGCAGAGAAGATCAGTTATGCGGAAGCTATGCTGGAATATAAGTTTGCGAACGCCATTAACCAGTTAAGCCGCCCGGACCGGGCACACATAGCCTATATCACAGGCAATGGGCAAGACCTCGGCATTAGTTCATTCGATATGCTGGCGTGCATACCGCGATATTATGACCTCGATACGGTTGACCTCAACCATGTATTACACATATCGCGCGCATATGATGCTATAATCATGGCGCAGCCTACTATACCATTTACGGGGCCGCAGAAATTGAAAATAGACCAGTACGTAATGCATGGCGGCCATGTGCTCTGGGCATTGAGTATGCTCAATGCGAATATGGACAGTCTGAGAAATTCACCGCAGTTAATTGCTATGGAATACGGCCTTGGGCTGGATGACATCCTGTTTAAATACGGCGTACGGGTAAATAACGACCTTGTGGAAGACCTCCAGTGCATGCAGCTCGGTCGCATCAACCCGGTAAATGGCCAACGGGAGTTCCCGGACTGGATCTATTTTCCGAAATTAAATCCTACAGCAGACCACCCTATTGTAAGGAATATGGATTTCATTAGGGGCGGGTTTACCAACAGCATTGATACTTTAAAAAGTGCAGGCATTAAGAAAACAGTGCTCCTGCAATCTTCGAAGTATAGCCGCAGAGCAATGGCGCCCGCAAGGGTAAGCTTAAGTACCATGCTTTACCCGCAAAAAAATGAAATGTTCAATAAACCTTACCAGCCGGTAGCCATGTTGCTCGAAGGCCAGTTTCACTCCGTATACCAGAATCTGCTTGCCCCCGAATACCTGCGCCTGCTCGATTCATTAAAGGAGCCTTTTAAACCGGTATGCGACAGCGCCGGCAGCATGATCATTGTTTCAGTTGGCGACATATTCAGGAACGAATACTCCGCAAAGGAGGGGCCTATGCAAATGGGCTACTACCACTGGACGGGAGAATTTTTTGCAAACCGGAGTTTCCTGCTCAACTGCCTGGAGTATCTTACTGACCGCTCCGGGATACTCGAAGCCCGCTCAAAAGAAGTAAAGCTAAGGCTGCTGGATACGGGCAGGGCAAAGGACGAGAAAACAAAATGGCAATTCATTAATGTGGTGATACCTATAGCGATGGTATTGGTATTTGCATCGTGCTATTTCTTTTTCAGGAAACGTAAATATGAAGTAAAACAAAACGAAGCAAAACCCTTGTCTTAGATGCGCAAAACAGTCATATACGTCGTTATTCTCGCAATCCTTGCCTTCGGAATATACTATTTCCTGGTAAGGAATAATGAGGCTCAATTCAATGAAAAAGAAGCGGGCTTTACTATTAAGGATACTGCATCCGTCGGTAAGCTGTACCTCGCGGCGATGGACGGTGAAAGTATATTGGCGGAGCGCACAGATTCCGGCTGGATGGTAAATAATAAATACAAGGCACTGCCGGCCACGCTAAATGCGATCATGTTAACACTAAATGCCCAGGCGCCATTGTACCCCGTTACTAAGGCCGCCTATGACAATGTAATCAAAAACTTATCTACGGAAGGAGTGAAGGTGGAAGTATACAGCAGGGTTGGTAAAAAAATGAGCGTTTTTTATGTGGGCGGCGCAGGCGTGAACGGCATAGGCACAAATATGATGATGGAAGGCGCACATACACCTTACGTAGTGCAGGTGCCGGGTTTTAGCGGATACCTTACACCACGCTATACCACCAAAATAAAAGATTGGAGGGACAGGACAGTTTTTAATATCCCGGCTGAAGAGATAAAAAGTATTTCATTGCAATATGCAGAAAAGCCAATCAACTCATTTGTACTGAGCCGCGAAAATGGGACTGTCACCGTTAGGGGCGACTCCAACTATACAAAAAACTACGGCGAGCTGAATATGCGCAAGGCAAATATCTACGTAAAATATTTTACCAACATCAATTGCGAAGGCTATCTCAACGGGCTTTCTGATATGGATACAACGCTGAAAACAGCGCCTAAACATTCATCACTGACCGTAGAGGGCCTGCACGGACAATACCAGCATGCAGATATATACTGGATGCCGGTATACAGGAGGAGCAAGAACCTCGTAGTGTCGAATCCGGACATACCTGATGACTACGACGCAGATAGATTATATGCCGTGATCAATAATTACAAGGATACAGTAATGATACAACATTCGGTATTTAAAAAGATATTCCGCAAAGCTTTTGAATTTTACCAGAAAGACGCCCCAATGCCTGATAAACCTTTGAAAAAAGAATTGCCGAGGAATGTGATGATGCATAAGAATGTGTAGGGAAAGCATAGAAGATATTTTTTGCTCTTGATAACAAGTTTTTGAAAAAGGAGGCTTGTCTGTTATCAAGTTTGCATATCTTTATAAAAAATATTATGCGAAAATATCTTCTCCTTATTCTCCTATTACCCATCTGCAACGCAAGTAATGGTCAGATAATTACTACAATTGCAGGCGTTGATACAATAGGATTTAGAGGTGATGGTGGGCCTGCTACAGCAGCTAAGTTAAATTCACCAAGCCGTGTCCAGCCGGATAATAAGGGAAACGTTTATATCGTTGATGAAAATAATTTCAGAATCAGAAAAATAAACTCATCAGGATTTATTTCTACGGTAGCAGGTAATGGGATATCGGGACATGGCGGTGATGGCGGGCCTGCTACTGCTGCAGGATTCAACGTACCTGTAAGTATTGCGATAGACACTATCGGGAATATGTTTATAGTTGACAATAATAGTTCTGGACTTTCATATATTAGGAAAGTAAACAAATTCGGGATAATCGAAACTATTGCAGGCAATGGAACAATTGGTTATAGTGGCGACGGCGGATCGGCGACGGCTGCCGCATTTAAAAGTATATCTGATATTGCAGTTGATGTTTATGGAAATATTTATGCAACAGAATATGCCAATCATGTAATAAGGAAAATAAATGTTTTAGGTATTATCGAAACCATAGCGGGAAACCACACTCCAGGCTTTAGTGGGGATGGAGGCTTGGCTACAGCCGCACAATTTTATTTACCATGCGGTCTGGCCATTGATCCCATTGGGAATATTTACGTTGCTGACATGGGTAACAAAAGGATAAGAAGAATAGATACAGCAGGTATAGTTACAACATTTGCAGGAAATGGAACGTTAGGGTTTAGTGGAGATGGGGGACAAGCAACCGCAGCAGCACTGTCACAACCGATGGGCCTTGCAGTTGATAGTGCCGACAATGTTTATATTGCCGATCAGACATCACGAATCAGAAAAATAGACTCTGCGGGTATTATCACCACAATTGCGGGAAATGGTATTTATGGTTGGAGTGGGGACAACGGACCGGCAATTGTTGCAGAATTGTATGATGCCACCGGGGTGTCAGTTGATGCATCGGGAAACGTCTATATCGCTGATATACGCAACTATACTGTGAGAAAGATATCAGGACAAGTCAAAATATCGTTAACTAACTCAGATATAGCAAAGAGAGAAGATATATTTAAGATATGGCCCGAGCCTAATCAAGGCACCTTTACCATCTATGTACCATCATCTACAGGTGAGCCCACACAAATTCTCATATCCAATCTTATAGGACAAAAAATAGAGGAAATCATCACGACAACTAATAAAGAAATACCGATAAGAATGGATTCCCCACCAGGTCTGTATTTTGTTACCACTATAACATCATTGGGAAAGCAAACTGTTAAAATGATACTGAGATAGTTTTTGCACATTTGTAAGGCAAAAAGAATCAGCTAAATCTGACAATAACACGAGGATCCTCACGACGATTCTTAGTGCAAGTATCTCATTATCAATATTCATTAATTTTCCTTATACCCCCATCATTAAATTTTCATGAAATAATTAATCAAACGTTTGTTTAATTTTAAACAGTTGTTTAGTTTTGTGCCGTAATTAAGTTTATCGCCATTGCAAAGGATATACTCCGGTAACACACTTTTTGCTTTTGACTTTTGACTTTTCACTTATTATGGAATACAATGAGAAACAAATAGCGATCATAAATATAGCGGAGAAGCTGTTCGCTGAAAAAGGATTTGACGGCACTTCAGTGAGGGATATAGCCCAGGAAGCAGGCGTTAACCTTGCCATGATCTCTTACTATTTCGGATCGAAGGAAAAACTGATGGAAGCCGTTTTTGAGCAACGGACAACCAATATCAGGATCAAGGTTGAGAACCTTATACAGAACAATGAGCTGACGCATTTAGAGAAGGTGAATGTCCTTATAGATGACTATGTGGACAAGTTCATCCACCAGCAGGAGTTTCACAAGATCATGATGCGGGAGCAACTGATAGATAAAGATACACCTATAGCCGCCCTGATACACGAGCTCAAAAAACGCAATCTCGGCTCTATTAAAAGGCTGGTGCAGGAAGGGCAGAAAAGCGGCGAGTTCAAAAAAAATATAGATATTGTATTGATGATGAATACGCTGGTTGGCACAGTAAGCCACATGATCACCGCACAACGCTTCTATAAGGAATGCAACCACCTTGAGAACATGACAGACCTGGAATTCCAGAAATACATAAGAAAAAAACTAAGCATACATTTAAAACACATTTTTAAAGCAATCCTGGTAAATGAAGCATAATATATATAGTAAGCTGTGCGTATTAGCTGTGGTTATTTTCGTTATAACATTTGCTGCACCTGTTTATGCGCAGAAAAGTAAAAAACTTACATTGGAAGAGGCCATACAAATGGGCCTGAAAAACAGCGGCCAGTTAAAAATAGCCAATGCAAAAGTGGATGAGGCTATTGCAAGTGCACACGAAGCGTGGAATAATCATCTGCCGGATGCTAAAGTCTCCGGCTCCTACCTACGTCTTGATAATCCGAATGTTGACCTTAAAGTAAAGTTAGGCAGCTCAGGGTCGGGAGGATCGGCTCCTGCAATAAAAGTAAACCAGGCTGCTTATGGGATCCTAAACGCGTCGGTTCCCGTTTTTTCAGGGTTCCGTATAAAATATGGCGTGGAATCTGCAAAGTACCTGGAACAGGCTGCCAGGCTTGATGCAAATAACAATAAGGAAGAAGTGACGCTCAACCTCATCAACGCTTATAATAATCTCTACAAAGCAAAAAAATCAGTAGACCTCGTAAAAGAAAACCTTGCTCGTGAACAGCAACGGGTAAACGATTTCTCTAACCTCGAAAAGAACGGACTGCTTGCAAGGAATGACTTGTTAAAGGCCCAGCTACAGCAGTCAAACATCGAGCTTTCCCTGCTCGACGCTGAAAACAATCTGAAGATCACCTGCGTGAACATGGACCTGATGATCGGGCTGCCAGAAGATACGCAACTGATACCGGATAGCGCCGGACTTCAAAGCAGCGGCGATGCCGGTAGCCTTGTGCAATGGGAACAAACAGCTGCACAAAACCGGAAGGATATTTCAGCGCTTTCATTCCGCGAGAAGGCCGCTGCAACTTCTATAAAATCTGTAAAGGGGGAATATTATCCTGGGCTTGCGGTTACCGGCGGCTACATTGCTGCTGATGTTCCAAACCTGCTGACCATCACAAATGCACTGAATGTGGGTATAGGCCTCCAATACAATATTGGCTCTAAATGGAAAACAGGGGCTAAAGTAGATCATGCCATAGCAAAACTTCATGAGATCATGGCAACAGAAGGCATATTATCTGACCAGATCCGCTTAGAGATCAACCAGTCTTATGAGAATTACCTGCTCAGTGAACGGAAGATAGATGTTTACGCAAAAGCAGTTGAGCAGGCCAATGAAAATTACAGGATCACTAAAAACAAATTTGACAATAACCTGGTAACCACTACTGACCTGCTGGAAGCAGATGTAGCACAACTGCAGGCGCAACTCAATTATACATTTTCAAGAGCGGATGCGGCAGTAGCTTATAAAAAACTGCAGCAAACCGCAGGCGTTTTATCAAAGTAAAAAAGTAAAAGTAAAAATTAAAACCCTTGAATATCAGGCGTTTTTTCAGAATAAAAAACTTAAAATAAATAATTTTATGTCACAGGCAACACACGAAACAACAACAGCAAAACCACACCAGCCGCATCCGCACAAAGAGCATGAAGCGCCTAAAAAGAACAGTAAGGGCTTCGTAATAGCGCTTGTCGTATTAGTGGTAGTAGGAGGCACATTCGGCTTCTCCAAGTACGTTCATGGGCTGCATCACCAGGAAACTGATGACGCACAGATAGATGCAAGCATCAGCCCGGTAATACCACGCATTGCCGGTTATGTTACCGAGGTACGGGTAAAAGATAATCAACGGGTAAAAAAAGGCGATACCCTCGTAGTGCTTGACAGCCGCAATGAGCTGATACAAGTAACCCAGATGCAGGCAGCCGTTACTGCTGCAGAAAGCAACCAATCTGTAGCAGAGGCAAACACCACCGCATCTAAATCTGCAATTGCCACCTATGAGGCAAATGTAGCCACTGCGGACGCCCAGATAGAAGCTGCAAAAATAACCTTACGCCGTGCAACACAGGATTACGACCGCTACGCAAACCTTATAAAAGACCATTCTATAACACAGCAGCAATTCGAACAGGCAGAAGCTGCCAAGCAAAGCGCTGAACGCCAATTGCAGGTGCTGATGGACCAGAAAAATGCAGCGATCCGCCAGTCGGGCGCGGCGGCGGCTCAAAGTAATGCCACTGCACGACAGGTAGGTGTAGCTGATGCAACGATTCAGCAACGCAAGGCTGATCTTGAAAACGCCCGGCTCAATCTTTCTTACACGGTTATCATAGCTCCTGAAGACGGGCTGGTATCCAAAGTAAATGTGCAGCCCGGACAATACCTGCAGGCCGGCCAGTCGTTATTCAGTGTAGTGCCCGATGAAAACCCATGGGTAGTTGGCAACTTCAAGGAAACACAATTATCCAAAATGCGTATCGGGCAAAAAGTGAGCGTACATGTTGACGCATTTCCGGGTCATGAATTCGAGGCGAAACTAACCTCGTTCTCACCAGCCACCGGCGCGCGCTTCGCACTATTGCCTCCCGATAATGCCTCCGGCAACTTTGTAAGAGTAGTGCAGCGCCTGCCTGTGAAGATAGACTTTGCAGGTAGTGATCCTTTGGTAAAAGACCTGCGTCCTGGAATGAATGTGGATGTGGACGTGCATATCGATTAATAACCCCAAACCCCTGAAGGGGCTTACCCTTATTTGAAGACATTAACATGATCCAGTTCCGTACAAAATTATTAACTCACCGATTACTAAACATCTCCCTTTAGGGTTGGGGTATTATGACTGACTCACTTGTAGAATATGGCCCACGGCGGGTGATTATTACTATCACAGCAATATTTTGTGCATTGCTGGAGATAGTGGATACCACCATCGTTAATGTAGCGCTTAATGATATGAAGGGCAATCTCGGCGCTACGCTCAATGAAATAGGCTGGGTAATCACCGCCTATGCTATAGGCAATGTGATCATTGTTCCTATGACAAGCTGGCTATCCGCACAGTTTGGCAGGCGCAATTATTTCGCTGCGTCCATTATGATATTTACTGTCTGCTCCTTCCTCTGCGGAAACGCAACCGGGATATGGCAATTAGTATTTTTTCGTTTCCTGCAGGGACTTGGCGGCGGCGCCTTGCTCGTTACGTCGCAAACGATCATCACGGAAAGCTACCCTCCCGAAAAACGCAGTATGGCGCAGGCCATATACGGATTGGGTGTTATCATCGGCCCCACTTTAGGCCCGCCGCTGGGAGGTTTTATAGTCGAGCATTATTCATGGCCGTTCATATTCTATATCAATATACCCATTGGCGTTATTGCTGCCCTGCTTACACTGCAATTTGTGAAAAGCCCGAAATATGCCGAGAAAAAAGCGCCGAAGGACGTTGACTGGGCAGGGATAGGATTACTCGCTGCCTCCGTAGGCTCTCTTCAATATGTCCTGGAACGGGGCCAGGAAGATGATTGGTTCAGCAGCCCCGTCATTACTACACTTGCGGTAGTAGCTGCATTGGGATTATTTTTTTTCATATGGCGTGAACTTACGGCCAGGAACCCCATTGTAGATTTACGGGTTTTAAAAAATGGCAATCTCCGTGTGGGTACGATACTCTCATTTATCCTGGGTTTTGGCCTTTACGGTTCCACATTCATTATACCGCTTTACACCCAAAGCAGCCTGGGTTGGACTGCTGAGCAAGCGGGGGCATTAATGATACCCGCAGCGCTTACTACCGCATTTATGATGCCTATTATCGGTAAAATACTGCAAAAAGGAGCCAAGCAGCAAGTGCTGGTTGCCATAGGCATGCTTATTTTCTTTATTTACAGCTTCTGGGGTTACAAGATACTCACACCCGACACAGGCAAGGACGCGTTCTTCTGGATGCTTATATTCCGCGGGCTTGGTATGGGTTTATTGTTTATACCTATTACCGCGCTGTCATTATCCACGCTTAAAGGCCAGCAGATAGGCCAGGGAGCTTCATTTACGGGTATGATGCGGCAGCTTGGTGGCTCATTCGGTATTGCGCTCATTACCACCTTTATGGCGCGCCAGAACATAGTGCATAGAAATTCCTTAGTGAGCCAGATGCCGCTTGATAACCCGATGGTGCAGCAAAGAGTACAAAGTATGCAGCACAACTACATAGCTAAGGGCATGACGCCGGACGTGGCCCTGAAAAGCGCCTACCAGGGGCTTGATTATATGGTAATGAAACAGGCCGCCGTCCTGTCGTACATGGATGTATTTCTCTATTTGGGCATCATGTTCCTTATTTGTATTCCATTTGTACTCATGGTAAAGGCCAAAAAAGCACCCAAAATTGATATGGGAGATATGCATTGATCGTCATTGTAAATACACCTATACGAACTTAACCGCAAAGTTCGCTAAGAAAAACACGAAGGGCCGCAAAGATTTTGATCTCTGCGGCCCTTTACAAACTTTACCGTTACAATTTCTTTCCGGTAATCCGCACATTTTCATTTTGCATCACTACGAAAATCCGATACGGTATTTCTTACTTTATATCGGGGTGCGGAGGAGGTACATTTCCGGTGCCTGACTCATCTGCATTTGCCGAACGGTAAGTAACAATATTCTCGTCTCCGGCTTCACCGTATTTGAAGATAAAGCGCTCACGGCTGATGTTGTTCTTTTCGCTCATGTATTCTATAATAGCGTTTACATGCTCCCATGAATGTTGTTCTTTTGTTTTGCTGCCGCTGCCGCCGCCGATTATCACTGCCTTACATAGCGGGCTGGCCTGCATTTGCGCTGCAAGCACCGCCAATTGCGCCTCCATGCCTGTGCTTATATGGTTCGAATTGTTAGTGAACAGGATCGTCCCTGCACCTATCGTGCCGCAGGCATTACCATTCTTGCCACCGGTTCCCATCATTTCTTTGCATCCATCCGGGCAAGGGCATTTACCCACGCCATCTGCATCCACCGGCTGGCACTCCGTTGGGGTGATCAGTTGCTTGTCTTTATAGTCTGGTACGCCATCGCCATCAGTATCCAGCGGGCAGCCATGCGAGTCAACAGCAACGCCCTTAGGTGTCTTGGGGCATTTGTCAAACTGATCAGTGATACCATCGCCGTCTTCATCAGGCAGTACAGGATTAGGCAATATCATGTGACGTGGATAAGAAAGCTCGCTGTACGCATGATCCAGCGGATTGATCCAGTATAATGGCTCTACAGATTTCTTTTTAGTCTTGAGATTGTAATTGACGCTGAACGAGAAATAATTGACGGCATCGTTATTGCGTCCTTTTGATACGGTATTCCCAAGCGGCTTGCCATAAACGGAGCCATCCAGGTAAGCATCAGAAGGAAAGGTATATCGGTTTTCCAGTTGTATATTAAATTTCTTGTTGATCCTGTATTGAGCGCCTGCGCCAATGCTCGGAGCAAAATCCAGCGTCTTATTATCAAGTATGTGAGCGCCTCCGCCATTGTCAGCGGCGCTTTCGTAAGTTTTGTCCATTTTGCTGTGCAGCTCTTTGCGTATGGTTTTCTTCTTGGCTCCGGGATTAGGAACGATAGTACCAAAATCATAAGGCTGATAGTTGCCATCCAATGCATTAACACGCGTTTTATAAGCCAGGCCGCCCAGGCCTGCATAGCCGAAAAATGCAACTTTGTTCCGTGCATGATGGAAGCTTATGTTCCCCGCATTGAACATAAGGTCAAGAGATAACTGAGAGGCTTCCATCCTGGTAGACCTGTATATGGGGTTAGCTCCATTAGTTGCCGTCGCGTATTGGCGTGGTGTGTATCCGAAATTGGTGTACGGTGCGTCATAACTCGACGTAGGCTGCAGATCCATGTTTTTGCCAACTCCATATATCAACTGCGTACGCAGGGAGAAAATGTACCCGAGCGACTTACGCACATTAAGATTGAGGCCGCTACCGCCTTTATGCCATAGTATGGTAGATGGAATGTTCCCGATAACATTATAAAGCCCAAGGCCCACCCCTATTTCCCATTGGTTACGTGGTTTCGGAGGGAAGATATCCTGGTGGTCAATGTATTTGTGAAATTGTTTGCGGCGGAATTTAGGATAATAGGCAGAGTCTAAAACGTCATAGTTTTTACTTCTGTAGGTCATGTCTCTGTTCGACCATTGTGGAGCGGCTGCAGGTGTCTGGGCTGGTTGGGGTGCACTTTCCTGTGCAAAAACAGGCAGACAGGCAATAACAAATAATGCGGCAATAATTATACGCTTTATATGATACATGATACGTGTATTTATATTAAGTATTTTTCAAATTGTAAAATACGAGGTAAAGGTAAATAGGTGCGTTCCAAAAAACAAAAGTGAAAGTAAAATAACCTCTGATTTCCCAATTTTATTGTGCTTCAATCATTGTGCCAATAAAATATTTATGGTGATTAGAATTCTTATTTCGACTTTTACATTTTTACGGGAATACCCGGTATTATAAATGGAACTGGTAAATAAAGTAATCGGCGCGGAATTATCCTTGTTTGAAAAGAAATTTTCCGAACGTGTAAAAAGCACGAACCGCCTGCTCGACCGCATCATGCAGTTTATCATCAGGCGTAAGGGCAAGCAGATGCGGCCCATGTTCGTATTTCTGTCGGCAAAAATCGCCGGCGAAATAAATGAGGCATCTTACCGTGCGGCATCCCTGATAGAACTATTGCATACCGCAACGCTTGTGCATGACGATGTTGTGGACAATTCCATGAAACGTAGAGATTTTTTCTCAATAAACGCCCTATGGAAAAATAAGATCGCAGTGCTGGTGGGCGACTATCTGTTATCTAAAGGCCTGTTGCTGTCTATTGACAATGGCGATTACAAGATATTGGAAATCACTTCAAGGGCGGTAAAGGAAATGAGCGAAGGTGAGTTGCTGCAAATGGAGAAAGCACGGAAGTTAGACATAGACGAAAGCATTTATTTCGATATTATCCGCGCTAAAACAGCCTCCTTATTGTCTTCCGCCTGCGCAGCAGGC
>Ga0207094_1082_pt1 | contig 14005 bp, 11 predicted proteins | sample Alteio_BWMinHeat_90_FD_153518 | JGI IMG/M metagenome (GOLD analysis project Ga0207094, IMG submission 153518) | Enriched cells from forest soil in Barre Woods Harvard Forest LTER site, Petersham, Massachusetts, United States -... | ecosystem: Environmental > Terrestrial > Soil > Temperate forest >... | reverse complement strand
GTTTTGCTTGAGATTCCAAAGCGATCGAACCCTTTGAGGGTTTTAGGATCCGCCATTTGGCGTAGGGCGGCAAGAACGTGTTTGGAAATGAGCGTATGGTTACCTTGAGCGGTAACGATGCCACGAATAACGAGCTGTATGACCTTGGGATGATCTTCTTTGAATACAACATCGAGTAAACCCTGTGCTTCTTCGGGGTCACGCAATCTTTTATGTAGGTAATCGGTGTAGCTTGCAGATCGTTTCATGTTTCACCTTCTAAATAATCTTTCCAACTGCAAGTTATGTAGAACGCTATTTCGTAGCAGGCTTGGTCCTCTTTTCTCGTCCCCTCAAAAGCAGCTCCCCTAAACCGAGTTGTTTGGCCTCTTTTTCTTTGGGCTCTACTTCGATGCTGGTCGATTCTATGCCAGCTGTTTTTTTGAGGTCTGCGGCAAGGATATCAAAGAGGCTGGCGAGGCTTGGGTTTTTGCTGAAGGATTCCAACGCTGTTTCGGGAATTATCCGCGCGGCGAATTCCTTGAGTTGAGGGATAGAAAGTTCCACTTTGTCCTTAAGCGGGAGATGCGTGGGAAACTCCATGCGCCCAAAACTGTTTCTTAGATTTGCCCTATGTACATGCATGGTATAGGTGATGCCGTTCTCAGTAAACAATATCTCGATGAGGTAAGGCACTTGTTCGAAGTAACTCATCTCAATAGTGATGATAATGTTGGAAATAGCCCCAAATTTCTTTATGAGAAAAGTTTTATAAAAGCTGCTATTGGCTAGGCCGATGTTTTCAATCAATCGTTCAAATGTGGTTCCTTCTATATCTTCAAATAAATGAGCGGCGCCTAGCTTTTGTGGCCCGCCGAGGATATGGGGGGTTGGTATTGAAACCAATTTTGTTTCGCTGCCAATGATAAGAGGCGCCTTGATGTATGCGGGACTGATAAGTACGGCCTTGTAGCGTGCAACATTGATTGGTTTTTTGTCGAGCGAGGCTGCTTGGTCAACAACATGTGTGAGGTAGAATATTTCTTGGTCTGCTTTAAGTGCCTGGAATATGCCGACATGGGGAATAAAAATAAAAGGCTGATTATTAGTACCCGGGATTCATGACGCACTTTAAAATGGTAACTAAAGGATCAGTTTGGTCAGACTTTTTCTTAGCCGGACGCTGCGCAAGCTTTTTGGGACTAAAGTAGCTGCGTAACAATGAAAAATAATCATTAAAATTAAAATTATTGAGTCCTACGCTGACACTTTTTTCGCCAACACCGAATGTTGCTACTAGAAAGTTGGCTTGAAGGTGTTTTAACGAGTCTTGAACAAATTGTTGATTGACCCCGCCAGAAAAACAACTTACGTAGGCAAGAAACGAAACATTCAGATTTGTATTGAGAAACTTAATGCTCTCTAAAAAATCATCCTTGGGGATGCCCCCAACAAGTGCTGTTGCAGGGAGCATAGTTGACTGTTGAGCAAGGGCCATTTTTAGTTCTTGTTGGGCTTTATCTAGAGTACTTACCATGTTCGCTCGTTCCTCATTAAGCTTCCTGAGCGCAGTTTCTAAACTCCCATTGAGCAACTTGCTATTCTCTGCTAGTTGATCATTAATGCGCTCGTTAAGATCGGTTTCTTCTTTTTGTAGAGCAGTGAACTTAGCCTTAAGGTTTGAGTCCTGTGGTGACTTTTCCAAAGCTAGACTTGTTTGTGATTTGTTTTGTCTTATCTCCTCGAGCTCGGGTAGCTGGCTTTCGAGTTGGGCGAAGATCTGTGCTGCATAATAAAAGGGGTCTTCGAAATTAGCTGAAAATTTACTGGTAGCATCCATAATTTTATGACGATCTGATGTTTGGAGTACGGGTAACAATGAGTCTTTTCGAGCAACAAGACCTTTGATCAAATCATCTTGTAAGTTAAGGTATAAGACCGCGTTTCTGACGGCGCCCTCTGCTGATGGTATTTTATGGGGAAGAGTTCTGGGTCTCAGAGTTTTTGGTGGTGCTCCATGTCCTAGCCAATAAAATAACCACGGCATTTCTTCTGCCTTTGCTTGCGCAGCTATTTTTTCTTCGGCAGCGGTAGCTGGTTTTGATTTTTTGACCGAAAGCAGGATCTCTTTCAAGGCTGTAGCAAAATTAAATTCTGATGGCTCTGGTGCAATAGCTTGCAAGGCAGCGATCAAGTTTTTTGGGGAGTTGTCTGTGATACGCTTTAAATGCTTGGTATTGAATCCACATTCAAAAACCAAGGTCTCAATGTCATGAGTTGCCGGCAACTCTGCCTTGCGACGACCGAGGTACTTTTGCGGGATTAATAATAGCAATTTATTGGTTGTGCCTGCATGTTGAAAAACATGCCAATCTTTGGGGAAATTGGTTGGTTGTTCAGAGAGGGGGGTGCGTACTGGTTCGGCAAGGATCCTTTTCAAAAGAGAGTAATGAAGGAGAATAGGTGCCGCCTCTTCGTGTATGTTGGCTTCCATAACTCTATAGAGTACGGATTGCCTTGGCGACTCAGTGCCAGCAAGAACTATCAGTTCATTGAAGCCCTGCGAAAACAATAATAATGGGTATGCCAACAGAGCCCACAGCACGAACCTCATTACTTACCCTCTGGTTTAACTACGCCTTGTCCGCCTTCTCTTGAGCTTCGTCCCCTGCCTCTTCTTCGTCTTCGGTTTCGCTGTCGGCGGTATCGGCTCCAGTTTCGTCACCTTCTTCGACTTCGATATCTTCTACAACGGCTACGTCGGCGGTTGGTGGGCAGGCTTCTTCTTTTTTCATGATGCGGTCGCAGCCGGGTAGTAGGGCGAGCAGGGCGATTGGTAGAACGAGATGTTTCATTGATTCTCCTTGGAAGATAGAAAGTCGAAAACTATTTTGGACCATGACTCTAAGTTTTCGTAATAGTCTCTTATTTCTGCTAAAGGAAGCAAGACTCCGCTTTTAAGTTCTTCGTTGACTGAGATTTGGGTGCTGTCTCCTTTGACGAGGCAGATAAAGCCCAGATGCACCTCGCCGACGGCATTGGAGTCGTCGTTGAGGATGCCGATCGGTTCAATCTCGAAGTTACCGTGGTAGTTCACCTCTTCGTTAAACTCCCGGCGCGCCCAGTCAAATATAGACTTGGAGCCGATGTCCTCTTGGCGGATATGGCCGCCGATGCCCAGTGAGTATTTGTTGGCGAGGCGTGCATCACCCGATTTTGCTTGACGCTGCATGAGAAAGTAACGGTTGTCGGCGGTAAAAATCAGGTAGGGGATAATCTGTTTGTAGCGCGCGTCGGTTTCCATGTGGGACCGAGGGGCAAAGACCTGGTGGGAGGTAATGGTGCTGACAAACGGGGCAAAGTCTACCTGGCGGATACCCTGCCAGGCGCCTTGGGGAAAGAGGTGATCGCGCAGGACAACGAGGATATTTTCGTCATGGGCTTTTTGGTAGACCGAAGAGGATTGATTTTGGGTCATGGGCTTTCCTTGATTTGATCAGGGCAATCGGTTAGCTTTGGGGCACAAAACATTTGGAGTGAATTTGTCCATGAGCATACAACCGTGCCGAAAAACACACTACCTATTTTATAGGTCCCATGTGTCTCGATATGCCACTATGTGGCTACTCGACACGAACGGGTGGGAGCATACCACTGCGACCATGAAGGCGCTCCTTTCTTGGCCGCGACTCGCGGGTCTTATTTTTGTGCTCGGCCGTGCCGGCCATATATCAATTATTTCCTCCTCCATTTGTTAATTCGCTGTTTTCTTTTTCCCTCTAAGGAATTCCTATGAAATTCTCCCAAATACTTTCCATTGGTGTTGCGCTCTTCGCCATGTTCTTTGGCGCAGGTAACGTCGTATTTCCGTTAGATCTTGGTCGTGAAATGGGTGACCAAGTCATTGCGGCGTTAATTGGTCTCTTTTTGTCCGGCGTCTTGATGCCGATTATTGGGGTATTTGCCGGGGTGCTGTTTGAGGGTAATTATCGCGCACTGTTTCATAAAATTGGCAGAGTGCCGGGCGAGTTATTGATTGGAGTCTGTATGCTCACACTCGGGCCGTTGGGTGCTATTCCCCGGACGTTAACGTTGGCGCATGCGGGTTTTGCCTGGTATTTCCCCGGGTTTGAGTTGTGGATGTTTACGGTGTTAGCGGGAATCATCATCCTTTACTTTACCTTAAATAAGGGTGGGGTGGTGGATGCTATTGGTAAGTTATTAGCACCGATTAAAATTACGTTGTTGCTTACGATTATTGTGGCCGGTGTAGTCATGGCGCCGTCATTGGAACATGTGGATGTGAGTGCTGCCGAAAGTTTCTGGAAAGGGCTTTTTGAAGGCTACGGTACTTTGGATCTCATGGCGGCCTTGTTCTTTGCCCGGTTAATTTTCGTGGGCCTTGATCGCAAAACAATTCATTCTCGCTCATTGATGATCGGGCTCTTGCAGGCGGGTGCTATTGGTGCCGTACTCCTCGGTGTGGTCTACGGCGGCTTTATGCTCACGAGTGCCTTTCATGGTATGCAGATGGTGGATATCTCCCGTGAGAAGTTGGTCTTCGCTTTGGGCGACTTGGTACTCGGCCGCTTGGGCATTGTGGCGAGCATCGCCGTGGCGGTTGCTTGTTTGACCACCGCGATAGCCTTGACGGCAGTCTTTGCCGATTATGTGAGTGCTGATCTCTTTGGCAACAAAGTTTCTTATAAAGCAACGGTGACGATGAGCGTGATTACCATCTGTGCCTTGGCAAACTTGGGCTTTGAAGGCGTGATGCAAATTATTGTCCCCGTAGCCATCCTCTGCTACCCGGCACTCATTGTGCTTGCAGTTGCCGGTATCCTCAACAAGCTCTTTGGCTTTGAGCATGTGAAAATTCCCGTCTACGTTACCTTCGCGGGTACCGTGGGCTTGCACCTTGGCCGCATGATCGGCTGCTTGTAGAGGAATGAGCATGAGTTATCAGATCAAAGAGATGGTCCAAGAGATAGAAAAAAAATGGCAAGAACGCTGGCGTGAAAACCCTCCTGCGCAAACCAAGCCGACGGGCAACGGTAAAAAGTTCTACTGCTTAGACATGTTTCCCTACCCATCGGGATCTGGGTTGCATGTGGGCCACTGGCGAGGCTATGTACTCTCCGACGTCTATGCCCGGGTAAAATGGCTTGAAGGCTACAACGTGCTCCACCCCATGGGCTGGGACGCTTTTGGGTTACCCGCGGAAAATGATGCTATTAAAAAAGGAATTCAGCCCCACGTAAGTACCGCGCAAAACATTGCCGTATTTAAACGACAACTTGAACAACTTGCAGCTATTTACGACTGGCGCAAGGAAGTTAATACCACTGACCCTCATTACTACAAATGGACGCAGTGGATCTTTTTGCAAATGTATAAAGCGGGGCTTGCCTATCGCACTACCATGCCAATTAACTGGTGCCCGTTAGACAAAACAGGCCTTGCCAATGAAGAGGTGGTCAACGGAGCCTGCGAACGGTGCGGTACTCCCGTTATACAAAAAGAGATCCCACAGTGGGTGCTCCGCATTACTAACTATGCCGACAAGTTGCTTACCGGCCTGGATAAACTTGAATGGCCAGAAAAAGTAAAAACGATGCAGCGTAATTGGATTGGCAAAAGCGAGGGCGTAACTATCTACTTCGAGGTTGCGGGTAGCAAAGAGCGCTTAGAAGTTTACACCACCTGCCCCGAGACGATTTTTGGTGTTACTTTCTTGGTCATGGCACCGGAGAAGGAAACGGTACTTCGTATTACGACTCGTGAGCAAAAAATAGAAGTTAAAGAGTACCAAGCGCTTATACAAGCGATGACTCCACAAGGACGTACACAGGGTGGCAACCCAGATATACCGCGAGGAGTATTTACCGGTGCATTTGCGATTAATCCCGTGAATGGCGCACAAATTCCCATTTATCTTGCCAGTTATGTCATTGCAGACTATGGCACTGGTGTTGTCATGGGTGTACCTGCGCATGATACGCGCGACTATGCCTTTGCTGATACTTTTGAGCTGCCTATTGTGCAGGTGATTGAGTCGCCCGAAGCATTAAAAGATGATGAGGGCAATTTGCTTGTTGCCTACGAAGGTGATGGCACGCTGATGAACTCTTCATGGCTTAATGAATTGCCCGCTAAAACTGAAGGCGCTGCCCGAGCTATCGAAGAGCTGGAAAAGCGCGGCGTCGGCAAACATAAACTGACCTACAAATTACGTGACTGGATTTTCTCCCGTCAGCGCTACTGGGGCGAGCCGATTCCGCTTGTTCATTGCGAAAGATGTGGCATTGTTCCCGTGCCCGAAGATCAACTACCGGTTGAACTGCCCATCGTGGAACGCTACCAGCCGACCGGCACCGGCGAGTCGCCGCTGGCAGGTATCCCCGAGTGGGTCAACACCACGTGTCCGCAGTGCAAGGGCCCGGCAAAACGTGAAACTAACACGATGCCGCAGTGGGCAGGCTCGTGCTGGTACTTCCTACGCTACCCAAATCCCCATTTAGAAACCGCTGCATTTGATCCGCAGGATATGCGGTATTGGTTGCCGGTGGATTTGTATGTCGGTGGTGTTGAACATGCGATTTTGCACCTTCTCTATGCACGCTTTTACGTAAAAGTACTCCACGACCTCGGCCACTTACCGTTTGATGAGCCGTTTGCTCACTTGTTTAACCAAGGCATGGTGCTCAAGCTCTCAGAAAAATCTGGTCTCGTAGAAAAAATGTCCAAATCAAAAGGCAACGTGGTCAATCCCGATGACATGGTGACGCTCTACGGCAGTGATGCACTGCGCATCTACATTCTCTTCATGGGTCCCCCAGAGCTCGATTGTGAATGGCAAGATAGCGGCATGTCGGGCGTCGCTCGTTTCCTCCAGCGTTTCTGGAACTTTGTCACCGATCCGGCACATCGTTGCACCGACGCTCAAGAATCACGTGAAGTTACTGCACGCTTGCACCGATTTCTTAAAGATTTCCAAGAGCGTATCGGCCACTTTAAACCCAACACCGCGGTCGCCTCGTTCATGGAATGGCTCAACGACGCCAGCTCCGGTAAATACCAGCTGGGGCCTCACAGTCTCGAAAAGCTTCTCGTGACACTCTCGGTCTTTGCACCCCACATGGCGAGTGAGCTTCTTGAACAGCTGTTGAAAAAAGACCTTGCTGCTTGTTCATGGCCAACCTACGACGCTTCTCTTGCAGTCGTGAACGAGATCGTGATACCCATTCAAGTAAATGGGAAGTTGCGTGGCGAAGTTGCCGTAGCACCTGATACCCCGCAAGACATCGTACGTCCACTCGCTGAACAGAAAATTGCACGGTGGCTTGAAGGTAAAAAGGTGGTCAAACTGGTGTTTGTGCCCAATCGGCTGATTAACTTCGTAATTCAGGACTAGCGCCGCGCCTTCTCAAGAAGGAACCGGACTATGTCTATTTTTGCGTTGCTTGTATGTATGAGTTTTTTGCAAGCCACCGTCACCCTCCACGATCACCACTACACCCAAGAATTGATCAACGCCCTTGAGCACGGTACTCCGCAGCAGATTGTACCGCTCGTCGAACAGGGTGCTGATGTCAACGTACGCATCGGTTCTCAACCATTACTCCTCAAAGCCATTGATGACCTTGCTCACGAACTGATGAAACTCGAAGAAAGCTCCCTCAAGCTTTGGTTGGGACGTGGTCTGCTTGGCGTAGGAATTTTAGGCATATGTTGGTGGGGATACAGTAAGTTTGCGGCCCGTGCCCCGGCACCTGCTCCGGCGCCAGTGGTAGATGATGCAGATCCTGTAGAAGCAGAACCAGATTCACCTGATCCACTACCAAACCCAGCTCCCGCGCCGATTAACATGCAGCTCCCTCCACCTCCTGCACCCGTGCCTCAGGATCCAGTTCCCGCGGTACCAGCACCGGCTAATGAGGCAGTGCCCCTGCGCGCTGCAGCCGCCCAAGCGGCGGGGATGCAGGCTGCTCCTTCTGCATCGCAGCAAGAAGATTCACCTCCTGCCCCCGTGCGTCACCTGCAACAACCGCCTCCTCCCGCGCGAGCACCGGAGCCTGCTCCTGATATCCGCGGAAATTCTCCGCTGCCTTTACCACCTCGGCCAGCTGAAGCACAACCGGCTGCTGCCAAGAAACCAGATGATCAACCGACTGCACCCCCGAAGAAACCGGGGATTTGGAAGCGATTTAAACAGAAGTTTGCTCGTAAAGAGCCGGTTCCTCCTGCGCAGGTTTTATCCCAAAGTGCCGCTCAGCAAGGTGTTAAAGCTGCCGAAAATCACATGAAATCCTTAGGCCCCATCGCGGCCTTTATTACCGGCCTGAGCCTGGTTCGCTCCGGTGCCCAGCGTAAGGCAACCTCGGCGCAATTAACCGACCGGCTGGCGGCCATCGTGGCGCTGCTCGATATCCCTGAACTCGACCTGGCGGAACTCGACCGTGAGGGCAACACCGCGATTATGCGTATTGATGAGCACCTGGAACAAATTGCCCGACCGACCTCTCGTAAAATCCTGGTCGATCTTCGGGCGGCTATCGAACGTGCATTATCTCCCGATTGAAGCACTACCCATTTCCTGCCTATACTGGCCCCGGCCAAGCATATTCCTTCCGATAATTTCAGATGGAATATGAATCATAAGGTTATGTGCATCCAGGGGGTTTGAGGCCATTTGCGGTTACAGTCAATTTGTTTAAAGTGATCGACGTATTTCTTTGAATTGTACGTCGATTTTCGGGTGAGGATGCCATGAAGAATCGAGTAGTTTTAGCGGGTATGTTGGTTGGATCACTGGTGCATGCATCAGCAGATCTTGATCTCTATATGGCCATCGAAGCGGGAGATGTTACTGCCGCACGCGAGGCCCTGGGCCAAGGTGCTAATGTCAACTTAGCAATTGATGGCAAAACGCCGCTGAGCGCTTCCCTTGATCAGGTAACTGACCTCTTTTCTCAAGAGGGTCTTACGGCAACCTTAAAACTCTTTGGTAAAGCGCTTAAACGCACCGCAACTACCCGTGCCGCAGTGCCATTTGCCGGCTCTACGCTCTTAATGGCGAGCGCCGTCCTCGATAATTCACAGTTCCTGTGGAGCTTGATAAAAGGGGGGGTAGGCTTTGCCGGTACTTGGTTCCAATTGGAAGCAAGTGTTGACCGTGCTATTGCTGAACGTGCCGCAATTGTTGAACTGATTGCGCTGCATCCGCAACAGCCTAAAGACCAGCTGGAACAAGCGCATCAAAAGCTTCTTGGTAACCGCCTGGTAGGCAGCCCAAAGCGTGCGGCTAAAGCAGTAGAGTTGTTAGAGAATATTCTCCAACGAGCTCTTGCTGCTCGGTAAGCCAACCCGTCATACTGCTATCGACGTGCACAATTCCAAGAATAAAACATTAATTTTGGGGGAATTATGATACGTGTATTAGCAAGTATGTTGATGACATCGATGGTACTTTCAGCGGCGCAACCTGCTACTGAACCGGCAAAAGGCTTTATTGCGCAGTCGCCTTACGACTTCCGCTTTAACCTTGAGAACAATGAGTGGGAACAAGCAACTACTAACCTGAAGTATGTTCCTACCAATTTCCAATATGACGCCTACAACAACAGCACGCCGCTCATGATGGTTATCGACCTCTATGCCAACAAAGTGGCCGATAAACCAAAGAGTATCGCCAAGACCGCTATCACCGGTACCCTCAAAGTACTCGGCGGTGCAGCACTCGTCGTAGTGGGTATTGCGATGGTCGGCAGAATGAATGATTACAAACGAGCCTGGGATCTCAAGGCCGCGCCACGGCCTGCACGAGCTCCAGTTGCAGATGGTGGAGAAGATGGCGCTAAAGCGGCAGCCGCCGCTCCAGCACCGGCAGCTCCAGCACCGGCTGCGCCTGCAGGAGGAGCCGCGGTTCCAGGAGCAGCAGCTCCAGCGCCAGCAGCGGCAGGAGTACCCGGGGCAGCTGCAGCAGCACCATGGCCAGCGCGAGCGCGCGTGCCAGTTCCAGCTCGTCCTGCTCCCAGAGGAGGGGAGGATGCGGAAGATATGAAAAGAAGAAATGAAGGCGAGCATATGGCTGCAGCAATACAATTAAATAAAAGATCGAAAGAAGCCGGCGTGAGTATAAATCCTCTTGTTAATGCTGTTGTTGGCCTCGAAACCCAGGTGCATAATTTCAACTATCAAACCTGTCAACCTGCGCTTCGACTAGCGCAGGCAGAGATACAGCGGTTGGATCCCCGAGTACAGGGTACTTTTGATGAAGTTCATGAAACCATTGAAGACGTACGTGACCGTATCCATGAGGTGGGGGGTGCTATTTACGACGGCCGACAAGCCATTAACAATGTGGCTCAAAGAGCGCAACAAGAACTTGGCAACGCAAGAATCAGAGTTGAACAAGAGCTTGCGAATGCGAGAGGAATCGGGGAACAAGCAGTGAAAGATGCTCAACAAGAATTAAGGCAGAGAGCAAGCAGAGTTGAGCGTGAGGGGATAAGAACTCTCCATGCACTTGAAGATAGAGGGCATGAGATTGCGGATAAGACCAACCAATTCCTCTTTACTGCCATACCGACCACCCTCAAAGGCCTTTTCGGTATCGGATTGGGTATTGGTGGTTTGGTTACTGGCTGGAAGGGCTGGAAAAACGTCCAAACCCTACTAGGCCTCAATAAGCGCTCACAAGAGCTTGAAAAATATAAAGCAATGATTGCTGACCTGCTGCATCGTAAAGACTTGAATTTGTCAGTGGAAAATAGCGATGGTGAAACCGCGCTGCAGGTAGTGCGCCGTCATATGGCGGGTGCTATGCATGACCGTGAAAGCTATCAGATGCTGGCAGAGATTGAACAACTTCTGTTAGTCAGACAAGCGTAAAAAGGTGCATCCCCATGAAGATTTTGAACTTACTTATGCTCACGGCGAGTGTGGCTTGTGCCTCGGCGAAAAAGCCGGCATTGGAACCTGTTAGCCCACTCTCGGTTAATGAGCAGCGAAGCGATGATCGTCGAGAATCTTATTCTCAACGGTTTGACCTGCTAAGTGCTATCAACACCGGCGACCGGGTAACGGTAGAACGCTACTGTGCTGAGGATGGCAATTTAGATGTGAGTCGCAACATCGGCGAACAAGACACGGCGGTACATTTAGCCATTCGAGCACTTATTGCTGACTACGAAAAGCAGGTAGATCATGAGCGTCTTTATAACAACATGGGAATTTGGACATTTGCCGGTGTAGCTGCTTCAGGATTAGCGGTCTATTCATGGCCGAGTTTGTGGGCTCAACTTTCTCAGCCTGGTGGTATCAATGGGGCGCTCGCCAATCTTGGCTCGCGAACTGTTAACGTATTGCTTTTGGCTACCCTGGGTGGCTTGATGTATTGGTCTGCCAAACAGGTAGGCTCTAACGGCCTCAAGCTTTGGCGTTCATGGAGCCAAGAAAAATCAGCTGCTGAACGTGTTAAAATTGTTGAGCTCTTGATGGCTCATCAATCCTTTAAACCAACGGCAGTTAATACCGACGGCCAAACTCCACTGGCGCTCATTCAAGTAGCGCGTGAACAAGTAACACCCGACTCAGTACTTGATAAGGTGCTGCAGGGATTGGAAGCGAAGTTGGTGCCTGCTCAATAAATCTCCCCCCTTCAAGAGGCTTTCGTCCCTCGAAACCCTCTCTCCTGGACAGAAATTCGCCCATTTCCCCTTTTAAACATTTCAATATGTAACAAATTGAAAGCCCCGAGAGGGTAAAATTTTCAATATCTTAAATATCTGCTAGACTGTGACCGTTGAGAAACCCTTATAACAACGGCAAAACATGGCACTTTTTAAACTTAAATCTCCATTTCCGCCGGCTGGCTCCCAACCGGAAGCTATTGAGCGACTGCTGCGCAGTCGTCCGGGAGTCTCTACGCTCATGGGGGTAACCGGGTCGGGTAAAACCTACACGATGGCCAATGTCATTGCTCGCCAGAATAAGCCGGTGTTGGTGCTCGCGCCCAATAAAACTCTTGCTGCCCAGCTGTATGAAGAATTTTCATTGTTCTTTCCTGAAAATAAAGTCTGTTATTTTGTCAGCTACTATGACTATTACCAACCAGAGTCCTATTTGCCGGCGCAAGATATTTACGTGGCAAAGGAGACCAAGGTTAACAGTGAGCTGGAACGGCTCCGGGTAGAAGCGACTGCTTCCTTAATTAACAGGCCCGATACCATTGTGATCGCCTCCGTTTCCTGCATCTACTCATTGGGTAACCCCGATGATTACCGAGAGCTTGCCTTTTCGTTGAAGGTAGGCCAAAAAATTGCGCGGGCTGATTTGATTCATAAACTTATTTTTGTGCAATACGAGCGGAATGAATTTGACCGCTCATCGGGTACCTTCCAGGTGTTGGGCAATACCATTGAAGTCCAATTGCCGTACCAAAAAGAAAAATTACGCATCGAGTTTGTTGGCGATGTCATTGATTCTCTCTCGTGGGTGGGTAAAGAAAATAATAATGTGATCATGGAGCTCGATAACACCGTGGTCTTTCCCGCCAAGCACTTTGTGACGACTGAAGAGAAAAAGCGTGCGGCAATTACGAGCATCGAAGCGGAGCTCGAGACTTGGTTGCCCCAAATGCAGTCGCCGCTCTATAAAGAGCGTCTTAAGCAGCGTGTTGCCCATGACTTGGAGATGTTAGCCGAGGTAGGGTATTGCCCGGGTATCGAAAATTACTCAACCCATTTCGATGGGCGCGAACGGGGCCAGGCTCCCTTTTGTTTGTTGAACTTCTTCCCCAAAGATTTTCTCATGATTGTGGACGAATCCCACATTGCGATCCCGCAATTACGTGGCATGTTTGCGGGTGATAAATCCCGTAAGCAGTCGCTGGTAGATTTCGGGTTCCGGTTACCTTCAGCCTTTGATAACCGTCCGTTAAAATTTGATGAAATTGAACAGTTCTTTACCGACGTGGTGTTTGTCTCAGCAACCCCTGGTGAGTATGAGTTAGGTAAATCGAAGATGGTGGCAGAGCAAATTATCCGTCCCACAGGCTTGGTAGATCCTAAGTTGCTGCTCCATCCACGGGAAAACCAGCTGACCGATCTTCTGGAGCAGGTGCGGGCGACCACCAAGGCGGGGTTTCGTACCCTGGTGACCGTGCTGACCAAAAAAATGGCAGAAGAATTAGCCCGCCATTTAGAAGAGCAACAAATTAAAGTCTGTTACCTGCACAGTGACCTCAAGACACCGCAGCGTACCGAGATTCTCCAAAAGCTGCGCATGGGGGTATTTGATTGCTTAGTCGGCGTAAATCTCCTGCGTGAAGGACTCGATCTGCCTGAGGTAGCACTTGTGGCTATCATGGATGCCGATGTGGAAAGTTACCTGCGCGACAAACGATCGCTCATCCAGATTATTGGCCGTGCGGCTCGTAATACCGCATCGCGGGTCATCATGTATACCGATAAAATTACCCGCTCCATGCAGGCAGCTATTGATGAAACGGAGCGTCGTCGCTCGTTGCAGGTTGCCTACAATGAAAAGCATGGCATTACTCCCGTGACGGTACAACGTGAAGTGACCAAGAGCATCTCGAAACTTCAAGAAGCGGTGGCCAACGCATCGGCGAAAAAAACGAAGAAGAAAACCGCAACCCTCGACCCCGTACAACTTGCACAACGGATTGAACAACTGGAGACGGAAATGCAACAGGCTGCTGAGGCACTCAACTTTGAAAAAGCAATTGCCTTGCGCCAGCAGTGGAAGGAATTAAAGCAGTTGTAGGCTCTAGGCAGGGCGTATCCTCCTCAACTAGACTCGGTTGAAAGGAGATCCCATGATTCAGATACTCTGTATAGCCTTATGTCTTTTCTTCAGCCCATTGTATGCCCACAAAAAAAGGAAAAAGGACCGCCGACAGGCGCGAGAATTAGTAGGAAGAAAACGTATGAATGAAAATATAATGAACGATGTTCTGTCCCTCTTTCCCACCTCAGTGGATGAGATAGAACAACGAACC
>Ga0207094_1081_pt1 | contig 14040 bp, 13 predicted proteins | sample Alteio_BWMinHeat_90_FD_153518 | JGI IMG/M metagenome (GOLD analysis project Ga0207094, IMG submission 153518) | Enriched cells from forest soil in Barre Woods Harvard Forest LTER site, Petersham, Massachusetts, United States -... | ecosystem: Environmental > Terrestrial > Soil > Temperate forest >... | reverse complement strand
TTCCTTCTTGACCTGCTTGTTGGTAATCTTAAATTCTTTTGTTCCAAAATGGTATGTATCTGCGTCGCATAATATCTCTTCAATAGAATTTTTAGGATGGTGAGGGATTTTAGTGGCGTAAATACATCCTGCGATGGCGTTTATCAATAATTCATTGGTTGCTGCCTCTTTGTGCATGTACTCCTTCATCATTTCCACACCTTTCTCTTCATGTTTTTCGATATCAGTGAACAAATGACCAACATCATGAAACCATGCAGCAACATAAATGGTTAATGTATCGGTCTCACTAAGCTGATAATGTGCTGCAATTTCCTGAGCTCTTTCTACTACTTTTTTTGTATGTTCCAGGTTGTGGAAAACAAGGTTTGGGTGAGGATGTTCCTCAAAAAGATTAGTAACATGATTTGCAACCCTTTTATAAATGTTATCGCTCATAATCTTAATAGATTTAGAAGGTTAAGTTGATCTTTGCGCCAACGGTAAAATTGAACAAAGCCTCTTCACCGGAAAATGCCGTTGTAGCTGAAATGATAACCATATTGAATGGAGTATAATATAATCCAGCGCCATACGCATCATGCCATATATTTGAATGATCGTCCTTTACCCAGACACGTCCGACATCATTAAATCCAACGACACCGAGCGCCCCCGGCAAAATGTAAGAGTTGACATCACAGATTTTTATCCTCAATTCAATGTCTGTATAGGCAAGAGATGACCCGGCGAACCTGTCTTTAAGATAACCTCGCAAGTAATTATCTGCACCTAATGTCAATGCCTGGAAATATTCATACGTTGGACTGAAAATATGTCCGCCGCCAATCTTTAATACAGCTACTATTTTAGCCGGTTCGCTAAGGCTGGCATAAACAGCCATATTTGATTCTAATTTTGTAATGGGTTTGCTGTTTTGATTTAACCCCTGCATTGATGTGAAATCTGTTTTCCAATCGATGCCGCGTGTAGGGAACAGTTCTGCATTTACGTTATTTACATTAATAGATAGTTTGCCTCCGGCGTAGCTTTTAGGTGTATACAGAGTCACTGAATCAAGGCCAACAAGGGAAGGGTGGACCATTACCGGGGCTTCGTTTTTTATGTTCTGGTAACCGTTGGAATATAAAAAGAATGCAGGCCCTACGCCAATACTAAGGACGTTTTGAAAGTAGCGTTTGCGCAGCAACAAACTACCATCAAAATCATTAAATCTTACCCGGTAATAGTGAATACCGGAGCCGTCTATTTTTTTGGTTTCATTTCCAAAACCAAAAAAATTATTAAGCGTTGGCTGTATCAATTGTACATCGCAAACAACATCGGTTTTATGAAATAAGTCAAGGAATTTGCCGGAATATTTTATTTGATAAGCCCGGTCGGTAACGGCAAACAGTGTTGTTAGTTTTTGGTCGGTTGAATAAGGTACCCTCCTGAAATTAAATGTTCTTTCATGCACGCCTACACCGGCCAGAAAACCATCCTCGAAATTGTAACCCAACTCCAGGTGGGGAAACTGCCAATCAGTATAATTCTCTTCCTTTTCATTATAATCGTTTACTGTTGAATTAGCGGAAATCAAATCTCTGGTTTTATGATGGGCCAGAATAATGTTACCATCACTCTTGAAATCATAGATATAATTAGGCACATATCCCTTTATATTAAAGGTATCTGCACCTTGTCCGCCTATCATTCTTATTTTAATTTTAGAATGTACATTATCATCAACTTCGAAAAGGTCGTTACCGTTGAATCCGTACAACCTCAGTTCTTTGGTTACATGCGGGTCGAACGTCCGGGAATACATAACAAGTCCGGTATCGCCCTTTTTTTTCCGGGTATATACATTAACGGTTAAGCCTTTACCATTATCGCTGACATGAAAATATTCATCATCATTACTACCAAGTATATTCACTCTTTTGGAAAGAAACTTATAGTATACCATTGATCTGTCGGGCAGCAGGTCACGCCTGCTGATTAACTTCGCAGCTACTTTACTGCTGTCGAGCGACGCTATTTCAGGAGGAAATTTTTTAACAGATTCGTGTATCACTGAATCGCTGAGCTCATTTTTAAACTCCTGCAATGTCTGCTGCCATTGATTGGCGTCAATTTCATTAAGATACGCCCTGTCAATATATCGCGCTACGTAACCAAGCCATTGTACGCGTGGAATATCATAACGGAAGCCCTTCAAAAAAGGAAGCCGCCTCCATGTGGCATATTTCATTACTAAGCCATCTGAGTAAAACAGCGATTGATCACGGTCATGCGGTATCGGATAATATATTTTCTGTTTGCCGGTATCTATTGTCCCCCACTTCCATTGATTGTGACCCCGGTCATAGTCAGCTATCAGGAAATCAAGCATACGCGCTTTCAGGAACAATTGCTGGTCTACTTTATGATTATCATTATCACGCAGTTTATTAAACATTTTAAATGTGCTTTTTCCTTTACTGCCGTCAAGTGTCGGGTCCTGTTCTTCAAGCATGCACATGGTATTTGCAAAAACATTGCGGTAAATACCCAACGAATAGTCGTCAGGCACAACAAAATACTGTGGGGTAGCGTGTACGAGGCCAAGAGCAGCAGCCAAAGCGGGAACGGGAAGCGCGCCATAAGGATTAGCCGCAGATATCATATCCTGAACAATGTCTGCTGCAAATGTATTTCTGAAGTTGGCCGGGATAGCCTTTGCCGGATCCTTATTAAGAGTGCGCAATGACCACTTTACACCCGCAGTGTCTTTCATGTGCAGCGATCTCGTCTGGTTACCACCTCCCAATCCTTCAATTTTAAGGCCTCCGTGCTCTGTATTGATGTCAAAAACTTTCAGCTTCACGGGAGTTGCCCATTCTTTCCGGTAATTGTTACCAAGCATTATTCGTTTAAAACCTGAGGCATCTGCGTAATCTTTATTAGCCGGCATCACTGCGCTATCGTGGTACACAAGATCGTGGCGGGTAATGGTATCTTTTGCCAACTCCGGAAATTTGGAAAAGTTGAGAATATTTCCTGAGTATCCTATTTTAACGGCATCGGTTTTGGGGTCCAATTCGTAAAATGTAACACGCACATCTTTATTCTTTAAAATATCAAGTACGGCAAATCCCCTCTTGGCTACAGCATACTTTGTTTTTCTGCTGTGCGCTACCCGTTGTGATTTACAGCCCCCTCCGCTTACTATGTAGTGGCTGTTATTATCATCAATGAGCTGAAGGTTGTGTTCGTGGCCGGCTAAATGAACTACATAAGGATGCGCTTTAAGCACTTCATCAACCTTGTTAATCATATTGGCATACTTAGGGTATCTTAAATCCTGCGGACTGCCAAAAACACCTCTGCTGATCGGATAAATGGAGCCTATTACCGGTAATGGAATCCATAGGTATTTATTCAGGTCAGTAAAAGGAAAAATGTGCTGTTTAATTCCATAGTATCCACTATGGACTCCTGTACTTTTGAAAGTATGATGACAGGCAAACAAGATAAGTTTATGCCGGTTATGGTCAACAATATCTTTTAGTCCATCTAGTATTTCATCTTCCGTTTTAAATTGGCAATCCGATTCTACACCTTGTTTCTCTCCCTTCATCAACCACCATTGGCTATCCATAATAATCATTACTGCATCATCTCCCAATGGTACTTCTACCGGCCCGGGACAGCCATCTTCCGGTTCAAACTTAATGTTGTCCGCAATCTGGTTTATAAATTCCCCTTGCCTTAATATGTTGCCATACCCCTCTGGTTTACCATTGGCCCAGTCGTGGTTACCCGGAATAAAGTAAGCATTGGCCTGGGTCCCCTTAACGATGTAAGCCTGTGAATCAAGGGCATTTACACCTTCCTGGTAGCATACGTCTCCAACACAGGGCAGTCCGTTAACATATAAGTTATCGCCTACGAAAAGAATGGTAGTTTTTTTATTCATCGGGACCATTTTTCTGATTGCATCTAATACGGCGGCCTTACCATTTTTTACGGAACCCGGATCTCCGGCATCCCCTATTATTACAACCCGGTTCTCAATACTGTCTGTTGCGGACAAGATATCCTTTTGTGCGAAGGAACCTTGCGCGGTCAAAATCAACAATATTGCAGCAATCCATTTCATTTGTTTTCCGGGTTTTTGAATTGAAAAAATAGTATAGTTGCAGCCTGCGCTTCACCAGCCTCATTCGAAATGAAAAGGCCTCCGTTGGGAGTAAATGTTATTCCCTCCGGCTGATTGAACAACGACGGGTTGAGGTGATATATCTCCTTTATTGTGCCATTTCTCCCTGCTACGACTAACAGTTTATTAATGGACGATATTATATAGAGGTCACCTGTAACAGGATTTATCGACGCACCTGAAGGTTTATACTTGGTAGACTTAGGGATTGTTATTTCAGCAACGTTCTTTGCATCTATGGTGAACGCGCTGCTGTATGTAAATTGCTGTGGGTCGAACGTATACGTGCTTACCGTTGCGTTCTTATCAATTTCGCAATCTTTGCAAACCAACACCAGCTTTTGCAATTTGTCATCATAGTACAACGACTCGAACTCATACTTTCCGTTCTCCGGAAATGTATATTCATGGGATACAAGCGAGTCGTGCAGGAAACTCAAAGAAACGATGTCCCCGGTATTATTAAGGATGTAAAAGGTACTGTCGTATAAGACTATGTCTTCGTAGTCACGCTTGTGGCTGAATTTCCATTTCCTTATATCAGTCGGTTTGTTCAAAAATATTTTGTACAAACAACCTTTATTATCACTCTCCACAAAGAGGCTATTGTCTTTGCGGTAATAGGCAATGCCCGATATTTCGTCAAGTTCAGATGGTAATTTGATTATGTATGGCTTATTCAAATTATAGTTAGATGGACTGTTATATTCTTCTTTTTTTTGCCCGCAGGCAAAAAATATTATGGTCAACAAGAAAGAAACCGGTAGAGACGACCGGGATATGGATAATTTGTATCTTTTAATCATAGTATTGTCACTGACTAAGATTACCAATACAAATCTATGCCGCGAAAGTATTTCTATAGAATAAATACTTTAATAGGTGGTAAATATTAACAACTGAGAAAAAATATCCACACATATAACCTTGTGATTACGAAAGCGGCGGATAATTATTGTCTCATTTTCGTGGGCTGACACCTAATTCGAGCATCACCGGATATTTATTTGACATTTGATATAATGCATTCAAAACATTGACCGGCGCTGATTTATTAGGTTGGTCATTTACCGATACATCAATACGTTTGCCATCGTTGCCAATGGTATGATATGTGCGGGATATGTAATGATAATAGTTTGAATTATTTGCTAATAATGGCGATATTAAAATATGATCATACCAGCCTTTCGCTCCGCCTCCGGTTCCGCAGCTATTTGGCTGTTTATCCTTTTTGCGCGTAGAGGTTGTTAAAAAAGACGAGAATCTTTCCGGGTGTTTATCCCAGTTAGCCGGATAGGCTGCTTTCTTATCGATTGCAAACGGGGGGTCAATAAGACGATAATTTTTTTCCGCATTATTTGTCAGCACCTGGTACCCTTGTTCATTTGATTTTCTGAGGTTGAAATCGCCCATCACAATAATATCCGGCAATGTTGAAAAATGCTTCCTTAACGCAGTCATCAATTCAGTCATTTGCCGGTCCCTGTCATCAGATTTATCGCCCGAATCTGTGTGGACCAGCACGAAATAAATAAAGGCCGTATCATGCGTTTTGGGAAGGTTAGGCTCCAGGTAATATAATTTGTAAAGGTTGATGTCAGTGAGATCCGAGACAAGCGTGATATAAGACGAGTACCCCAGTTTTTGTTTGTTATAGAACAATAGAGTTTGATTATTATCTCTTGCCGCGTTAGTAAATGGGCAATAAGCATACCTGGCGGAATTAAGCGCATATAAAAGAATAGAATCGGCGAAGCCAACCGGCGCTTTCCCTTTCATGGATAGGGTTATGGGTATGGCCTCTACCTTCACAAGACCCAGCACATCAGGCTCTGCATAGTCAACAATAGTTTTAAGGTAACCGTGCAGCTGACTGGCTGGCCCCTGGCACCCATCTCCGTACTTCAGTACGTTGTAACTCATTACTTTTAGAATATCCTTTTGGGCAGGTGGGGTTTTGCACCGCGAAAAAAAGGGGGAAAATATTAGTAGTAAGATTAAGTAATTCAAACGCGGCATAATTGTCATAACACAGATACCTCTATAACATTGTGCCATGAAGGCTCATATGCCCGCCGGCAACCCTCACTATCGGTGGCATAATATTATAAGGACTATTGCTAGTTATCTATTTATGAAGAGCGCAACATTTTATAAGTTATTAATAATTGCTGCTTATATGATGTGTTGCCCCCGGCAAGCCGAAGGGTATTCGGTTCTTACACACCAGGCTATTGTTGATGTTACGTGGGATAAATTTATCCAACCCGTACTCTTAAAAAAGTTTCCCTTAGCGACTACAGATCAATTAAATGAAGCGCACGCATACGCCTATGGAGGTGCCATAGCGCCTGATATGGGCTATTATCCGTTTGGCAGCCAATTTTTTACAAATCTCGTTCATTACGTTCGCACCGGTGACTTTGTCAGTGCCCTACTCAATGAGGCGCAGGATATAGATGAATATGCTTTCGCTCTCGGTGTGCTATGCCACTATTACGCCGACAAATATGGCCATCCAATCGGCACTAATCGTTGTGTGCCTTTAGTTTATGACAAGGATAGAGAAAAATTCGGATCTGCGGTCACCTATGAGCAGGATCCGGTTTCGCACATAAGAATGGAGTTCGGGTTTGATATTTTACAAACTGCAAGAGGCAACTATGCGTCAGAAAAATATCACAGCTTTATAGGTTTTCAAATTTCCCGGCCTGTTTTAGAAAGAGCTTTTCTAAAAACCTACGGTTTGGATATCAATAATGTTTTCAAAGACTTCGCGCTTGCCATTTCAACCTTCCGCTGGGTAATTAAAGACTTGTTTCCCGTCATTACCAGGGCCGCCTGGGCTTCCAGAAAAAGTGAAATTGTAAAGTCAAACCCCGGCATATCAAGACGCAAATTCGAATACAAAATGCATAAAGCTAATTATTACCATGAGTATGGGAAAAAACATGAGAAGCCTGGCTTCTTTCCTGGCCTGCTGGCAAAGGTTGTCTTTATATTACCGAAAGTAGGCCCTCTGAAAGACCTAAAAATAAAAGTGCCCGGACCAGAAGCGGAAAAAATATTTATTCAGAGTTTCGACACAGTACAAGTGCATTACACACTTGCGTTAAAAAAAATCCCTTCCAAAAATAACAGTTTAGAGAATATTGACTTTGATACCGGAAACGATACTGAGCCGGGAGAATACATCCTGGCAGACCAAACTTACACTGAATTATTATTAAGACTTAAAAAAGACAATTTCAGCCATGTGAATGAGAACCTGAAGCAAAGCATTTTTAAATTCTATGCGGGATGCAATGAAAGGAGCGCCGCCATAGCAGGTTTCGATAAATGGAACCAGATGAAGAGTATCCTGGATACTCTTAACATTATTCATCCCGCTAATTGAATGCTATCGCGGTACTTCCGATATACCGGTCACAACGTATTCGCCCGTATTTTCGCTCTTCCAACAGACAAAAAACCGTTCCAAAAATTGCTTTTGACGGACTCTTTTCTATTTTTCCAGGGATTATAATGTGGGATTTTTTCCCCACATATCATATTAATTCTATATTTTTCTGATTTTGTACCTGACAAAAGTTGACGTTTTGTATTGGCGACGGAAAACCAGCTATTAATCGCGCCAATTTTCTAACCTGAAAGCTGTACGGAGACCGGATAAGTCCAGGCTTAACCGGGTATTCGCTGAACGCAGAAATAAAGGGACAACGCGCACAATATTGAAAATAGCCATTCTGTTAAAGCGCTGGATAAGTATAGATTTATCCATTTCGATTAAAAAACCACGATATGGCACGGTTTTTATTTATTTATATTTTTCAGAATCTAAAACCATTCTTAAACACGTAAACAATGAATAAAACACATACAAGTTTTGTTATGATTGCCCTTGTTGTTTTATGCACTTCCGGCTGCGTAACCAATCAAAAGGGTATGAGGGAGCCAAATTCAAAGGTCGACTTTGTAAAAAGTGATTTTAAATTTTCAGACCAATTAACCGGGCAAGGAAAGGACACCAAGATCTTCGGTATTGACTTTTACCGCATAGGTCACAGTTCAGATATGGGTTATGTAAAAGGGGAAGAAGGCAAGATTACGCTTGGCATTATTCCGGTAATAGGCAACTATTTGTCGGACGAAAGCTCCTACTATGCCTTATATGATCTTATGAATAAGAATCCCGGCTATGACGTTATATTCTACCCGCAATATGAAAAACATGTTAACAAGCCGGTTCTGGGCATTGGTTTTATATATAAAACAACCACGGTAAAAGCAACAGCAAGGCTGGGAAAACTAAGGGATTAATTAATTATTTTATCCGGTTATTCAGGCTATCTCTTCGGGTAGCCTGAACTTTTTGGACAGGGAGCGCTAACAACAATCGTTTAATAAAAAGGAATAAGCGATAAAGTTACGGTGGTGTGTAAGGGAGACCGGGATACCCAGTTCTTCTGTGCCATTTAATACTACCGGGCATCCGGAAAGAGTCTTGTCAATTTTCAGTTTACAATTAGGGAAAAGCACATTTAGCCGCTGCAGCAAAAAAGCCCGTACCGCCGCCGATTGACTTTTATGATCGCTAAGCTCGATTGTTTTTATTCCCCACAAAATGTTCCCGAATGAACCATCGCTATCAACTATTGTAAATATCAGATCATCATGAACGACAGACCTGAAATGAAAAAATAAATTGCTGCACCGGACAATACCATGGCAGGCAAATTCTTTTTGAAAGGAAGTGGTTTCGTATTGATGAGATTCGAAATTTTTAACGTCATTTTTTTCAGGAAACTTAATGCGCCGGATATTTATTTTCCGCGGTGAGAATGTGAGATCGGGCTGATGTCTTTGCAGATATTTAAATGCAGACTCTTTTACTGACCATGCCAACCAAACGAAAATTTCAAATGGCATTTGAATAACACCTGAAGTATGATATAGCTCCAGCTCTGCAGAAGATATAACCTTATTGTAAAACTGCACCTGTTTTGTACGCGGAATATTAATACCGGCTAATGATATAATATCGTTCCCGGTACTTAGCATTGCTTTTCCTGCATTTTTTCCATAATAATAGCGATACAACTGCCAACACTGCTCATTTTCTCTGCTGAATCCACATCTATTTCAATGTCGTACCTCGTTTCTGCATCAATGATAATGTCAATAATGTTTGCTGAGTTAATTTTCAAATCTTTTATCAGATTTGTATGCTCATTAATGGTATTCAAGGCCTCTTTATTTTCCGTATAAGGAGCGAGCACCTTCCTAAGTTCGTCCAAAATTGTTTGTTTATCCATTGTTTTCATATTTTGAAAATATTAAGCACGTATTAATATCGCCGAAGCCAAAATTGGCTTTAGCCACTACATTTATTTTCTGTCTCAGGCACGTTGTCGGAAACACATCTGCGCCAACCATATCCACTATTTCAGGATTTGGGTCTTCCATATTGATATTAGGATGGATGAACTGGTGAAATATCTCCAAAGCAACTGCAACACATTCTACCGATCCGGCTGCGCTGAGGCAATGGCCGATCATTGATTTTAATGAATTGGTAACCGGAAACCTGTTGATATCGTTACCCAATGCGGCAATCCAATTCCGGATTTCCATTTTATCTGCCATGGTGGCAGTCAGGTGACCGCTGATCACATCTATATCTTTTGGAGTAACATTTGAATTTGTCATGGCCTCTTTCAGACACTTTATTACGCCTTCATTGTTGGGTGCAGTCATTGATCCGCCATTCCGCTGTCCACCGGAATTGTTTGCCCCGCCTAATATTTCGGCATATACAGTAGCTCCACGGGCAAGAGCAAAATCAAGTTCTTCGAGAACCAGTGCACCTGCACCCGAGCCTGGAACAAATCCCCCCGCGGTAGCACTCATAGGTCGTGAAGCCTGTTCGGGAGTATCGTTGAATTTTCTGGATAAAACCCGCATGGAGTCAAATGCGCCGAAGATATAGGGGTCTACGTGCTCTGTACTGCCAACCAGCATACGTTTTGCTAAGCCAAATTTTATGTACTCAAAGCCCATCAAAACAGCTTGCGAACCGGTAGCGCAGGCTGCAGAATTGGTGATCACTTTATTTCCCAGTCCCAGCCGCCCGGAAACATAGGCTGTAGCGCCGCTGTTCATTACCTGCTCAATAACGCGCGAGCCTAATTTTTTAGCCGCTTTGGCGTCTACCCGGGCAATGATATCTTTTATTACCACTGTATCGGATACACTGTTGCCAAAAACACATCCGGTATCCCAAAGTGGATCGCCTTCAGGCTGCAGTGTATTTCCTGCGTCTTTCCATGCGTCCAACGCGGCTTTGATAGCGTAGCCGATCCCTTGTCCTTTTAAACCGTGAAATGTAACCTCAGTAACATAATTCTTAAGGTGGTCCCAGTCGAAAACAGGAATGCCGCTAACCTGGCAATGAAAATTAAGTGCTTCGTACTGTGGGTTAAACCGGATTCCGGAAACACCATTTTGAATCGCATGTAAAAAATCAGGCACTCCTGTACCGTTGGGCGCAACAACTCCTAATCCTGTAACTACTACCCGGCGATTCATTATAATTTAGTTTTTACAAAGCCCTTTATGACACCAGCTATCATCCCTTTTGCAACCAGGTTTTTATCTTCATCTGTCATTTCAACATAGCACTTAAGTTTACCGAATCGGAAAAATTCTTTTTTAGACGTCACTGTTACTCTTTGTCCCGGTAATACTATTTTATGAAATGAAACTTCCGTAGCAGTAAGCAATGGGAACAAAGTGGTGCTGCCATCCTTATTATTAAACTCACCTGCCTCGTTCAGTATAAGGTATATTGCCAGTGACTGCAGTCCTATCTGCGCCATTATCTCGGTAAGTATCACTCCCGGAGTAACCGGGTTCCCGATAAAATGATCTTTATAAAAGAATGCATCATCTCTCAAAGTGTATTCTCCGGTAACTCCATTTTCGTCGATAGATAAAATATTATCAACAAAGCGAAATGAAGATTTATTTGGTAAATGATCCAAGATATATTTATACATGCTATTATAGTAAATCAACGGCAATGCTCCCCTCCATCCACATGGATTACGGATCCGTTAATCCATGAAGCTTCGTCTGTGCACAGCAGGTAAATAACATTTGCCACATCTTCGGGTCGGGTTATTCGTCCCATTGGATTCCTGTTTTTTGCAACCTCCAGCAATTCTTTGCTATTGGCGATTTTCTTCAGCGAAGGCGTTTCTGTTATTCCTGCTTGTATAAGGTTTGTCTTCAACCCGTATTTCGCCAGTTCAACGGCCATATAAATTGCAAGGCTTTCCAGTGAGGCTTTGGCTACTGATACAGCAGCATAGCTTTCCCAATATTTATTCGAGCCTTCACTTGTAAGCCCTATTATTCTGGCATCCTCATAAAAGAGATCCTCATTTATAAGCATTCGTGTCCAGTCGAGTATACTGATAGCCATTGCATAAGCGGTATGTTGAATGTCCTCAACTGAAAGAACTTCGGGTGACTCGCTACCCGGCAACTCATTTATCACCAGCGGCTTTAAATTACCTCTTGCTATTGAATGCAACAACAACCTGATTTTTCCATCCTTTTCCGCAATTTTTTTAAACTGCTCGAGAAAAACAGATATGCCGGCCTTATCCAGCGCATTGATATTACATAGCACAATTTCTACTCCACATTTCGCCCTTATCACTGAGATACGCTTTTTCAGCAATTTTTCAGCAATAGCAGTTTCACGAAACAACACCATAATATTCATGCCATGAAAGGCAAGTTTCTCGACAGCAGCAAATCCAAAGCCACTTGAGCCTCCTAAAATCACACCCCATAACCCCTTGAACTGTTTACGATTATCCACGCTGAATTATTGTAAAATATAGATCAAATATTATGACAATCGCAGGAGGTACTTTGCACCACTCCAAATCCCGCAAATATCACCTAACTTTATTTCCAGATAATAAAACAGCGCGTCATGAAGTTAAAAAAAACACTTATTTTATTCCTGTCAATATTAAATAACGTCAAAGTTATAAAAGCTCGCCCACTATATCAAACCTTTGGCAAGCTGCAATTTTACGAAATTATCAAGTCCGGAACCGCAGAATCCATTGATAATGAGATAGCTTTTCTATCTGATGGCACAATTATTGAGAAGAATGTATATACCGTTCCTGATTATGACAAGAGATCAAAAATTTAGACCTGGAAATTTAAAATCGGCAGGAATGAGTAAAAAAGTGCTTGCCATTTATTATTCACAATCCGGCCAGTTACAGGAAATCATAGATAATTTTTGCCAACCGCTCGTTGAAAAAGGAATTTCTGTAGAAAGAGTAAATATAGAACTTCAGAACCCACATATGCTTCCCTGGACTGCCGATAATTTTTTTGGTGTAATGCCCGATTGCGTTTTAGGTATACCTGCAGAAATTAAACCTTTTGTATTACGGGAACCAACGTACGATTTAATTGTATTGGGTTACCAGGCATGGTTTCTATCGCCCAGTATTCCTTTTAATTCATTCATACATCATCCGTCTGTGCAGCATGTATTAAAAGATACACCTGTAATAACTATTACAGGAGCAAGAAATATGTGGGTAAATGCGTTTAAGGGAGTAAAGAAAATATTAAAAGAATCAGGAGCACGGCTGGCAGGTAACATTTCACTGGTTGACAGACATCTGAATCTCGTGAGTTTTGTCACTATTTTTCATTGGATGCTGCACAACAAGAAAGATAGATATCTGAATATTTTTCCAAAACCAGGCGTGTCTGATACGGACATAGCGAACACCAAAGTCTTCGGTGAAATCGTGATTCCTCACATTGAAAAAGGCGAATGGAACGGTCTGCAGGCTGAGCTTATGGGTAGTAAAGCAGTGGACTTAAAATATCATTTGATGTTCATTGAATCAAAAGCTGGTATTATGTTTACGGTATGGGCAAAGTTTATCGCAACGAAGCAAAACAAAACCGCCTGGCTTGTTGCATTTAAGTATTACCTGATGATTGCCCTCTTTGTTGCAACACCAATTGTATTCGTATTCGATCAACTTTTCTTCAAACCATTTTTGCCCAGGTACATCAGACGTCAAAAAGAAGCTCTACTAAATTTTAGCTAATGCAACCAAATATGCCTATGAATGAAGTTTATATAAATGCCACTTCTATCTTTCTGCCGAATGAAGCAGTTATTAACGATGACATGGAGTTATACCTTGGTTTAATAAACGGCAAACCCTCCAAATCCAAGGAAATCGTTTTAAGGAACAATGGTATAAAAACAAGGTTCTATGCGCTATCAAAAGACGGAAAAGCGACCCACACGAATGCGGAAATGACCGCGCTCGCTGTAAAAGCGTTATTTGATCAGGATGCAAAGCTGCAGTTGGCAGATGTCGAATTATTATCGTGCGGGACTTCTTCACCTGATCAATTGCTTCCTTCCCATGGTGTAATGGTGCATGGATGGCTACCTGGTTCGCGGGCTATTGAGGTGGTATCACCCGCAGGTGTATGCTGCGCCGGTATGCACGCCATGAAGTACGCGTATATGGCTGTTAAAACAGGAGAAGTGAAGCTGGCAGTAACTACTGGATCGGAACGGTTTTCAAGTTCTCTGGTCTCAAATGTTTTTGAGGAGGAATCAAAAAAACTAAATGAGCTGCACGAAAACAAGTATGTGGGTTTTGAGAAAGAATTTCTGCGCTGGATGTTGTCTGACGGCGCTGCCGCTTTTCTGATGGCTGATAAGCCAAATGAAAACGGAATAAGTCTGCGGGTAGAATGGATAGAAGGAGTATCGTACGCAA
>Ga0207094_1080_pt1 | contig 14362 bp, 8 predicted proteins | sample Alteio_BWMinHeat_90_FD_153518 | JGI IMG/M metagenome (GOLD analysis project Ga0207094, IMG submission 153518) | Enriched cells from forest soil in Barre Woods Harvard Forest LTER site, Petersham, Massachusetts, United States -... | ecosystem: Environmental > Terrestrial > Soil > Temperate forest >... | reverse complement strand
GTCAGGCATTGCAGATATTGCTTCGGGTACCAAATGCTGTAGTGACCGACCATGCCAAGCAACGTCTTGGCTTTCTCCAGAATAGAAGTGCTCCGGCTCAACAATTTGCCTGCACGCTTGAGATGGGAATCCATCGCCTCTCGCGCCAAAAACAACTTCATGATTTCTGACGACCCTTCCAGGATCGTATTCACGCGGCAATCGCGCATGAGTCGTTCCACAGGAAATGGCACCTCTCCGCGGGCTTTAAGGGAACGGCTCTTTTCGTAGCCTCTTCCGCCTCTCAGCTGCATGGTCATATCGACTATTTTCCACATCGACTCGGTACAAAAGAGTTTTGCCATCGCCGCTTCGATGCGGATATCGACATCCCCTTTATCGGCCCAGGCGCAGGTAAGCCAGCTCATCGCCTCCATTGCAAAGGTCGTTGCTGCAATATAGGATATCTTTTCACGTCCAGCTTCATGAAGTCCGATCGGCATCCCCCATTGGGTCCGGTTTGCCCCCCACCTTCTGGCAATCGAAAGGCACTGCTTCGCCCCTCCCGTGCAGGCAGCGGGAAGGGTCAAGCGGCCGATGTTAATAGTCCCCAATGCCAATGCCAACCCGCGCCCCTCGCCCCAAATGACATTCTCGACGGGAATTTTCACGTTGGTGAATTTCAATAAGCCGTTGCAGATTCCTCCCAGGCCCATGAATTCACAGCGATGGACGATTTCAATACCCGGCGTATCCATCTCCAGAATAAAGGCTGTGATTTGCTTCTTTTCCTTGCCGTTGATCATCTTTGGAGGGGTCTTGGCCACGACGACAATGATGTCGGCAATCGTTCCATTTGTACACCACAGCTTATCCCCATTCAAAACGTAATGCTTGCCATCCGGCGTAAGTTCAGCTGTCGTCGACATTTGCGCCGGATCGGAACCGACATCAGGCTCTGTGAGGGCAAAGGCCGAAATAGCGCCATCCCTGAAGCGCGGCAGAAACTTGCGCTTTTGCTCTTCGGTGCCGAACAGTTTCAACGGCTGTGGCACCCCGATAGACTGGTGGGCTGATATCAACACCGCCGTTGAAGAGCAATATGACGCCACTTGCATCACCAGGCGGCAGTAATTGGTCTGGGACAACCCCAATCCTCCATATTCCTTTGGTACCTTTAAAGCAAAAATGCCCGTTCTTTTCATTTCGTTGATCACCGCCTGCGGGATCGTTCGGCTGATATCCACTTCATCGGGATCCAGATGAGCTTTTAGATAGGCTATGAATTCATTGATGACTTTATCGCCTGCCTGCTTATCTTCCTTGCTTTGTACAGGAAAAGGAAAAAGCATCTCCGGCGCAAAGTGTCCGGTGAAGAGTTCGGCACCAAAAGAGGGTGCCTGATAAGCCCTGCGCGCTTGTTCGGTTATTTCTAAAGCCTGCTTTTGTTGGATATTTCCTTTCGAGGCATCCGCGAGAATTGTGCTGCTATCGCTGGTTTGATTTTTCGGTTCTTCCAATTTCATTTAGTTTTCCTGTAAAATTTTGATAATTTGGTTTGCTGCCGGCTCCCTGTCAAAATCATTTAACAGCTGGTGGGCCGAATTTTCATAGGCATAAGCTGCAAATGGGATGTCATTGGCCTTGAGTACTGCAAAGGCGTCTGGATTGCTCACAGAACGGTCTCGAGTGCCATATAACACGCTTATTTTTTTACAATTGACTTTGCTCTTGTAGTCGATGCTATCCTGCAGCTTGCAAATGGCTTGAAAACTTGTCGTGGGAAGCACCCCAAAATGAAACGTTGTTGGGGCGCGCTCCTGGTCGGCATAATCGAGGTTGGTGACATTGCCAGGCAGGATGGGTTTGTTATAATAGGGCTTCAACAAGTTATAGAACCATCCTACAATAGGATTCAGGACCATTTTTTTTGCTTTCCGCGCTCGCGGATGGATGAAAAGATTCGGATTGACAAGGATCAGCTGGTTAACTTGCCTGTGTTGTGCTAAAAGAAATGCAAGCGTTCCTCCATTCGAATGCCCTATCACACTGATCTTTTCGGCAAAAGTCGCCAGGCAATCATAAGCATTGAGCACATCGCGCAGCCAATCTTCAGCTTTGACAGCGGCAAGCAACCTCAGATCCCCTACGCCAAAACCTGTATAAACTGGAGCATAGTAGGAGATATCAGCTGCTTCAAATTTGGGATAAAGTATCTCGAAATCCCTCGGTGAGGTGCTGTATCCATGAATCAATAAAACCGCATGCGGGATCTTGCCATATCCTTTCCCGGCAAAAGATCTCTGCCTGGCTTCCATGTAGCTGTTGGTTTCGGAAATATAGGTGAATTTTGTGAGCCACTCCCTTATCATTTTACGTTTGCATAAGGAAAATCCCCTGATCACAAATATACACAGCACTATAAAAAGAATGATGAATGCGGCAAGTTGCATAGGTAATCCCTATTTGCTTCAACGATCAACCTTTATAGTTTATTTTTCAATACAAAACAGACAAAAGGACGATAACGACCTTAAGGACCACAAGGACGCCAAGGACAGTCAAAACGTCTCTTCTGTCCTTAATGTCGTTATGGTCCTTAAGGTCGTTATCGTCCTTTTGTCCTTTTTGGCATCATACCAAATTTAACTTGATTTTTAATGATCTCATCATCAAATGTCGAAATCAAATTTATGGAACATAACAACTGGTTCAACGACCACGAATTTCAACAGCTGCTGGACCGCGTCACCCACTCGCGTCCATTTCGAGGAAATTCAGCCTCCCTGCTCATCAACGGCGCAGCTTCCTTTAAACAGCGCAAAGAAAACATCAAAAATGCCGACGTTATTTTCTTAAAATCATTCGAATTCCATAATGACGAAACTGGCAATAACCTGGTTGCCCTGCTGACAAAAAAAGCACGTCAAGGCGCCAAGATCTTTATCCAAATTGATGTCTATGGCTTCTTCGAGACCTATCGGGAACTAAATGCCATCCTCAAAGGAAAGCTCTCCCCTATCCCGCCCTTCATTCAGCAGATAGCCAACAACGCCCCCGACAATGTCTTCATCATTCCCACCAATGTGCCAACACGAAAAATCAACCTTATCTACGGATACCGGTTTCCAAAAGACCACGAAAAATACTTGCTCACATGGAAAACAGCACCGGAAATAGAACCCGTAAAAGTGATCATGGGTGGACTCAACATCGGCGACCAATATGCCTTCCCGGGCACTTTCGATACCGAAGGTAAACCAAGGACAATCCCTGCCTATATCAAAAAAGGAGCCATACCCGGAGAGAAAAAATCTTATGGCTTGCGCGATACCGACCTCGAAACCATCGGGCCTGCAAATTATGAGATCGTCAAAGAGTTCATCAGGGCCGTAAAATTTCACGTCAACAATCAAAATCCCTACTTCAAAAAGAATCTCCTTCCAGGTGTGAAGGCGGCCATCGTCGAGCTGGATCGCATTTATGAACAGATGCAAAAGGATTCCAAAATAACCTTTCCCGTTTGTGGCGATGCCTACATCCGCTTCATCGCCACCCCTCCACACCAAAAAGGAAATTACCTTCCCATTGCTATGCTTATCGAAGCCGTCATCAAAAGGCTCCCTCCAAATGCACATGTCAGGGTCTCGACCGCCTTTTTCCTTCCCACAAAGAAAATTCAAAAAGCCCTCCTTGGAGCCATCGAAAAAGGGATCTCTTTCGATTTCATCATCAACAACGAAGATGTCAGTGAAGGGGATATCCGCACCGTCACCTTCGCCACCAATTCGCGCGCACGCCATTTATTGTCGTATTACCCAGGGAAAAAACTGCAGTTTTACAGGTATCTTGGAGACAGGAATCTGGGCATCGGTGGCCTACACCAAAAGGCCTTTTCAATCGGACAAAACCTCGATGATCCATTTTTTATCACCTCATCGAATTTTGATGCCAGCAGCTTTAACTGGAACTCGGAAGGAGGCCTCCTCATCCAATCGCCAAAATTAAAAAAACAGTTCGATGAGATGCTTGAAGAGGATCTTATCTACTCAAAGCTCTTAACCCTTGAAGAACTGAAAAACCGCAAATGGAGCGATAAGCTTTACGGCTACTTCCTGGATACAGTCCTTTGGCCGCTTTTATAAAAGGGCCTTTGCACTCAATACCACGCCGTCATCCCCATTCAGCTTAAACTGCGCTTTAGCCCTACCTGCAGGCAATGAAAAACTCATCGTCATTCTAACTAGCGGAAATGCTAGCTTTATCGCCTGCAAGCTATTAGCCACATTTGGAATTAGGACATCACCCCAAATTTTAATCATCTTCCTATCTTGTGGAGATGCAAAATAAGCCACCAATGGGATTCCATCTTGTACAGATGGATTCTTTTCAACGCCGATAGCAATAACCCCATGCCTGTTGTATCCGGTTAGTTTAGCCTCAAAGTTCGGCTTCGCCCGACTAAAAGCGCTAAGCTGCTTTTGACACACTGCCTTTCTCAGCATTTCCTTGGGCATATGTGGATAGGCCCGATAGCAATTATCCGGGAAAAGTGTAGCAACATCAATATAGTTGTCGGTTTGGCCATCGGCATCCGTCTCTTTCACGTGAATGAAACGCTTCCGGTTGATCAACGAAAGAGTAATTGTCTGGCTTCTGATCACTCCAAGATTGTGGGGTGTCGAATAAAAACTCGGATCAAGGTAACTGAGGACATCTCTGCCATTCACGCTGAAAGTATATAAAGGATCAAGTCCACGCATTCCGGCAAAATTCACTTTGGCCCATTCCCCTACTTTGTTAAAGACTTTAACTCCTCCCTCAAGGACCTCGCTTCCATCCGCCATTACCGGGGCAACAACTGCTGTTCCTTGTACCAAACTCATATGCACCTCTTGCATTGTATGTTAATATCTTGCAACAATTTAAGAGATAAGTCCATTTTGTGCGACATTTTACGACAAAATTTGCGACATGAAAGCCCTAAAAATGTCGTAAATTCAAAAATCTCCCACTTGGCTAGAGTCTCCTCAAAAACACAGAAACTCTTTTGGGATATATTCTTCCCCATGAGCTTTGCCGTCGCATGCAATACGTTCGGAGGAAGATCTACTGATGAATTTGCCCGGATAGGCTCGAGCTATGAAGTTTTTAAGGATTTAGAGACAGCCTACACAAAAGTTCTTCTGACAGAAATGCCTTACCGGCAACATGAAGGAGAGACAGAGTCACCACAAAAGCAGGCGTTTGTAACAGCTTTAGAAAATTTAAGGACCGTTTTAAAAAAATATTATCAATCGATAGACCGTTCCAAATTCTCAAAAAAAGACCTCTCCCAGTTGGATAAAGACCCCGATATGATGCGTCTATTAGATGATCGTCCATTTAACGATAAGGATAATTGGATGAGTCCGGGCCAACCATACAGGTTCGTTGTATACGAATTTTACCGGACAGTATTTCCTTCATTAAAATATAACATAAAAGATCGTGGCGCCCGTCTGTTATCGGAAGCTGTCGATTGTCTTAAGCAACATCAATTATCAAAAGCACGCGAGCTCCTGGAAAAGATCTATCACTCCGTCGGAACATTAACGGAGCTATCTCCAAGACAGGTTAAAGACTATGAGCATGTATTGATTGAATCCCTCTATTTGGAATACTCGGAAAAAATAGAGGAAATAGAATTGCGTGCAGGCCTAGCCTCGATTTTCACTAAACTAAGAAAGCTGGAAAGAGAAAGCCATTCCAATAAAAACATCTTAGAGAGATCATGGTTCCTTGAAGACAATATCAAGGAATACAAGCAGTTTAGGTTTGACCGAGAATTTCCAAATAGTCCATGGAAACAGGCTATCCTTGATTTTGATTCATCCTCGTGGCCAGAAAAAGACTTTCAACCAAAACCAGGCCCCCGACTAGAAAAACTCCTGCAAAACCCTTCCCCTTAAAGACAATGGACGAAATGGACAAGCAACCATGGACAAGCTGCCATGGACAATTAATGGACAGCAGTGCCGTCTTTGTCCAATTTTTGTCCATGGTTGCTTGTCCATGGCTGTTTGTCCATGGTTGCTTGTCCATTTCGTCCATTTGTCCATTTCTTATTCCCTATTTTTACTTAAGGATGTAGTATCACAATTTGTGAACTAATTTATTGGAACCCATTATGCCGCAAAGGCCAAAAGGCTCTTTACTTCCTTTGATTTTGTTATTGCTGTCGGGATGCAATCCGCTTGCGTATGAGCCTGAAAGGGTCGGTGACTCTCCTTCATCGCCCGGCACCACATGGGAGCAAAAACCATTCAAACTAGCCCAGCCCACTCCCCCACCATTCTCTGCAGAAGACTTATCCGCAACGATGCCCCTCTCAAAATTATTGGATATCGCCTTATACAATAATCCCGCAACACGGGTTAGTTGGAACGCAGCGCGCGCTGCGGCGTTTGGCGTGCAGGTATCCCTAAGCCGATATTACCCTGCCATTGCTTACATCGGCACTTTGAATGCGGAAGAGTCAACAATCGGACTGGGAGCAGGAACAGCAAATTCAACCTCACAAGGGCAAGCCATATCAAATATAGGTCAGGCGGCAAATAGTGGAGGAACGACGGTATCGGGTTCTGCAACTTCTCCCGACATCTACACCGCTTTCAACGAGCTGACAGCTACCTATTTGCTGCTTGATTTTGGAGGAAGGGATGCTAATGTCGAATTGGCGCGTCAAACTCTCTATGCAGCCAATTGGGAGCACAATTATACCATGCAGCAGGTGATGATTTCGGTGATCACTGCCTACACCTCGTATCTTGGCAATAAAGGATTGGTTGCGGCTAATGAACAAGATGTCAAAGATGCTGAAGTAACTGTGGCAGCAGCTAACAAAATGCACATTGCCGGATTGTCTACGCTGACAGATGTGTTGCAAGCCCTTTCGGCTTTGGAACAGGCAAAATTAAATCTCATCCAGGCACAAACTGCCGAAAGTACGAGCTTTGCTGAAATGTTGATCGATATCGGTCTGCCACCCGACACCGAACTCTCTGTTGAAAGCCTTCCCGACAAACTTCCTATCATTGAAGTCTCGGGGAATGTTTCGACTCTGTTTGAACTGGCCAAAGAAAAACGCCCTGACATCGGCGCAGCCATCGCCGCTGTCAAAGAGCAGGAAGCACAATTCAGAATCGCCTATTCTTCCGGACTCCCCACATTAACCGCAAATGGAGTGTTAAGCCAGCTCCATTATTTCCGGACCCCCAAGCGCGATGGACACGATAACAGCATTTCATTGGAAATCGATTTTCCAATTTTTCAAGGATTTTTTTATATTAACCAGGAAAAGCAAATCCGCGCGCAAATCCAGGAAGCCATTGCCAATCTGGATGTGGAAATCAACAACGTCGCTACCCAAGTGGTCACCAATTATTACGCCTTCCTCGGAGCTGCTGCGGCAATACCGAATGCTGAAGCCTTGCTAAACTACAGCCAAAGGGCTTACAAAGGACTGCTATTGCAATATAGAACAGGAACATCCTCCATTTTGGATGTGATTACTGCCCTGACAACACTCAGCAATGCCCGCGCTCAATTGGTCGTCACGCGCACACAATGGGCCGCTTCACTCGCCAATTTGGCGTTTTCGGTCGGTATACTCGATGATACCACTGGTTACTGGGGAAAGCCTGTTACAGAAAATATTACTTTTACTTCACTTAAGGATGACATTCGCAATGATAAAAAAGATCACACTGATATGCCTTAGCCTCTCGCTTGCTTTCTCGGCAACATCCTGCCGTAAAAAAGATAAGCAAAAGCGCCCTCTCCCCATAGTTACGGTCGCACAGGTCGACCAGCGGGATATGCCTGTTTATGTCGATTCAATCGGACAAGTCATTTCGACTATCACTGTCAATATCCGCCCACAAGCTGCCGGGAAGCTTTTGGAAGTCCACGTCCAGCAAGGGGCTATTGTTGAGAAAGACCAACCCCTATACCTGATAGACCCTCGTCCCTACCAGGCCACTCTGGATGAGACTAAAGCGCAACTGGTTCACGATACAGCTTTGCTTGAGATCACCAACAAAACTGTAGAGCGCTACAAGCAAGTGGTTGAGGATGATTTCATCTCCATCCTGACTTTTGAGCAGTACCAGGCGAATGCCGCTGCCGCCCAGGCACAGGTCGAATTGGATATGGCTTCTATAGTCGCAGCACAAATCAATGTGGAATTTTGCCACGTCACCGCCCCTTCTGCCGGAAAAATCAGCTTATATAATGTCGATGTAGGCAATATCGTCGCTGTCGATGACCCCAATGCCCTGACAGTACTTCGTCCCTTCTCTCCAATAGATATTCTGTTTTCCCTCTCCCAGCAACAATTCGAATCGATCCGCCGCGAACAAGGCAATGAAGGCACATGGCCTTTTGTGGCCATCTTGCCCGAAAGCCCTGATCTCAAATATGAGGGCAGCACGTTTTTCCTGGATAACCAGCTCGATCAAAACACGGGCACGATTCTCCTGAAAGGGAGGGTTCCTAACGAGCAGCTCTCCTTATGGCCCGGGGAATTTATGAGCGTTAAAATCCTTCAGAGGATAGCTCCTCAAGCCTTTGTCGTCCCGCCAGGCGCCGTGCTGATCGGCAATACAGGGCCTTATGTCTATACCATCGATGAAAAAAATAAAGCTGTTGCGCATAACGTCCAGGTGTTGACCCGCTCGGAAAAGGAAATTGCTTTTACCTCTCCGACTATCGCCAAAGGCAATACTGTCATCATCGACGGCCAGATCAATATTGCACCGGGAGTTGAGGTTCAAACAAAACCGCAAGGACAGCCAGCTTCGGAATCTGCGCCTACCACCAGTAAATAACAGATGAACCTATCGGCACCTTTTATACACCGCCCTGTGATGACCTCTTTGGTCATGCTCACAATATTTGTAGCTGGGGTAATAGCTTATCTCAAGCTGCCCATCAGCAGCATGCCTAATGTCAACTACCCAACGGTCAACGTCAAAGCGGTGTTCCCGGGTGCCCTCCCTGAAACCATGGCCGATTCGGTGGCGTTACCCCTTGAAAAACAGTTCATGGCCATTCCAGGATTGCGTCTAGTCAGCTCCAACAGCACTCTTGGCAATACCAGCATCATCCTTCAGTTTGATATCGACAAAGATATCATAACGGCAGCGCAGGATGTCCAGGAAGCCATCACAGCCGCAATCCCCTACCTGCCTCCTGATATGCCCTATGGACCAATCTATCGCAAAGTCAATCCTGCCGACCTCCCTATCATGTATATCACATTGACTTCTAAAACATTGCCAAGGACAGACCTATACACTTACGGAAACACTTTGATCGGCCAGCGCATTTCCATGATCGCAGGGATATCCCAAGTCACGACTTATGGCTCCATTCTAGCCGTAAGGATACAGGTAGACCCATCCAGACTGGTAGCCCAAAACGTCACTCTGGATGATGTTGTCAATCAGGTCGTTTTGGAAAATGCTTTGATAGCTACAGGACAACTCGATGGGACCATTGAAGCACCCATTATTTCTGTTGATGGACAACTTGAACATGCGGCTCAATATGAAAACATGGTCATTGTCTACCGCAACGGCACACCTGTCCGTATCAAGGACGTAGGAAGGGCTGTCGATAGCTTTCAAAACACCAAACTCATCCCGCGTTATATCGATGCCGATGGCGTCCAGGAATCCGTCGTGCTTGCCATCCAGAAAGATCCTGGAGCCAACACGGTGGCCATCGCCGATAGCATTTACCAACTGCTTGGCACATTGAAAACGGAATTACCTCCTGCTGTCGATATCCATATCATCAATGACCGCTCTGTGCCTGTGCGCGCGGCAATTAACGACGCCACTCTCACTTTGGGATTTGCTCTGCTTTTAGTTGTCTTGGTGATCTATCTGTTTCTTGGAAAAACGCGGGATACGATCATCCCCGCACTCGTTCTTCCCATGTCCGTCATCGGCACCTTTGCCGTCATGTCCATGTTAAATTTTACTCTCGACAACTTATCCATATTGGCTTTGACCTTGGCTGTCGGGTTTATCATCGACGATGCTGTCGTTGTAATGGAAAATATTATCCGTGAGGTAGAAAGCGGGTCACCCCCTTTAAAAGCGGCTTTGGATGGCTCCCGTCAAATATGCTTCACAATCGTCTCGATGTCCCTTTCCTTGATTGCTGTATTCATTCCCATGTTGTTTATGGGAGGCTTGATAGGCAAGCTGTTCAGGGAATTTGCGATTACCCTGTCCGTCATCACAATCCTTTCCGGTTTCATTTCCCTAACCCTCACCCCTATGCTGTCAAGCCGGTTCATCCCTCCAAAAAACAGCAAAGCTACCTCTACAAAAATGTCGAGGTTTGCAGATAAAATGCACCACATCACTCAGCAGCGCTATAAAAAAATGTTGGTGGCAGTGCTGGATCACCACAAATCTGCACTAGCTGTCGGTTTGGCTTGCCTGATTGCAACGGCATGGCTAATCGTCCATATCCCTACCGATTTCTTACCGGATGAAGATATCGGCTTTTTCGTCGTCTACACACAGGCATTGGAAGGCGGTTCTTCTTACAATATGGTCGATTTGGAAAGCCAACTGATCGAATTGCTCCGAAAAAACCCGGCTATTCAAGCCTTTGTATCTATTTCCGCCTATTCTGAATATCGCAAAGGGCTGAATCTCGTTCGTTTAAAACCTCAAGGTGAGCGCCCGCCCATTCAAGATGTCATTCAAGGTGTCTACAAAGATCTTCTACAGATCAATGGGATGCAAGCCTTTATCAAAAATGTTCCGCTGATCGATATCGCAGTAGGACAGGAGAATAGGGCTGCTTATCAATTTGCCCTACAAAGCATTTTTATCGATAAGCTTGATCCAGCAGCTAGGGAACTGCTCACAAAAATGCGCTCCGACCAGATATTTCAGGGAGTGAATACCGACCTCGAAGTTGATACGCCTCAAATCAATATCAATATTCAACGCGATCGGGCTTCAACATATGGGATAACGGCCGCTGACATAGAAAACGCCTTCGCCTTCAGCTATTCAGGCAACCTCATTTCAAGGATCCAAACACCCATCGACCAATACGATGTCATCCTCGAACTCTATCCTGAATACCAGCGGCAAGCCGATACGCTTAATAAAATCTGGCTGCGCTCTTCGATTACGCAGGAATTGGTTCCTTTAAGTGCTACACTCCACTGGGAGGAGGGATTAGGCGCTTCCAGCGTTAACCATATAAACCAGTTTCCCTCTGCAACAATTTCATTCAATTTGGCTCCAGGTGTGCCTTTGGAGACCGCCCTTGACAAACTGGACAAACTGACAGCGCAATTTGCCCACCAGGGAGTGACAGCCAAAACGATTGGGGCCGCGCAGACGTTTACGGAATCGATTACAAGCTCGGGCTACTTGTTGATTCTGACCGTGTTTTCCATCTATATTATCCTTGGCATTCTTTATGAGAGTTTTCTCCATCCAATCACCATCCTGACAACACTTCCTCCGGCCACGCTTGGAGGCTTGCTGGTGTTATTGGTCCTCGGCCTGCCCCTTTCCTTATACTCTTTCATCGGCATCGTCATGCTCCTCGGCATCGTTAAAAAGAATGGCATTATGATTGTAGACTTCGCAATCGAAAATATGCGTTTGAAAGGGATGAATGCCCGGGAAGCTATTTTAGATAGCTGCATGGTGAGGTATAGGCCGATTATGATGACGACAGCTGCTGCGATTTTTGGCGTGCTTCCAATAGCCATGGGCATCGGATCTAATGCCGAAGCTCGCCGTCCATTGGGACTCGTGATTGTCGGTGGTCTCCTCCTTTCCCAGTTGATCACGTTGTTTATCACCCCCATCCTCTACCTCGCCATCGAAAACCTCAAAACGAAGACTTCGTCTACAAAACCCGTTTAACAATTTTGGAGTGCGGCGACTTCTTAATCTCGATCTTGATCTTTATCTTGATCTTACTTTTCTCAAGTTTTTCTCGGCCTCAGAGCGAAATGTATGGAGAGAATGATTAAGATTAAGATCAAGATCAAGATCAAGATCGAGATTAAGAAGTCACCTCACTCCAAATTGCTTCGCGCAGTTTTTATGGTATCAGCCCACTCTTCACTCTTTCGTCTTAATGGAACTTCCTTTAATGTAACAGCTTAGTTACCCAGGTCTTTCTACTATGAATTTATCGGCCCCTTTCATCAATCGCCCCGTGATGACGACACTGCTCATGATCGCCGTTTTAGTTGCAGGCGTTTTAGCTTATATCCGCCTGCCTGTCAGCAATCTGCCCAACGTCAACTACCCTACGATCACGGTAAGCGTTTCCTTCCCGGGAATGACTCCCGATATCATGGCTCATGCGATCGCCCTGCCCCTGGAAAAACAGTTCATGGCTATCCCCGGCGTCAAATTAGTCAGCTCCAATAACACCCTAGGCTCCAGCTCCATCGTCCTCCAGTTCGATATCACCAAAGATATGACCACCGCAGCTCAAGACACCCAAGCTGCCATTATCACCGCCACCCCCATGCTGCCGCCACACATTCCTTATGCCCCCACCTATCGCAAACAAAATCCCGCCGAACTCCCTATCATCTACATTTGCCTGACTTCAAAGACACTGCCATTGCCGCAGCTCTACGTTTATGCCAATAACCTCGTTGGGCAGCGCATCTCGATGTTAACAGGGGTCGCACAAGTCAATGTCTTCGGCTCGCCGTTGGCCATCCGCGTACAGGTCGATCCCAAACAGCTGATCGCCCATGACATCGATTTGGCTGAAGTTGCTACCGCCATGGCACTCGGAAACGTGAATTTACCGACAGGACAACTGGACGGCCTCCTTGAAGCTCCAAACATATCTGTCGATGGGCAGCTGCTGACAGCTGACAGCTGGAATGAGCTGATAGTGGCATATCGCAATGGCACTCCCATACGTATTAAAGACCTTGGGAACAGCATCGAAAACTTTCAGAATAATAAGATCAATGTCCAATACGTCGACGTAAGCCAAAAGGAGACCCAATCCGCCATTCTGCTTGCCATCCAGAAGGAGCCTTCAGCAAATACAATTGCTATCTCGGATGAGATCCACCAGTTGCTGAAGACCCTGAAAACAGAGCTGCCGGCTTCCGTAGACCTTACAACATTTTTTGATCGTTCCATTTCTATCCGCGAAGTCATTGATGATGTCAATATGACGCTGATTTTAGCTTTAATCCTCGTTGTAGTTGTCATCTACCTGTATTTGGGAAATCTTTCTGACACCATCATCCCTTCGGTTGTCATGCCGATGTCCATCATCGCCACATTCGTCGTCATGGACATCTATAAATTTTCCCTCGACAACCTCTCCCTGCTGGCTTTGATATTGGCGGTAGGATTTATTATCGATGATGCCATCGTCGTGCTGGAGAATATCGTCCGATGCCAGGAACAGGGAAAATCACGCTGGGAAGCATCTCTTGAAGGTTCCAGACAGATCTGCTTCACGATCGTTTCCATGTCCCTTTCATTGGTGGCTGTCTTTATGCCCATGCTGCTTCTTGGAGGGTTGCTAGGTAAAGTCTTCCAGGAGTTTGCCATCACCCTTTCTGCAGTCACCATCATTTCCGGAATCATCTCATTGACATTGACCCCCATGCTCTGCAGCCTTTTCCTTCCCGAAAGGAAAGATAAAAAAGCCAACAATGAATCGCGAGTCTACAAATGGTCTTCACGCCTCAATGATAACATGCGCAACCGCTACAGGCGCATGCTCGAGAGTGTCCTCCATCATCGTATAACAGCCCTGCTTGTAGGGGGGATTTGCTTGATCCTCACCGCAGTCCTGTTTATCTACCTGCCCACCGATTTCCTGCCCGATGAAGATGTGGGATTCTTTATTGCTTATACCCAAGAGATGGAAGCAGGATCCTCCATCAGCACCCTCAATAATGAAAACAGGGTGCTGGAAATCCTCAAAGCACACCCTGCCATTGAAAAAATTGTCGGTATCAGTTCCTATTCCGAATACCGCAAAGCGCAAAATCTTGTTGTCCTGAAACCACCCAGTGAACGCGCTTCGATCAGCACCATCCAAAATGAGTTGAAAGCCAGCCTGGCGCACATCCCAGGCATCCAGGTCTTCATGAAAAACGTACCTTTGATCGACCTCTCAACAGGGCAAGAAAGCCGTGGCGATTACCAATATGCTTTGCAAAACATCGATTCTAACAAGGTATACCCTTCCGCAAAACGGCTGATAGCTGCGATGCAGAAAGATCCGACTTTTGAAGGGGTCAACACCGATTTGGAGATCGATTCGGCACAAGTCAATGTCAAAATCCTACGCGATAAGG
>Ga0207094_1079_pt1 | contig 14430 bp, 14 predicted proteins | sample Alteio_BWMinHeat_90_FD_153518 | JGI IMG/M metagenome (GOLD analysis project Ga0207094, IMG submission 153518) | Enriched cells from forest soil in Barre Woods Harvard Forest LTER site, Petersham, Massachusetts, United States -... | ecosystem: Environmental > Terrestrial > Soil > Temperate forest >... | reverse complement strand
AAAAGAGTTGATCGCACGCGCAATTCACGAACACAGCCGGCGCAAGGACCGGACTTTCGTGAAGCTGAACTGTGCTGCGATTCCCACCGGTCTGTTGGAGAGTGAATTATTTGGACATGAAAAAGGAGCATTCACGGGCGCGATTTCCCAAAAAGTCGGACGCCTGGAGCTCGCCGACCACGGCACTCTGTTCCTAGACGAAGTAGGGGACATTCCCATTGAGATTCAGCCAAAACTGCTGCGCGCATTGCAGGAGCGGGAATTTGAACGGCTGGGAAGCACCCACACCCGAAAGGTGAACGTCCGTTTGATTGCCGCTACCAATCGAGATCTCGAAGAGATGGTTGCTTCTCGCGAATTCCGAAGTGATCTCTACTACCGTCTGCATGTGTTCCCGATTCGGATACCGCCTCTGCGAGATAGAAAAGAAGATATTCCGCAACTGGTGAGCTATTTTGTCCAGAAGTTCGCAAAGCAAATGCAGAAGAAGATTGAAACGATTTCGGCGGCGGTAATGAAAGGGCTGACCGCTTGGGAATGGCCCGGCAATATCCGCGAGCTGGAAAACTTCATCGAGCGGGCAGTGATTGTAACGCGCGGCAAGTCGCTTGAGGCGCCCCTCGGAGAGCTCCGGAAGACGATTTATGAAGCGCCAACTCCTGTCGCAACGCAGTCTTCGCAGCAGGATATTGCTGACATCGTCAAAGAGACGATCCACGCGATGAACGCAAAAAAGACTCTGATGAATGATTACGAAACAAGACAGCGCGAAGAAATTGTGCGTGCGCTCACCGCGAGCAAGGGCCGTGTTGGCGGAGAAGATGGCGCTGCCGCACGCATCGGTACCAAACGCTCCACCCTCCTCTCTCGTATCAAGAAGTTTGGCATAGATCCCAAGCAATATGCCTAATCCGGTCCCTCCCGATTCTTACATCGCTGCATGCAGTTAGTTTTTTTGAACCTGCAAACCACAGCACCCGACTCAACACAATAGCCGACCAAAACGCGGGGCTAGTCACTAGTCGTCCCGCTTAGCTGCCGAATGTGCCATCGGCAGTTTCGGCTCCTCGACGAGCACGCTCGCCTTCCCCCACTGAAAATCATTCACTTACGGCTTCCAGACTTTGGCATCCGCCTTGCCTTTATCCGACCTGCAAAGGAAAGGCTACATGTTCAGAATCTCCGTTATCGACAGCCGGACCCAGCGCAGGTTGATCTTGGAGGGCAAGCTCGTCGCACCCTGGACCGCAGAGCTAAGGACTTTCTGCGAGAAGGCCAGAGCGGACCTCAATGAGCGCGCACTGGTGATCGACATCAAGCAGTTAACGGCCATCAGCCAGGAAGGAGAAAACCTCTTGCTCGAGTTGATGAAGGATCGTGTGGCATTCCGCTCCGGCGTATTCACCAAACATGTCCTGGCTCAACTGGCTAGGAGACTGCGCAGGGAGCTACTGGAGACAAACAGATGACGCGTTTGAAAAAGGACCAGATTGGAATCAAGAGACTCTCAAGTGTCACGGACAACTATGAACGACCTGTTTACAAGAAAATCCGACTCAACTTCAACGAGACCATTTCCTCTCCTTTGGCTCCTCGTTGTCGGCATCGCAGTGCTCTACGTCATGTCTTGGTTAAACGTTCTTCATGCGATTGTTTCCTTCATCACGACTTTGATAGCGAGTCATCTCTCCAGAGAAATGTAACGAGCTCGGTCGGACGCAGATCTGAGTCGAAGGAACGGCGTACCGAAGCTCTGGTTCCCGCAGACCGCATCAGTAACGCGCCTGAGACGAGAAGACGACCCATTGGCTCATTGCCCCTCTTCCTCTCTCGTGACGAGCCTGGCAACGTCGCGTCTTAGGCGCATTAGTGAAGCGATTCGAAATGGGAATTAAGAAATGAAGACTACATTGCACTTAGTCGCAGGTACACAAAAACATCGGCCGAGCTTGCGGATTGCGAACGTCGCAATTACGGCAATCTTGTGCGGTGCGATGCCCGCAGCCGGCCAATCCTACGTCCCTGTGGGAGGCATGGCCGGAAGATCGCAGAGCTCTACTTCAATTCAGGGGACCGTGCTCAGTGGAAGTGTGCCCAGCGGTCCGGCAAGCAATGAGGTCTTGCATTTGACTCTGCGCGACGCCGTCAGTCGAGCTCTTCGCTACAACCTCGGAACGATTGAGAGCGGAGAAAACGTAACCACGGCTCGCGGTCAGCGACTGCTCGCGCTGAGCAATCTCTTGCCGCAGGTGAGCGCAGGCGTTACCGAGAGTGTGGAACAAACCAGCGTCGCCGTTCTGGGAATTAAGAATGTGCCGCAGATTCCGCGAGTGATTGGACCGTTCAGCTATAGCAGCGCAGATGCGAGCGTCAGTGCAACCCTCTTCAATTTTTCTTCGATCCAGCGCTTTCGCGCAGCCCGAACCGCAGAAGATGCCGCCAAACTCAGCTATCAGGACACGCTCGATGCGGTCACGCTTGTCGTCGGCAATTCATATCTTCAGGTAATCGAAGCCGGCTCCCGCGTCGAGGCACAAGCAGCTCAAGTGCGAAACGCAAAAGCGCTTTATGACCAGGCGCTCGACTCATTCCAGGCAGGCACCGCTCCAAAGATCGATGTCACGCGCACTGAAGTTCAGCTCCACACCGAACAGTACAGCCTGAGCGTGGCGAGGAACAACTTCGATATCGCAAAACTCAGTCTGGCACGCGCGATCGGACTGCCGCTCGGACAGCAGTTCGATCTAGCCGACACGCTTCCCTATGCCGACATCAATCCACCAACCGTGGATGAGGCACTCAAGCAGGCTTACAACTCGCGCAGCGATTTCCGTTCTGCGCTCGATTCGCAGAAAGCCGCCGAGCGGGATCTTTCTGCCGCCAGGGGTGAACGTTATCCGGTGATCGCCATGAACGGCGATTACAGCGATGTCGGCGCAACCTTCGGACACTCGAACGGAAACTTCGCGGTTGAAGCAGGAGTCCGAGTCCCGCTGTTCACGGGTGGTCGCATTAAGGGCGACATCACCGAAGCGCAAGCGTCTTTGCGACAGCGAAAAGCAGAAGCAGAAAACGTACGCGGCCAGATTGATTATGACGTGCGCACAGCCTACCTGAATCTCAACGCCGCGAAAGAACAAGTTGATGTAGGCAAGCAAAATGTCGATCTTGCGAATGAGAGTCTCGCTCGGTCGAAGGACCGCTTCACCTCAGGCGTCACCGACAGCGTGGAGGTGGTGCAGGCCGAGCAGGCTCTCGCCAGCGCCAACGATCAGTACATCACCAGCGTGTACAACCACAGCCTCGCCAAGCTCGAGCTCGCTCGCGCCTTGGGAGTCGCGCGCACCGATTACAGCCAGTACTTAGGAAGGAAATAATGTCAACCGAAACCAATACCGCTAAACCTCTCCGGGCTCCCGAATTGGAAACAAACGTCAAGGCCGCTCGCGACGGCGAACCAGAGGGACCGGTAGCCGTCGAGGACCTCGAAAAGCTTGCGGCCGGTGTTGATGCCACCGAGAAGCGTCGGAGAAAGATGACAGTCCTTCTCTTGGCCGCTGTCCTGGTTCTAATCGGCGGGGGCTATTTTGCTTGGCGCGCTTTTCAATATGAAGACACCGACGACGCTCAGATCGACGGCCACATCATGCCGCTAAGCGCGCGCATCACCGGCCAGATCCAGGAAGTGAAAGTCGTTGAGGGACAACTCGTGCATGCGGGCGACGTGCTCGTGACCATCGACCAAAGGGACTACAAGATTGCCGTAGCCCAAGCGCAAGCGAATCTCGCAGACGCCGAAGCCACTGCCGCAAGTTCGCATTGGAACGTGCCCATCACTTCGGCTTCGACGAGCAGCAATCTCGATTCCGCACAAGCCGCAGTCGTGAACGCAGAGGCGGGAGTGGCCGGAGCCGAACAAAATCTGGAGTCCCTAAAAGCTGTCGCGGAGCAGGCGGAAGCAAACGCCGCAAAGAGCGATGCCGATCTCGTCCGCTACCGGCAGCTCGTAGCCAAAGAAGACATCTCACGTCAGCTCTACGATCAGGCGAACGCCAGCGCGACAGCGAATCGGGCCGCTGTTGTCGCGGCGAAGGCGTCGGTCCTTGCGGCAGAACAAGCACTCCGGCAGCAACAAGGCAAGCTACTGCAATCGAAAGCCGACCTGCGCAGCGCGCAGACGGCGCCGCAACAGGTTTCCCTCACGCGTGCGAAGGCTGAGGCCGCCGACGCGCAAGCAGTGCAACGTAGGGCGCAGCTTGACCAAATGGAACTCAATCTCAGCTTCACCGTCATTCGTTCTCCCGTTACGGGAATCGTCGGCAAGAAAAGCGTTGAAGTCGGACAGAACGTAAGTGTCGGGCAGGAACTGGTTGATGTTGTCCCGCTCGATGACATCTGGGTGACCGCCAATTTCAAAGAGACACAGCTCGCACACATGGAGCCGGGGCAACCAGTCGACATCAAGGTAGATGCATACGGCCACAAGTGGAAAGGTCACGTAAGCAACCTTGGTGGAGGCACTGGGTCGGTCTTTAGTCTGCTACCGCCGGAGAACGCAACCGGCAACTACGTCAAGGTTGTGCAAAGAGTTCCGGTGCGGATCGATTTCGATCGCGTTGCGGGACAAAGCTTTAATGCAGACGGACTGCTGAAGCCAGGATTGTCTGTGGACCCCGATGTGAGGGTGCGATGAGCTCAAATTCCAGTCCAGCGCAAGACGCAGCTCCGCAACCGAAGGTTAATCCCTGGCTGATTGGGATTGTCGTTTCGCTCGCGGCGTTCATGGAAGTGTTGGATACCAGCATTGCCAATGTGGCCCTGCCTCACATCGCCGGCACTCTGGGCGCCAGCAACGACGAGAGCACGTGGGTGCTGACGAGTTATCTGGTGTCAAACGCCGTCGTACTTCCTATTAGCGGCTTTCTTGTTGGCTGGCTGGGACGTAAGCGTTTCTTTTTGACGTGCATCGTCTTTTTTACGCTTAGCTCGTTTTTGTGCGGTATCGCGCCCAGCCTGGGAATGCTGCTTCTTTTCCGCGTGCTGCAAGGCGCCTTCGGCGGCGGACTGCAGCCGATGACCCAGGCAATTCTGGCCGATACCTTCCCACCGGAAAAGCGTGGATTGGCGTTTGCACTGTATGGAATCACTATCGTCTGTGCGCCCGCAATTGGTCCTACATTCGGCGGCTGGATTACTGATAACTATTCCTGGCGCTGGATTTTCTATATCAACGTCCCAGTGGGAATTCTGGCCGTGCTGCTGGTCTCGCAGCTTATCCAAGATCCACCCCAGCTGCCCCGTCTGAAAGGCGCGATGGCGAGGTTCGACTACATTGGGTTTAGCCTGCTCGCCGTAGGTGTAGGCGCGCTTCAGGTTGCTTTGGATAAGGGACAGGAAGACGATTGGTTCGGATCGCGCTTCATTACCACCCTGATCATTGTTTCCGTTGTGGGTTTGGTGTCGCTGGTTATCTGGGAGTGGCGCCACAAGAACCCCATCGTAGATGTTCGTCTATTCAAACTGTTTAATTTTGCAAGCTGCAGTGTGATGATGTTCGTGCTCGGCGCGGTTCTGTTCAGCTCTACCGTACTTCTTCCTCAGTTTCTCCAAACTCTAATGGGCTACACGGCGGAGAAGGCCGGCATGGTTATCTCCATGGCGGCTATTGTTCTGGTCTTTCTTCTACCGATGGTCGGGAAACTCGCCGGGCACGTTCAAGCCAGGTACATTCTCGCGTTCGGCTGGAGCACGCTCGCTGTGGCCATGTATCTCTCATGCAAACGCATTGATCTACTCATGAGCTTTGGTTCTGCCGCGTGGATGCGCATTTGGCAATATATGCCGGTTGGATTCTTATTCGTCCCGCTCACGATGGCGGCGTATGTGGGTCTGCCGGCGGAAAAAAGCAATGCTGCAGCCGGCTTGATAAATTTCGTGCGCAACATCGGGCAGGGCTTTGGAACCTCAGCAGTAACGACGCTCCTCGCGCGCCGATCGCAGTACCACCAATCGGTCTTAGCCGAGTACACACGATCACATCGCTTCCAGGCAGTGATTCAGGGAACGGCACTGAAGCTCAGCTACGCTGGTTTGAGCATGCATGAAGCTCAGCGCCAGGCGCTTGGCAGATTGTATGGCATGGTTCAACAGCAAGCGGCAGCCCTCTCGTACATCGATGTGTACTGGCTTCTTTCGGTAATTGCTGCGGCAATGTTTTTACTGTCCTTCCTGCTTCGCAGGAACCAGCCGGGAGCAAGTGGTGAAGTTCAAATGCATTGAGCCGAGGGCTGGCAGGTATGCCGGAGCCGTTTTCGGCAAGGCGAGGATCTCGAATGCTGTCTGCAAGTGTGATTGGTTTGGCAGCGCTTAGTTTGGCGTCGCTTGGTTTCTTTGTCTGGTGTTGGTTGCGCTTTAAAGATGACAGCGAAAGCCATCCGATCTACAGGGCGAATCATTTCTCACCTGCGGCCAGAGGCTCAGGAAGAGAAGTCCAGACACAAAGGCGCTGTGCATAGTTGCTGAGCATGTCGATGTTTGTTTGGAGACTACAAACTCGGCAACACAAAACTGAAACGTGGGTTGTTGCAATGATAGAAAAAAGACTGCGTACGAACATCAAGTTCGGCCAGCGTCGAGTCTTATGCGTCGACGACAACGCGCTCACCATGCATTTGCTCTCACTCATCCTTCAACAACAAGGGTACGACGTTCTCACTTCGCCAGATCCAATAACGGCGATCAAAGTTCTAAAACAGGGAGCCGTTGACTTGGCACTGCTGGATTACGAAATGCCGCAGATGAATGGTGGTGAATTGGCGGCGATGGTGAAATGTGGTGGTCTGGCCACTCAGGTGATTCTATTTTCGGGAAACGCCAGAATTCCCCAACATGATCTGGTCTTCGTCGACCGGTTTGTTCAGAAATCAGAAGGAGTCAAGGCATTGCTGGAAGCAATCGAGTCTTTGCTTCCCATTACGAAACGCGTTCTCGCTGATGTTCAACAACACTGAAGGCAGTCACAAAGAAAGAAGCCTTTCCGGCGATTTCACCGCAGGAGAAATCATTAATGAAACGCGATTCCTTTCTTAAGTTTAAGAAGCTGGTGTGGGGGTCAGCAGGCGTGTTGGTGCTAGTTATCCTCTTACTATTTGCTACGCATTCAGGAGTCAAGCCTACTCCGAAGGCGGTAGCGCAACCAATGGTAGACATCGCCACTGTCGAGCAAAAGGAGCGGCAAACACAGGGGCGATGATGTTTTTCCATCAAGCCGGTACAGCTTTCGTGCTAGTGAGTCTTACGCTGTGGTTGCAGGCGGCTGGGATCGCAGCGCTCATCTCCTGGGTAAGACGTTCCATCAAAGGCGACATCCACGCCTTAGGACTTTTTCACTCTGCGATTTTTGTCGTGAGATTTACAACAGCAGTGATCGTTTTGCACGGATTCCAGATTCTGCTGTGGGCGGGATGCTATCGCTGGTTTTGCTTCCCGTCTTGGGACTCTGCTCTTTATTTCTCCGCAAGCAGTTACTCGACAGTCGGGTATGGAGATATCACGCTCCCACAGAACTGGCGGATGTTGGGGCCGCTGGAGAGCATTGTCGGCGTGTTGATGTGCGGAATTTCCATAAGCATTTTGTACGCGATCGCTATCCGACTCGTCGGCCCCGAAAGACGTTCAGCGTAACAATGTGCAATAGCCGCCAATTAAGACAGGCTAGAACTGCTTATTTCCTCGTTCTCATCTCCAGCGAGATTGGACGAAGTAAGCCCAGGATCGGGCGTTGCCCTTGGGGCCGTACTACGTTGTGTCGCGACCGAAAGTCCGTCTTCAGCGCTAAGTGTCGATTCTGTGGTTCGACAATTTCGGCTTTCCTCACGCACGCTCAAAACCTGTGTCGGCAATTCAAGTGCTTACACAGTTCTGAATTTGGCATGCTTCTTGCCTTACTCAGCGCGGGTAAGGAAAAGCGCGTGTTCCGGTTGCCATGGATGTCTTGTTTGACCTGCACTTAGGCGGTCACTGCGAGACTCTCAGTTTCCAGAATGTCTGCGAGCTCTCATAAACAAACTGGGCGGTAGTGCATCCCAACTCCGTCTTCAATGCAAATGACGCTCGCAACTCTAGGCAAAGCCCGGACTCATTTGGGAAATTCCGGGCTTTGTTTAAGAAGGCCTCGCCATGACCGCATTCTGTGTGCCTTGCAGCAAATTGGCTCAATGTTTGGAGGAGACATCTATGTTGAGAAAGCTCATGTTGATCTGCGTGTACCTATGCTCTATTCCTGCGCTTTGCGAATCCGTCAGCGGCGCAACATATCAGCTCGCGACCATTCTGACGGTCGATCCACATTCTTCTGAGGCCAACACCGATTCCTCGGCACCAAGCTACGATGTCTCGGTGCGAATTGGAAACACCGTCTATGTCGTTTTGTACACTCCACGCTTCGGGCTGCAAACTGCAAAGTACGCAGCTGGCCGTCAGGTTTTAGTACTGGTCGGTGAGAAGACCCTGACCTACAACGACATTTCTGGAAATATAGTCGAGCTACCGATTGTAGCTCGCAAGATCGTTGCAGCCGCATCTAGTCGATAGGCGCCTTGGGGTAAGTCAGTTCAGGATCTGGTGAATTCTATCGCGGCGGAGTCTTGTGAACGGCTTGGATATAACGATTGATCTGGTCCAGGTGATTTAGGTCGTGGCCGGCCAACAGTCGCAGCATCGCGTCCAGCGACTCCGGCCCGCGCTCGTTGTGGCGCCCGGTTCGTCTCAAGTCGTCTGCTGAGGCTCGTCTCCACTCTTCCAAATTCAACTCACGCAATGTGCGAAAGATTTCTACCAGCTTGCGTGGTTCGAGCTCGTTGTATCGCAGCTTGGCCACCCACGCATCCTGCTGGGTGCCGAGGATCGTGGGATTGTCCTCGCTGAGAATTAGCCTAAGCCGATATCCATACACCCACTCGGTATCGGTGAGGTGGCCGATCACTTCGTTTGGCGTCCACTTCCCGGCAAACGGCCGCGTGCGAAGCACCGTAGCCGGATGCCTCTCCGCGATGTCGGCGAGTTTCGAGGCCGTCTGCCCCATTACCTCCAAAGGATTCTGGTCGCCCAGAAGCTTGAACATCTTTTCGCGATAAGCGTCTCCCGTGGACAGCGAGAGTCCCGCCTGTGTGGTGGTCATAGGCAACTCCTATATTTTAGGGATGGAAGCTTGCTCGCGCTAGTGATGTGCTGTGTGGCGCTGAGGGTTCAACGATGGGACGAGATATATGCCTTGGCGGGGTGAAATTGGCCATTGCACACGTATCGTTGGATGCGACCAGGGGCCGGTTTCCCCTTCCGGCGCCACAAAGTCATCGAAGCAGGGTGCGGTACCTGGAGCGATTCTTGGTGTAAGGGGCGGGGTGATGCACCAGGTGCGCCACCCGCCCAGGCGGGACAGTAGTGCAGAGTTGGAGCTGTACATGGAAAGGCCCCATCCCGATGGGGTCTGCACTCTGCGGTCATCATTCATCGGAGGGGAAACACCCGGGACCTATCCCCATGCTCCTCGGAAGATTTGCACCAAAATGTGTGCAACTGGCGCGACTCGCTCCAAAAAGCATGTTCGCCTAATTTTCACGGGCGAAGGTAAATCGATTTAGCTTCGCCGTAGATTCGCTCGTAGAGTCGCGAGACTACCTGGCTAGCCTGCGAGACGACGAACGCCTCCAGGAGCCTCTAATCGCGATTTCCCATCTCGGGCAGAAATTCATGTCCTATAAAGTAAGGTTGCGTGAGCCTTGAGCGACCCGGGAAGTTTTGAGGCAGAATCGCGCGCTTTTTGGGGCAGATTAAGGACCAGCAAGGAGACTTTTGAGGCAGTTTGCTGGATTTCCGAGGTACTTTTGGCGTTGGCTTAAGTCCTGGTTTTTCGGTTTGCAGAGGGGACACGCGACAGTCGAACGACGGGTGACGCACCCTTTTTGGGAATTATGGTTTTGGTTCTTGGTTGCAATACGTCGCTGTGGGTTGCCGCACTCCGCATGGTTTCGCGGCGTGCGTGTGTTGAAATGGTGAGGAAACCGTTTTGTCTGGCTGTCAGAAGCGACGGGAAATTGCGGGTGGAGAGGCCACATGGACGACCAGATGTCGATTTTGCTGTTGATTTTATTGATCTCCGTTGTAGCACTGGTTGTGGTTTGGATAGTTGCTGCCAGAAAGGCGCGTGAGGCGCGCTACTATCGCGAACTCTATGAGCAGAAGCAGTCCCAGGCATTCCAGCTTGGCGGGAACAAGGTCGTCGGCGATATCTGCCAGCATCTTGGAACCTTTGCCATGCTGCTTGAATATGACCAGGTTCTGACCATTGCCAGCACCTCCTCGCAAGGCTCCCTCGACCTCCTTGCCATTAAAGAGGACTCGCTGGATTTCATCGAGTTCAAAAAGAAGGGCGCAGCCATGCAGCCGAGTGAGAGCAGAATCAAGGCTCTGGTGGAGCAGAAGAGAGTCCGGTACTTGATAAAAGACGTCGAGCTTCCCGGCAGCTTGTCTATCTCAGATCGCACCACAAAGCGCAGAACGTCACTCGGTGCAAGCAAGTAAGGGGCGGAGACAAGAGCGGATCACGCAACGAGAAAGCGGCTTATATTCACCGAATCCAAAATGTCGCTTCTCGCAGCAGCAAGAAGTCTGACCATTTCACCACGCTTGGTCACGGTTCTATCGAGCAATCCTGCCTTTTCGACACCTCTTACTACGACCGTGACTCCGGTAACAGAAACTGCCCATGCAGGGTTGAGATGGAGTAATGGTGTAGCCATTGAAATCAGACTACAAATCGAGAATGGGCCCCACCGTCTAAAGGTTCTTCCGAAGGTACTTTCTCTAAAAGTGACGACCTCAGTTCTTAAATCATCAATACAATCCTGAAGCATTTGACGCTGCTTTCCCTCGTCGGCTGCATGCCCTAGTCTGTTCTCGACTACGATGTCGTTTATGAATGCATTGAGGCGCTCTCGAATTGGTGCATACCGCGATCGGAGCTCGCAATATCGTTCAATTGAAATAGTGTCAATTACGTCCGGAACTAAATTCGTCACAAGCATCCTTGCGACTTGATCCGCTGGTTCATCGACTAGGGACTCGGCCACACCACGATAGATTGCATTGAATATGTAACATCCCTCGTTGTCCGTGATGCTTGTCCAGCCTTCTAACGCTGCGAGCCTATCAGAGATGTAGGACAAAATCAGGTCGGATGCTCGCTTATTAACTATCAGCCACTCGTCTCCCGCAAACTCGTGAGGCAGTACCAAGCCATGTGCCCGCAGTCGGTCTTGCACCCGATCACACAATTTGGATGCGTGCATGAAGACGTGGTCTGACACCTGCACTTCGCCATGCCGTCCAATGACAAAGGTAAGCTTGTTGCTTCGGTTCGTCGCTATCTCCTTAAAGACTTCATCAAGACTTTGATCTGGCACGTCAAGCAATGAAGCGGTCGCCTGATTCGGCCGATAAGGAATCCAGGCTTCGGTTCGTTCTGCGAACTCCTGCAGTTCCGTCGATAACGACCTCTCTGCATCCGCAGGAACAAAACTTCTGACCTTATCGAAGAAGAGCGCTGCGCTTCGAAGCCATCTCATCGGTGGCTCAATCTCTGGGTAATAGAGCGCCTCGGAATTGTGCACGTACTGCTCCTAGTCCTTCGTTGCATGACAAGCTGGAAAATGCTTTAACACTTCCCGCTCTAGTCTCATCAAAGAATCCATCGCGAGTTTCACGCCATCATTGAAGAACATCCCCCGAAGACCTTTGTCCACATCGTGTGTGATTACGGAGCGCAACGCAACTGCAGTAGGATGCGCGTACTTCGAAAGTCCTTTATTCAATGCCGCAAACTCCTGATGACGCCCCACCTCTTTCGCTGCTTCCGATACTCTCGTGTATTGCTCATCCAAATTCGGGATGCCGAGATCCTTCTCCGCAAACTTAATCAAATTCTGTTTCGATTGTTCCAGCTTGGGATTCGGAGCACCCTCCGTGTTCACAAGAGCGGATTGGACGGCCTTCGCAAATCCCATTAAGTCACGCGCTACATCGTTTTCAATTTCCTTCGCGTGTTGCACTGATACGCTTCGATATTCGATCCAGATCGACAATTCAAGAAGATTGCGAGTTGCCCAGGCTATTTTCGTTATTCGTTTCTGCCGATGCCCCTCTTCGAGATCCTCCATGTTTTGCGCAAGCAGACCCAGGAAATTCCTGATCTGGAGCTCGCGCCACTTCTCAAGCACCTTCGCGGTCTTATTTCTCGTCTCTAAGTACTTTCCAAGAGCGGTTGCTCGGTTCGAATAGTATTCGTGCATTCGCTCTTGCTTGCTCTGTTGCTCAACCAACATCCAGACCTCGATTCCATTCCTGATTCTGAATCCCCAAGATTAAATCACTCGTCCTGAAATATGGATGGTGCGGAGATCGTGTTAGTCAGGTTGTCCGAATTGACGAACTTTGCTTTTCGCACTGAGACGAAGCTCAATTACCTGCGTTGTAAAGCGTGCCGCAGACGCCCTCGAGGGGCGTACCCTGCGAAAACCACGCAGCGATGCGGTACCCACAGCGTGGATACCCTTATCAGAAAAACAAATCAGGATGGACCACCCGTCCGTTTGAAATGCGAGGACCAAAGTTTATGGAAGCTGCCAAATTCTGTAGCTATTCGGCTCTACCTTCACCTTGATTGCGTGCTTGCAAATCTTTAAAGCACCAAGAACTCTTGCGGACAACTCCACATTGACGAGAGTTTCGAAATCTCGATCCCAAATACCTGCAATTTGGCGAATCTTGTGACACGGATCATCATTGCAGCTCCAACTGAATGCACTTGGTTTTCGTGGTGCTATCGATTTCTGCTCTCGCGGCTCGTGTTCAACAACAACCACGTCATGACACGCGATCTTGATTTTTGTGAGTAACACCTCCTCATCAGATTTGTTGTTTACGGTTGCCATGAAGGTTTGGCGCATGCCTTGGTCGATCCTTAGTTCAAGATCTACCGCGGCGATCCGGTCTTCTGGGCGAAGCAGGACTGTTCCGGCAGAAGTATGAACGTCTGTGGAGTTGGAGCCGCCTGCAGCAATCACACGATTGCGACCTTGGTGCTTGGCTTCATAGAGGGCCTTATCTGCGCATTCAACCAGCTTTTCCACGCTGTTTGAGCAGTCCGGGAATACTGCCACACCAATGCTTGCAGTAATCTGCCTGGAACAGCCGTCAACCTTCAGTCGCGAAATTTGTTCTCGTATTCGTTCTGCAGTTGCGATGGCTTCAGCGACGCTGAAGTTTTTCAGAATCGCGGCGAGTTCTTCGCCGCCATAACGGTAAGCTTTGCCCTTGCATTGCACAGCAGATCGAACCACTTCGGCACATGCGATCAGGACGCTATCGCCTACTTGATGCCCAAAGCTGTCGTTGATCTGCTTGAACAAGTCTAGGTCAATCATCATAAGCGCAACGGGAGCATGCAAAGTGAGCTTCTCGGGTTTGGCATCGTCATCAAAGACTTTTCTGCGGTTCAGTGGAAGAAGATCATCGAGGCCTTCTATCTCTGAGGAGCTCTGTGTTCGCGCAAGGGCGTTACGATTCAAATTGACTCGCTCTCTCCATACTTTCCATTCCCCCAGGACACGATCATGTCCATGACCCGAGGCGGCCGTAATGCTCTCCGTGATATCTCCCGTAGTACCTCTTGTTCGCATAGAGTCGTTTAGAGAGTGAGCTGCATGCTGAATTTGGACCTTCTGTGTGTCTTTAACTTCGGTCAGTATTTGTGAGAGATCCTGATCTGAGGGAGACCCTTGCCCCTCATCGAGTGCCGTTTGATAGCTCTGAAGCTTCGCATGCATGCAACGATCAATGTGTGCGATGTAAAGATTCATGATCAGCTGGAGTTCACTACCTCCCATCGGAAGGTTGCTATTCCCACGTCGGGCTGCCATCTCACTCAATGCCCTGACCCTCTCAGTGTTCAGGGTGCGAGCTGATTCCATGAGAGATCTTTGATATAACGATTCAGCGTACTTTTTTACTTCCTGCTCCATAGTCGGCGCCCGAACTTTTTTTGCTTTTCTGAATGAAATTACCAAGCGGAGGCCTAGCAGCCTGGCTTCTGTCTAACGAATGAGGGGCTTTAATGAATTGTTTGAATTCGCTTCACATCGATGCTTTTGCCTTCTAATGTGTCTGTCACATAGGGTATTGCTTCTTCAGAATGCCCAAACCAAACATACAGCTCCTTAGCCAAAGCATATGCAAGCCGGTCCTCATCAAACGATGCAGCAACGATTATCCCTTTGGTCCAACTGTCACTTGGGGCTTCTTTTTCTCCGCCACCCAAAGGCCAATGGGTCTCAACCGTGCCGCTGGACAAAGTAGTCTTTCGGTTTCCCAAGT
>Ga0207094_1078_pt1 | contig 14482 bp, 12 predicted proteins | sample Alteio_BWMinHeat_90_FD_153518 | JGI IMG/M metagenome (GOLD analysis project Ga0207094, IMG submission 153518) | Enriched cells from forest soil in Barre Woods Harvard Forest LTER site, Petersham, Massachusetts, United States -... | ecosystem: Environmental > Terrestrial > Soil > Temperate forest >... | reverse complement strand
TTTTGAAGGGACAAGTTCAAGGGCATATCGAAAAATAGTGGATGAAAATGACTTGGCGATTGGAATTTCTGGTTCAGCATTTACTCCCACTTACCCGGGTTTGTTTATTGTCGTGGGCACAATGAAAGGAGGCGTGCATTCCAAAGAAGTGGAAACTTTATTGGATCAGCTGATTAAACAAATTCAAGATAACGGCGTGACCGCGGAGGAAATCAGTATCGCAGTTAAGCAGCTCACTGTACAGCTGGTCGACAGTGTAAGAACTCCCTATGGCTTAGGACAATTGATTGGGACAGTACAGACAATATTCGGGGATCCTCAACGATTTGCCAGCGACTTGTCTAAATATCTCAAAGTAAAGGGAGCTGACGTGAAACGGGTAGCGGCCAGATATCTGATTCCCAATAACCGATCGGTTGTAACTTTACTGCCTCAAACCTCGAGTGAGAAGCAATAAAATGACGAATCGAATTAAAACGACTTTGGGGATCATAATTTTAGGGGTGTCGTTATCCCAGAATAGTTTTGCGGAAGCTTATGGTAAACTACCGGTCCCTGAAATTGAGGCTCTTCCTAATGGTTTGAAGCTGGCGTGGTTTATCAACGATAACCTTCCTGTGATCGATCTAGCTCTTCTTATTCAATCCGGTTATCGAGATGATCCGAGCGGAAAAAGCGGAACTTCCGAATTATTGAGCTCTTGCCTGGATCGGGGTGCTGCAGGCATGAGTGCCCAACAAATCGCTCATTCCGTAGAAATGTTAGGCGCCAGCCGATACGCTTCGACGGAAGATGACACTTCCAGCGTCGGCATGCACGGGCTTGCTCCAGATGGTAATCTGCTATTGGATTTACTGAGTAAGCTTGTGATTCACCCGGACTTTCCAGAAGCAGAGGTGAGCCGGGAACACGCACGACTCATCGACCGCTGGAACCATATTGATGACTATGGGGAAACTTTGGCGGCTTTGGCCTACCATCGTGCGATTGCAGCTAACACAAGTTACGGCCGGGGAAGCTTTTTGTCGGTAGATGAATTTAAGAAAGTCACTCGAAAAGACGTTATGGACTTTCACAAGAAACATTTTGTTCCTTCTAATTCAATTTTAATGATAGTGGGCAGGGTGAATAAACCGGAATTTCGCCAGAGAATTTTGGAATCTTTTGGGAAATGGAGCGGCGCCGCGCCTGAGCGAATCTGGAAAAATTACACAGATAAAAGAACCGCTTCCATAAAAAAGAATCAAATTATTATAGTGAACCGTTCGGGTTTAACGCAGGCTCAAGTGCGGTTGGGGTTCCGTGCCCCACTTTTACAAGCTCCCGAGCATTATTCCTTAGTCGTCGCAAACGCTCTGTTGGGCGAGTACTTTAATAGCCGGCTCAACTCTTTGATTCGGGATAAACTTGCGCTCACTTATTCGATAGGAAGTTCTTTTAGCTATAGTAAGGATTTAGGCGTATTTACTATAACCTCCGCTACTAGAAATGAAACAGTGGGTCAGCTGATTCACAAGACAATGGATGTGCTCCAAGACCTTAAAAGAGGGCCCATTGGTCCGGATGAAGTCCAAATGGCAAAGGATTATCTCGAGGGCGGGTTCCCGCTGAGTACTTCCACCCTTGGAGCCGTCGCCTCGCGTTGGCTTGCGGGTTACGTGTTTGGCCTTGGACCGGAATATTTAAATGAATTTATCCTTAAAATCCATCAAGTCAAAGCGGAAGAAGTTTTCGCGGCGGTCGTCAAAGACTTTAATTTGGACCATCTTTTTATCGTAATTGCAGGAGATGCGAAAGAAATTTCAAAAAGTTTGAAAAAGACCAATTACAGCCAATTCAAGCTGGTTTCAGTGAAGCAGTTGAAGTAGCCAGAGGGGGCCTCGGATGTGGTTCCGAATCCATGGTGCAACGGCCCTCAAAGTAAGCTCCGAATTGGATACTGAGATTTGGAGTTTTGATATTACCGAGCACTCTTCCGGTGCGAGAAACCACAACTCGGGTTTTTGCGGTGATGTCGCCTTTCACATAACCGTCGATCATCAAGGTATCGGCTTGGATGCTTCCCTCTACAACTGAAGTTTCGCAGAGTACCAGGATACTCCCATCATCTGCGCTAACTTCGCCATGGAGAATTCCGTGCACTCTGGAAATATGTTGAAAGGAAACTCGACCTTCTAATCGCGAGCCTTCGGATATGATATTGATTTCAGATTCATTCAGTGTCGTCGACATGCACTTCCTTTTTGTCATGGATCAATAGTTGGTTAACCACCCCATCGAGCGTACCAAAAATCAGGATTTCCACCTCGTGAATTGCATCCTCCGAGTTAACTGGAGTAAACTGGGCGTTCACTTCACGGAACCGGCTGACCGAAAAGGACTCGCCTTTTTCAGGTTGAATTAAGCTTTCCTTTCCTGCGGGATTGAGGACATCTTCGGGGTAGGTCATCAGTAGCGAAGGTCCACGTGCCAAAAGAATAATTCGACCCTGTTGGCTGCCTTCGTCGGGTTTTGAGTACTGAATTCCAAAACGGATACTGAGATTTTTTCCCTGGAGTGAAACTTTCGGCTCTCCAATTGAAATGGGTATTAATTTGGAGTCCGTTGGTACAGGCAAAATGGCTGTTGGGATTCCGTTAAAAAGCCAGGACGCAGTAATAGCTGGAGCGGCTTGTGATGGAGACGGGACAGGCAATGATTTCGACTGCTTTTCTTCCAACGCCTTATAGGAAGACTTAAGATCGTTCAGCTCTTGTTCGAGGCTGTGCATACGGATTGGATCGGCTCGATGCGCTGCACGATAATACTTAAAAGCAATGATAAAGCTCATAAACGTCAAAACGGCCAACAGAACTAACCCAGCGCCTAACTGGGTAATCCAAGTCAGAGGAACCCGAAAAGTTCGGGATGCAAAGTTGTCTTTAAAAACAAGCAAAGTGATTTCGTTTGGACTTTCCGCAGGGCTTTTCATTTTGTTACCGAGATTCTGGGACAATTCAAGCTTCAGTATGAAACTTTACTGAAAACGTTAGCGTTTTAGAAAATAAGTGTCAACAATTCGTCCGTTTGGGCCGAAGAGCCTGAAGAGGCTAAAAAGTGTAAAAGTCTAAAAATCTAAAAATCTTAAGATGAAGATCCTACTATTGAACCCTCATATTAACGCAGAGCACAGTGTTGTAAAAAGCCTCAAGAAAAATGGCATGGCTCTGCTCTTGCCATCTAATGCGGAAGAGGCTTGGCAAATGCTTCGGTTACACGGCGATAGTGTGGACCTAGCAGTGATTCACCGAGAAGGAATTGGCGCCAAAGCAAGCGAAGAGGGATTGAGTTTCGTTTTTAAGGTAAAAGGGGATCCCGGCCTTTCCGACCTGCCGATGATCTTAAGTTCAGAGACTTGGAAAGATCCAGATTTCGTCAAACATCAGGAAAGCTCGCTGGGTGTGCACGCCTATCTTCGGTTTCCTTATCAGGATACACAGCTTTTGGAAACGATACACGGAGTATTAGGTCAATCCTCGACGCAATCCCCTAAGTCACCCCTCGTTTCGGGGGATTCCGGCTCCGGCTTTGAATTGGAAGAAACTAAAGGAGGCCATAATAACGGCGATATTAATTTGGAATTACCCCCGGTTCTACATCTGGAGCCCAGTGTTTCCCTTCCTACTGCCAATGAAGTCGTGAAGACTTCGAGAATTCAAGCACCAAAAGTCAGTTTTTTTAAGAAACCCTTTTTTAAGAAAACTGCCGAACCTGAGAAACCAAAGACTGTGCCGCCGTTGGAAATGCATGATGAGCAGGTCGCCGAGGAAATGCCCTATCTTTTTAAAAAGAAAAGTACACCTAAGCCGTCCGCAATGAACCTGAACCTGCCGGTGGGAGACGCCTTGGTTCCAGGCGGGGCGGGTAAGTCCCCCGATTTGGAAACATTGAAAAATTATTTGATGCTCAGAGAGCAAGATGTGGCGGTTCTTTCAAATCAGCTCAAAGCCATCCAGGAAATGACAGCGGGTTTAGAGAGTCAGCTTCGGCAACAGCGGGCAAAAAATGCCGAGTTGATTCAATCTGATGAAGACCAAAAAAGAAAAATTGCCGATTTTGAAGCGGGTAAATCTCATTCCATGGACAGTCTGCAGAACGAAATCGTTGAACTTCGTTTTCAGGCCCGTTCCAAATCTGATCAGGCACGCCTTTTGGAAACACAAGTCCGCGAAGCTTCAGAAGAAATGGAACGGCTGAAGGAAAGAGTTCGCTCGGATATCCGAAAAATCCGAGTTCGGGAAAAAGAATTGGAAAACAAGTTGGAGATTATGAGGCGGGATTCCGAAGCTCTGATTGGGGCTCGTGAAACCAAGATCGTGGAATTGAAAAGAAAACTTGATTTGGTGGAATTTAACCTCGATTTGCTGCAAGATAAATATATGAAGGAGAAAGATCATTCTCTCCAGCTCAGGGAGCGACTCGCTAAGGCTGCTCAAGTCGTCCGTGTAGCGGGAGGGATGCTGGACACGAATCCTAGCGCTTCTGCTTCGACAAGAAAGCCGCAATCGTCTGACGACGATCCGTCGGGAAAACGCGAAGCTTCTTAACTGATTCGCCAGCACGTTAACTATTATGACCGTAATTCATCCACCTTATCACGTCTTACTCATTGAAGAGGACCCTAATCAGACGGACCTATACGCGGATCTGATCCGCGAGGTGGATCACTGCAAAGTGGACGTGATGAGCCGGGTGGAAAGCTCATTTGCCTGGATTGCTCGCTCTAATTACCATCTCGTCGTGGTTGACGTGTCGATCAAAGACGCAGAGTTTGAATCGCTCTATGGAAGTTTGAATGGACTGACCCTTCTAGAGCAGATCAAACGGATCAGCCCAGTGACCAGCGTGATTGTCCTTTCCGAGCAAGCTACGGTGGAACAGGCAGTCCAAGCGATTCGAATGGGAGCCGAAGATTATTTGAAAAAACCATTTAATGTTGAAACATTTCAGTTGGCAGTAAAGCGCGGCCTGGATCGGAAGGTGCTTTTCGGCGATAACAGCGGCGCATCGAATTTTCTGAACCTTTTGAATTGCTGTCAGATGATTTCGGCTTCGCTTGAGCCGAAAAAGATTTTCGGCATCATTCAAAGCTACTTGTCTCGCGAATTAAAGTGCGCTCATTCCGCGATTTATACGATCCAGGAGGGCAGTCCGGTAGAGATTGATGATGTCGTGAAAGAAGGAGATCAGGATCGAGCGATGACGGAGGTTTTAGATATTGCGCTTCACGCTTCGAATGCATTATCAAAAATGGTGGATTCCAATGAGAACCATCGGTTTATTGAGAGGGGACAACTGGCGCCAGGCCTGTTTATTTTGCGGTATAAATGTGCGGGACCTTCGGATTACTTTTGCGTGTGTTTATCCCCGGAGAGGCCCAATAAAATCGAAAACTTCGAAGGAAGGCTCAGGCTTTTGAAAGCCCAAATCGAGGTAACAGGAAAAAATATTGAGCAGTATTTGGGGGTGCAACATTTGGCTTATGTAGACGATGCCACTGGTTTATATAATACGCGTTATTTGAATAATATTTTGGATCGCGAAATCGCTCAGGCTCGGACAAACAAACGTTCTTTCGCAGTGCTTTTTATTGATGCTGACCGTTTTAAGAACATTAACGACAATCATGGGCATCTGGTTGGCACAAAGCTTTTAAATGAATTGGGCAATCATTTGAAAAAATTCGTTCGAGAAAGTGACACCGTTTTCCGTTATGGTGGAGATGAGTTTGTGGCGGTCCTTTCTCCCTGTGATTTGACGACCGCTAAAACGGTCGCTGAACGGATTCGCCAATCTGTGGAGCAACAGGCTTTCTTGTCGGACGAAGGGTTGAACGTTCATTTTACAGTTTCAACCGGCGTGGCGCTTTTTCCTGATCACGCGACCTCAAAAAAAGCGATCATCGATGCCGCCGATCATGCCATGTATTGCGCCAAGAGGACTACGCGAAACAGTGTTTCGATTGCTACGGTTACCAATGTGGCTGTAGAAGCAGCGACCGAAGGGCAGATTGGGGCAGTACCTAAGGAAATTAGCAAGAAATCTGGCCCAGAGGCTTCTCCGACCGCCGCTAAGAAATCAAAAGTTAACCTAGGCAAGGTTGGCACATCGGATGTCTGAGGAAACGCGTAAACCCAAATACAAACTGGTGGTCAGTGATTTCCACTTAGGCAAAGGGCGCTATTTTCGGGATGGGACACAGAATATTCTGGAAGACTTTATCTATGATCGCGAATTCGCGGAGTTCGTGAACTATCATCGCTCGGGGACTTTCGCCGATGCGGATGTCGAATTGATTCTCAATGGTGATATCTTAAATCTACTCCAAATCGATACTTACGGAGTTTACACGCACCTGATCACCGAAAAAAGCGTAACCCGCGCCGTAGAGAAAATCGTCGCGGGCCATCCGGACTTTTTTCAAGCGCTGAGGAGATTTGCGGCTACTCCCGGCCACTCCGTGAGCTATATCGTAGGGAACCATGACGTGGGTATGCTTTGGGCGGGTCCAAGAAAAGTTTTTAGTGAGGCAGTGGGTAGTCCAGTGGTGTTTTACGATGTTTCCTATCTTTTTGATGGAGTCTATGTCGAGCATGGACAACAATACGAACGTTTTGCTGGTATCGATATGAATCAGCCATTTATCACCCGTCGGCTACCGGAGCCGGTATTGAATCTTCCCTGGGGTTCACTATTTGTGGCCGTTTTGCTTCCCCGCATTAAGCAAGAGCGCCCGCATGTGGACAAAGTCCGACCGATGTCAGCGTTTATTCGTTGGGTTTTGATTCACGATCCGCTTTGGGGGCTGCAAACCGGGCTTAGGATTTTAAAATTCGTGGTGGATACGATTTTGTTTAAATCCCGTTATCAAATTCATCAAGGGGTGAGGGCCACATTGGGATTGCTGAAAGAGATTTCGCTCTATCCGAATTACGACAAGATCGCATTTAAGATTTTAGAAGATAATGAAGCGGTTCATACGGTAATTTTTGGGCATACCCATATTCTTCGGTATCGACAATGGCGCGAGGGAAAAGAATATTTCAACGAAGGGACATGGAATGAGACTACTAATCTTTTTCTAGACGACTACGGAAGGCAAACGCGGTTAACTTACGCTTTTATAGAGTATCCGGTGAGTGTTGATCCAAGTGTGGCCGGGGACCCGGGAGTGCGCCCGAAGGTTCGGCTCAAACAATGGCAAGGCGTATGGCGGCCGGAGATCGAAGTTTTGATTTAGAATTTATTTGGTGTGAAAGAAAGCCAACGTTCATGGGCGGAGCTTATAGAAAACTGGGGAAAAAGTCCAAATTTCGGCTTATGATAACTGAAAACTTGGCCTTAATGTAACCAAAGGAAAGGCCCATAGGCTTTTGCTTTTTGCCAATCCTGGGTTCCTGTTGCTGAATCTCGTACCAAGTACTCAACATTCAGATCTCGTTCCACTTCTTTTTCCGAAGATCTGAAACCAAGCAGAACGAAGCCATGCTTATCTAAATCCCCAAACGGGGTTTCAGCAAGCACAGGAATTTTTGACCGAAGTTTGGATATAACGGCCTTTGCATCGAAATCACGTCGAATTTCAATTTTAAAAGAGTATTTCATACAGTCAAGAATATCTGGGTCATTGGAACGGGTTTCAAAACCTCCGTTCCAATTATGTTTCATTTTTTGCCCAGACTGTTTCGAACCCTCAATGAAAATCTCATCAATCTCCCTTTTCAGGGTAACCAGAGTCTCTTCTTCATCAATATGGAATCTTGATATTGCAGATTCAATTTGGTCCAATTTTTCCAACGGAAACTCGCTCTCCGAAGAAGATTGACCGTGCTTAAATCGCTGGAACGTTTCACGGGGAGTTCCCTCCTCAAGAAGGTACCACCAATCATAGAAATCCCTCGTTTTGGTGTCCATTGATTTAAAATCGACAATGCGATTAAGTCGAACCCTCAAGTAGCGGTAAGCAAAAAAGGCATCTGAAAGTTTTATTCTACGCCGTGTCTTTCGCGCACACCAATTTTCAAGTAGGGATACTGCGGCATGAATATGACAAAGCGGACTTTCTTGTTTTACAACCTTATTCGGAAAGTCTGCACTCAAATCAACTATTTCGATATATTTTTTTTGTACCTGTCCGAAAACGTTCGCTGAACCTAGAAAGATTATTAAACAGACTTTTAAAAAATTAAATCGGATCATGCGGACAGTTACCGTATTTGGGCCGCCTATGCAAGGTAGCTCAACTTTGTTTCAAATGATCGCGACAGGCCGCAATTAAGGAGTCAAATCTAAAACATCCAGCAAAGCTTTTTTGACTTCCTCTTGCAATGCTTCCGGAATTTTACCTAAATCCTTGCGAAAAAGAGAATTGTCCCACGCTAAAATTTGATCCACGAGCAATTCACTGTCCTTGGCTAGGGAGCAAGTTCCGACGGGGATTCTCACCCGAAGCGGAAAGGCATCTTCTTTTAAAATTTTAGTCGTCACTGGAAGCTAAATCGGCCGCTCGCTTTCAGCGCGAAATCCGTCCCTGTCGATCAGCTTGTAACTCAAGAAGTTGGAGGCCTGCTCTTACCACGTCCACTTTTGTACGGACGCCCAGTTTCTTTTTTAAGGATTCAATTCTGGTGTCATCTTCCGGTTGAATCATTAATAATTTTCCCATACGGCACCTCTGATATATATAAACTAGTATATCTATAAGTATACTTTTCGTCAACTTTTAGTAGAGGATCAGACCCAGGGCGCCTCCACTCTTTCTTTTCACTGCTTACTAGGTATCGAGCGTCATCGTCGACTCAATCATTCCGCGCAAACTGACCTGTCCAGTATAATTGCCGAATAGAATATTTCCCGCCCGAGAACACCAACTGCTCTGAGCTTTTTCCCAGACACGCTGCAGATGAGGACCGTATTGAGGGATCGCGTTCGGCCAACGGTGGATTTCACAGTGAACAGGACGGCCGCGCAAGTCGAATAATGCCTTCAGTTCTGATTCAACGTTTTGGAGAAGCTCCTGATCTGGCATCTCTAATATACTGGGATTATCGCTGCCTCCCATCATCATTGTCAGGGAAACTATTTTTTCCTGATTCACCACTCTACTCGGGAAAGCGCTCGAATTGAAAAGCACGCCCAGAAATCCGCGATTTTCCTTTTCCGGAACCAGGACGCCGACTCCCTCTCTGGGATTTCCAAGCTGGGATTTTTCCAAGAAAATAGTAATGCTAATTAATGGCGAGTATTGAACCTGGTCTAGAAGTTCTGAGAGCTCAGGCGAAGAACGATTGAGCAATGCCGCAGCAACCGGAGCTGGAGTACAGATAATGACGTTCCCCGATTCCGGTAGCCGTTCAATCCGCGAATTTTTCAGATATCGATCTCCTAGCTTTTTTTCCAAGTAGCCACTTAGTTTTTGGATAAGGGATTCCATGCCCTCTTGAGGTGCCATCATCGGAGAAGCAGGGCGACGCCTGCGTAAATTCTGTAACCCGGAAAGGATGGTGCGCTCTTTCTCAAATAGAAGCTGAGGAAACGCAGCCTGAATGCTAATCTCGCTGGGCTTACAGGCAAATACGCCTCTCAGGAACGGATTAATTAAATAATCTAAAGCGGGCTGAGTTAAGTAATGAAGTGCCCAGGTTTCCAGCGACGGATTTTCTTCAGTTAAAGGTGGCGACTGACGGGAGATTTTCCAAAGCAGCGTAAGGAGTTCCGCAATATTCAGCGGAAACTTCCTGAACTTTCCATTTTTTAGAATATATTTGGAACGATTTTTAGGATTCAGAGGGACAAGCTCGACTTCGAGTTCTTTGCAAAGCTCAATCACCGCGAGGGACGCTTGAAAGGAATGGGCCGCCGATTCAGCAATTCCCCACTGCAAACGGCGTGTGGAAATCAGGCCGCCCGCACGGGATTGGGCTTCGTGGAGTGTGACGCGAAAACCTCTGCGTTGGAGGCGAAAGGCAATCAATAGTCCGGCGAAACCTGCTCCAATCACCGTGGCCTCGCGCGAATCCGGATTGAGTTTTCCAATCATCGGCTGAACATAGAACGAATCAGAGAGTTTTGCAGGAATCAAATCTTGACATCTAGCCATCCATTCATTACACACTGCATCAAATTTAAGAATTCGTCGGGCCAACTCCGTGAGAGGGAAACTAATATGGCAAAGGATATTGAAAAAAGATCCTCGATTCGCGATCTTCCCGGGACAATTAATCCGCCTACTGGCAAGGTTTCCAGGCGCGGAGCCCTCAAGGCTGCGGGAGGCGCTTTGGGGGGCGCGATGCTAGCAGGTTGTGCTCAGGCTGGAACCAGAGGAATTGCTTCTATTCTGGACCCGGAACAGTCGGGCAAAAAAGACGGACTCGCTGAAGCGTTGGACTACCCCTTGATTAAGTCTATTTTCAACCGACGATCGCGCCGAATCAGCAAAGGCATTCAGTCCGTGCCCGCCGGAAGCTGCAGCTATCAGTCAGATCAGAAAGCACAGGCCTTATCGGCTGTAGAAGAGGCACTCCTCATCTCGGTGTTGGGGATGACTGGACTTGTGATGCCGGATCGTCCATTTCAAGACGAAAAAGGTAACGGTATTTTAGGCACCCCCAACCTTAATATGACCGGCCGGGCAGCGGGGAGCGCAGACAATGCGCAGAATACTCATTTCTTTATGATTAATGATTCAGGTACCTATTATCTTAGGCCTCTAGATCCACCGGACCAGGATTTCAAGTTAACGCCGGAAAATTTGATTTTACGGGCGGACCAATCCAAAAAGAAAATTTCCGATAAACGCTTAGATTTTCCCCGAAGCTTTCCCTATTATCTGGACTCGAATCGGTTTCTCTCGAACCTACCAGGGAGTACGCTTTTCCTGCCTGTGGTGGATTTTACCGAGCAGTACATCAATGGACTCATGTACCTTCTGACTCAACCCGACGGGTTTCGCCCTGTGTTCTTGGATGATAAGAACGGCTACGTGCCGGCGGGAGTTGAAGACTGGATCAAGAATAAATATCTCAACCCGAAAATCAGCTTGCCATTAGGGGTAGTGGGGACCTTTCGGGCTCAGATTGAAGCTGATTTGCTGCTCCAGAATTTGATGTTGACGCTTCAGGCGATGGGTCTGGGAGGATGGATCCATGCGACTTTTGAAGGGCCCTTCCTGATGGGGCACCCCAAGTATTCCGTTGCAGGATCGGGGCTGGGGTTTAAATATGTGGTTCCCGAGCTCAGCGCTGAACAATTGAAAAAACTCGGTGTTCCCGATCCGAAATTTCTGGCCAATCCGGTCGGGCTTGACGGTGTGATAGAAGGTTTTTGCCCGCCCTATTATCCCACGATGTCTGACGCAGTGGATGCCGTATTAGAAAAAAAATACGGAAAAGGGGGAGCCTATAGCGATGTCCCCCGATTCAATCGAATCTTTAAGGGGGGAAAGGGGGAGGCCTACACTAAAGAAGTCCCACACTACGATCCCAGAACAGTTCAATGTGTAAAAGCAGTTTGTGAGTATCTCCATAAAACATATGGACGTTTTCCGATGCATCTGGACGCTATCTATGTGCCAGGGGTTTGGTTACAGGCTCATCACCTGGATCTGAAGTATTACGATCAGTTGTTTCAAAACGGATATACGCGAATGCATCAGCAGCATGAAGAGCTTTGGCATTCGTGAAGGGATGAAGCAGCGTTAGGTTTTTGGGACGTCAAATTCCCGATCCAAAATTCGGGTGATCTCTGCTGTCTTGGAGGAATGAGCATAGCCGGGGGTATGATCGAGTCGGATCTTTGCGAGTTCAAGAAATTGCTGGTAGGACTGTGCTCGAACCATTTGCCAGTCCAATATTTCAAGTGCGGTTCTTATCCGAAGATCTATTTCGGTCGGAGTGCCGGTGAGGTGATCGACCGTGGTTTTAAGAAGCTCGGCAACGACACTGATTCGAACTTCGGGGCTAGTTTCCGGTGTGAAAAGCTCACGAAGCCGATTTCGAATAAAGAACTGCAGGGCACTCCTCGCGTTTTCCTCGCGTCGGCTTCTTGCTTGATGCCCATTACTGGGAAGCCAGCTTTCAGTCTCATACACAATAATGTAAAATAAAGTCTTTCCTGCGACCTCATTTGCGGATGTTCCCGGTTCCTTCTTCCCTAAATAAAAGTAATGATCATAATCTCTTTGAAATACTCGCATCCAGGCTAGTATCGCTGGATCAGCAGGGATTTCCCCCCATCCTCTTCCCACACTCATTCTCATTTCCGCAAGCTCGCTGTCCCTAATCCTATGGATTTGACTTGGAAGTTGATCGAGTGAATCTGGGAGGGGGTCCCACCAGATTTTACGTACGAATGAAAACCCTCCAGAATCCCTTGCAGTGAGGATATGATTAAAAACCATGATGTAATCCGCACAGAGAGGGTTGTCTGCCTTTGCTTTCGGTGTAAAACCCAAAATAAAGAGAATGAAAATAAAATAAATAAATTTCATTTATACAGTTCTACCCGATTGCTTATGGTCAGAATTTTCAACGCAAAACGGACCGTAATCCGGTTAATTCGATAATGCAACTATTTAAAATTCTGCCTCAAATCGTCTGGCTGAAAAGCTGCGTTGCCGGCGATTGCCGAGTCAACCGGGCATCAAAAGCCATACAAATATTGCGAAGGAAGGGCTTTCCGATTTCATTCACCCGACAGCTCTGCTCTCCGAGTACAATCAGCCCATCATTGACTAGCTCCTCAAGCCTATCGGGAACAGTTTCCAGGTGCAAAGTCTGGAGCGCAGGATCTTTCCACTCTGTTTCGAACCGGGTCATTAGATTCAAAATATGCTTACGCAAAATCAGATCCTCTGGATTGAGATCGTGGCCTCTGAGCAGGGGGATCTCCCCTTTTTCAACTCGAGCCTGATAAGTTTCCAGAAGCTTTTCGTTCTGCGCGAAAACCCGCCACGAATCTCCAATAGCTGAGACTCCTAGTCCAATCAAAGGCGCCACAAAACGTGAAGTATATCCCATGAAGTTTCGATGCAAAGTCTGGTCGATGGTGGCTTTCCACAGGGAATCACTTTCCAAAGCGAAATGATCCATTCCGATTTCCCGATATCCCACTTCCTCTAACATTTTTCTACCCAGTTCATATAATCCGCGTTTAGCGTCCCCACTGGGGAGGTCCGCCTCAGTGAATCGTCGTTGGCTGGCCTTAATCCAGGGGACATGTGCATAGCTATAAAAAGCAATCCGATCGGGGCGAAGCTGGCGGACAGCATCGATGGTGGTTTCCACACTTTTCTCGGTTTGAAAAGGCAAGCCGTATATCAGGTCGTAGTTAATGCTGGTGAATCCCGCCTCACGGGCGGATTCCGTCACCACTCGAACTTCCTCTTGGCTTTGAATTCGGTGAACAATCTCTTGGACTTTAGGATCGAAGTCCTGGATTCCTAAGCTCAGGCGACGGAAACCCAACTCGGAGAGCACCTCCAGATGTTCTCTGCGGGTGACACGAGGATCGGCCTCTACGGAAAATTCCGAATCCGAAGTAATAGATACCCTACTGAGAACGCCCGAAATCAGAGTGTTCAATTCTTCAGGGGATAGGAATGTCGGCGTTCCGCCCCCGAGGTGAAGCTCGGTCACGGGGATCAGTGGGGTTTGGCCGTTTTTATTAGCAAGGCCTGTGCGGTAAAGATCGAACTCCTTCAGCAATGTTTGAATATAGGGCGAACCGACTGCATGATTTCGAGTTATCCGAGTATTACATCCGCAGTAGGTGCAGAGGCTTTGGCAAAAAGGAATATGAAGATAAAGAGCCGCGCCCACTCCTTTGGCTGTGCTTTCCAGAAGCGCTTGGTGGATGCTATCGATCCAAGCTTGGGAAGTCGGTTGCGCGTCCCAGTAAGGCACGGTGGGGTAACTGGTGTAGCGGGGACCCGGAACGTTGTATTTTTTTAGGAGCGTGCCGAAATCGGAGCCGGAGGGGTTGTTTTTTTGAGATACATTCATTTTTTACTCTTTTCTGAAGTATTTCCGAAAACTTCCCGCTGGAGTTTTATGAAAAGCCGTACATTTTCTTCCGGTGTTTCGGGTAAGACCCCATGGCCGAGCCCGCAAACCCATCCTTTGCGGCAATCAGGGGGCAGAGCAAGCGCAGACTCAAAAACTTCTCGGAGTCGAGTCTCAAGCTCATTTGGTTCAAGAAAAAGCCACTGGGGATCTACATTCCCTTGGATTGCCCAACTTCCGTGCCAGTCTTTTAAAATCTCGTCAATCGGATAAGTCCAATCCATTCCATGGCAAGCAATCGGCAATCCCTGCAGGCTTTTCCAGTGAGAAGGTCCAGTTTTCTTTGAATAGTAAGAAACTGGTGTAGAAGGGCACAAGTGTTCAAATTTTTCCAAAAGCTTTTTTATTGAAGGAACAACATAGGTCAAATATGTTTCAGGATC
>Ga0207094_1061_pt2 | contig 14632 bp, 7 predicted proteins | sample Alteio_BWMinHeat_90_FD_153518 | JGI IMG/M metagenome (GOLD analysis project Ga0207094, IMG submission 153518) | Enriched cells from forest soil in Barre Woods Harvard Forest LTER site, Petersham, Massachusetts, United States -... | ecosystem: Environmental > Terrestrial > Soil > Temperate forest >... | reverse complement strand
CGGTTCTTCCGGTGGCATTGGCAGTCAGTTGGTTCAGCAATCGGTTCTTCGATCCGCCCCCGATGATACGAATCTGCCCAATGCGCTTTCCACTCACTTGTTCAAGATTCCGCAGGACTAGGCGATATTTGAACGCCAGACTTTCCAGAACGGTGCGTACATACGCTCCGGGTCCTTGCGGAATCGGCTGGTGAGTGCGGGTGCAGAATTTGTCGATGGCCGCGAGCATATCGGTCGGACGCAAGAAGGACTCGTCATCGGGATCAACGAGTTGACGAAACGAGGCCTCGCGACCTGCGAGTTCAATCAACTCATGATAGTCGTAGCTGTGGCCTTGCGCGGTCCAGGATTGCCGGCAGCCCTGCAGCATCCACAGGCCCATAACGTTCTTAAGCAGCCGCGTCGTTCCATTTACGCCACCTTCGTTGGTGAAGTTCAGGCGCAACGCATCAGAGGAGATCACAGGGGAATCGAGTTCGGTGCCGATCAGCGACCAGGTTCCAGAACTGAGAAAAGCCGTGCCATCGCGAGCCGAGATTGCGGCCACCGCCGAGCCCGTGTCGTGACACGCAGGGGCAATCACTGACGTTCCCGCTAGAGAGGTGTGACCTGCTATGTCAGCCAGCAGCGTGCCGACGATAGAGCTCGGCTCCACAATCGGCGATGGCAAATGAGCCGGCAGCCCCAGGCGCTGCATCAGGCCGGTGGCCCAGGTGCGCTTCACGGGATCCACCATCTGGGTGGTGGTCGCGTTGGTAAATTCGCAGACTGCATTTCCTGTCAGCCAGTAGTTGAACAGATCCGGGATCGTGACCAGATGTCTTGCTGCTTCCAGCATCTTCGGGGTCTGACGCCGCGCGGCGAAGAGCTGATACAGAGTGTTGATAGCCATGAACTGAATGCCCGTGGCCTGGTAGATTTCCTGCTTGCTGACTTTGGTGAAGACTTCCTCCATGACGCCGTCGGTCCGGCGGTCGCGGTAGTGGTAAGGATTCTGCAGCAACTCGCCGCGCTCTCCCAACAGGGCATAGTCCACACCCCAGGCGTCAACTCCAATGCCCGCCAATTCCACTTCACCAAGCCGCCCAAGCGCTTTCCTCACTTCAAACCAGAGTCGAGGCATGTCCCAATGAAGCGCCCCGCCGTAGCTGACGGGCTCATTGGGGAAACGATGGAGCTCCACGGTCGTGAGAATTCCTGACTGCAAATGAGCTAGAACGGCCCGGCCACTCTCGGCGCCAAAATCGAAAGCGAGATATGGTTTCGCATGATGGCTCTTAGGCATAAGAAGAGACATTCCGGGAATTCCGGGCCGCGCGTTCTTTGGTAATCCGCTCGAGGTAGCCACTCTGGCGGAATGCCTCCATGGGATTCCTGGGCAGACCTTTGGACTCACGCCAGTCCTGAATTACCGGGCGGACGTCGGTGGCGAATGCATCCTGCAACAAAGACTCTGCCCGCACCAGGTCGCAATTTTTCTGGGCCGTCGCGAGCTCTTGAACATCGACCAGAGCCGCCTTAGAGAAAAGTTCCTGCGCCATGGTTACGGTCTGGATCGCTTCCTCAATCTTGCCTTTGAGATTGTGACTCTGATCTACCATGTACGCGATGTCGGCCTTCTTGCCGGTTTCCCACTCGAAATATCGAATCTCGTGGAAGATGCGGAAAACCTGATAGGGATCGATGGAGCCTAGCGTCAAATCGTCGTCGGCGTAGCGGCGGTCGTTAAAGTGAAAGCCGCCGAGCATGTCTTCTGACAGCAGCCAGGAAACAATCTGCTCAATGTTCTGCGCCGCGTAATGATGGCCGGTATCTACCAAGACTTTCGCTTGCGGACCGGCCGCCCGCGATAAAAGCAGAGACATGCCCCAATCGGCGATATCGGTGTGATAGAACGCGGGCTCAAATGGCTTGTACTCGATCAGAAGTCGCTGGCCTGGAGACAACGCGCGATGGGACTCTTGCAACCCCTCGGTGAACCATTGTTTCCGTTGCCGGATGTTCGCTGTTCCGGGGTAATTGGAGCCGTCCGCAAACCATATGGAAATATCGCGGCTGTGCAGGCGCCGGGCAATCTCAATACTTTCCTGGGTGTGCTGCAACGCACGCTGGCGAATCGCAGAGTCGGGATTGCCGAACGAGCCGTACTTGTATTCCTGGTCCTGGAAAAGGTTGGGATTGATTGCGCCGGGAAGAACTCCGTACTGGTCGGCAAATGTTTTGATGTCGTCTGTGCTACGCACTCCATCCGGGCAGTCCCACAGAACATGCAGCGCTACTGTAGGGCAGACCCCGGTGAGCAGATGTACCTGGCCGGCATCGCTGAATTTTTCCTCGGTAGTAGTGGCCGCGGCTGGCTGGATGAATTTCCCGAACCGCGTGCCGGTGTTGGCGAAGCCCCAGGACGGCAGTTCAATGCGGAAGGACTCAATCGCATCGAATACTCGTTTTCTCTTGCCTTCGTCCATGGCGGACCTCTCTTTGATCTTTGACGACGGAGGTTACAATCCTTGTGGCACAAACGCACAGCATAACACTCTGAACAGTCAACCGCGTCATCAGAGGCCGAGGAGGATCAGGTGGAGCGTGCTAGATTGCAGCGTCCCAGATTATTGAGGGTGGTCATTGCGGTCGTCGTGCTAACGTCGGGCGCGGCCGCCACGCCGGTTCACCTGCGCTGCGAATATCTGGAGAATCCTCTAGGCATCGACGCAGCGTCCCCTCGCCTTTCGTGGCAGAGCGACAACAGCGAGCGCAACTGGATGCAAGCGGCTTACCAGGTTTTGGTGGCCAGCAATGACGAGAACCTGCGGAGCGGGAAAGCCGACGTCTGGGACAGCGGCAAAGTGGATTCCGCGGAGTCGGTGGGAATCGTTTATCGCGGCCCAGCGCTGGAATCGCGCAAGAGATACTACTGGAAAGTCCGTGTGTGGGATGCCGAGAGGCAAGTCTCGGAGTCGACGGAAGTGGCTTGGTGGGAGATGGGACTTCTGCACGCGACGGACTGGAAGGCCAAGTGGATTCGTTGGCAGAACCCGGAGGACGACGCCGACCGTCGTGACATCCGCTGGATTTGGCTGCCGGGTCAAGATGCTTTCGCGGTTGTGCCGAAGACGGCAGCTAAGTTTCGCGTCACCGTCGATCTTCGCCAAACTGAGAAACCGAAGGCGGCGGTCCTGATGCTTGCGACCCGAGGAGACTTCGTCGCGAAAGTGAACGGCCATAAAGTCGATTCCAAGAGTAGATGGACCACGTTCGACCGGAAGGATATTTCTGATCAGCTAGGCGTGGGCAAGAACGTCATTGAAGTGGCCGTCACGGCTCCTGAGTCACCGGAGTGGGGGCCAAACGCGGGGGCCAAAACCACGACCGCCGCGCTGGCAGCGTTGCTGAAGATTACGCGCTCCGATGGTTCGACGATGCGCCTTCCCACCGGCGCGAAGTGGGAGGCTAGCCTTGAAAAGAAATCACATTGGCGGCCCGCCCGCGCCGTCGCGGATTTGACTGACAAGAAACTCGGGGATCCGGGGCCGTTGCCGCAACCGGCCGCCTACCTGCGGCGCACACTGGCACTATCGAAGAACGTGCAAAGCGCAAGACTCTACGTGACTGCTCTCGGAAGCTACCGTGTGTTTTTGAATGGCAACCGGGTCGGGGCCGACGTCCTGACGCCCGACTTCACCGACTATCGCAAGCGCGTCCTGTATCAGGCCTACGATGTGACCAGCTTGTTGGTGAACGGCAGCAACGTAATCAGCGCTCTGCTGGGAGACGGCTGGTATGGCAGCGGCCTCACCTGGGACGGAGTGCACTTCTTCCCTCCGCCGGATCGTCTTGTCGCGCAACTCGAACTCGAATACGCTGACGGCAGTCACGACACGGTGGTGACCGACGAGTCGTGGAAGACGGCTGCATCGCCCATCCTCAGCTCCAGCATTTATGCAGGGGAGGACTACGACGCGCGCCTGGAACAGGAAGGTTGGGAGAAACCCGGCTTCGACGACTCCTCATGGAAGCCGGCGGCGGTCGCCGATGCGCCAGCCATTACTGTATCGAGCCAAATCACCGCGCCCGCGCGAATCCTCACTACGTTGGACCCGAAGAGCGTGACTCCGACCGCAAACGGAGCCTACATCTTCGACATGGGCCAGAACATGGTGGGATGGGCGACTCTGAAAGTGAAAGGTGCGGCGGGCACCAGGATTCGCTTGCGTTTTGCCGAGATATTGAATCCGGATGGGACGATCTACACCGCAAATTTGCGGAACGCAGACGCCACCGATGTTTACATCTTGCGTGGAGGAGATGAGGAGACGTTCTCGCCGCGTTTCACTTTCCACGGATTCCGCTTCGTCGAAGTCAACGGCTATCCTGGAACGCCTCCTCTCGATGCGATCAAGGGGGACGTCGTGAGCAGCGTGAGCGGCGACCCTGTGGCCAAGCTGACAACATCCAGCGACCTCGTGAATCGCATGTGGTCGATTGGCATCTGGGGTCAGCGGGGAAATTTTCTGAGCATCCCAACTGATTGTCCGCAACGCGATGAGCGCCTGGGTTGGATGGGAGACGCGGGCGTTTTCTGGCGTACCGGAAGCTACAACTTCGACATCGCGGCGTTCTCGCAGAAATTCATTCAGGACATTGTGGACGCCCAAAGCCGGCAAGGCGCATTTCGAAACGTATCTCCGAACACTCTTCCCTCCAGTGTCGATGAACCTGAGGACGTCTCGCCGGACAGCGACATGGTAGGAGCACCGGGCTGGGGCGACGCGGGCGTGATTATTCCGTGGACGACGTGGCTGCAGTATGGAGACAAGGCCGTCATCGAGAAAAACTGGGATGCGATGCAGCGCTGGATGGAATTCATCCAAAGCCGGAATCCCGAGTTCCTGCGCAAGAACGGAGTCGGGCCCAACTTTGCGGACTGGCTGGCTCCTGACGAACATACGAACAAAGATCTGCTCGCAACTGCATACTGGGCCCTGATCGCCAACATGATGTCGCAGATGGCGCACGCTGTCGGCAAGGATTCCGACGCGAAGCGTTATGACGAGGTCGTGCAAAACATTCGTGCTGCATTCCAGAAGGCATACATCAAAGAAGACGGAACGGTCGGCACGGGAACGCAAACTTCGTATGTGGTTGCTCTGTACACCAAGATGGTGCCCGCAGCTTTAGAGACACTCCTCGTCGACAAGCTCGTCAAAGACATCGAAGCCCGCAACTGGCACCTTTCAACAGGTTTCCTCGGGACTCCTTTCTTGCTTTTCACGCTCGCCGATCACGGGCGCAGCGATCTCGCTTATCGCCTTTTGCTGAACGATACCTATCCGTCCTGGGGCTACATGCTGTCGAAAGGCGCGACCACGTGGTGGGAACGCTGGAATGGAGACACGGGCGATCCTTCCATGAACTCGTACAACCACTACGCGTTTGGCTCGGTCATTGCGTGGGTCTACCGTTATGCTGCCGGCATTGATACCACGCCGGATTCACCAGGATTCAAGGAGATCATTATTCATCCGCATCTTGATGCACGGATGACCTCTGCGCGATCAGAGTATGAATCGATTTACGGGAAAATCGTGAGCGATTGGAAAGGAACTCCTGCCGGTCCATTTTCTCTGAACGTTACCATTCCGGCGAACACCTCGGCGCGAGTTTTCTTGCCAGCCATCGCGGGAGCGCACCTTCTGCAGGATGGAAACCCCGTAAATGCGCAGGCAGAGCAAGGGGGGTATGTAATCCAGGTTGGGTCGGGTTCCTACAATTTTGAAGTGAAGTAGTCCGGCATAGGAGTAGAAAACTCTCACCACCATTCCCGATATCGCGTTCAGCGGAGATCGAAGCGTTCTAATCCAGAGGGGGAATTATGAAGCCAACGACGACCAGCCGCCCGGGCGACACCCGGCGCGTAACCCTCACGCTAAACCGTCGGGCATTCGTTCTATGACACCGCGAAGAAAGATTGGAGCGCCGAGCCGGGCGACTTCACGATCCTGGTCGGCGGTTCTTCGGACAGCATCCAACTGCGCAGTAAGTTCACGCTAACGCGCTAACGGCTTCCAGTTAAAAGTTGCCAGGGCGCCCGCGGGCAACGTGTAGTTGAATGTCTGGCCGTTGGAACTCACGGTGAATGTTCCGGCACTGGTTGCAGAATTCAGCACCAGCAGGACAATCGATCCATCGGGATTCTGAAAAGCGACATCTTCAATGCTGCCCGCGCCGAACGTGTTCGAATTGACTCGGTATGCTCCGGGAACGACGAACTTTCCCAGATGTCCCAGGATGTAGTACTCCACGTTGAAAGTGACGTTGGCTGGCGAAACACTGTCGTCGATCGTCACCACCCCGCGGCAATTTGAGCAAGTGCCGTTCTTCGGGCCGGAGTTCTGATCGAGGGCCAGATTCCACAGAGAGACGCTGCGCGCCCAGTTGCGCGTGGCGCCGATGAGCAAGTGCGCGGCGTTCCACACCAGGTCGCCCGCAAAGGTGGTCGAAGTTATGCCCGAGCACTCCGTGAACCAGATGGCCTTGGCGGGGAACGCTGTTTCCACCGTCGATTGCGCGCTGGGATCGCCCGCATAACAGTGAAACGAACTCCCTGTAGTGTACTGCGCCGCGGAACTGCCCAGCACAGTCTCCGGGTAAGCCGTGTTATCCCAATTGTGCTCGTAGGCGAAGATCTTCACACTCCCGAGTCCGGCAGTGCTCAGTGCAGGTCCGAGATTACTCGCGATGAACGTTGATTCGTCGCTCGCGGCGAGATATTCAGACGGGTATCCCGTAGTCGAGTAGAGTGGCTCGTTCTGCACGGATAGGGCATAGATTGGAATGCCTTGCTGCTGGTAAGCCTGCACGAAATCGACGAAATACTGTGCCAGGGAAGGGAAGTAGGATGTGTTCATGTTGCCGCCATTCATCGTGCCTGTCGTTTTCATCCAGGCCGGCGGACTCCACGGCAGCGCGACTACCTTCAAGTTCGGATTGATGGTGAGAGCCTGCTTGACCAACGGGATAATGTAAGCCGTATCGTGAGCTATCGAGAAGTTAGTGAGATTGGGATCCGTCTGGCCCGCCGGCATGTCGTCGTAGCTATAGTTGCCGCTCGCCGAGAAGTCGGTTGCACCCACGGGCTGACGCAAAAAGCTGATACCGATGCCGCCGCTCGGGCTAAAGAGTTGTTGCATCAATGTGGTCTGCTGCGACGCACTGAGCTTGTTCCATATCAGCCAGGCGGAAGAGTCGGTCAGGGAACCGCCAAACCCATCCATCTGCTGGTACTGGGTTGTCGCATCTACCGTCACGACGAGGCCGCTGGAAATTCCTCCACTTGCAAATGAGACGCTCGGCTGCGGCTGCAGCAGCATCGTCCTGTCGCCCGTAGTTTCCACGATCTGCACGGTGGGTCCGCCGGGCGTGGTTTGTGTATTGTTCGAGCCGGGACAGCCAGTCATGAAAATGCAGGCGGCGCATACCAACGAACAGAGGACACGTCTGGAGATGTCGCTCGGGCCGTCTCGAATGTCTGTTCGAATATACCTTCGAACTTCGGGTAAACTTATGGGTCCGTGTTCCGATATTGCTCGTCTCATTGCCGATCATTCCCTGAACTTGGATGGTTCCGACCAGAATCTCATGCCTGTCAAATCACCGACCGGCCTGGACCTTCCCCCAGCCGCTGGTTTGGGCTACCCTTAGGCGAGCGCGGCATCAGTGGACGCTTTCCGAAAGCAGTTTTGTTTCCATCTACTCTCGGTATCCAGGCAGGCGAACCATGCGAGCACGTAAATTTGTTCCGCCAGTCGCACAGTTGTTGCGCCTGATGGTGGTGACGGTTGCGGTGGCAGTGGCGCTCTCGGTCGGAGCGCGGGCGCAACTTCCGTCGCCTGCCAAGCCACTCCCAACTCTCACCCATGTCGATCAAATACGCCGTCTGAGTCCCGAACAGGCCGCCCTGGGCTATCCCGTGCTCATTCGAGGCGTAATTACGATGGATGCTCCGGCGCCCGACTTCTTCGTTCAGGATGCGACGGCCGGCATCTATGTGGAGGGCAGCATCGCGCCGAAGTATTCCCACCTGCTCAGCCAGACCGTTGAGATCGAAGGCGTAACCGGACCCGGAAAGTTCGCTCCCGTAATTCGTGAGACAAAGTTGCGGGTGTTGAGCCAAGGATCTTTGCCCAAGGCACAACTCTTTTCTTTCTCTGAACTCGCAAACGGGGAACAGGACAGTCAATGGGCGCAAGTGCGAGGGATCGTGCGGTCTGCGGCCATCGACCGGGGATCGTGGCAGGAACCGGTCCTGGCCATGCGCGTAGCATCTGAAGGCGGTGAGTTCAATGTCCGCGTGCCGATTACACCCGAAAAAGATGCGTCTTCATGGGTCGACAGCGAAGTCCTGATTGAAGGCGTCTGCGGAAGTCTGTACAACGCCAACCGGCAACTGACGGGCATCCTGTTCTACGTCCCGCGCTTGAGCTTCATCAAAGTGGAAGCCCCAGCCCCCGAAGTTCCGTTGTCGGAGTTGCTGCGGTTTTCGCCGGCGGAGGGCGGGCACCGAGTACGAGTGCGTGGCATCGTATCGTACCAGCAGGGCAGTGCTCTCTTTCTTCAGAGTCACGGCAAGGGACTCCGCGTGCTGACCGAGCAGGGTACTCCGCTCGAGGTGGGGGATCTCGTGGACGTGCTCGGCTTCCCCGCGATGGGGGACTCGGCGCCGATTCTCGAGGACGCCGTGTTTCGTCGTTTGCTTCACGAGAACGCGCCGGAACCGACGAAGCTGGACCTCAATGTACCTTGGGAGCAATTCGACGGCGCGGTAGTGACCACCGAGGCGAAGCTGCTGAACCGCCAGGCGCAACCCGATGGCCTCCGGCTCCTGCTGCAGCGTGGAGATTTGTTTTTCGATGCAACTCTTTCCGCGGGCGCGGCTGCGGACCGCCTGCTGGCTATACCACAGAACAGCGATGTGCAGGTCACCGGTATTTGTTTGGTCCGTAGCGGCGGTTTGTGGCAGACGCCACAATCGTTTCGCATCGTGTTGCGTTCCGCCCAGGATATCGTCGTACGCGCAACTCCATCGTGGTGGAATTTGCGTCACACCCTTTGGCTGCTCGGCATCACCGCCTTCGTTCTGGTGGCGGTGATGGTGTGGGTCGTGGTGCTGGGGCGGCGGCTGCAAGAACAGATGGCCGTGATTCGACAGAAGTTGAGAACCAGCGCGGTGCTCGAAGAGCGCAACCGGATCGCCCGCGAACTTCACGACACACTCGAACAGGAACTAGCCGGCATCACCATGCAACTGGATCTGGCGGTCGATTGTTTTCAGGAGGCGCCTGCCGTGGCCCAGCATGCGCTGGAAACCGCGCGCGACATGAGCCGTCATAGCATGATCGAAGCCCGCCGCTCGGTCTGGGATCTGCGCTGCCAATTGCTCGAAGAAGGAGATCTCGTCTCTGCCTTGAAGCAGATTGTCGAACCGCTCGTGCCACGCGAACAAACCAGAGTCGACTTCAAGGTCCAGGGCAGCCCAGTGCGACTCCCGGGTCCGGTAGAGATGAACCTGCTCCGCATCGGTCAGGAAGCCGTCGCCAACGCCGTGAAACACGGGCGAGCCCGCTTGGTCTCCATCGAGTTGCGGTACGAGACCGCGTCGGTCTGCCTGACCATAAGCGATGATGGCCAGGGCTTCGCTGCCGCGCAGTCTTCCCCAGCCGGACATTTCGGCCTTCTTGACATGCGGGAGCGCGCGCAATCCATGGGCAGCGATTTAAGCGTCGAGAGCGAGCCCGCACGCGGAACTCGAATTGCTGTGGAGATTCCTCTCCATCTCCCGGAAACGATCGATGAAGAGCTCAAAACCAATACGTATTCTGGTCGTTGACGATCACTTCATGGTCCGCATGGGTCTCTCTGCGTCCCTGAACGTGGAACCCGACATGGAGGTGGTGGCCGAAGCGGATAACGGCCAAGCTGCGCTCGAGGCGTATCGTAAGCACCGTCCCAATCTTGTGATGATGGACCTCCGGCTCCCCGGAATGAGCGGTACCGACTGTACCGCCGCGATCCTGCATGAATTCCCGGACGCATCGGTCCTGATGCTCTCAACCCACTCCGGGGAAGAAGAGATCTATCGCGCCATGCAGGCCGGCGCCAGGGGATACATCGTCAAGAGCATCATCCGCGAAGAACTCCTGCGCGCGGTGCGTGAAGTTCATCAAGGACGGCAATACGTCGATCCCCTCGTGGCTTCGCACCTGGCCGAGCGCCGTTCCCACCGCTCCCTGAGCGCCCGCGAAGTGGAAGTGCTGCGCATGGTGGCCAAAGGACTGGGAAACAAAGAAATCGCGAGCACACTCAACATCGCGGAAGTCACGGTGAAACTGCACGTGAGTCACGTCCTCGAAAAGCTGAGTGTGAAAGATCGAACCCAAGCCGCGACCGTCGCCCTGCAACGCGGAATCATCTCGCTCGAATGATTCGACAGATCACGGGCTCGAACTCCCAGCTATACGAAAGTAGTATTGACACTTCCTTCCTAGCCAATTTCTATTAGTACATTTGCACTACCTTCGCGCCCTGAGGACGCGGCTGTGCGGACTAAACCGGTTTTCTATTGGCAAGGGGGGTTGTCATGAGGTGTGATCAGTGGAAGGGCCTGGGTGTCGCAGTCTTGTGGCTGCTGATGCTGGGTAGTGCGGTAGCGCAATCGGACCGCGGTTCGATCGCAGGCACCGTGCTGGATTCCAGCGGCGCCGCCGTCACCGGAGCCTCAGTGACGCTGAAGGGTGTGGACACCGGCAGCGTTTATAAGACCGTGTCGTCGTCCTCGGGTGGGTACCATGTCAACGATCTGGCCATCGGCCATTACGACCTCACCGTGGAGGCCGCCGGCTTCAAGGCTTCGGTGCAAAAAGGAGTCGAGATCCAGATCAGCACTGTTGCCTCGCTCAACGTCACGCTGCAACCCGGTGACGTGAAGGAAGCAATCACCGTTCTCGCCGACGCTCCCACGGTGCAGACCGACAGCTCGGATATGGGCACCGTGGTGGAAGACAAGCAGATCCACGATCTGCCGTTGTCGCTGAATGCAACCGGTCAAAGTGGAGGAGTGCGATCGCCGGAAGCGTTTATCTTCTTGACACCGGGAACCATCGGACAGGGGACTGTCGGTGACCACGGGTCCGCCGGAGTCTACGAATCCAAGATTTCGGGCGGCCAGAACTTTGGGTCTGAGATTCTGCTCGACGGCGCCAGCGTGCAGCGCTCTGACTCTGGCACAGCGTTTGATCAGACAGCGCCGTCGGTCGAAGCCCTAACGGAGTTCAAAGTTACGACCTCGACTCCTTCGGCGCAATTCGGCCACACGTCCGGTGGCGTCGAGAGTTTCACGACTAAATCCGGGAGCAACCACTACCACGGCAGTATTTTTGAGTTGTTCCACAATGAGGCTTTGAATTCCAACTTCTTCTACAATGACGTCAACGGCGTTAAGAAACCTCGCGACCGGCAAAACGACTTTGGCGGGACACTAGGCGGCCCGGTCCACATTCCCTGGCTCTATAACGGGCACGATAAAACTTTCTTCTTTTTCGCCTGGGAGCAGTACCGCAATCGTCACGGTCTGTCGAACAACGTGCTGACGTTGCCCACCGGTGCGGAGCTAGGGGGCGATTTTTCGGCCCTGCTGGGACCGGGTCTGACCACCGGTGGACAGAGTCCACAGCCCATCATCAATCCTTGCAACGGACAACAGGTACTACAGGGCCAAATCTTTGATCCTTCCACCACCCAAGTAGTTGGGGGGCAAACCTGCCGCCTGCCCTTTGCAGGAAACAAGATCACAAACATTAGCGGCGTCGCACAAAAAGTTCTGTCCTACCTGCCGGCCACAAATAGGCCCGGCTTACCAAACGGCAATGGGAATGCCGGGACGCAGCAAAACTTCCTCAACCCGGGAACGCTGGATCATGTCGTAATCACTCAAACCAGCTTTCGCATCGACGAGAATCTGACGGATAAACACAAGTTCTTCTTCTCCTATCACAGCCGTGAGCAGAGCTTGCTCAACGGGAACAATTTCGACCTGCCAGCGCCCTTAACGCCCGGCAATTACTATAACTATTATTTCACTCACTACCTGCGATTTGGATGGGACTACATTGTCAGCCCATCCGTGTTGAATCACATTACCGTGGGCTTCAACCGCGTGTTCACCGCGAACAAAGCGCCGAGCGTCAATGGGTCGGACTGGGAAAAAACGCTGGGTATCTCCGGAGCAAGCGGTACGACTTTCCCACAATTTCAATTCAACGGCGCGCAATACGGCACTTCCTATAGCGGTTGGAGCGACAACAACTACGCCCTGCAAGTTCCCAATGCGTTAGTCGTAGCAGACAGCGTGTCATTGACCAAGGGCAGCCACTCGTTGCGCGTCGGTTTTGACTGGCGATCCTATCAATATTCGCTCGAAAACACCGGCATCTCCTCGCCTTCGTACATCTTTTACAACTACCAGACGGCGTTTGCTCCTTCAGCGCAGAGTACTGCCGCGGTCAATACGGGCGATCCGTTTGCCGCCTTTCTGCTGGGACTGCCTAACGAGGAGTCGCTCACGGTGACGTCGCATTTCTCGCGCTGGGCGCAGAATTACTATGCGATGTATGCACAGGACGACTACAAGGCCCGCAAGAACCTCACCCTGAATCTCGGTCTGCGGTGGGATATTGAGACGCCACGACATGAGGCTATCGGGGCACAGTCGGTCCTGTCGTTAACCGCTGCTAACGCTCTTGCCCCGGGACAACCTGGCGCTCTGATCTATGGCAAGAGTGCAACCGGCGCGAAAACATATTTCAAGAATTTTGGCCCGCGCATCGGATTTGCCTACTCCCCTGACTTCGTGAAAGACACGGTGGTTCGAGGAGCCTACAGTATCTACTACGCTCCTCTCACTTACTCCGATTTCGGCGGCAGCCTCGCCAGCGGGACTACAGCGAGCCCGGATTTCAGGAATGCGGACAACTTCACGCCGGTTCAGTCGCTGGATGCGGGCTTTCCAGCCTATACGCCTCCCAGCAACGCACTGGATCCCACACTGAATACCTTCACGACCAACTCGGTGTTCTACGTGGCATCGAGCTATGCGCGGCCAGGCATGGTCCAGAACTGGGACCTGGAGATCCAACACCAACTTGCAACGGACTTAATCTTTAGCATTGGTTACATTGGCCAGCATGGCACGCGTCTGCGTTCGAACCTAGCGCAGATCAACACGCCAAACCCCATCTACAACAACCTTGGCGCAGCCTTGGGATACCAGGTCGATGGTTCTGACGGAAAGAATGGACCGGCGATTCTGAGTTCGCTCGGAATCACCGTTCCTTCCTGGTTTACTCCTGGCTGGGGTAGCGGTAGCTCGAACAATGTGATCGGACAGCTACTGCGGCCCTTCCCGCAATATTCGACCCTTACGACTAACTGCTGCCTGGAGAACCTCGGCCAGTCCACATACAATGCCCTTCAGACCAAGCTGGAGCGTCGTTTCCGCAACGGGTTGAACCTGCTCGCGTCGTACACCTACTCCAAGACCATTACCGATGCCGACTCATCGTTCTCTACCGAGACCGGGTTCAACTCCAACGTTTTTGGCGCGCAGAATCCGTACAACCTGAGAGGCGAAAAGGCAGTCAGCTACCAGGACATTCCCCACGCCTTTGTGGTCAGCTATCTCTACGAATTGCCGTTCGGGCCGGGCAAGAGGCACCTGACCCACGGGGTGGCCAGCAAAGTAGCTGGAGGATGGCAGATCAGCGGCGTCCACCGGTATCAGAGCGGGTCGCCTGCCATTATCAATGAATATGCGACCTCGAACCCGTACAGTGGCGGGAACTACCGGTTTAGCTTGATTCCGGGGCAGTCGGTGTTTGGTTCACACCCTGTGCAGTGGTCGCCCGCGCTCAACGCGAACTGGAACAGCGGCTGCACCCCAGTGAGTGGAGTTTTCCAGGCTAATGTCGCTGGCAATCCGAGCCCTGTAAACTGCGCGGCGTTCGAGGATCCCAGTTCAGCTTCCATCAGTGCCGGGGGCGGCTACGTCTTTGGCAACATCCCCAGCGCCGTTTCATGGTGGCGAAGTCCAGGTTACAAAAACGAAGACTTTGCCTTCATCAAACGAACTAGTATTCGGGAAGGGAAGGACATCCTCTTTAAGTTCGATATAACCAACATATTCAACCGCCATACATTCGGCGGCATTGACGGAAACCCCTATGACAGCTTCTTTGGTGTGCCCGGAGGAGGCGGCCACAGTACGATCAACGGAACTAATACGGGTCAAAGAGGGATGCAGGCCACGCTTCGCTACGAATTCTGACTTCACACCCCCATAGCCCGAAGTGTGTCCAAAGGCCGGACGATGAGTCCGGCCTTTGGCACTCGTGGGAGGATCAAATCCAGCCGGGTATAAAATATCGTGATGCGCAGGATGAAAAATCTCCCGGCGAAGGCAGCGGGCAATCGTCGTGCTCCCTTGCGAACGCTGCTGTGCTTCGTTCTTCTGTGCGTGACTGCCGCTGCCTCAGCCCAGTCTGCCGACGTCAATACCGAATTTGCGCAGGCCGCTCAGGCC
>Ga0207094_1077_pt1 | contig 14633 bp, 9 predicted proteins | sample Alteio_BWMinHeat_90_FD_153518 | JGI IMG/M metagenome (GOLD analysis project Ga0207094, IMG submission 153518) | Enriched cells from forest soil in Barre Woods Harvard Forest LTER site, Petersham, Massachusetts, United States -... | ecosystem: Environmental > Terrestrial > Soil > Temperate forest >... | reverse complement strand
AAAAGAGAGACTACTACAGATGGGATTGGGGCGGAAATCTTGTAGTGCATGAACTGAAACAAGAAACAGATGGAACTCTCAATGTCATAGTTCCGGCCACTGTTGATAGTGCATGGAAAAGGCCCCTTTCTGTACAGATAGCGGCCCGTCTAGGGGACGTAAAGGTCACCGGCAATCAGGTTGATATATCTGCTCGAGAAACTTTCGGCTGCGCGGATGCGGGGCCGATGCCGGACCGCTGCAAGATTGAAGCGCAAGTGCAATTCGAGCCTGGAACTCATGGTTGCGGCGTCATGCTACGAACGAGTGATGATTTGGAGACCTCATATTACTTCCGCTTGGAACCCCAGAATCATCGTTTGGTGTTCGACTCTTGGCCGCGAGGCTCAGGCCCCGATCACCCGATTACCAGCACCGATGGTGGGCATATGAATGGCCTGGACCGCTGGATCAATCTCGACCCAAATGTTCCGATCGACTTAAGGGTGTTTGTCGACCGCACGATCGCCGTGGCGTACGTAGCCGGAAAGGTTGCGATGTCCAGTCGTATGTACGATCTGGCCAGCGGGCGATGGGGATTCTTTGTGAATCAAGGTAGCGCGAGATTTCAAAATATCAAGATTACGGAGCTTTGACGCCTCGATGGAAACGAATCACGGACCTTCAACCAACGTACTCGCGTCCATTGCTCCTGCTCATATCGGGCAGGGACCGAGAAGTCTGAATCGACATTTGATCAAGAGCACAGTTGTCGCGGCCTTAGGTGGTTTATTGTTCGGCTTTGATACCGCTGTAATTGCCGGGACGACTGCTGATCTGGCCAGGACTTACAGTCTTTCTCCAGGATCTCTCGGACTGACCGTTGCAATTGCACTCTGGGGAACTGTCGTTGGCGCGATATCGGCGGGAATTCCCGGTGATCGCTATGGTCGACGTGACAGCCTAAGAGGCTTGGCTGTTCTCTATTTAGTTTCAGCTCTAGGTTGCGGGTTTGCTTGGAACTGGTATTCACTCGTTGTATTTCGTTTCGTCGAAGGCCTGGCGATTGGAGGCTCTTCTGTCCTCGGGCCCATGTACATTGCAGAGATTGCACCTGCAAAGTGGCGGGGACGGCTGGTTGGTTTCTTCCAGTTCAACGTTTGCTTCGGAATCATGTTGGCTTATTTCTCCAATTACGCGCTTGGACTCCTGCATTTGGGAGAGCTCGAATGGCGTTGGAAACTGGGAGTATCCGCTGTTCCCGCGGCTTTGTTTTTTTGGATGCTCTTCGATATTCCACGCAGTCCCCGCTGGCTAGTGAAGAAACGTCGGATAGATGAAGCCAGGGATGTTCTTCAGCTTACTGGGGAAGAGAACTACGAGCAGGAATTGCAAGACATCATCGCCTCGATCGATCTGGAGCACGCCTCACAAGATGCTTTGTTCTCGCGAAAGTACACTCTTCCAATATTTCTTGCAGTATCGATTGGTATGTTCAACCAACTGGCTGGCATCAATGCGATTCTCTATTACTTAAACGACATCTTTGGCCGTGCCGGCTTCAGCAAAGTATCCGCCGACCTGCAAAGTGTCGCCGTGGGAGCAACGCTCTTGATCTTTACCATGCTGGCTATGGTTGTGATCGACCGAATGGGCCGAAAAAAGTTGCTTCTCATCGGTTCAGTTGGTACAGCCGCATGTCTTGCGGGCGTGGCTGCAATTTTTTTTAGTCAGCATCATCAGAAAGAACTGGTTTGGCTGCTTATCGGATACATTGCCTTTTTCGCATTTTCCCAAGGTGCTGTTATTTGGGTGTACATCAGTGAGGTTTTTCCCAATCAAGTCAGAGCTAAAGGGCAGAGTCTCGGCAGTTTTTCCCACTGGTTCATGAATGCAATCATCTCAGGGCTATTCCCACTAATGGCAGCTGCCTCAGGCGGCTACCCCTTTGTTTTCTTCTCCGCGATGATGGTTTTGCAATTCTTTGTGGTCTTGTTGGTCTATCCAGAAACCAAGTGCGTCACGCTCGAAGATATGCAGCGGAAGCTTGGTATCGGATAAAGCAGCGACACAGTGCGATTTCAGGAGTTGGAGGTCAGCCATAAAGGTATTAGGCATCGACATCGGTACCGGAGGATCTCGTAGCGTCATCTTGGATGAGCTCGGGTGCATCGTTGCGTCCGCAACCGAAGACCACCGGGCGTTTGCATCGCCACAAACAGGCTGGGCAGAGCAAGAACCCGAAGACTGGTGGCGCGCCTGTCAGATTTCAGTTCCGAAGGTCTTAAAAAATGCCAACCTAACAGGCGACGACATCAGCTGCGTCGGCATTTCTGGGCAGATGCACGGTGCCGTAGTGCTCGATGCGCGCGGCCACGTAATTCGCCCCGCACCCATATGGTGTGATCAGCGAACGGAACGTCAGAGCTTCGATCTGGCGCAGAGAATCGGTCTCGATCGGATCATTCAACTCACATCCAATGCGCCGCTTACGAACTTTACACTGACTAAGTTTCTGTGGATGCGCGAGAACGAGCCGCATAATTGGGACCGCGTTCAATCAGTCATGCTGCCGAAAGATTATGTTCGCTTCAGGCTGACTGGCGAGTGTGCCACCGACATGGCGGATGCATCGGGCACATTGCTGTTGGATGTAGGTAATCGTCGGTGGTCATCTGAGATGCTGGACCGCGTTGGAATGGATGAGCGTGTACTTCCAAAGCTTTATGAATCACCGGACATTTGCGGGCAAGTTTCTCGACAGGGTGCGACTTCGACCGGTCTAAAAGCTGGGACTCCCGTCGTGGCAGGAGCTGGGGACCAGGCTGCTGGCGCCATAAGTATGGGGATTGTCCGCCCTGGAACAGTCAGCGTCACAATTGGAACTTCTGGCGTGGTCTTCGCCGCAACCGATCGACCGGTGCTCGATCCCAAAGGGCGCCTTCACACGTTTTGCCATGCGCTACCCGGACGATGGCACGTTATGGGCGTAACACAAGCTGCTGGCCTCTCACTACGATGGTTTCGCGATCGATTTGGTACTAGCGGGAACGGAGCGCATCCTTATGATCTGCTCTGTGAAGAAGCGAAGACAGTTCCGTCCGGCGCTGATGGGCTGTTGTGGGCGCCGTATTTGATGGGCGAGCGCACACCTCACCTAGATCCGAATGCCAGAGGAGCTCTGGTTGGATTGACCTCCTTGCATGAGCGCGCTCACATCATTCGGGCAATTCTTGAAGGAGTTGCTTTTAGCCTGCGCGACACTTTCACAATTTTCAACGAAATCGACGTGCCAGTTTATGAAATCCGACTGGGAGGCGGCGGGGCGCGTTCGCCCCTCTGGCGACAAATCCAAGCCGACATCTTCGGATCTGGAGTTGAAACTGTGCAGGCTGAAGAGGGTGCAGCTTATGGCGCCGCTATCTTAGCAGGCGTTGGCGCGAAAGTCTGGCAATCGGTTGATGAAGCCTGCCAAGCTACGGTACGCACCGCCCAACGTGTAGCTCCGGACCCACAAGCGGTATCCCTGATGAATTCGAAATATCTAGCTTATCGTCGGGTATATCCGGCTGTACGCGAAATCTTTGCTACATAGACTTCACCAGACAAGACAACATAAATGAAGAATGATGAGCTAGCGAGTCAAGCCGATGGTCGCCACGGTCTGAACCGCCGTCACTTCTTGCGAAGGTCCGCGATTGCTCTGCCATTCTTGAGTAACCTATCAGGCGCCACAGAGCTGTTGGGCTTAGACGGAGGGATTCTAGGATTCTATGTCGAGGAAGGCCAAGGGGTCTTCTCAAATGTGCGCGCGTTGGAGTTGAGTTGATGATTTCAAGAGCCCAAATTGTTCAACTGCTCGATGCTGAAATTGAACGACTAAGACGAGCTCGACAAGTTCTCACAACGAATGAAACTCATTCTTCCTCTCTCCATCAAGCAAACAATGCTCAAAGACGAGGAAGACATATGAGCGCGGCAGCGAGGAAACGCATATCCAACGCTCAGAAAAGAAGATGGGCGGCACGAAGACAGCACGCAAAAAAGAGATAGATTCTCTCTGAACATATCGTGGGCACAACCGAACAAAGGATCTTCCACCGCATGCGTAGCCTGACCTGCCTTCAGACACCAGAGGCGTGTAGGTCAGAGAAGACAAGTCAACTTCCAACTCATTTCACTCGATCTAACACCTAAGATCCCAGAGGATACTGTTGGACAGACGGCACTTTCTAAAAGGCACAGCGCTAGTTGGGGGCTGCTACATCTCGGGTTTAGCAACTCTCCCATCAAGCTCGCGGATCGCCTTAGTTCTGGACAATAACGATCCATTGAGTGCGGCTCAACCGACGCGCTGGGCACTTTCCGAGCTGGAAACGGCTCTCACAAAGCGCGGTGTGGGTCTAGAGCACGTTGCGAGTCTTGATACGCTCTCCCACAATTCATTCGGCATCATTGTTGCGGGGGCAAACACAAGTACGGCTCAACGCCTGCTGCATAGGGCGAATATCAAAGTGCCTGCGGGAGAAGAGGCACTCGTAATCGCTGAGATCCAGATGAATCGCTCCTCTGCGTTACTCCTGTGTGGTTCCGACGTGCGCGGCCAAGTCTACGCCATCAACGAACTAACGGATCGTGTGGACTGTTCGTCTTCGACGTTGGATTCTTTGCACTTTGCGAAGCCCCTTCTGGAACAACCCGCGAACGCTGTTCGCGCAGTTTCCCGCTGTTTTCAAAGCGAGCTAGAGGACAAACCCTGGTACAACGATCATACTTTTTGGTCGCTGTATTTTTCCATGCTTTCGGCTCAGCGTCTCAATCGGTTTGTATTGACGTTTGGTCTTGGCTACGACTTCCCACGAAATATCAGTGATTGTTACTTCCACTTCGCATATCCGTTTCTAGTCTCAGTACCTGGCTATAACGTTCGGGTGGAAGCCTTGCCCGACGGGGAACGCGAAAATAACCTCCGGATGTTGCGCTACATCAGCGACCAAGCAGCTCTGCACACTCTCGATTTTCAGCTCGGCCTGTGGACACACGCTTACCAGTGGATCGACAGTCCTAATGCCAACTACATCATTAGCGGCCTGACGCCCGATACTCACGCTCCCTACTGCCGCGATGCATTACGGTCCCTGCTCGAAGCTTGTCCATCTATCAACGCCTTAGCATTTCGCGTGCACGGGGAGAGCGGAGTGGCCGAAGGCAACTATGACTTTTGGAAAACCGTGTTCGATGGTGTCAAAGAGACTCAAAGGCGGATCGAGATCAATCTGCATGCCAAAGGGCTCGATCACAGGATGATCGAGGTTGCTCTGGCAACGGGAATGCCAGTTACGATTTCACCGAAGTTTTGCGCAGAACACATGGGGTTGCCGTACCAGCAGGCCTCGATCCGCGATTTGGAACGAATACCTCGCGCTCACGACGTATCTGGACTCTTGTCGATCAGCTCGGGTTCTCGCCAATTTCTTCGTTACAGCTATGGAGATCTGCTTACCAGGAATCGCAAGTATGGAGTGTATAGCCGTGTGTGGCCTGGAACGCAGCGGGTTCTGATGTGGGGTGATCCCGCTGCTGCAGCAGCGTACAGCCGAGCTGCCCAGTTTTGTGGCGAGTGCGGTGCTGACGTCTTCGAGCCACTTTCTTTCAAGGGCAGACGAGGCTCTGGCTTACCGGGAGGGCGGTGCGCATACGCGGACACGTCGTTAAACCCCACTTACGATTGGCAGAAATTTTCTTATCAATACCGACTGTGGGGTCGGCACCTTTACAATCCCGCCACCGATCCAGAGACGTGGCGCCGGCTACTGAGGAAACAGTTTCGTGCCGCCGCGAATGACGTCGAACTGGCACTCGCACACGCAAGTCGTATCCTTCCTCTAGTCACAACTGCACATGGACCATCCGCCGATAACCATTTCTATTGGCCTGAAATGTACGTGAACATGCCGATTATGGACACTGGCACGCGATCAATCTATGGCGACACTCCAAGCCCGAAGGTCTTTGGCAACGCCAGTCCATTCGATCCAGTGCTGTTTTCTTCAGTAGACGAGTGCGCAACAGGATTGATTGAGGACAAGGTCAGCGCAAAGATTTCGTGTATTCAGGTGGCAGCGTGGCTTGAGGAGCAAGCAGATGCCGCCCGCAGACATCTCGCAGCAGCGCAGTCGAAGCAAGACAATCCGCATGATGCGGAATTTCGCCGCGTTGTAGTCGATGTAAGAATTCAAATAGGCCTTGGTGAGTTTTTTGCAGCCAAGTTCCGCGCCGGGATTCTCTACTCAATTTTTCAGCGCACCAACAATCGCTTCGCGCTGGAGGAGTCCCTGAAAAAATACCAGGAAGCTAGAACAGCGTGGGTTGATTTTGCACGAGAGGCCCAATACATCTATGCCGCAGATGTGACTTATGGACCAGAAAAATATCAGCGTGGACACTGGCTCGCCCGCGTAACTGACATTGACGATGACATCGCCGCCATGCAAGACAAACTGAAACAGACGAAAGCCAGCCAAGACCTCGATGATCATCGCAGCAGGAGCGTTCAGCAAGGTATTGAAACGGCTCTACGAAGACCCAAGCCCTTGCCCATTTCCTGGCAGCACACTCCTCCCGATCACTTCGTGCCAGGCGACGCAGTACGCATTACCCTCGTCGCCTCGCGTGGGGCTTCCGAAAGCGGGCTCTCCGCCTCCTTGCGCTATCGTCGCGTGAACCAGGCTGAGGAGTACTTCACGGTGGAGATGGAGAAGAAGGAAAACTTCTACGAAGCAAGAATCGCGCCAAGCTACACCCACTCTGGGTTTCCGCTTCAATACTTCTTTGAAGTGCATGTTAGCGACGGCGCCGGCACGCTCCTCCCATTCTTTGACCTCAACGCTCCGCAACAACCGTATTACCTGGTGTTACCGAAATAAATTGATCGATAAGCACCTCTTTGAATGAAAGTGCGCGAAAGAGCCCGAGAGCAGTGACAAGCCACGGTTGGATCGGGATGATAGATCGGCCTCTAGGTAGGACCTATGAGCGTGGGGAGAAGAGTAAGCGTGGCAGTGAGGGACGGCTCAGGCCAGAAGAGATGCCATCAGATCCATATTGATCGTGCCGAGGTACTAACATGATTCGTTTGCTTTTTATCTTTTTATTCATTACGGCAAGTGCTTACGCCCACAACTTTGGTGATGATGGTGATCTGTCCATTGCACGAGATTTGTATGGTCCTAGATTCTCTGCATTATGGGGTTCAGTTGCTGCACATGGAAAAGAGCGAACCGGCGATACTGGACCAGAAGCGCCAACTCTGGCCTATCCTATCTATATCTCTGGCGCAACATACTCCGTAAACGCTTATGTGGCAGGCTCAGACATGAATATCTATCGCAGCCTTGGCTCTACCACCGGCAACGACCCGATAATTGATCGAGGTAAGAATTGGGAACTTGCGATACTAAATGCTGACACGACGCTCAATGTACCTTCCAGATTCACGACGTTCGAGGCAGCGTGGATGTTTCTACAAAATGCCGTTATCGGGCAGCGACACCTGGTCACTATAAAATTTGCAGATGGGACGTATAATTTCGCGGCGAAGAGATTTGTTATTAACCATCCACAGGGCAGTCAGATATCAATTATAGGAAACACAACAACCCCGGCTAACGTAATCCTGAATTTCACCGGCCCGGCGATTGCGTTCAAAGGCTATATTCAAGATAACTGGGCGTTCTGGGCGATCAGTGCAGGTCATCATATCGGTCTGATCGACGGCTTCACGATTAATGGACCGGGCATGGCCGCCTCAAATGCCTATGGTGCAGTAGCAATAAGTGCTTTTGAAGCATCGAGCGTAACGGTTGGTCCCCATGTGATGATAAACAACGCTTACTCCGGAGTGGCTGCTTTCTTCAATTCAACAATTTGGGCGGATGGTATCACCGTCAGAGGGGGCGGAGACGGAAACATCTGGGCGTACGCAGGCTCCACAATTTCCTGTCATGGCTGTACATCTACAGACGCAAGTACATTTTATTCAAGATCGGGAGCGCTGGCGGACAACTTTTCGTATCTGTTTGCCCCAAGTCTGAAGACCTCGGGTAATGCTTGCGGAGTATCGTTGTTTTCTGGATCGTCAGCAAAACTTGATTCTGCCGTGCTTGCTGAAGGTCTGTGCTTCACAGGCATGAATACGACGGAAGGGTATGGCGGCAATCTCGGCCCAACCCAAAATGGAATCGTCGAGGATTCACAAGACTGGCATTGGAACAACCTTCTCAATAAATCAAATGGAGGATACAAGCCATTTGATTTGACTTGGACAGGAAGCTCTGCTGTTGGTGGAGTCGGTACGATCAACAATTCAGGTAATGACATTCACTGTTTTCTGGGCGGCTCCGCCCAAACCGTTCGTACGGTTTTTGGTTTAACCGGAAATATCGCAGACTGCTCAACCAGAGGGGCCTCACAATTCGCCATCTTTACGTATGACGCTAAGCCAGTGAAGTTCGGAACCAACAACAGGCAGGGGTTTCAGATCGACCAGAACAATCAAACAGTTTATACCGTTCTGGGAAAGAAATGGGGAGGTACCCACGGGTCGAATGCAACCTTGGGTGTGGCGACCCTCTCAGGTGGTACGGCAACAGTTAGCACTACAGCGATAGCGGCAATGGCAGCCCCAGGGGGGCCGGGAGATGCCATTTACCTTACTCTGCAAAACTGCCTGTCGTGCGGCAGCCTGTCTGTTGGGAAGGTGGTAGCGGGAACAAGTTTCATTATCAACTCCACGAACCCCTTGGACGCGTCCAATGTGCTTTGGGAGATCAAACACATATATTAATCGGTTAAGAAACGCGCAAAGCCGAGCGTGTAGACATGATCCAAACTCTTGGCCGCTCTGCCCGAGAAACAGAATCGAGTTGCGGGTAGACGACGGCCACGAACCCCAGCTGATGATCAGCGGGAATTCCGTGCATCCCAGAATGATGCCTTGGGCGCCTTGCCGCCAGAGGTTCCTCGATCTGCGCCTGCACGTACTTCTTCGTCTCCGGTTTGAACTCGTCGGATTAGTCGTCCACCCAGGCGAACACTTCGAGAGTGTAGCCTTCTGGGTCGTTAAACCCCATGGAATAAAGCTTCCGCCCATTCTTCGGTTTACCCCAAGCCGGAACGTGCCTAATCTCCGCTCCTAGCGCCTTCAATCTCAAGAACCATTCATCCACTTGTTTCGGTGTCTGGACCAGGAAACTAATCATGACTGGCTTAGTCGGAGAGGGGCGGTGGGTCCCGTGATCTTTGTCCAAGAGGCCAACGAACAAGCTTGGCGTGACGGGGTATATCTTTACCCACTCCATATCGAGACTGGGTGTTTGCCCAAGCATCTTGGCGTAAAACTCACTAGCCTTGGTGAGATCCTTACAATAAAGAAATGTCACCTGCCCGGACAGAGGTGAGGCTGCAGGAAGAACTTGTTCTATGGATTTTTCGGATGGTTGCTGCGCTCGGACGGGTAGAATGCCCACTTGACCGAAACTAAACCCCAGAGCGGCTAGCGCCACGTAGAATTGAGATTTCATCTTTACTCTCTTGGCATGAGTTCTTCATGCTCTTTCGCTCTACTTCTTGGTTATTTGTTCGGGATCGTAATAAACGGAATACTACTGTCGCTGATCGCCTTGTTTAGTTTCGCGAGCCCATCTAAAGTCTGCTTGAGTCGTTCCTCGGTTTCTCGTTCGATCGCAGCAAGCTCGGCTAGCTCTTCGAGATCGCGCGGCCGTGGGGCAGCTGTGTTGCTTTCCAGATCGAACAGAGCGCCGCCCAATCGACCCGCCAGAGAAGGTGGCGTGTAAGTTAGAGGTGTGCTCTTGTCAGAGGTAAGACGAGTTCCTATCCATATCGTAGAGATACCATCTACATCTTTAATGAGATCTCTCGCAGCACTAACGACACCGTCTGAAACCTTGGGTGCTTTTTCCTCGCTCCAGGAGTTCATCACTGAAGTCAGCGATGTCTTGAGAGCCCGGATCTTGTTCGACGCCTCCAAGGCAGATCTGTACAGATCGTACGCACGCATCACAGCTTCATGACGGCTCGCGCGATCAGCTTCTGAAATCGTGATAACCGGATCCTCTTCGATGCGCAACGAAGCCGAGGCCTGCTCCTTTCCTATGCTGATGGTTACGATATAGTCTCCGGGCTCTACGAATGGAGCGCCGATCGACGAGAACCGAGGATCGAAGAAGCCATTTGGTATCGAGCCACCCTGGGCGCCCGATGGGTCTGACGGATCAGGGTAGCGCAGGTCCCAACTCACACGGTTGATTCCCGCCAGGGCTGGCCCGTCTAGCTGCCGTACAGCCGTGCCGGATTTGTCCGCTATCGTAATGTGCACCTTCTCCTTCGGCGCCTGCTTGAGATAATAGGTAATGAGTGCTCCCTTCGGAGGGTTCTGCCCGGCAAACGGTTTCGAGCCATTAACCTCTGTGCCATCAAGTTCTAGAGATAAAAACTCGCGCCAAGAAATAGCCGGACGTATGTCAAATAAGTGCACAGTTGAATTCGCCACGCGAGACAACTCAGAAAGGGCGGTAATGTCATCTAGTATCCACACAGATCGCCCGTGCGTTGCTAAAATCAAGTCATGATCGCGCGGATGAATCTGAATATCATCGACGCGCACCGTCGGCAGAGCGCCTCCCAACAAGCTCCAGTGCCGACCGCGATCCAAAGACATATAGCATCCGAATTCCGTGCCCAAAAAAAGGAGATCCGGGTTGCGCATATCCTCACGAATGACATGAGCTGCGTTTCCAGCGCGAGGCAAGTCTCCCGCAACTGATTGCCATGTTTGACCGAAATCCGTGGTCAGATACACATACACGCCGAACTCATTGCTGCGATGACCGTCAATAACAGCGTATGCCGCGCCTGGACCCAGGCGAGACGCTTCGATGCAGCTGACATAGAACCCTTTCGCAAGATCCGGGATACGATCAGCAACATTCCTCCAGTTCTTGCCGCCATCGCTCGTCACTTGCAAATTGCCGTCGTCAGTCCCAACCCACAACACCTGCGCATCCAGTCTTGATTCAGCAATGCGAGTTATGGTTGGGTACGATGGGACCCCAAAGCCTCTTGCTATCTCCTGATCTTTCGGCAATCTACCCATTGTGGCAAGCGTGTTCCGATCAACGCCAGTCGTGAGATCAGGGCTAATTGCAGCCCAGGTATCTCCGCGATCGGTTGATTTGAACAGGAATTGAGCTGCGAAGTAGAGTGTAGACAGATTGTGCGCTGACACAATTAAGGGGCTATTCCAATGGAAGCGATACGGGGGAGCGCCTTCTTTCGGCCTGGGCGCGATGCCAGCCCACTCGTGAGTGATGAGGTTAAAACGACGAACTTGCCCTTCCTGCGATTCGGTATAGATAGCATTTGAGTCAGTCGGATCAGGAAGTGCGTGGAAGCCGTCTCCACTCGCTGCTTTAACCCAGTCGCTATTCTTGATGCCCTGTGGATTTCGGCTAGCTGTTGCGGCGCACATGATGCCGTTGTCTTGATAACCGGCACAAACGCGATACGGACGGCCCATGTCATAACCGACCTGATAAGCTTGGCCGATCGGGATGTTGTTCAAGAACTCCCAGTCGTCGCCACCGTTTCGGCTGACATAAACCCCTCCGTCCACCCCGATAATCATGTATTTCGAATTGCTCGGGTCGATCCACATGGCGTGAAAATCCGGATGGACGTGGTTTCCCAGTGGTTTGAACGTCTTTCCCCCATCCTCAGAAATATCGATCCCAGCGGCAACCCTTCCGCCCTGCATTGATGCCACATAGACTCGAAGATCGTTGTTGGGGTCTATGTTAAAGCGGCTAAAATACGCTGGAACAGGATTCACATCGCTCATTTTGGTCCAGGTTTCCCCTCGATCCACGCTGCGATACAAACCTCCTTTCGCATGTTCGATCTCGGCATAGATGATCCGCGGGTCTTTGCGATAGATGGCGATTCCGATCCGGCCAGTATCTCCCCCGGCAGCATACGGTAGCCCGTTTGTCAGCTTTCTCCAGGTGGCACCCCCATCTGTTGACTTGTAAAGAGCGCTTCCGTGCCCACCACCGTTGAACCAGAATGCCGTGCGGCGACGTTGATAGGTGGCCGCGTAGACCGTATCGGGACTCTGTGGATCGAGTCGCACGTCCACAACACCGGTATCCTGATCTATATATAGAACTCGTACCCAGGTCTTGCCCCCGTCTGTCGTCTTGTAGAGACCACGCTCTTCGTTCGGTCCCCAGAGGTGTCCCAGAGCAGCGACATAGACGACGCTTGGATTGCGGGGATCAATCTCGATCTGTCCAATGTGCTGAGTGTCTCGCAGGCCGACAAAGCTCCAGGACTCTCCGGCATCTGTGGACTTGTATACCCCGGCTCCCCAAGGTGAAGTATTTCGATTGTTGGCCTCTCCAGTACCTACCCACAGCAAAGAAGGGTCAGACTGGCATACTGCAATCGCGCCAATGGACATTGGTCCAACATGTTCAAATACCGGCTTAAAAGTGATTCCGCCATCTGTGGTCCTCCAGACACCACCGGAAGCAGTTCCCACATAAATAATGTCTGGATCCTTCTCGACGACGCTTATATCCGAGATCCGCCCCCCCATCACGGCGGGACCCAGCTCGCGCCAACGGAGGCCGTCAAAAGTAATTGGATCCGATAAAAGTGCGCGGCTTTGTTCAGGAGTGGCTTGCGAAACTGAAGGCAGGCCCGCAAGGGCGAGGCTCACTAGCACTACCAGCGACCAAGGAAATGCGTAGATGTACCGTTTGTCCATTACTTGAATCCTGTTGCGGCTCAGCTCATGAGTCGCATCTTCATCCAGGGAGCCGAGTTGTGGAAGTTAGCGATGGCACTCCCCGGAGGTACAAGATCATCACAGGCAGCGCGCATCGCATCATCCAATTTCATGTCGAGCACGGGCAGGAGATGCTCAAGGTGTTCTAGGGTGCGCGGTCCAATGAGCGGTGCAGTTATCCCGATTTGGTCCTTGACCCAGAGGACAGCCAGTTGGGCAGGCGAGATACCCGATGCTTGTGCCAACTTTACGAATTTTGCTCCCGCCGCGATGCCTGCCGTAGTTACACGCTCAGCATAGATGCCGCCACGCAGACTGGCCCGTGAGCCGGACGGATAGGTTTTCTCATCGGCGTACCGGCCGGCCAGAATGCCCATGGCCACCGGCGCCCACGGCAGAAGCCCGAGTCCCTGTGCCTGGCACATGGGAACCAATTCATTCTCGATTCGACGGTCAAGTAAGTTGTACGGTGGTTGTTCGGAAACCAAGCGCGCGTAACCCTTGAGTTCACTGACCAGCAAAGCTTCCATTACCTTCCAGGCCGGCGCCGTGGAACTGCCGATGTAGCGTACTTTCCCTTGACGGACTAAGTCGGTCAAAGCCCCAAGCGTTTCGTCAATCGGAATGTCGAAAGAAGGCCGATGAAGCTGGTACAGGTCGATATGGTCAGTTTGCAGCCGGCGCAGCGAGTCCTCGCAGGCCTTGAGAAGGTGCAGGCGGGAGTTTCCGGAGTCGTTGGGGCCAGGCCCGGTTGGATAGTGCGCCTTGGTTGCAATTATGACTTGGTCGCGGCGACCGTTTTCTGAAAGCGCTCGACCTATTATCCGCTCGCTTTCACCTTTGACGTAACTGTTGCTTGTATCAATAAGGTTGACGCCAGCGTCCAAAGCTCGATGGATGATCTCCACGGACTCCGACTCAGGCGTCGGATTGGCAAAATTATCGGTTCCCAAAGCAAGCGGCGCGATCTTGACCCCGGTCCTTCCCATTAGGCGGTATTCCATGCTGTTCTCTTACCTAGCGGCGTAACCCGCATCCACATTGACCAAGGTCCCGGTCATATAGCTGGCCCCGTCCGAGGCGAGGAACAACACCACGCGTGCAATTTCCACGGGTTCGGCCAGCCGTCCCATCGGCACTGTTTCAGCTACTCGTCGCATTAGTTCTGGGGTTACCGGCTCAGAGCGCTCCGACGCCAGCATGGGTGTGTTGACCTCACCAGGGCAAACCGCGTTGATGCGAATACCGTCTTTCACATGGTCGAGCGCCATCGCCCGGGTTATCTGATGGACCGCTCCCTTGGAAGCACAGTAGGCCACGACTCCTGTGGCGCCAAGATCTCCCCAGATGGACCCGAAGTTGACTATGACTCCCTCGCCCTGCTTCTTCATGGGTCTGATCGCCGCCTGGCTCATGAAAAATACTCCATTAACATTCACATTCATGACCCGCTGCCACTGCTCGTCCGACGTGCCAAGCGCGTCAGACCGCACAATAATTCCGGCTGCATTGACCAGGATGTCCAGACGGCCGTGGCGAGTCAGAGCCGCTTCCACCGCTTCACGGCAGAACGCGGGATTGCTCACATCACCGATTATCGGCGCACCGGCTTCAAGGTTTCGGGCTACTTCAGTTGCCAATCCGGCATTGCGGTCAATCACGACCACTTTGGCTCCGGCAGCTGCAAATTCGCGCGCCGTAGCCGCACCCATTCCTGATGCCGCCCCTGTAACTAGAGCTACTTTTTCCGTGAAACCCATAGGTTCCCTTTTCTAAAGTAGTGCGC
>Ga0207094_1076_pt1 | contig 14634 bp, 14 predicted proteins | sample Alteio_BWMinHeat_90_FD_153518 | JGI IMG/M metagenome (GOLD analysis project Ga0207094, IMG submission 153518) | Enriched cells from forest soil in Barre Woods Harvard Forest LTER site, Petersham, Massachusetts, United States -... | ecosystem: Environmental > Terrestrial > Soil > Temperate forest >... | reverse complement strand
CAAGCGAAAAATGAAGTCGGCAAAAGGGATGTCGTTTTTTGCTCAGGCGAACCTGCATTTGGACAATCTGAATACACAATATTAGTTCGACTAAAAGGTTTTTCCTGGCATCAAGGTTTTTTCAGCCATTGTTCCATATACACAGGATCAAGCTGGTAGTAGGCATAAGTGCTCTTATATTCTATGACTCCATTGTTTACCCAGTAAACAGAGGGAACACTTGAGCCCGCCATTTGCATAAATTCCGAAAGATGGTTGTATAGGATATAAGGAACCTGTTCGGCATGCGTCTCATCAAAGAATTTTTTCTCGTTCGCTGCGGCTCCGTCCAATACCATGAAGACTGGAATTTCCGGGTGCTCATGGTGAATGATCTGCAGCAGGTAGGCAGCCTTCTTGCAATGCGGGCAGGTCAGGCTCATGAACGCAATGATATGTTTGCCTGTTCTTAAATCAACGGATGGAGCAGGTGTATATTTATAGAGCAAGCCAAGATCTACTGTTTTTGCGTATTTCTCAGGTTCCGTGCCCGTGAAAACAGGATTTACAATGTAGGGAAGTGAAAATGCCACTAAGCATAAAAATAAAAAAACAAATTCCTGGTATTTATATGGTTTTACTGGATACACAAACCATAGCAATACGGTAACGGCTATCATTGCCACATTTTTCCAGATGGCAGTGAGGGGCTTCATCGCCAGCTTATCGCCAAAACAGCCGCAATTGCCGGTATTGCCTTGTTTTAGAATTACGATGAGCAGGTAAATGATAAATATGGACAAGACAACAATAATTGCCTTGTAGGTGAATGGCCGCAGATAAATATGGAACAAAAGCAGCAATCCTAATAAAAGCTCAAAACCTATCATGGCACGGGCAATGATACCCGTAACAAGCATGCTGCTGAAACCCATGTCAAGGAATGTCCACTGAAAACTGTCAAAAGCATTGTCATTAGCGAACATATGCAAGCCATGAAACTCAATGCCTGATTTGGTGTAAGCAGAATAAAAAAATGTGGCAGACAACGACAGCAATAAAATAAAGCCTGTAATGCGGCTGAAATAAAACGAAGCTGTTCTTTGTACTGTCGGTGCGGTGTCCATTATAAAAATGCAGCGCAAATTTACAGGAAAATGTTGGTTAAAAAGCGCTAATTGGATGCTTATTTAAAGTGACAATCTATAGACAAACAGTAACCGGTGGTCGCAACTGGGTGATTTGATTACTCAATCAAAAAGATATGATGTGTTGTAGGACAGATACTAAGGGGAAGTCCCGGAACAAAGGTCCCGTCTTATTAGCGGGAGGGTTTTACGGCTTTTAATAAAGATAACATGTCTCTACCGTATGTATGCCGTTATTATCAAAAGTGCCTGATTCTGCTTTACACTTGCTGGTAGCATTACTTTTACTGTCCGTTATATCATATTCCTGGGTTGTGCTGTCTGGGAGGCCTGGTGTACCGGTATAGTAAATATTGCAGTGGCAGGTGTATTTTTTCACGCAGGAGCTCATTGCAATAAAAGCTGCAAATGCCATAAATACTAATAAAGGGCGAAATTTCATGTATGCTGATGCTGATTTGTGGTTGAAGGTAGTAATAGGAAGTTAAAATTCAAAATCACATAGCCAAATATCTGTTCATTTCAGTTTCCAACCTTACTTATAGTCAAAGAGGCGGATCCTTGCCTGCCTCTTTGACTATCCTGGAGAATAAAAACTACAGCTTCCTCATAGGTACCCTTGCCTTGATATTGCCATTGGCATCCCCGACCACTATCAGGTAACTTCCGGCTGCAATGTTATTCATTGAAAAGGTATTTATTCCGCGGCTGTTGATTTCCCAGTTATTATGCACCGTTCGTCCCATCATATCATACATTGTGATGTTGTCGCTCATATCCAGCCCGGCTATGTTTATAATATTCTTCGACGGGTTTGGATATACCTTTACGTCATTGACAGCATTAATATTATTAACGCCCAGGCCCGTGCCCGGAGGAGTAACAGGCGTAGTTTTATTGGCATTGACTATCGCTGAGTCAACAGCGGCAGGAGAAAACGCATAAAAATAATTGAAAGTGGCGCTGTTGGCAGGGTGACGTTTAGCGCCGCCGGTTGTCCTTGCTAGGCTGTCTGTTGCACTGTCCACAGTAGCCAGGTGCGGCACATATACCAGCAGTCCGATAGCTATGTCGCCCGGATAATTAACGCCCTGCGTGTAATAGGTACCTGTTGTATAAGTCTGGTTATAAATGGAATCCAGGCCTAGGTAAACGGATAGCGGCCATGAATTATAAATAACAGCGGTTGCATTCGTGTCAGTAGTGCCGAGAGATAAGGTGGGAGCTGATGAACTTAATCCGGTAGCTGTTACCACGGTAGTGTCCTTTACCTGGTGGTCTATAACATTATTTGTATTAAAACTTCCCCCAGGCCATGTCTCATCATTATCGGGGTCTAAGGTCCTGATATAATAAATATTGTTTTTGGGCGCATAAGCAGTATTGGTCAATGTAATCTGGACATTAAAATAAAGACTAAGCGTATCAAATGAAGTTGTTTGTGTTAATATGATACTGTCTATTAATCCCTGCCATACTCCTGATACGGTGCTGCCACTGGCTGTATAAGATACATTACCACCCGTGCAGGCGCCCATTCCGCCACCATAAGCAAATGTTGTGCCCGGACCATTATTATAGGAAAGTGCACGCTTGCCATTTACCTGTAGTTCCCAACCTTCAAAAGGAGAACCCGGCAGAAAATAATCGCCCATATACGGGGGCGTACCTACCGTCCAGCCATCCATAGCAGGGTCTGCAACAAAGCCGAGGTTAGTAAAACCGTGTGGATGATACCCGGATGGTGCATTACCGCCTGAGCCATAATAACCAAGATTACCAATGCCGATCTCCAGGTATTGACCCCTGAGAAATACATCAGAACCCACCATTTGCGCGTTGGCAGAGACCGTGGTAAGAAGCAGGCCGCCAATAACTGCGGATTTTAATAAGTGCATAGACTTCATAAATAACTGTTTAGATACTAAGGTAATCGCTTTTTCCGATGTCCTGTATCTATTTTGCTATTTGTTTGTGCTTTATTTTTAATTATTAACCAATAGTTATTATTTGAATGAGTTTTTGAATACTGCTGTAATAAGCCTGAAAGGTTCAATGAACATCATGCCTGACAACTTATGGTTAGCGCCTTGTATTCGCAGTAAACCCAAACTAATATGGCTAATCTATGGCCTGATAATGAGCCGGGGGGTGATAATATGGTTGCTGGAGTGCCCTGCCCTGTCTTTAATATAGAATTCGTAAGTAAGGGTATCGCCCAGTAGCGAGTGAAGGGAGTCTGGCCTCGTGGTTGGGTAATCAGGAAAAAATAAACAAATGCCCTGCACTCCTTTTTTGGGATCTTCAAGGGCGCCGTCAATTGCCGGGAAAGCCATCCTTACAAAGCCCATGCTGTCATACCGGTTATCTTTTATATAAATCAGCGAAGCGGTATCATTGCCGATGTCCGCGTCTCCGTCTGCAAAGCTGAATTTTATATAAGGGGTATCGAAACCTACCTTCATAATATCGGGTACGAATGCAATAAGCGATATGCTCGGTATCTTTGACACGGAATTGGTACTGCATGCCGAAAATCCCGCAGCAGCCAACAATAATATTATTGTAACCCGTACTTTCATGCTATCAAAGTTAATCAAAGTGTTTAATAATACATCGTTAATAAATAATGAAAGTGTCCTGCAGGTAAAACGCGAAAATTTTGAAAGTATTGCGTTATCGCTGTTTCGGCTGCAATACGACAAAAATCTTCTTTACCGCCAATATTGCGATGCCTTGCATACGGATATCGCATCGGTTAACCGCATTGTGCAGATACCGTTTCTACCCGTTTCATTTTTCAAAACGCACCAGGTAGTAACAGGTGATGCCGCACCTGCACTTATTTTCGAGAGCAGCGGCACAACCGGCGAAGCCAGCGCCCGCCATTATGTTGCGGACGCTGGCATTTATGAAAAGTCATTATTGCAAGGGTTTGAGGAGTTTTATGGAGATACTGGCCAATATGCCATACTGGCTCTGCTGCCGTCTTACTTAGAACGAAAGAATGCATCACTTGTTCACATGGCAAGGACACTGATGGAGAAAAGCGCGCATCCCGACAATGGTTTCTATATTAACGAGTGGGCTAAACTGCATGAGGTATTGACAAAGTTAGAGCAGGATCAGCAAAAGACACTCTTGTTGGGTGTTACCTTTGCCCTGCTCGATTTCGCCGCCGCATATCCTATGCAACTTAACAATACCATAGTTATGGAAACAGGCGGCATGAAGGGCCGGAGAGCGGAACTGACCCGCACTGAAGTACACGCCATACTACAGCAACAATGGCAGCTGCAGCAGGTGCATTCAGAATATGGAATGACAGAATTGCTCTCCCAGGCTTATGCCAAAGCGGATGGTATTTTCAGTTGCACTTCCACAATGCATGTGCTGGTGCGGGATATCAATGACCCGCTGGAAGTACGGAAGGCCGGTATGGGCTGCCTGAATATCGTGGATCTCGCAAACATTCATTCCTGCGCATTTATAGCCACAGAGGATATTGGCAGCATAGCCCATGATGGCTCATTTGAAGTGCTGGGAAGAATGGACCATAGCGCACTGCGCGGCTGCAGCCTGATGGCGGTGTAATCCGTTAAAAAGTTAATTGGTTAAAAAGGTTAGTTGGTCTCATCAGAATTTGCACATTTTTTCTTTTGCACATTTGCACATTTTCTTATTATCTTTGCACCCCCTGAAACACAAATCATTACTGCCCGGGTGGCGAAATTGGTAGACGCACTGTGTTCAGGTCGCAGCGTTCGCAAGGATGTGCTGGTTCGAATCCAGTCCCGGGCACAAAGCCCCCTTTTTGGGGGCTTTTCTTTTTCCATGAAATGCAGTAAAATCAATGCTTTACAGCTATTAGTATTTTTTTAATTTCTCTTGTTTGACTAATTTTTGTCCCCCTATTGTCCCCCGGACTTGTTTTGTTGGTTGGATTTAAATACTTTTATCCAACCAAAGGAAAACAAAAAGAAATCAAAAGCAAAAACCAACCGTTATGAGCGTAACTTTAAGAAAGAAAGTCAATCAGGATAAGAGTACCTCACTTTATTTAGATGTGTACCATAATGGCAAAAGGCATAAGGAATTTCTAAAAAATTGTAAGCTCTATAAGGCTACAAATATTGAGGAGAGAAAGACCAATAAGCAAACACTTGAAATGGCTGAGAATATAGCATTAAGGCGTGCTCAGGAGCTTGCAAGTGATGGTTATGATGTGGTAGCCTCATTTAAAAATGATGTTGATTTTATCCTATACTTTGAAACCTATCTGACCAAATACACTACTAAGGATAAAAGAAACATGAAAGGAGCTTGCAATAAATTCAAAGAGTTTATGACCAAGCAAGGAATAAAAAGCCTTACTATGAAACAACTGACTGAGAATGTTGTTTTCAATTATGCTGAGTACCTTAAAAGTGTATGCCAGGGTGAGGGAGCTTGCAGTTATTTTGCCCGGTTTAAAAAAATGATCAAACATGCTGTAAGAGAGAAAGTCTTATCTACTAACCCGGCAGCAGATGTAAGTATCAAAAAAGAGGAAAGCATTATTAAAGATGTGCTCACATTTGAGGAAATTGGGATTCTTGCCAAAACAGAGATCAGCAATCAACAGGTAAGAAATGCTTTCCTATTTTGTTGTTTTACCGGGCTTAGTTGGATTGATGTAACAGAATTGAAATGGAGACACTTGGACATGAGAAATCTGAAACTTAGCAAGGTAAGAGCCAAGAGCGGACAATTGGCAGTAGTAAACCTGCATAAATCTGCCATTTCTTTACTTCCTGAACAGGGAAAACAAGACGACATTATATTTTCCTTACCAAGTCATACTGGGGCACTAAAAACGCTTAGAAACTGGCTTAATAAAGCTAAGATTGATAAACATATAACATGGCATTGTGCCCGGCATTCATTTGCAACCAATCTTATCTATTATGATCAGGATGTAACTATTGTGAGCAAGCTATTAGGTCATAGCTCACTAAAGCATACAATGAGATATACCCATATAGCTGAGGAATTGAAAAAAACTGCTGTAAATAGTTTACCTGAAATAACTGTTTAACCATTATAGAATTTTGATATGGCTAAAGATAAAATTATTTTTCTCCCTGCGCCAATGATTGGCACTATCTTTTTTGTTCCTATTCCCAAAGATGAAAGGGAAAGGAATACAATAGATTGTATCAAAAAAAAGTTGTCTGAATGTGGCATCAATGAAAATTCATCTTTTGACGATTTTATTAAACGGGAAAATGATTATTATACTCAAAACTTGCAATGGTACAGGGATAACTATAAAAAGAGATTTGTTGGTGATGTGAATTTGAAGAGCGTCAAGCAAAATATTATTACTGAAATTAATAACGATAAAGCAAAAAACGTTTCGTTCAATAAATATGTTAATGGTATAGATTTTTCGATTTATAATTACGTTCTGAATACCGTAACTGCAAATGTATTAGGAAAAACTGACGATGGATTATTCCGGGCAAAAGCTCCAACAGTTGACTTTGCAATTAGAGAAGTTATAATTAGCTTAATTGATGGCTTTGCCGCTGCTAAATACATTCAAGAAATTGAAAAAAAATCTTTAGAGAATATTCATTCCGAAAAGAAAAAAAATAGTTCAAGAAAAAATATCTCTTACAAATGGCTGGGTAACGATGATGAAATACCGGATTTATTCAAAAAAATGAAAGGCATTTTAATTGATAGCGGTACTACTAAAAATGAATTCTCAAATATTTTTTCCGGTATTGAAATAGATAAAATTAATCCAGTCAAATGGCACAATGATAATGCCAGTGAATTGCTATATTTTATTTTGCAACTTGAAGAAAAAAATTTGATTGCGAAACGTAAACATACAAGCTACATAAAGCTTTCAGGTTGTTTCATTAAAAATAATGGGTGTAAGTTTCATGAACAATTTAGAGCATTGAAGCAAAATTTGGATATTCAATTCTCCAATGAAAAAAAACAAATTATTGATGCCATTATCAAACAATTTTGGTAATTCAATTTCTTACATCTTGTTTACATTTACGTTTACATTGCTCCAATGTAAACCTTTTTCCTTTCCTTTATTTACTCCCTTTGCTTATCGTTTCAAGCTGAAATGATGACATTGGCCAATGTCCATTTTCTAACTTTTAATCCATAGAAAAATGGACACAATAACTATTTCATTGCAGGAACTGCAAGCTATTCACAGTAAGCTGGACAATTTAGAAATTTCCATGCTTGCAAGTAAAACTGTTCTAACATTTGATGAAGCAGCCTTATTAACAGGCTTTTCAAAAAGCTATCTCTATAAGCTTACCAGTGCTGGCATTATACCACATAGCAAGCCATTGGGTAAACACTTGTTTTTTGATCGGGCTCAGGTACAAGCGTGGCTATTAGGTAAGCCCATAAAAACGCTTGCAGAAATTAAAATGGATGCTGGCAATTATGTAACACTGAAAAAAAGCGCAAAATGAAACAACTGTTATATAGTAATCTGTTTTTTGTTACAAAATCTGTAACGCTTTGCCATGTATTGTACAACTAAAGGATGGCTTGATTTAAGTGTTATTGGAGGCATAAACTTGATCAATGAAATCTCTAAATACATAGAGATAAAAGAGCATGGAACAAACGATAATGGCAGATTTGTGAGGGGGGAACATAAAGGGCTGAAAATAAATGTATGTGAGACAGGATTAGGATTTTATGGTAGCCTTTGTAAATCCAAACATAAAAACAATCTTGCTTCCTATAATCGGCTCGAAGTCAAAGAAACTTTTGGAATGTTATCAGAGGGGTTACACTTGCCAATGGAAAAATCAAAGATTACACGAATTGATCCAGCCGGTAATTTGTATCTAAATCACTCACCCGCCAATTATTACCCTTTTTTGGGCAAATGCAAATACTTTGAAAGGTGGTCCCGGAAAAATACTTTGTATTATTCCAAAGCGCAAAAAGTCTTGGCCTTATATGACAAGATAGTCGAAATGCGAAAGGCCGGGGGCATACCTTCAAATTTAGATGGACAAAATGTTTTGAGATATGAGATGAGGCTTTTAGGGAAATTATGTCAAGAATTGAAAGTAAATGAGGTTAATGCAGCAATGCTTTATGATGTGGATTTTTTCAAAATGATAGTTAATAAATGGGCAAATGAATATTATAGCATAGTAAAAGTAAATTGTATTTCACAAAATCACTTTCAGGAAATGAAAACAGTAAACAGGAAAGATTTAATAGAGGGATTTGCATTAATGGCAATAAGATTGAGCGGCAACCCGTCAATAATTAATGAGACTATTGATAACCTTTACGCAATCGGTAAAATTAAAAATAGAACTGAAAAATTTCGAATGAAAACAGACATTAATAACCTCTTATCAAGAGCGAATTTGAATGATAAAAATGAATTAATTGAAGAACTTGATAAGAAGATTGATTTGGCTAAGGAACATTATCTCAATACATTTTGAAAACAATCTAATGTAGCATTCATTTGAAATAACAAACATTTACAGACATGCCACCAAAAGGGGAAAGGGGGAAAAAGGAAACAAGGAGGAAGAAAAAAGAACTTGTCAATCCAAAACAATTAAAATTCTGTTATGAATATTTAATTGACTTAAATCAAAGTCAAGCCTATACACGTGCCGGATATACAACGAAAAATGCAAACGTAATGGCTTCTCAACTAATGGCAAATCCTAACATTCAAGCAAAAATACAGGAGTTGCGCATTGAATTACAACGGAAAACAAAGATTACGCCTGAATCTGTGATACAGGAATTAGCAAAAATCGGATTTTCAAACATAAAGGATTTTGTAAATGGCAATAATTCTATTTTGGAAATAAAACATATTGATAACAATATTGCCGCTTCATTATCAAGTATAAAAACAACTGTAAATGCAAATGGAGTTGTAGTAACCCAGGTGCGGTTACACGACAAGGTTAAGGCACTGGAGGGGTTGGGTAAGCATCTTGGTATATTTGAGAAGGATAACCGGCAGAGACAGCCTCAAAATGCAACCGCTCAGGAACTTATTGACATAGTAGAAAGGATAAAGGCCTTAAAAAAGCCTGTTAATTGTGAACAAAAATTTTAGAGCTGCTATAATGGCACATTTGGCAGAAAATCGGACGGGGCACAATGAAATATTTTAGCCAATCTACACCATTGTTATACATAAGACAAATTTATGCAAAAAGAACAATCCTATTACACAAAACAATCAATTTCAGGAAATTCCAAATTGTCCTTTACACAATAGCTTAAACCGCCCCTTGTTGTTAGCCTGTGCTGTGGGATGTGCCAGGGTAATAAACTATTCCATTGGTTGCAGCATGGCAGAAAGCAAGTGTATGGATTATAGCGCCGGTGGCTTTGTGCGCTGGCACGTGCTATAATCCATACACTTGCTGTGCGTGTGCATTAGGATTGGATATAAAACATGCATTATCCTGCACTGTTCAAAGCCTTTTTATGACCTCTTTTATTGGCAAATGTTTTTTTGAGGGGTAAGTACATGGTTGATCGAATCCGGGAGTTTTTGGCGCAGAAAATATATAGATTTGGTATAATTTATTTTTCTCAGGTAATTTCGTTAAAGTTTCTACTTTTGTATAACAATAGCACACTTTTTGTATTTTCACTCGCAGACACACAATGAAAATTCCAAAGAAAATATCACCAGATCATATCAAACAATCAGTGATTGCAATAAGGTATGCGTCAAGTATTGATTTTGAAATAGCATTAGGAATGTTTTTTAACGCTCTTGATGAAACATATATTTACACTAACCGGCCATTAAACATTAAAATTAATGAAAGATTAACGGCTGTTAATTTTTCAGACTCCGGGTTAATGTTTAATAACAGCAGTTTATTTTTTAATGACAAAATAAAAATTGAAATTCAAAAAAATTCTATAATTTTCAATTGTCTTGATGAATACATTTCCTGGATAAATTATGCTCCTGAAATTAAAAAAGCTCTGGGACAATTGCTAAATGCAAAAGTTATAGATTCTTTCAATGGTATCGGCGTAAGGTACATAAGCCATTATCCAAATGTGGATTTAAAAAATTGTATAAATTTCAATTTCACGTTTGGAATGCCAAATGTAATTTCAAAGTCATATTCATTTAAGTCGGAATTTGACTTAAGTGGGGATGTTGCTATCATAAATTTACATAACAAAATGCCTCTTTTTGATAATAAGTTTGAAAATAACCAACCTGTTACAATACCTGTATCTATCGTAGATATTGATATTATCGGGAAAAACGTAGCATTTAGAAAAGATGAGTTAGATAATTTTATGGAAAAAATATCGGCCTTGCATCAGAAAGAAAAAGAAATATTTTTTACTTTGTTGAAAGATGATTTTCTATTAACACTAAATCCAATTTATTAATGGCAGTAGCATATCAACATAACATAAATACACCACAAGAAATTATTTGGAGAAAGGAAGAATCTTCTGAATGTGAAGATTTATTTTATGTTGATCATTTCGATAAACACCGAACCGGCGGAAGTTTGAGATTACTTATATCAAATAAAAAATTTATAACCTATTTCATTAGCTTTAAGGCTCAATTTAAGAAATTACAACAACATTTTGGTGAAATAGATATAAACGAAGCAAAGTTGAAATTCGCAAATTCTTTATCTTCTATTTTGTTTCTTAATCCCGATTTATTGTCAATGGAATTGATGTATGATAAAAGTATTTTTTACACCATTAGAAAGGGTACATATACTATATTCCTACAACATAATATTGATGTTAATGATGAAGATGATGAAGCAATTTTGTCAATTTTTCAGAATGATAAAAAATTACCAAGTTATGCCGGGCCATTAAAAAGTGTAATGAATGAGTTTTCAAATATTATTGCTCAAAGTATCGAATATAAATTTGAAACACCAATCCACACAAATGAATTATCCTATTAGAATCTTACCAAACACCAATAATAAAATTATTTCGTGCGACCTTTCAAGTCATTATTTAGTAAGATACACTAATACAAATGTTATTGAGGATATTATTGATAATGTAACAGGATTTATCAAGCAAGAGCATGTTTGTAGCCCCAGAGATAATGCTCAAGACCTTTCTACAAGTCTTTTGGGGGTATTTGAGATTCCTTATACCAAAATAGAACTTACAGCTATCGGAACGCAAAAATTTATTGACTATTGTGAGCCAGATACAACGGTGGATGTTCCTATTTACGATGAAGATTTTATATTAAATAATAATAGGCATTATTGGACTTTGTTGATTGGCAATATAGACAAACAAAATATTAGTTACGAAAAATCAAATAATCCATTTGTGGCAAGATGTTTGGTTTGCCATACACCCACGAAATGGAATTTTTGGCATTTTTCTATTAGATGGTTTTTAATTTCAGAAAATTGCATGTGGCACGAATTACCAGAGAATGAAAAAAAGAAACGCTGGGCTGCAAGGTTGGCGTTTGAAGCCAGAGTTGCAATTGCTAAATATGGGAAAGTCTTAGAGCCAAATTATTCTGAATTACCAACCGAATGCTACACAAAAGCATCCTGAAAAAAGGTATCACACGCCCCCAAAAAAAATAAAACCCCGCTAACGCAATGTTTACACTATATCCAATAAGTGAGCATTATTACACATTTTGTTCCCCTATTGTCCCCTGATAATATTTATAGCTCAAATAATTGATACAATATGTTGTAAATAAATTCAATACACATTAAATAATAAATAAGTTATGTGCCAGTCCCGGGCACAAAAATGGGAAAGGGAGCGGTGAGCGGGAGCGAACCCTCCCTTTCCCATTTTTCCCTTTTCAGCCGCTGTAGCTTTTTCAGCGAAGGTGGCCGTCCCGCTCTGTTTCTTCGCTCTTATTGCACATTTCAAAAATCAGGAGATTTTTTTCCTCTAAGACATAATCGGAGACAAACGCCGGGCAACAATTTTTTATTAGTTTTGGAAGAATACAGGCAACAAAGGGTGTACTTGCCTTCTTATCAACAATGCGGTTACTAAAAAAAATATTATCTCCCGTTCGGTCCCTTTTTATGCAACAATATTTTTCTTGTTTATCCCTCTTTCTCCCTTAATAGGCCATACAATTCATAAACGCTCGTCAATATAGTCATTAACTGGTTCGATATCGTTCCAATGTGGGCGCAAAAATGAGAGCGGGGAGCGGCCCACTGGTCCTGATATATTGAAGCTCCGCTTCGGATAACGCAGCCAATATTTTCAATTGTCACAATCAACCCCACATTTGTCACTATGCCCACACATTCATTTTTATAAACTGTCGCATCTTTGTACCGGCAATTCAAACAAAATCATTCACAAACAAAAATCAAACAAAATGACAACAGAAAAAACAAACATCACTGTTGGAACTACAGTGAACGCACCGGCGGAGAAAGTCTGGAACTTTTTCAACGCACCCGAACACATTGTAAAATGGGGCAGCCCGTCTCCCGACTGGCACACCACAACGGCCGAGAATGATTTGCGTACCGGCGGAAAGTTTCTTTACCGGATGGAAGCTAAAGACAAAAGTTTTGGTTTTGACTTTGGCGGAGTTTACAACGAAGTAAAAGCAAATCAGGTGATCGCTTACACAATGGGCGACGGCAGGAAAGTAAACATCAATTTTACAAAGGAAGGCGGCGCAATAAAAGTGACAGAGACTTTTGAAGCCGAGACACAGAATTCATTGGAACAACAACAAAGCGGGTGGCAGGCTATTTTAGACAACTTTAAGAACTACACAGAGACAAATTCATAACAATTAAAAACTAAACAGCATGGCAAAAGTATCCATCTATCTCAATTTTCAAGGCAACACGGAAGAGGCCTTCAATTATTACAGATCAGTTTTTAATACTGAATTTGTGGGGAAAATCAACTACATGAGGGATACTCCCGCACAGGCTGGAATGCCCCCGTTGTCAGAAGAAGATAAAGGCAAAGTAATGCACGTTTGCCTTCCCATTCTGGGTGGCACGCAAATTATGGGAACAGACTCATTGGAAAGTATGGGGCACCATCGTAAGATCGGCAACAACATGACCATCAACCTGGAACCGGACACAAGAGAAGAAACTGAAAGGTTGTTCAGAATGTTATCAGATGGCGGTTCTGATATTGCCCCCTTGCAGGATATGTTCTGGGGCTCATATTGGGGGTGCTGTTTAGACCGTTTTGGAATTCGCTGGATGTTTAATTTTACGAAAAACCAGCAGCAGAACGGATGATACGTTAGTTCTGATCTTACATTGCCGGACACAAAAATGAGAGCGGAGAAAGAGGGCGGAGAGCGTTCGGCCTCTTTCTCCGGTCTCATTTTTCCCTCCGGTCCCGCTCTGTTTCTTCGCTCTTAATGTACAGTTCGCATATTAAGAGATTTGCTTTGGCTGCGAAGTAACCAGAGATTAACGAAGAACTGTTACTTTTTTCAACTCTACTATACCACCACTAAAGGGTTTAAAGTGTGGGCGTACTAAATATTATTCGTAAGTCAATTCGCCTCGTTCAATTTTATTTTTTACGTTCCCCCAGTTGAGCGTAGTCTTCACAAAATAAAAATAACGTTTGGCGTAGACTCCGTCTACGTCATCATGGAGGCCAGTCTCTGATTGGCGAAATTATTAACTCGTGTGGCAATTGAACCTGTTTATAACCGGAATCTAATGTCACATTATTATCAGGGCAATCATATCATTTCAGCCAATTTCAGCAACATTCAAGCTAATCCTTTAATCCTCAAATCAAGGTCCAAACTTTTTTTCCACATCATATTTTAAAGCCAAAACCCTTTCCCATCCTGCATTTCACCCACATTCACACCCTGAAAATGTTGGTATTTTGTCATTTCTAGTAATATCCTTCACTCTAAATTTGTACCCCAATTGTCGTTTAACAATGCAGTTAAAGCAAAGGAAACGACTATCTACTAATTACTATCTACTAATTACTATCTACTAATTACTATCTACTAATTACTACCTACTAACCACTAACCACAAAACGACTATCTACTATGTACTAACGACTATCTACCAACAAAACGACTTTATACTTTCTACTTACGACTTTATACTAAAAAACAAAACAATGTTCAACGCAAAACCAATCGAAGAAGAAAAAGCGGAGTACCTATACCTCCACACAGATCTCAATTACAATGAGATCGCCGAGACGCTCGACGTGAACCGGAAAACCATCTACCGCTGGATAAGAGAGGGCAACTGGAAGCGCGCTAAATATGTAGTCAAACACGCCCCCAGCGTGCTGGCAGAGCAATACTACAACCAGCTTGGCGAAATGAACTTCATGATCGCTGCAAGAAAAGACCGCCCTTACCCAACGAAGGAAGAAGCTGAAATAATGCGCAAGCTGTCCCTTTCTATGAATAATGTAAGAGGAAGCAGGACCACGATATCCCAGACAATGG
>Ga0207094_1075_pt1 | contig 14817 bp, 12 predicted proteins | sample Alteio_BWMinHeat_90_FD_153518 | JGI IMG/M metagenome (GOLD analysis project Ga0207094, IMG submission 153518) | Enriched cells from forest soil in Barre Woods Harvard Forest LTER site, Petersham, Massachusetts, United States -... | ecosystem: Environmental > Terrestrial > Soil > Temperate forest >... | reverse complement strand
ACTCTCGAGTAGCAATCATCTCAGGTAATGAGCCGTCGCCCGCTTCAAGGTAATAACAGGCAAAGTGAGATTTCAGTCGAGCCAGACGGGTCTGCATTCCCAATTCATAATCTTCAGTGACCGTTTTTTCATTGAGAAGAGATCGGCGCCCGCCTTGTACAAATCGCACAATGAGGCGGCGTGAAAGGGCCGTCCCAACACCGGCCGAGGGAATGGGCCCATTCCATTCTTCTCGAATCAACAAATCCTTCAGATGAGATTCAGCGAACTCGTCGATATAGGTTCCTGCCACCAGAGCAAAGGGAGACACAGGCAAAGAAAAAACCGGTGTCTGAATGAAATCATAGTCCTTGCGTAACCAATTTACTAATTTCAGAGATTGAGCATGAATGATATCTTCGGAGTCCTGCATGAGAAAAAGGTCAAACCAAATCCTTAGTTTTTTCTCGCTCTCTAAAATTCCCAAAACCACTTGATTGAGCATTTGACCTTTTGATGTGGGCCCCTCTTTTTCATTCACAACCACATGCACATTGGGAAATAGTGCAGCCAACTCTCGAGCTTCAGCCAATGTTTCGGAGTCATTGGGATAAACTCCTAAGAAAAAATGATAGTTTTTGTAATTGATTCTGGCCGAATTTCCACGCACCATTTTTGAAAGAACGCGAACTTCTTTCCATGAGGCCACCATGATAGCAATCGGCACTTCTGGAATGGCAGAAATCTGAGAAAATTTTTCTCGCGATAAGCCTTTTGGGCGAAGTCGACCACAAAGGGCATAGAAGTCAAAAATGAAATCCTCACTCCCAAAAAAGAAAAATAAAATCATAACGGGAAGAATGAGGACCTGTGCGACTAGATCAAAAAAATGTACCACATCCATCATTTAAAAAGTCCCATAGAGAGCTAAAAGAGTTCTCCATTCGCCGTAGGTAGAACCGTAGGGATTTTTATCAAGATACTCACGCCCCTGGTAAGAACCGAGGTCATAGGTTTCCATCAACGCCAGAGTCAGAGGTTGCAGCGTCGCCGTCAGTCGAAAGCCAGTTCGAAGCTCTTGATAATTATTGTAGTAATAACCTAGTTCATCGCGAAAAAAAGCCAACTCCGTATAAGCATCGGTGGCAAACTCTTTTGAAAATCGAAAACGACGCCCAAACTTGGACCAAGCTTGAAGTAAACCCTGCTCATATCGAGAACTATAAACGAGCGCTCCGTAATCCTCGTTAAAGTAGCGTTCATGAATCCTGGACAAATCAAACCAGTGGTAAAAAATCCAGTTCACCCGAGTGTCAGATCTTGAATCCGATTGGTCAAAGGCATTGGTTAATTCTTGAACAAATCGTTGCTCAATAGAAATGAAACTGCTCAAGGCCGATAAATTCCACTGAACTCCCAAATAGGGAGCCACATAGTTATCATTGTAAAGCACTGTCTGAGTCGAAAGGTTGTCTTGGCTCCAAGCAGCCCCAATATGAAATTCAAAGTGGGTCCCTAAACTCACCGGAGAAAAGTAGGCATTGCCCTGAGTAACTATATCTCGGGTGCGCGACAATTGGCTTGTTTCGTTGTAGAGCTGTCCATAGGAAGATTCAGTGGTCAGAGAATAGGTTGATGTTCCTTGAGCGATTGCCCAAGAGGAAATCAAAGAAATAGATAGCGCAAGCGGAGCTACAAGCAACTGGTTCACGGGACCTCAAAACGGCAAAAAATCGTTTCGACCAATGATCTCTCATTATTACGCAATGCGCAATATACAATTAGGTAGGCCGTTCTTTTTTCTGCCAGCTTTGTGCCAATTTAGAGTCTTATGTCAAAAAAATAAGCAGGTGGTGGGCCCAGAATTTTTAATTAATTAAAGGAAAAACAATATGTTATGAATACCCAGTCCTTGGTCAGGAAAATGCATAGGTCTTGGTAGTTGTCTGTAAGCGAGTAGGAAAAAAATGTTGAAAAAATTCCCTGTTATTGAACATGGTCAGTCTCTAAAATGGGCCAGGCTTTTGGTCCTTATTGTACTGGCATTGGCTCTGACTGTATTGAAGGCTAGTCGTGTACTTGCTGCCGGAAGCCTATGCCCTCTCCTTTACTCCTCTGATCCCCTTACCAAATTGACCTTAGGTCGCGAAATAATGCCGGCGCAAAAATCTTCAGGCCCAGTTTCAGTGGCCGCCGAATCGAAAGAAAAAAGGGATCAAAGCCCCACTCTTGGCAGTTCAACAAGCGCCCCTTCTCGAGTGGGATTGAACGACGGCCTTACCGTTTACAGCAAAGAAAACTTTCTTTTCCCCGCTGAACGCTCTCTGAATGCCAATGCCATGAAAGAATCTGATTTGAATCAAACCTTCACCATAGTTGTGAAAGCAATTACCAACGACTTCAAAACCAAAGTTACCAACATCTGGGCCTCGGGACCCCTTGAGAATCCGAAAATTCATATTGAATACCAACCCTGGGGCTCAAAGGAAAATGACTCAACTTGGTTTCGAGAAATCAGCGTCCGAGAACTTAACACCTTTCTCGCAAGGAAGAACTTGCCAAAGATAATTGTGGACTCAACAGTTGATCCCAATGGCCAGAGAAAAGCAGAATACAGAAGACCTGGCCAAAACCTCAGAGTTGATACTCAAGAGGGCTGGGATCAAAATTTGACACGCACAAGTCCCGTAGATCCTGAAGTCGTAAAAAATCTTGCAGAAGTCTATAGTAACTTTGGCCGTTTACAACAGGTCACACGTTGGGAATTAGGAACCCAAACCAGTCTTTATCAATTTGATTTCACACCTCCCAATGGCAACATCACTGATTCCCCTGAAATTCGAACCTATTACATTTCTGAAAACGATTTAGAGCATGAGTTAGATATGAAAGAGAAAAATATTAGTCTTTATTCAGGCAAGAAGACCATTTTTGATTACGATTCTATGGGACCAAATGATCTCGGAAATGAAAAATATTTTACGCTTGGAGTATTCAACAAACTGTCAGAGGTTGTCTCTAAAATAAATGAGAAAACCAACGCTGGATGGACACTAAAGAAAATCGAAACTGCCGGTGAGGAGACATTCCCCAGCAACGACAATGTCTTTTTATACTTTGAGGGTAAAATGCGTTCTTCCAACGGCTCTACTCTTCCGTTAACCTATACCAAGGTTTATACTTTGGAGTTTCTCAATCAGACGGCAGCCCAGCTGTATCATGAAATGTTTATGCCCAATCTCTCGGGTCGAGACCATGTGCTTGAACTGATGGGCCTGGGCGCAAATTAACATAAGCCCTCTGCCGTACATCTGTTCATTTTTTTAGACAGTCCAGCCTCTCTATAATGCCTTATAAGCAAAGCGGCAGGCATGTTTTATGCTGACTTTGTAAGTTGAATTAATTAGCATGTCCAAAATCTCAACTCTAAGGTTCAGGAGGGTCTATGATCCATTCAATCAAGTCACTGCGTGCACTGATTTTTATACTATCTCTATTTTTTGCTGCCGCCTGTGCCCATAATCCCAACAAGGCCGAAAAATTAGATACAAAAATGGAAAAATCAACGGGCGTCGGCGGAGAAGACGTCGGAATCAAAGATGGCAATATGGTGATTCAGAAAAAAAGTGAGCTTTCTGAAGAATGGCGTCGACTGAAAAACGAAGTTTATGGCCTAGAAGACCATGTCTATGGAAATGAAACCTTTAACTCTCGTGGGCTTTACGGAGTGTTAAAAGATTGCCGCAAAGACATCACCGCCCGCGAAAATGGGGGCGATGGAAAACTGATGTGGACTGAACCCCTCGAACGACTGACAGATCGAGAAGAAGACGCAAAACTCGGAGTGGATGAAAACGGAAAACTGGTTGCCGTGTCTGAAGAGTTCACCCGTGACCGCATTGAGAGATTCAAAGAATATAAACGCATTTTGCTCAAACGCGAAGAAGAGTACCAGGATAAAGTAGATGTATGTCAGGCAGAGCTTCGTTCTCGTAAAGAGGACAAGCAAACAGCCCAGAAGGAACCTTGAGGCCAGCATGAATCCTAAATCCAAAATGACCAGACTTATAACTTTGACTGCACTTTTCATTCTTACCAATGCCTGTGCCTCTCGTTCGCTGACTCCGGATGTGAGTGAACTCAAAGTCAGTCGTGAAAATCCGTCTTCCAAATGTGAAGAGATTGGACATGTTTCAGGAACTACAATGACCTCTCACGGGACCTCTGACGAAGCACTCAACGATATGAAAAAAGAGGCCACCGCCAAAGGGGCCACCTACTTGCGAGTGGATCAATATTCGGCGACAGGTAGTTCTGTGAGTGGCACAGCCTACAAATGCCTGTAGTGGCCCACCGACTGGGAATACTGGGCGGCGGTCAGCTGGCAATGATGTTGGCCAATGCCGCTGAAGCTCTTGCCAAAGATTTAAATATCTCGAAAACCAATGTTTATTGTGAGGGCCCCGAAGAGCCTGCGGCTAAGACCTCAGCCACGGCTGTCTTTGGAAAAATGAATGATAGCGAGGGGCTTAAAAATTTTTTCAAAAATGTTGATATCGTCCTTTTTGAAAACGAGTTTCTAGATGTTGAAATTGTTAAATCGGCAGCAACTGGCCTTGCAGTCACTTTTGTGCCTGAATTGAAGATCTTAAACGAACTGCAAGATAAATCTCGGCAAAAACAACTTCTCGAAAAACTGCAAATACCAACGGCCCCTTTTTTAATTCATTCTCAAGGCCAAGACCTCAAAACTTGGATCGAAAGCGCGCTAAAATTATTTGAAGGCGAATACGTTTTCAAATGGTCCAAACTCGGTTACGACGGCAAAGGAGTATTGATTGGCCCGAAGGCACTGCCAGAAATCATTGGCTTTTGCCAAAACGCTAAAGGGGTCTTTGCCGAAGAAAAGATTTCTTTCGATCATGAACTGGCCATGGTCGCTTGTCGCAATCACAAAGGAGAATTTAAGACTTATCCTCTCGTGGTTTCAGTTCAGCAAAAGGGAATTTGCAAAAAAGTGATGGGTCCCGCAACAAGCTTAGGCATTTCTCTAAAAGTCGCCCGGTTGGCCGAGGACTATTGCGTGCGCCTTGCTGAGCACCTTGGAATCGTCGGGACCTTTGCGGTCGAGTTTTTTTTCACCTCAGATGGTCCCAAGGGTGAAACACTTTTGGTGAATGAAATCGCCCCACGAGTTCATAATAGCGGGCACTTCACCATGGACGCCTGCCCCTCGAGCCAATTTGAAAATCATATTTCAGCGGCCCTGGACTTTGCGCTGGGTTCGACAAGAACTACCCCTGCCTTTGCCATGCTCAATTTGTTGGGACCGGAAGGAGTGACCGTGAAAAACTCAGCTGTTGAGTTGCCGGAACCTCCGACACAATCAATTCTTCACTGGTATGGTAAAGAAGAAATTCGACCGGGCCGAAAAGTAGGTCATATAAATGCTATGGGAATTAGCCCAGGCGAAATTCCAAAACTGGTCAAACGCCTTGAGGCTTTTGAACAAATGTGGATCGAAGCGGTTAAGAAAAACAAATGAAAAAACAGCTGAAAAAAAGACGACAAAAAAACCGGAATGAAAAACCCTTAGTCGCCATTGTCATGGGAAGTGACTCTGATCTTTCGGTCATGAAGGATTCCGTTGCAGCGCTCAAGAGATTTAAAATTCCCTATGAGCTCAAAGTTATTTCGGCTCATAGAACTCCGTCAGAGCTTGTTGAATTTGCCAAAGGTGCTCGAAGCAGAGGATTGAAAGTCATTATCGCCGGCGCAGGTGGTGCAGCGCATTTGCCCGGAATGGTTGCATCATTAACAGAACTGCCAGTCATCGGTGTCCCAGTACCCGTCGGTTTTTTACAGGGTCAAGATGCCCTGCTTTCAATCGTGCAAATGCCAAAAGGTGTACCTGTGGCAACGGTCGCCATCGGCAATGCCTGGAATGCGGCCATTTTGGCAGCCCAAATTCTTGGTGGCAGCAATGAAAAAATTTTGGACCTGATCCTGAAATACAAAGCTGAAATGCGCCAGGCTGTTTTAAAGAAAAAGATTTAAGTCAAAGCTCGTTAAAAATCAGGCCAAACTGGACATCAGAGCCAACCTGAGTTACAAACTTCCCATGCCTACACTCAAAGTTTTTGCTGGCAATTCGAATAAGGTTTTGGCTGAAAAAATCGCCAAGGGCCTCAACATCGAATTGGGGCACTGCTCAGTCAAACGATTTGCCGACGGGGAAGTCCAAGTCGAAATTGAAGAGCATGTGCGAGGCGCCGATGTTTTCGTGATTCAAAGCACCTGTCCACCTGTGAACGAAAACTATATGGAGCTCTTCATTTTGCTGGATGCCTTAAAGAGGGCTTCGGCCGCTCGAATCACTGCTGTTACACCCTACTATGGATATGCAAGGCAAGATCGCAAGGTGGCCCCACGCGCTCCTATTTCTGCCAAATGTGTGGCCGATCTTCTGACCACAGCTGGTACGAACCGAGTGCTATCTGTGGATTTGCATGCCACTCAAATTCAGGGATTTTTCAATGTCCCGGTGGATCATTTGTTCTCGGTACCTACTATGGCCCGAACTCTGCGCCAGAAGTGGGGCTTCGGATCTGATTTTGTGGTTGTAAGCCCTGACGCCGGGGGAGTTGAGCGCGCCCGAGCCTTTGCAAAACGCCTAGAATGCTCGATTGCCATCATCGATAAGAGGCGTACTGCTCCCAACGAAGCCAAAGCCCTTCATCTGATCGGCGACGTTGAGGGTAAAACGGCCATTATTTTGGACGATATGATCGATACTGCAGGAACTCTCACACAAGCGGTTGACAGCCTCCATAAAAATGGGGCAAAAAGGGTGTTTGCAGCTGCAACCCATGCCGTTCTTTCGGGACCAGCCGTGAACCGACTCAATGAAAGTCTACTTGAGCAGGTCATTGTCACGGACACGATTCCCCTTGGAGAGGCTGCCAGCAGATGCAAAAAAATAGAGGTTATTTCTGTGGCTCCGCTGATTGCTGAAGCCATCAAACGAATTCACGGAAATGATTCAGTGAGTTCACTTTTTGACACTTGGGGAAGCCATGAAAGCTAAAGAAAATATAGAAATTGAAGTCCAAACTCGTAACATCGGCAAGCGCGAACTTTCTCAGTTGCGCAAGGACCTCCGCGTTCCCGGAGTGGTCTATGGCCCAAAAGTGGGCAATGTTTCTTTTTCTGCGGTTGAACACCGTATGTCTCGCTTTTTAGGCCATGAGTACGAAAATACTATTTTCACTCTGAAATCTCAGGATTCAAAACTCAATGACCTAAAGGTTCTCTTTAAACTTAAAGATATTAATCCCATCAGCCGCAGACTTACTCACGTTGACTTTTTTGCCGTTGATTTGACAAAGACTGTTCGCGTGAATGTTGAAATTAAGTTCACAGGCAAACCAGCTGGTCTTGCTGAAGGCGGTTTGTTTCAAGCGATCTTGCGGGAAGTTGAAGTTGAGTGTTTGCCCGATAGTATTCCTGACAGTCTAGAAGTTGATACATCTTCACTTGGACTGTTTGAGAGTCTTCACGTTTCCGATTTAAAGCCTGGCGATGGGGTCAAGATTGTGACCGACGCCACTGTCACTCTTTGCACTGTCACCGTCATACGAGAAGAAGTGGCTGCTCCAGTGGCCGCTGCTGCTGAAGGTGCTGCTGCCGCCGCCGCTGAGCCAGAAGTTATGGCCAAAGGTAAGAAGAAAGAGGGCGAAGAGGGAGCTGAAGGTACCGCTCCTGCTAAGGGTGGGGCTGCTCCGGCAAAAGCTGCTGCTCCTAAGTCTGACAAAAAGTAATTTTTTAATTCATGTGGATGATCGTTGGCCTGGGCAACCCGGGCTCACAATACTCAAGAACTCGGCATAACATTGGATTTTTGGCGATTGAAGAGTTCGCTCGCCTTTGTCGACAAGCTGCTCCTGCCAAAGAAGAATCAAAGGCTCATGTGTCTCGCTTTAAAATGGCCGGAGCCGATGAGCAAGTGCTTTTAGTTGAACCTCAGACTTTTATGAATCTTTCAGGTCAGGCTGTGGTGCCCTTGATGAACTATTATAAAATTGAACTTGATCACTTGTTGGTAGTCCACGACGATGTGGATTTGCCACCCTTCCAAATGAAATTTCAAAAAAACCGAGGCTCTGGCGGAAATAACGGAGTAAAAAGTGTGAGCGAGCTTTTAGGCACTCAAGATTATGCTCGCCTAAAACTTGGTATTGGGCGACCTTCGATTCCGACTATGGATACGGCCGACTATGTCTTGCAGAAATTCTCTAGCGCTGAGGCGCCGTTGTTACAGAGTTTTTTAGAGCGAGCAGCGGCAGGAATTGAATCCTTTGTCTTGCAAGGTTTTGTGAAAACAGCCAATGTCTTTAACCAGAACAAGGAATAAACTATGGCTTTACAATGTGGAATCGTGGGTCTGCCGAATGTGGGCAAAAGCACCCTCTTCAATGCTCTAACTTCAGCCAAGGCGGAAGCTGCCAACTATCCCTTCTGCACCATTGATCCCAATGTCGGCGTTGTTGCCGTGCCTGACGAGAGACTTCAGAAAATCGCCGAACTAGTGGGTCCTGAAAAAGTCATCCCAACAGCCATGGAATTTGTGGATATCGCAGGCCTCGTTGCCGGTGCCAGCAAAGGTGAAGGCCTAGGCAATCAGTTCTTGGGACACATCAGACAAACTGACGCCATCATTCACGTCGTTCGCTGTTTTGATGATCCAAATATTATCCATGTTTCCGGTAGCGTAGATCCTTTGCGAGATATGGACGTGATCAACACTGAGTTGATGTTGGCCGATATGGATTCGGTTGAAAAACGCTATAGCAAAATCGCCCGAACAGCCCAGAGCACGACCGATTTAAAATTGAAAGCCGAAGCCGCCTATCTCAAACGCTTACTCGATGCTTTGCAAGCCGGCAACCCCGCGCGCTCGGTTGAAACGAGCGAAGAAGTTGAAGCTCCTATTCTACGGGAACTTCATTTGCTCTCAGCAAAACCCGTTCTCTATGCCTGCAACGTCAACGAATCTGATTTTGCTTCAGGGGGAAATACTTGGTCTAAAGCTGTCATAGAGCGCGCCAAACAAGAACACCAAAGTGCCTTATTGATTTGCTCAGCCCTTGAGGCTGAGATCGCACAACTCCCCACTGAAGAGAGAAAAGAATTTTTGGATTCTATTGGAGCCAAAGAACCGGGCCTGAATCGCTTGATTCGAACGGCCTATGAGTTGTTGGGACTCGCCACCTACTTCACAGCGGGTGTCAAAGAGGTGCGTGCATGGACCATCAAAAAGGGAATAAAAGCCCCTCAAGCCGCCGGAGTCATTCACTCGGATTTTGAAAAAGGTTTCATTCGTGCTGAAACCTATCACTGTGAAGATCTTTTCGCTTTAGGCGGAGAAGCGGCCATCAAAGACGCCGGCAAATATCGCTCTGAAGGCAAGGATTACACCGTGGTCGACGGGGATGTTTTATTCTTTCGATTTAATGTTTAAGGCTGCGCGGCGTCTATCCGCTGACTCCTTTGACATTTTTGGCGAGCTCCCATAATTATGCACTGACAAAGATTTAAGTTTAAAGAGCACTAAAATGAACAACATTTTTGGTCGTTCACTTTCGCAAATGACCTTTGCGGGTAAGATCAATTTGCACACTGGTGAGGTAATGAAATGAAGAATAGATCGTTTTTGCAGAGTTGGTTTAACAATCGAGGGATGAAAATCTGGGGCTTTTTTTCAGCTCTACTTTTTCAATCCGTGGCTTTTTCAAGTGAAGCGGACATTAGGCTTCCTGATTTAAGTAACGTTTCTTACAATTTATTTGGCATGACCGTGCAAGGCACCTGCCTTTTGCAAATCGGAATTGGTGTGTCGATTTTGGGAATGATTTTCGGCTTGGTTGAAGCCATGCGAATCAAAAAACTTCCCGTGCATCAATCCATGCTGGACGTTTCTAACTTGATCTATGAAACTTGCAAAACCTATTTGTTACAGCAAGGGGTCCTACTCATCGTACTTGAAGTCTTCATCGGCTCTTGTATCGTGTATTACTTCGCTGCCCTTGAACACATGGCGATCGCAAAGGTATTGGTCATTTTATTTTGGTCCGTGGTTGGGATTTTGGGATCCTTCTCGGTGGCTTGGTTTGGAATTCGAATCAACACTTATGCCAATAGCCGCACGGCCTTCTCCTCTTTGGCTGGCAAGCCCTACTCTGTCATGGATATTCCACTGCGCGCGGGCATGTCCATCGGGGTTTTGCTCATTTGTGTTGAACTTTTCTTGATGCTGACGATTTTGCTTTTTATTGCTCCTGAAAATGCTGGGGCTTGCTTCATTGGGTTTGCCATTGGTGAATCTCTCGGAGCTTCCGCTCTTCGTATTTGCGGAGGTATTTTCACCAAGATCGCCGATATCGGATCCGACTTGATGAAGATTGTTTTTAACATTAAAGAAGATGACGCTCGAAATCCTGGCGTTATTGCGGACTGCACTGGTGATAACGCCGGTGATTCTGTTGGTCCCACGGCTGACGGTTTTGAAACCTATGGTGTGACTGGTGTTGCTCTTATCAGCTTTATTTCATTGGCTGTTGGAAAGAAATTCGGAGCTGACGGTTCACTGATGGCCAATGTCACTGTGGCTGATTTGCAAGCAAAACTGATCATCTGGATCTTCACTATGCGGGTTTTGATGATTTTGACCTCGCTCGGTTCTTACTGGGTGAACGGATTTATTTCAAAGATGATGTTTGCAGCTAAAGATCATTTTGATTTTGAAATTCCGCTCACAAGTTTGGTGTGGATTACCTCCCTTGTTTCAATTGGGGTTACTTACACTGTCAGTTACTTGATGCTCGGGGATTTGCCCGATGGAATGTGGATGACACTTTCGACAATCATCAGCTGCGGAACAATCGCGGCAGCCATTATTCCTGAACTCACAAAAGTATTCACTTCTGCCAAATCTAAACATGTGGCTGAAGTTGTGAATGCGTCTCGTGAAGGAGGACCTTCTCTAAATGTTCTATCTGGTCTTGTTGCCGGTAACTTTAGTGCTTTCTGGAAGGGACTTGTGCTTGTGGGTCTTATGTTCATTGCCTACCGCACGAGCCATTTGGCTCTTGATCCTTTCATGGTTTACCCAACCGTGTTTGCCTTCGGTCTTGTGGCCTTTGGAATGTTGGGAATGGGTCCTGTGACAATCGCTGTTGATAGCTATGGTCCTGTGACTGACAATGCTCAGTCAGTATTTGAACTTTCACAAATTGAGACATTGCCAAATATTGCTGCTGACATTCAAAAGAATTTTGGTTTCAAACCTGATTTTGAGAGAGGCAAACATTACCTAGAAGAAAATGATTCCGCTGGTAATACTTTTAAGGCAACAGCAAAACCAGTTTTGATCGGTACTGCGGTCATTGGTGCCACGACTATGATTTTCTCAATCATTTTGCTCTTGAAACTGAAGCTTGATTTGCTTGATCCCTTGGTTCTCTTCGGTCTTATTTGCGGTGGTGCTGTGATTTATTGGTTCACAGGCGCCTCAATTCAAGCTGTGAGCACCGGGGCTTACCGAGCTGTTGAGTACATCAAGAAACATATTCGCTTGGATTCTGCAGCGAAGGCGTCTATTGAAGACTCAAAGCAAGTGGTCAAAATTTGTACTCAGTACGCGCAAAAAGGGATGATCAATATTTTCGGAGTGATCTTCTCTCTGACTTTGGCCTTTGCCTGCTTTGATCCCACCTTTTTTGCTAGCTACCTAATTTCAATTGCTGTCTTCGGTTTGTTCCAAGCTATGTTTATGGCCAACGCCGGCGGAGCTTGGGATAATGCTAAAAAAGTGGTTGAAGTGGATTTGCGCGAAAAGGGAACCCCGTTGCATGCAGCCACTGTCGTTGGTGACACCGTTGGTGATCCCTTCAAAGACACTTCATCTGTGGCATTGAACCCCATCATTAAGTTCACCACACTGTTTGGTTTGCTCGCCGTTGAAATGGCCGTAGCCGCTGAACGCCAAACCGCCCAAGCCATCGGAGTATTCTTCTTACTCGTAGGCCTCGTGTTTGTCTGGCGCTCGTTCTACGGAATGCGAATCACCACTGCTCCTTTGCAGGGGAAGAAGAAGCATTAGTTTTGGTAAGTCTTTATGGCAATAGCCTGAATGATTTGGAACTGGCCCATTGGGGGGGTCAGTTCTGATCTGCAGACCTGATAGCACTCGTCAATTTTTTAAAAGGAGCAATTATGAAATTTTTTATTCTAGTAAGTTCATTATTTGTTGGATCTTTATCTCTGGCCTGTCCTAATTTCAGCGGAAAGTATGTCGATATTAACGACAGCACTGACTCCTTTACATGGAATCAGATAGGATGTGAAAGCTTAAATGTCACTTTTACTACTGTAGATTCTAACGGCCAGACCGTAACTCACAATATCAATATTGTTATTGATGGGAAGTTACATAAGATTGAAACTGAGAATCCCTATTATGACTCTTATATTGCCCAACATTTTTCGGACAACGACATGATTATGGTCGAAACTGATATTCTTAAAACTCCAAATGCAAATTATACGCCTGTAGATAATATAACCTACAAGTATAGTCTTGATTCTCAGGGCAACTTAATTGCAACCGGCGGGTATTTTGATACAAATAATTCTTTGACTGAAAGTACTACGATCTACAAAAAAGTCCAGTAGTTGTGGATTGAGAGAGAGATGGTCCAAACCTAAAGGAAAAAAACCAGCCCGAAGGGGTTGGTTTTGACAATGAACTGGCCTTCGAGTTCAGAGGTTTCAACTATGACCGCAAATGAAATTCGAGATACCTTCGGTCATCCCTTAGTTTCGAAATAATTCCAGAATGGCCGTTGAACGATTTCTGCAATTTACTAAAGTCCGTGGCTTGGTTGATGAAATGGGGATCAGTTACCTCATTTTGGTAATCACTGAGTATTTCGGAATTATTTTCGATGCGTGAATCTCCCCAGCTTGGCCATCTTGTGAGGGACCAATTTGTATTGATGTACGCAAAAGCCTTAATATTGGGATGGCTGGCGATGTAATTAAAATAGGGTTCATACCAACTCTCCCAAAGAGCCTGGCCTTCAGAAGTGAAATGTCCCTGGGGAGTGGACTCGCCAATGAGAACAGGTTTTTTGTGAACCATGGCATATGCTGTAAACTGATCGGCAACACTCATTTTTGAAAAATTTGGAATATTGAGATCAATCCCCCACCAGTCGACATATTGGTCCCCAGGATAATAGCTCATGTATGGGGCAGTGGCGTTGATTGAGGTGCACCACACATAGGCGACTTGGGTGACTCCCAGAGTGCGCAACATCGAAACAATTCTTTGAAACGCAGATACATATTCGCTAGGTCGATAGCCATTCCAACTTCCGTTGAATTCATAACCGACTCGCAATAAAACAGGATGGTTCAAATTTTTCAGAAATTGAGCGAAAGCTTCAATGTCTGCATCATGCTTTCCAGAGGCAATTTCAGAGAGATATTTATTATCGGCAGTAGCGGGAGTTCCCATGAGACCCAGGCCAAACTCAGGAATGCTTGTTGCTCCATCTTCTTGCTGAATCCCGTTTGCAAGCCAAGACATGTCTCGGCTAAAGGATGAAAGATCGGCGTACCACATAACCAATGCGGGCTTTACAGTTGGTGAAACACTCGCAAAGGCTTTATAGGAGCTAATCATTGATTGCATTTCCGCTGCTCCCGTTAATTTTTCATTACCGTAGTATCCACCTCCGGTGAACACGTGATCACCGATGGGCTCAAGCATTTGCCCAAAGTCGACTCTTGGTACCCAAGTGTTTGGCTGAGTGGACTCGAAACTTGGCTCGCGATGACTGCCCGAAGTCACCTTACACTGAGCCGCTCGAGTGAGCTTCATGAAAGAATCGGGCTCTAACCATTGGCCTTGGTAATAATAATCGTAGTTAGAGTTGATACCAGTTCCTTCTCCTAAATCGTTCCATGTGGCAATGAATGCAATTTGTGCGTCACTTGAGTCATCGAGAACCTGCTTTAAAATCTCTGGGCCTTTTATTGTTGGACGATTTGGATTTAGTAGAGGAGAGGCGATCTGCCCTGGAAAATCTCGTCCGGTAGAATCCCACTTCACCATGTAGTTTGCGAGCTTCACTCCAGAGTTAGTTTGAAATCGATTGATATGATTTGGAAGTCCTAGAGTATACCATTTGAACAAAGCATCGCTAGCCAAGGGTGCACCATAGCCCTGATCAAGAACCACAAAGGGAGTCACACCAAAATCAGCCTGAAACAATTCTTTCATACGAGAGAGAACCGGCCCAATTTGAGGCCCAGGTTTTAATGTTCCTGCATTGTAAAAATAAATCAGCGGGTGATTTTGAAACATATACCAATGGGGTTTTGAAATTCCTGAAAAATAAGGTTTCCATTCCATTTTATAGATTCTTTGCGCTGTTTCCTCCACCTGACTGAGATCAGGAACTGGTGACATGATTTGAGATTTACCCCAAGCCCAAGTGTCCGTAAATAACCCAACCTTTATTCCAATTCCAATTTTATCCAGAGCCTTCTCTAGGGACTGGACAGCTCCGGTACTCAGTTGAATATCTGGTCCATAGACATTGGGAAGAATAAATTGAAGGCCTGCAAAGCGCGCATCCAAAAGTTCACGGTACCAGAAGTCGGGATTGTCCGGTCTCAGATATCCCGACGGGTTCGGAGAATTCATCCCAAGCGCATGAGTGTTGGCCCAATCCATGGAACAATTGGTCTGGCCTGGAGCGTACAGAGGCT
>Ga0207094_1073_pt1 | contig 15207 bp, 15 predicted proteins | sample Alteio_BWMinHeat_90_FD_153518 | JGI IMG/M metagenome (GOLD analysis project Ga0207094, IMG submission 153518) | Enriched cells from forest soil in Barre Woods Harvard Forest LTER site, Petersham, Massachusetts, United States -... | ecosystem: Environmental > Terrestrial > Soil > Temperate forest >... | reverse complement strand
CAAAAGCAATTCCATTGGCTCGATCCTTACAAGGTTGGATACATTCCTGCGCCCGAAACTTATACGGAATATGGTAGCCCAAAAGAAAGGACTGGATTTTGAAAGCATACTGGACAGCAAAAAAATACTGCTTGTGAAGTTATCGCAGGGTCTTATTGGCGCGGAGAACAGCTATTTGCTCGGGACGTTCTTTGTGTCGAAAATGTATCAGGCGGCAATGGCACGGCAGGCGAAAGCGAAAGACAACCGCACCGATTACTTTTTGTACATCGATGAGTTCCAAAATTTCGCAACCCCGTCCATGTCTCACATATTGAGCGGCGCGCGGAAATACCACCTCGGCCTGATTTTGGCGCACCAAGACATGCAGCAGCTACAGAAATATGATAGTGAGCTTGCAAGTTCGGTCGTAGTGAACGCAGGAACACGTATTTGTTTTCGGCTTGGAGACTGGTAGTGATCAGTCGCCTGCGGTCTATATTCTGTTGTGCCTTATCAAAAAGAATACGCTTTACGCCATCTTTATTAGTGGTGCTTTGATTTTGCTTTATATACTTTTCGGTTTTTATCAATAGCCTTGTATCTTTTATCAGTAAATCATCCGGCGGCACTTTAAATATTACAAGGGCATTATTCCCCATTGATTGTCCTTGATAATAACCCTCATTCTCATAATTGTCGCTATTCGGTGTTACTACTTCAATAGTCAATTCCTTTTCCCTGCTAAACACTACGCCATCAACCTTTCTTGAAAACTCATAATCCTGTTTGTTTTCCAAATATTTGATGCGGGTATCCCTAATAATCTCATCAAATATAATTTCATTGAAAAACACCGTTAACTGGCTGGGATCAATGTCTGTTGACTTAATGGCATCTTCAATATCCTTTTCATCGTCGGTTAGGTATTCATATATTTCGCCATTGCGCTGCACGTAGGTCTGCTGTTCCAGTACATTCAAAGCTTCGTCAATCGCTTTTTCATGGGCTTTTAAATCAACATCAAGTGAATCCAGCAGCAGAATTGCTATATTTTTTTTAGTCGTTTTAAAATTATCATAGTATTTAACCAGGAACAATGCCTTCAGAATTTTAATAGCAAGTTTATTGGTCAATTGCTTTTCCGCAAGCGTAATAGCATTTTGCACCTCGCCTTTAATAGTTGATCGTATGCCTTCAAAAAGTTGGTCATAGCTTACCAGTTTTCTTTCATTCTCATTTTTAATGTCTTTCAGCACTTCCTGAAATACTCCAAGCATTGAACGCTCACCTACCGAGGCGTGCTTACCCTGAAAAGCATTATGCCGGGATAGAGCCTTTATGCACCATTGAAAGAGGTCAAACTGATAGGGTATGAAGGGGTATTTAGAAACAAAATCAATGTCGCCTTTATACCATTTATATTGAATGCCGGAATCTGAAAAAGACAGGACGGTCGCCAACTTATCTTTTTCAGCACTCCACATTTGTTTCAGTAACCCCTCTGCGCTATCATTTTTCTCCAGCAGCCTCTTTTCAATAACTTCATCCACATTGGCAGACGTAAGAGGTATCCTAATCCTGAATCTTCCTATGATCTTTGAGAAGTCATTGGTTTGTGCCTTGCTGTCATCGCCTATTACCATTTCAAGATCTTCCTGTGATGTTACTATTATCCAGCTTTGCCCTTTACACCGGGTGGCCAATGATTCTGCAATTGTTTGCAGGTTTAGCATCAGTTTAGTGTTATCGGCGATGTATTGTCCTATTTCATCCACAAAGAAATTAAGCCTGAACCCTTTCTTTTTAGTTTGTATATAGGTATTCACCTTTTCGGCAAAATGTTCGATAGAGAACTTTTGCCTGTCGTCATATTTGTCTAAAATATCCTCATACTTAGATACATCAGTATTAAATACCTTAGCGCAGGCATTTGCTATTGCATCAGCTATCAAAGGATTCACATAATCTACTCTCGATTCCTTCCATTGTTTCCCATATTCTTTCTCAAACTCTTTTTTAAACATTTCGTATTTGTCCTCTTTCGCCAGCCATGCTTCAAACTCTGCTACGTGCGGTCTGAATCCATAATAACCGAGGTGGTCATAAAAGACCTTGTAAAAAACTTCAAGAATAGCATTGGCATCAGCTTTAGAAGTAATCTGCGCTTGCTGGTCTATATTAAACAGTATGCTCTCCGCGTCAATCCTCGTGCCGGATAAAATATCGGCTTTTAGCTTTGCATCTTCCGTTACTTTAGCAGCAAAAAGCTCACCAAGATGTTTGCCGTTAAGTGTTCTGTTCTCCAAAACATAGCTTAATATTTTCAACAAATGCGATTTACCTGAACCGAAGAAACCTGAAATCCAAACCCCATTAATACCATCGTAGTGATTATAGGTTTCAAAGAAATCGGTAAGTTTTTTAGCAATTTCATTAGTAATAACATACTCCTCTACTTCCTGGAGTACATTATCCTTATCATCTGCTTTTATTACCGTTTCTATGCTACGGTTTACGTCTTTTTTAAAGAGGTCTTTCAGTTTCATGACTACAATTTATAATTGTCAATGTTAAACGCCCTGTAATAGTTATCGTCCTTCAGCAAACCAAACAATTCCAATGATTGTCCGGTGTACTTTCCGGGGAAAAACATCAGGGTAGGTATAGTTTTGATAGAGCTTTGAAGATTATTGAGTACGTTATGTGAGCGAATAAAGGGGAATACTTTACCAACGCCATTCACAAACAATACTTTTGGACTTTGTTCCATTACTTTATCTTTTATAGCTGGTATTAATCGCTCATGAATGTTTATGGTAGATTGCAATGCCCTTTTAAAAGTATCTTTCTTCTTTTTTTGTTCTATGGCGAGCAGTTCATTTATACCTACGTATTTCTGGATAATTTCCATAGATAAAGTGAACAGATCAACAAGGAGTATATTAATCCCTTCATTAGATAATCTCTTTTCCAGGTTGTTTATTTCTTTTTCTATTTCAACTTCCTGGTTGGGATTGTAAGCGGAAATCCAAAAGGGGATTTCTCCACCCAGAGCTTCCATATTAAGGAACTTGTCAGTGGAAATAACCCTGTGTAAATGGTCAAATTTGTTATGTAAATTTTCAATTTGCATTTGTCGCTTCTCTAATTTCTCTATCTGGTCTCAGGAATAATTTTAAAAAACCGGGATTATCATTTCTAATTATTTTTTCAAGTTTAGCCCCAATCAGGACAGGCTGGATAACTCTGCTTTTTGCATTATCAATCAATCCAACCTCTGCGAGTATCCTGAATAGAACCTGCTTGATCTTATCTTTTGTTGATTCACTTAACTGTTCAAATTCAGGGTGGTCATATATTTTTCTATTGATGAAGGAGTTGTAATCTGATTCCCTGATTTCAAAGTCATAAACAAGAGCCTTCTCTCTAACAACCTCAACTACAAAATCAAAGATGAACCTGTAAGACTTGCATAAAGCTAATAAGGTCACGTATTTTTTGTCATTTAGGTCCCCATCAGCCAATAGCTCAATTTCTTCCTTTGTAAGGTTTTCCAATCTAATCCTTAGTTCCTGAAAATGCCTTTGATTTGTCCGTTCCTTATCTTTCCCAACATCATCTCTGTTTATCTTATCCAATTCATAATCTGCCTCTGCCACCATTTTAGCCAATCTTGTAAAGTCGGCTAATTGTGATGAACCAGCAGTAAACGAAAAACGATATTTTTCTTTTGCTGCCACTATCTAATGCTATTTTAAAAGTTCAGTAATATTTTAATAATAAGTTCATTTTTCTTTATTGGTACTCTTTCCCCTTCCTGTTTTGCATTCCCGTTATTAAAGGGGGGGTAAATCTACAACTTGCAATGTAATTTTTACTGTATGGGCTTCGTTTCACCATATACTTCCGGTTTTGCTGATGTTTTATGCGCTAATCGGGATATGCAATCCGTTTATTAACGGTTTACCAACTACTTTTTAAAAAAATCCAACTGGTTACCAACTATTTTCAATATCCCGGCGAATGGTTTTCAACTTGTAGGCAAATTGCAGTCAAACAGTCCAACTTGGTACGTAAACAAAAAGCAATTAAGCTTGATAACAATTTGTCTCACCCCTTACATTTTTAAATGCCTTTTCATCTCCCTGAATACTTTTTCATAATCCGGTAATACATGAATCTGCGAAGCCAGCTTCTTTTCCCAATCACGTTTAAAGGCAGCTTCTTTTTTCAAAACCTTCTCAGCAAAGTGCTTGGGATTATGTTTTTTTCTTTCAGCTTTGTTATGAAAATGTATTAAGTGTTCTTTAATGGCAATCCGTTCTATTTCCATTAGATACCAAAAGTCATATAGGTCTCTTGGCTCGGTTCTTCCCATAAGTGCAGCCATTTTTTCAATCAATACCTCTCCTAAAGAATAACATGGCAGGGTAAATTCTTCTTCAATATCAGTGTAGTTCCTGAAAATAGGCCGCTGCTCTACTTCCGTTTCAAGGATTTCGCCCCTGGTAATGTCAATCTTCAAATCCCGGCTTCCCATTGCACCTCTCAACGGCCCTACATAATCAATGTAAAATTGCGGACTTCCGCTTTCATGTATTGTCCATTTCTTATCATCAATTTGTAATGGAATATTTGCTTCTTCCGCAATAAATGCAAACAGGCGGTTGAATTCGTCTCTTATCTGTTCATTGGTGATGTCTTCATTTAGTAAGGTAAAATCCAAATCCTCGGAAAAACGATAATCCTCCATGTAGGCTTTCTTTAATACTGTTCCACCCTTGAAAACCATAGCCTCTCTTAATATTTCATTTTTGGATATAGCATATAATACCCACGTTAAAACATAGTCTTTTTCAATTTGCTGGTCTCTAACCTTATTGGTTGTGGCGATCTTATTTATTTCCTTTGGCTCTATCATATCACGTATAAATTGGTGAAAGAATTGATTCAGTATCTATATTTTGCTGGATTGCCCATCTGAATATGGTTTTTCCTTCCTTTGGATAACCAGGTTCCAACAGGACAAAAGAATTTGTCCTGAGTTTTTGCAGCATTTCAATTATTGCAGGTTGATTGATTTCAAGTAATTCCAGCAAAAATCCTAAGCGTTTGATTACTGCCTGCGAATTGAATTTCTTAGCATAATCATATAACTTTTTGTAGTCTATTTTATCTTTAGACTTTTCAATGGCTTTTACGATTTCAGTAATTCCCCCGGCATAAGTCGGCTTAAATAATGAATCTATGACTGTTTTTTCCAGATCGGAACAAATGACCTTATTGTAGCTGTCAATCCAGGTTTTCTTTTCACCAAAAAAATGTTCATCGTTGTGATAAATGAATTGGAAGGGAATATCTTTGATTCGTTGTGTAGTCGGTTTTATCTGCTTATTCACAACGATTTGCTCTTTCAAAGCTGGTTGAGTTGTAAGGCTGTGTATTTGCATTGCTGAGAAATAACCTATGTAGTATTTGGCATCACCAACGAGGTATTGGGCTAACAAGTGCCAGTCGGGCATAAATGTCTTTGCATCCTGCTCATATGGTATAATATAGTATAAACCCTCCTTTACTCTCATTAGCAAACCTCGACTCGTCATTTTACCTAACAACCGTTTAATGACAATTTCAGAAGTCTCTGGTAGGGCATGATATGCCCGATCTGTTGTAAAAGCAGTCAGTTTTTGTTCATGCAGCCGCTCAAGCAGCAATGAAGCTTGTGCCGATGTTTTCTTATCTTTTATATCCATTCAGTGCATCAAAATGGTTACTGTAAAGATATAAAACATAAATGACTTAAAAAAACATAATTAATTTTAACATAGGAAAACAGACAAATGGATATATGGAAAACAGTCTCATTTTGATAAAAAATGTTTTCCCAGCTCCCATAGAAGTCCAAATACTACGGCAAATAGTAAACCCCATCCTGCCTCTTTAATGTGCCCTTTCTTTTTATGTGGCAAGTTAGTCCACCAAGCGTATAGATCAATTTTAAATAGCTTTAATACAATAAGTAGCGGAAGACCAATAAACTCCTGATAACTACCTGCATCATGGAGCTTAATCCCCTTCTCCGTTAACTCCAATGTCCTACTTTCATCATAGTCTGACATGAACTTATGTGGCAATATTAACGTTGCAAACTCACCATTTAATAGAAAGTCAGCAATGACATGATCATAGTCGTGCGGCAATCCTTTTTCTTCAATCATGTCTGATACACTAAAAGAACCAAAAGGATTTTCCCAATCAATAACCGGTATATCGGGTAAAATTCTGTTTATTAATTTAATGGTTTCCTTGTTCATCGGATGTTTATCATACTGTGGCACTCTAAAACTCATGTATTTTCACACGAAGTTATAATAAACTCAGTTTTCCCTTTAATTTCCCTTAATTATCCTTCACAATGGTTAATTGCAACATGATTCCAACATGATTTTCGCAGTATTATCCCGCAAACTTTTCCGAATGCTTCAGCTATGTGATTGAAGAAAAATCATATTGGATACCATAAATTTGTGTGCAGTATAATCCTAAGTATATGACAAAGAACGAACGGTTTGAAAAACTTTGCGCCAGGTATATTTCTTCGATTGAAAATAACCTGCGAAAACGTTTGAATAAAGCAAAAGACAAGGAATATGTTTTAGAGGAAATAAAAAAGGAGATTGCCTTTATAAATAAGACAATCGTATCCAATCCCAAAATAAAGGAGATGGTTGACGATTTTTTGAACCTGTATAAGAATGGCGAAAGCGTAGATAATATATTTTCCCATATAGTTGATCGGTACGGGAAAGAGATTGAGGGGATAGAACCCGGCACCCCGGTTTATAAGGACGGCGAACAGGTCGGGGTTTATCCGATGGATGATGAGAAAGAATTGAAGCAATTGACTGGCGATGAAAAAAAGCTGACAAAGTTTTTAGTTAACTGCATTGCCTATCTCGAAGTGGAAAAGAAATTGCCCGGTCTTCTTATAGTGGAACAAAAAACAGAAACTACTAATAAAATGCTTTATCCCGTACAGTGGACTGGAAGCCGGGATAATAAAAATGACTTTGTCCAGCTTATCTATGGATTGCATGAAGCAGGCTACCTGAATAAAGGAAGCGGTGAAATAACCAAGATCGTTGAAACTCTTGCCGACATATTAAAAGTTGGCTTAGGAAAGAGCTGGCAAAGCAATCTTTCATCAAGTATTCATAAATCCAAACATGACTATGAGCCACCCATTTTTAATAAAATCAAGCAAGCATATCTTCGTTACACTGACGATTTGGTAACAGCCAAAAAGATCAACAAATAACCCCTCAAGATCGGCAATAAAGCATAAAAAAGCAGATATAAACGCTGCTTTTTTTGTTTTTAGAATGTGCTGTCAGCAGGCATTTTAAATTTATCTACTCCAACCTCACCTCCAAGTAGGACAAAATCGGCCTTTTGCCGATGTATTTTTATGTCTCAAAAAAGGGGCAAAATATGCAAAATCAGTTAACGGAGCTAACGGAAAGGTTAGAGAAAATCGAGCAGTTATTAGTGCAAGTATTAATGCGAAAAGACGGGAAAAAGGATGATGATAAGTTGCTATCTATGAAACAGGCCGCAGGTTATCTCCATTTGTCGGTGTCCAGGATGTACAGCCTGATATATGAGGGGAAATTAAAACCTATTCAGCGAAGGAAGAATAGTAAAATTCTATTCTCTACGCAAGAACTGGATAGCTATCTGGCAGAAAATTATGAACGCCTGCCGGAACTTTTAATAAGTAACAGCAAAAACAAAAAAGTTAATAATAAAAAACAACAAATATGGGTTTAGCAAAAGAGATGTATTCGGCAAACAGAGTAAACCTCATTTATCAGCTTTTAAAAAATGAGGCAGATAACGGAACTCCAAAAGATTATGATGTAAAAGTGGATGAATTAAAGGTGATTAGCCGGACGAATGACCCTGAAAGGTTTTATTCTCATGAAGAGTTTGTACTACCAGAAACCCGGAATATTACCATTAATATCTATGAAAGTAAATCACACAGGTGTACACGGTATATACTGCTTCTAAGGGAAGAAGAACCATCAAAACAAGAACTATCCGGCATGGAGAAGTCAATTAGTACAAAAATGCTTCAGGAAAGAAAGAAATGGGAATATGACCAGTTAAAAAAGGAATATGATGAGCTAAAGGAACAATTAGGCGAATCGGAAGAATATGCGGATACGCTTAAAAGTAAGATAGATCAACTTGAAGCTGAGAAAAGTACCAAATCTAATAAGATCACGGACACAATTATTGGTTTAGCCGGGGTTTTACTTGCCAAAAAGCCTAATGCACTTAGTGGGATTCCTTTGATAGGGGATTTACTTGGCGGTAGCAATGAGAAGCAATTGCCACCCGAAGAACAATGTGAAGTGACTGTTGAAGAAACGGAAAGCACTGCTACCTTTCAGAAAAAGGGTACACCCAAAACTTTTACAGGTGAGATCACTGATGAGGATGAACAAAATCTCAAAGAAGCACTGCATCCGTTTTTTAAACCGGAATACATCAATAGAGTTGGGCAAATCGTTCAATACTTGTTTATGCACAACCCTTTTATAGATCAGACAATAAACGTGATAGAACATGCAATTAACCAGGCAGAGCAAACAAAAAAAGCAGCGTAATATTTTTCACTTAAAAATTAGACTATGAGTTTTTATACTTTATCAATAGATATTGAAGCAAATTCAAAACCGGAGGCAGAGCAAAAACTTCAAAAATTAATAGAAGGTGCGGCATTACCGCAACGAACCGTTGTGGGAAAGGTAGTGGGCAGCATACTTATCGAGGTTTTGGAGCATTACGCGAACAGGAAGGATTCTCTCACGCCTCTTGAAAAGAAAACAATTGCCCGTGAATACATTAAAAATCAGGAAAATAAAAAGTCAACAGAACGCTAATGTTTAAAAACATACCACATTGATAATCAATTAATTGTATTTTTGTATGGAGAGAAAAAGACAAAAAGAAATCGGCACGTTAATTGCACAAGAAAGGGCAAAAGGATACCAGCAAACTGATGTTTTTCCTGATAGAATTCCGGTGGAAAAATTCAGGGAGATTTGGAATGATGACAAGGTTCAATATAATGATGAACAGCTTTACAAAATAAGAGAGTGGCTGTATGCCATGTGCAATGTAGCCTTAACAGTTGCGGAGGAACAATTTGAAAACAGAAACAAAATTATAGAACTAAAACCAGACACAGATGCAGCAAAGGAGAGCAATTTTATACATCCGGGTGAGTACAGACGAGCAAGCTGAGAAAGGGCATAGCCTTGCCCATCAGGAAGAAATGCTTCGGAAATATTGCGCAATAAATAACGTTGAAGTTGTCGGCTTTTACAAGGAAGATTATTCCGCAAAGACGTTTGACAGGCCGGAGTTTAATAACATTATAGCCACGCTGAAAAAGAACAAGGGTATGGCTGATTTGTTGCTATTCCTCAAATGGGACAGGTTTTCACGCAATGCACCGGAAGCATATACCATGATTAGCCAGCTTCATAAACTTGGCATAGAACCACAGGCTATTGAGCAACCGCTAAACATGGAAATACCGGAACAGAAATTTCTACTGGCATTATACCTGACAGCACCGGAAGTTGAAAATGATCGGAGGGCCTTGAATATTATTGCCGGGATAAGGAAAGCAATGAAAGATGGCAGGTACATGGGGTCTGCTCCTTATGGTTACAAACATAGCCGGACTGAAACCAATAAACCTTGCATTGCGCCTAATGTGAAAGAACAGGATTTTGTTCAGATGGCATTTGAAATGATGGCAAGCGGCAATTACCATATTGAAGAACTGAGGCATATCTTGAATAAGAAAGGTATGCCTTTAGGACGAACCCGGTTCTGGTGCCTGTTGCGTAACCCGGTTTATATTGGCAAAGTCGCTGTTCCAGCATATAAACAAGAGCCTGGTATGGTAGTAAAAGGAACACACGAAGCTATTATTTCTGATGCCCTATACTATGAAGCCCAGGACGTATTGGAAGGGCGCAAACGAAACTTACCTATTTCACCCTTCTGCCAAAAGGAGGAATTGCCATTGAGAGGTTTTTTAACTTGTGCCAAATGCGGCAAAACATTAACTGGCAGTGCATCGAAAGGAAGAAGGGCGAGGTATTATTATTACCATTGCAAAAATGAATGCAATGAGCGTTTTCGTGCAAACGAAGCCAATGAGCGGTTTGAGCAAATGCTTGAATATATCAGCAGCTTGGATAAAATATATCGTTCTTGCGAATTGATTTTGGCCGGGCAATATAAAAAGAACGGACAGGACAAATCTAATGAACTAATGCAGGTAAAAAGGGAATTAGACCTCTACAAAACGAGACTGGATAATGGACGAACACTGATGCTTGATAAAGACCTTGACCCGGCAGAATACAGAAAAATCAAGACAGAATTAGAACCAGTAATAGAGCGGCTGGCATCAAAGATTTCTCGGTTAGGCAAGAACGACAACAACGAAAAAGAAATAATAGACTTTGGTTTTTATTTTCTGAGAAATATGAGCAAACTCTTTACCAGCGCAAGTTTGGACGTAAAACGATATATCCTCGGTTCGACCTTCCCTGAAAAGTTGATTTATGAAGATGGTATCTATCGAACCGCATCAGATGACAATGTTCTAATCCTAATAGCCAATAATGGCAAGGGTTTCGGAGAAAAAAAGAAAGGAAGGCGAGATTTATTTCGCCTTCCTTCCCGTAGAGTGGACCCTACCGGGATCGAACCGGTCACCCCCTCATTGCAAAGTATGCGATAGCGGGCTATTCCGTAAAAGTCGAATTAAATAAAGGCAGAATGAAAAAAGTGAACTGAAAACAGGACCACATACATCACCTGTTTATCAGGAACGCCGTTGTTAAATGAGTTGCTCGGTGTTTATAGAAAACTAATAAATAGACCGACAAGCCTACTATAACAGAATGCCTATAAAACACCACTTTAAGACTTAGTCAATTTTACACAAGCTTTCAACACGCATAGATGAATTTGAGTAATTTAGCCGCGATGAATCACGATTTTCACTACATCCTAAGACGAAAATTTGATAAATGCACTCAGGAAGCCGCGGTGAGAGCAAGCATTGAAACAAAAGAATTGATAGATAATCTAAAGTTAAATGATCGAAATATCATTGACCAACTCATTAAGATTTCAGCTCTGGATAATGAATTAGACAAGGCTCATGATGAACTAGTGTGTCCGGGATACAGCAAGTCCCATTCAATGGAGGACGGGATATTCAAACTGTACTCTACGCGTTTTTTGTTTTATCAGGTCGATGAATCTGACGCATTGATGGAAACAATTATCCTTGACGCTAAGCGATCTGCAATCAATAACCTGCTACATGAAAAATATGAGCTAGTCCCAAAATTTACGCTTTCTTCTCTTTTGAACAGTAAGAACCATGCATATTCTAATTTTTATGCATTAAGCACTCATTGTTCGGAAGAGGAATTTATGAAAATCCGGGATTGGCAGAGCGAGAATCTTTCGAAGATTGTCGAGCTGGAATATAAGGCTATGCTAAGTTCAGTTCGTATTGCTTGTAAGGAAAGTGTTGACGTGACAACTGCCCTAACGGCTATAAAAGCAAAGATAGAGAATCTCTATGAAACCGATGTTACCACTCCAATAGAAGAAGTCATATCCCGAGCAAGAGCGTTAATTTTTTTCCAACACCCAAAATACACTTTTGGTAATCACGAGGTTTGGGTTACACAGTTTAGATCATTTCAAGATGGCAAACTCAACCACCATGATATTATACCCATAGTTACACGTGAGCTCTTAAAATTACACAAAAAGCATCTTAAATATCCTGTAAGCTCTAGCCCTTTTCTTTGGCTTGCGATGCAAAGATTGGAACATTGGCTTGATCGCATTATTGATGGCACATTGGATTTCGACCAAAACTTACCAACGGATTTTACAGCGTTATTTAATTCTGCATATAACAATGGAATCGAGCACGCACGTGGCTCAATTGAACAGTTTTCTTTAAACAACAATCAAAATTTACAATCGCAAGCTCAATATCGAGAATCATTATTTGATCGCCTTGATGAATTACGCTATAAGTCACGCAGTGATGCATTTTATTTGTATTATAGGTTCATTGAAACAAAGGACATAACAAAAAAGATATTCGCACATCAATGTTTTTTTTGTGAAAACGTAGAGGACGAGAAAAAGAAATTGTACGAAGTCGTTTGCCTTAGTGAGGAAATTAATTGGTTGTCAGCAGAGATATTTGAAATTGATGGGAAGATTCCGTTTAACCGAAAACAACCCAAGGCTGAAGGAGACCGTTGGGAAAACGATTACTTTGAAACTACATCAATGATGAAGTTAATAGCATTTGACCATGATCTTTTTAAAAAAATGTCTGATCATTCTCTAAGGCATATATCCGACTTTAACAGTGGCCGTAGGCCGATTTATTTTTGCATGATGGATGTTGCGGATAATGCCAGGGAAATATTTCAAGAAGCCATAATTAGATTACAAGATATACTTGAAAGGCAGCCGCAAACTTCTAAAGTTCTTTATATTCAAGATAGGCTAAAGGATTTACGTCACCGAGAACTGCAAATAAAACAGCATGGCTGGGCGTTAAACGAGCGTGAAAAGTATGTCAGAGAATTTCTCATTATTGAATCGGATTTCATAAAAGAAACGCAGCACATCTCATTCACTGATGTAGGATTACCCACTTCCATCTCGCAACTAGCGATTGATGAAACACTGAGTTTTAGATACAAACTAAATAGCACAGAAAAGCTGTCTAAAATATATAAATTCCTTAATGCTAAAATAGACTTCATTAACGAAACAAAAACGCCCGAAGACAATTTCATTGCAGTGCTGACATCGAAAAATCTTAAGGCGGTCAATTCCGAAATACATATTTCTTGCGAAACCACGCAGTTTGCATATATCGTTGAAAAGCTAAGACAGTATTTTTCTAATTTCAACCCAACAACTATCGAAAAATCCAACCTTTTTTTCAGCAAAAAGGGTAATCCCATCAGTCGAAATAATCTATATGCAAATAAGTCAGACAATCCAAAATGCATTGACGAAATAGATAAGTTTTTTAGCCAGCTTCAATTACAGTAAGAATAATGAGGTGTGGTGTCTCAATCTTACCGTCTTACCCTTTTTCGATCAAAATGTGGACACTTTTGTTACGTACATAAAAAACGGAACAAATGCAGCACATTTCAGAAGTTCGAAAAGAACACGCACCAGTTAAGGAAAAAACTTGCTACTCCTCGTTAGAAAAACTCATAGAGTTTCTCGTTTATGCAATGAAAATTGCTGTTGCTATTTCAATGCTGGCAAAAAAAGAACAACCTGTAAAAACGAGCCAAGTACAAGTCATCGAGGTAACGCAATGCGTTGTGCTAATCACAAGGCAATCAAAATGAAATTTTGTGTATGTCCTCCTGCATATCTTCCGTCCCGATTGAGCGCAAATACGTCATTGTCATGTCCAAGCTACTATGCCCAAGTAGCTTTTGAATTTTAACTGCATTCACGTCTTTTAATGCCAAATTGCACGCAAAGGCGTGTCGGAATTGGTGCAGGTGAAATTTCACACCCGCTTTTCCGCCGAGGCTTTTAACCCAGTTCTTCAATCCGTGTTTACTTAGCCCTTTATCCGATGAAGACGAAACAATCAAATATTGGGTTTTATAATTACGTTTTTTGCGTTCAGCGAAGTAGTCCCGTAAATGGAGTATCAGTGTGGGATGTAACGGTATGTACCTCGTCTTTTTAGATTTGGACGCGTTCCCCCGAACTGTAAGCAGTCTTTTATCTAAATCAATCTCCCCTACTTCAACAGATATAAATTCACCAAGCCGTAAGCCGCAAAAAATTAACAAACTTACCATTGCAGTGTCTCGTCTTAGAATGAGACTATTAGGAGAATGTAATGTTATCGCAGCATATAATTTGCGAATATCATCTTTTGATAGCGCTCTCGCATCATCATACGTTAATTGCGGCGGTTTTACGTTTTTAAGTGGGTTTGCTACAATCAATTTCTTTTGGTACAACCATTCAAAAAAGGAATTCAGTTTGCTCCAATATGTTTTTATAGTGGAACTTTTTACCCCTGTCTTTAAAAAGCATTTGCCAACTTTCCGCTCTCTTATTTCAAGTCGCCTAAAAAACTCTACTAACAAGTCAGTGGTGAGTAAATCCAAGTCAGAAACTTCCGGCATTAACTTTAAAAAAAGGATAAATACTGCTGCATATCCACGAACAGTTGTAGGACTTAAAAGCACACAAAAACGCCGCTCTTTTATATACTCTTCAAAGCGCAGGGAGATATTGTTTTTTGGAGGAATAGATGTGGTTTGCATAGTAACCTCTCTATTTTCCCTTACAAAAAACACTTCTCCTATGTACGCGGTACATTCCCTTTATCGTGTTTGCAATTTCATATAAATAGAAATTATTGTGCCGCTAAAAACTAACAATGTAATCCCGAACCCAATTTATAACCTCATCGTGATCTTTAAGTTCTAACAAATAGGGTTTCATCTGTTGTTTTTTGCGTGCATCAGCAGTAAAAAATGATGTAGTAAAAATTATTCCTTTGTTTGCTTTCTCCTCATCGACAACATCACTGAATGAGCGGATAATATCAACTCCTATTTTTCTGTCTTTTCTGTATTGCTTACACTCCACGAGATATTTAAGAGGCATTCCGTTGTCATGGCTGATAGCAAGAATGTCATATCCGCCATCTCTGGTCTGCTTAGTCAGGTCAACTTTGTATCCTTTTCTATCAAGTAATTCCGCAACCAACTCTTCAAATTGTCGGGGTTTTATGCTATAGATTGAAGCATTATTTTTATAAACCTCGTGAATGATCTTTTTTATGGCCTTTGCCTCCGTTATTAAGAGGGTCGGGGTTATGATTTTCCCGATTTCCTCATTTTCCTCTTCTATTACTTTTGACAGGTTGTAGTCAACTTTTATTAAATTTTGACTTTGCTTTAAAACGGCATTCACTATTCTACTTGTTTTCAAAGTAGTAAATACGCCTTCATTAGTTCTTATTATATCATTCAGCCCACCTTGCAGTTGCGGTAAAGTATGTATATCATTGAGAGCCTTGCCAAAATGCCA
>Ga0207094_1072_pt1 | contig 15422 bp, 14 predicted proteins | sample Alteio_BWMinHeat_90_FD_153518 | JGI IMG/M metagenome (GOLD analysis project Ga0207094, IMG submission 153518) | Enriched cells from forest soil in Barre Woods Harvard Forest LTER site, Petersham, Massachusetts, United States -... | ecosystem: Environmental > Terrestrial > Soil > Temperate forest >... | reverse complement strand
ATGTAGAAGAGAAAGACGTCCAATGCCACAAAGGCTCCGAGCATCCCTGTTTCAAGCGCCAAAAGCAGGAAATAATATTCCCGCACCCGATTCTCCACTGCTTTGAAAGAACCGAGAACCGCAATCGGCATCAGAACCGTCGTTAATAAAATGAGCCAAAGACTGATTCCGTCGATACCCACTTGATAAAAAATTCCAAGTCCAGGAAGCCATTCCTGATTTTCCGATAATTGAAATTCCAAGCCTTTAGGCTGATACTGTTGAAAAAGAAAAACCGAGAGTAGGAATGTTACCAGTGTCCCCAGCAACGTCCAGCTTCGTAAAAAACTGCGGCCTCCCTCACTTTGCACTGGAATAAAAAGCCCTACCATCCCCCAAAACAGGGGCAGGAAAACAGTAGCGGTTACCCAGTGTGTATTAAACCATTCCATAAAGGAGATACCCCGCGGTCACAATGATTCCAATTAAAAGGACAAAAGCATAGACTTGAATTGATCCGGTTTGAAGTACTCGTACGGTTTGTCCTGTCCATTCGGATGCCCTGCCGAAACCCAGAACGATCCGATCTAAAACAGCCACATCAAAGCCTTTCCACAAAGCTATTGAGAGATTTTTGATCGGCCGGATCAAAATAGTTTCGTAGATTTCATCGATATACCATTTATTTTCCAACGCTTTATAAAGTACCGGCCAGCGTGTGGCGAGACTTTCAGCAGCAGCCAGGCCCCGCGAATAGAGTTTCAGACCCACCACGATGCCGAGAACAGCGCCCGCAACGCTAATCCCCATTAAAACCCATTCCATTCCAGCGGCGACCCCTGGGGCAAGTCCTTCTTGGATGGGTATTACTGGCTCCAGCCAACTTTCTACCCAACTCAAGTGCGGAATTCCAAGAAAACCACCAATTGTGCTTAGCACCGCCAGAACCATGAGCGGAATTAACATGGTGCCGGGTGACTCGTGTACACCGCCGTTTTTTTCATGCCCTACTGGAGCATCAGACTCAGCTTTGGAGTGCGCTACGACATTGCTTATTGGAGCATGAGTCTCTTTAAAACGGGGCTTGCCCAGAAAAGTTAGGTAAAAAAGTCGGGTCATATAAAATGCTGTCATCACTGCAGTGGCTGCTCCTAGGGCCCAAAATACTGGAGACCCATGAGGAGAACTGAAAGACTGCCAAAGAATCTCGTCTTTAGAAAAAAATCCGGAAAATGGGGGAATACCGCAAATGGCCAACCAACCTGCTGCAAAAGTCAGATAGGTCCAGGGCATTTTCGACTTCAGTCCTCCCATTTTCGTAATGTCCTGTTCTTCGTGCATTCCATGAATCACGCTTCCTGCGCCCAAAAACAAAAGTGCTTTGAAAAATGCGTGAGTAATGACGTGGAAAACGCCAGCGGTATATGCCCCTACGCCGCAGGCCAAAAACATATATCCCAGCTGCGAAACCGTAGAATAGGCCAGAATCTTTTTAATATCTTTCTGAACTAGTGCGATTGTAGCGGCGAAGAAAGCCGTAAACACTCCCACAGCAGCAACCACATTCAATGCGGTCGGAGATAGGCTGTAGAGAAAATTAAGGCGTGATACAAGATAGATTCCAGAAGTCACCATGGTCGCCGCATGAATTAATGCAGAAACAGGCGTCGGTCCCGCCATCGCATCGGGTAACCAAACATAGAGTGGGATCTGAGCTGACTTCCCCATACATCCGACAAAAAGCAAAAGACAGATGGCAGTTGCCACTTTGGGATCCAAGCCAGACCCGTGAGCTTGAGTCACCAAGGCTTTAATTCCAACAAAATCCAAGGTTCCAAAAACACTGAAAATCATGAACATCCCCAGTAAAAACCCAAAATCTCCGATCCGGTTCACGATAAAGGCTTTTTTCCCAGCCTTGGCCTTTTCTTCGTCGGTATACCAATAACCAATCAGCAGATAACTGCAAAGCCCGACGCCTTCCCAACCCAGAAAAAGGATAGGCAGCGAAGAACCCAAAACCAACATCAGCATTGCAAAACAAAATAGGTTTAGATAAGCGAAGAACTTCCCCGGCGTCGCGTCGTGTCCCATGTATCCAATGGAATACAGGTGGATCAAACTTCCCACGCCTGTAATGACCAAAGTAAATAGCGTGCTGAGTGAATCTAGCCGAAAAGCCATTTCAATATTCAAATGACCGACATTGATCCAGGAATAAAGTGCTTGCTCCAAAAAGCGATGATCTTCGGGCATTGCCTTTAATTCCAGAAAAAGAATCAGCGATACGACGAAGGAAGCGAAAATCGCGAGCGTCCCGATGACGCCCGGCAGAAAAGCCGCTGCCTTTTTTCTTCCGCGAGGTGCCTGAAAGAAAGCGTACCAAAGCCCGTTAATTAGAAAACCCAGGAGCGGAAAAAGCGGGATCAGACCTAGCATTTCGTATTACTCCCTTAAGAGCCGAATTTCATCCGTGTCCACGCTCCGAAGTGTGCGGAACATAGCGATTACCAAAGCTAGACCGACCGCCGATTCGGCGGCGGCCACGGTGATAATAAAGAAAACGGACATTTGCCCCCCCATATGGTGGAGCTGTTTAGAGAAAGTCACAAACGTCAAATTCACGGCATTCAACATCAGCTCAATGCTCATGAGAATCACCAGAATATTCCTACGGATCAGGACTCCGGTGAACCCGATAAAAAAAATCGCTGAACAAAAGGATAGTACCAACCCAGGTTCAACTTGCACGTTTCTGACCTCCGCTTTGAGATTGAATCGAGGTGTTTCGTTTCGCGATCGCCACTGCACCGACAATGGCGGTCAATAAAAGTACAGAAGTCAGCTCAAAGGGCAGGATATACTCTGAAAACATCAACTCCGAGATCACTCGAGTATTGCCCCCCGCCGCTTCTATTTTTTCCGGGGTAAAAGGCCCGAGCGGCGCAGCTGAGGGATGATTATGAAACGCCCAAACGAAAAGTCCAAAAAGGCAAACTGCAACAAAAACTGATCCCAACCTGAGAGCAATATGAGTGCGACCCAAATCAAAGGAAGGAGCATCGGCATTCAAAAGCATAATCACAAAAATGAAAAGCACCATAATCGCGCCAGCATAAATCAAAATTTGGAGTACAGCGACCAGATGAGCATCCAATAAAGCGTAAATTCCAGCAAAAGAGAAAAAAACTAATACCAAGCTAAATGCACTCGCCACAGGATTTTTTTTGAGAACTACGAGCAAAGAAAATGCGATAGCGGTTCCCGCAAACGTATAGAAAAAATAGGGATTGATATCCATTTACTTATTTCCTCTTTGCTCGAGCAAGAAATCCTTATCGTAAACCAACCGCTGGTCCATGCTCATTTCATAGATGGTGCTCAGTTTGATTGCATCCTTGGGACATGCTTCTTCGCACATTCCGCAAAAGCAACAGCGAAGGACGTCAATCTCAAATTTAATCGGGTATTTTTCCTTATCGGGTCGCTCGCCGGCCTCAATATGGATACATTCTGCCGGACAAACCGTGGGGCAAAGCATACAAGCCGTACAGTTTTCAACCCCGTTGGTGGCTTTGATATAGTGCATTCCCCTGAATCGTTGAGAGTACTTGCGCCGTTCTTCAGGGTACTGGATAGTCACCTTCCTGGAAAAGAGCATATTCTTCAGCGTGATCATCAAGCCTTTGAAAATATCGATCCAATAAAGCTCCTGCCAGATGCTTTTCTTTTGTTTTAACAACATATTTTATATCCACCCATAGTAGATCATCACTCCAGTAATCAAAACATTGGCAAGCGAAAGCGGTAACATGACCTTCCAGCCTAGATCCATCACTTGGTCGTACCGAAACCTGGGCAAAGTCCAGCGAACCCAGACGAAAAGCCACATGAAGAAACATACTTTAAGGAAAAACGAGAGGAATTCAAAACCAACTCGAGTCCATTCATATGCCATGCCGGATAGACCGAGCGAGCCGAGGATAAAGTGCATGCCCGGCAACATTTGCCAACCTCCAAAATAAAGAGTGGCCAACAAACCGGAAGCCGTCGTCATATTAAAATACTCGGCCATGAAGAAAAGAGCGAATTTCATCGCGCCATATTCGACGTGATAGCCTGCGACCAGCTCGGATTCCCCTTCCGGAAGATCAAACGGCAATCGATTGGTTTCAGCAAATACAGCTGTCAGAAAAATGAGGAACCCCAGGGGCTGAACAAAAATTCCCCATTTTGGAATTACAATCGGCCCCAAGTGGATCAACGCTTCACCTTGCATCCGCGCGATCTCACCCAAATGAACAGTGGAAAAAATCATGATAACGCCCACGAGGGATAACCCCATGGACAACTCATAACTGATCATTTGGGAGGTGCTTCTAAGAGAACCCAGGAGCGCATATTTATTGTTGGACGACCAACCGGCCATGATAATCCCGTAAACGCCCAACGAAGCAATTGAGAGGACATAAAGGAGACCGACATTCAGGTCTGCCACTTGAAAGTTAATCAGAGTACCTTCGATCACAATTGAACTGGCAAATGGAATCACCGCGAAAGTCATGAATGAAGGAATGACGGAGATGATGGGCGCCAGGACATAGTAAAATGCTTGCACCTGGCCTGGAATAGGGTCTTCTTTCCAAAAAAACTTGATCACATCCGCAATGGATTGAAATAAACCGAAAGGACCTACGCGATTCGGACCCAAGCGATTTTGCATATAAGCCGATCCGCGACGTTCCACCCAAAGCATCACCGGCACCACCTGAAGCAAAATGGCCACCAGAAACGCGACTTTGGCTCCCATTGCAATGAGTTCAATATTCATCGGGCTTCCGCTCCTGTCGTTTCCATAGCAGAAGTATGCTCGGCTTTTTTTCGATTCATCCACATCATGAGGGTCTCAGATAAGGGTTTGGATTGTCCCAACGGCAGGATCGCTCGCTTGAGCTTCTGTTCGCGCCCTTCAAAATTGACAATAGTCCCATTTTTTTCCGCAAAAGTAAGCCCGGGAAGCACGGCAGCGAAATTTCCGGATTGAGTATTTGTGAAGACGCCGATCCCAACCACAGTCTTAATTGATTTCATATCCGGTAAAACCGCCCGGCCTCCCCTAATCACTAAAACCGCTTCAGTAGCGATCGGAGTTTTGAGCCCGTGAATTTTTAGTTTTTCCAATCCATGTAGGTTCGCAGTTTTACTTTTTCGTTTGAGAATCTTATCGGCTGGGGCATCCTCAGAAGCCGAAGTGATTGCCGGTGTTCCAAAATGAAATAGTCCCGCTCCCGGGAAAACCTTCGGCAATAATTCCTGAATCAAAGTAGCTTCTTCTTGAGTAAGATCCGACCCAACCAGAACTGTAAGTTTTCGCCCCTCCAACGCCGTTTTTGCCGCCTGAATTGCATCTTCCCAATTCGTCACATTGCCACCGGCTTTGGGATCTAACACCCGCTCCGGATCGTTTACATAATGAAAATTGAATCGGCCCTCATCACAAAGCCAATATTTGTTGATTTCCATATTTTCGCGCGGAAGACATCGATAAATCGTATTGGCTTCCTGATGAATTTCCATATTGCAACCGCGAGAACAACCTTCGCAAACGGTCGGAGTTTTCTTCAAGTACCAAACCCGTTTTCGGAACCGAAAATCCTTGAGCGTCAAGGATCCAGTGGGACAGACATCCGCATAATTGCCGGCGTAGTCGGTTTCCAAGGGTCTACCGTCGACGGTCGTAATTTCAGTGTTATTGCCGCGCTCAACCGCGACCATCTCGTGGATATTAGCCACCTCGGTTCCAAATCGGATACAACGAGTGCAATGAATACAGCGGTTCATATTTTTCTTAATGACCGGGCCCATATCCAAATCCAAGTAGGTCCTCCTTTCTTCAGTGTAACGCGAGTAAGCGTCACCGTACTTAAAAGAAAAATCCTGTAGATCGCATTCCCCAGATTTGTCGCAAATCGGACAGTCCAAAGGATGATTGATCAGAAGAAATTCCATTATGGATTTCTGATTTTGAACCGCCCGATCCGATCGGGTCTTTACCACCATGCCTTCGGTGGCAACGGTGGAGCAAGCGGTCTGAAGTTTCGGCATTTTCTCGATTTCCACCGCGCACATTCGGCACTGAGCGACAATCGTAAGCCCCGGATGGTAGCAGAAATACGGGATCTCGATCCCCGCTTTCCGTGCCACTTCAATTAAGTTGGTACCTGGCGCAAATTCGACTTCACGCCCATCAATTAAGCATTTGGGCATTTTCCACCTCGAATATGGGATTCAAATTCTGTCCTGAATTTTTTCACGAAACTGATGACCGGCCCCGCCGCGGCGTCGCCCAAGGCACAAAGCGTTTTCCCGTTGATATTATCGGATATATCCAAAAGCAGGGCCAGGTCTTGCTCCCGACCATGACCGTCTTCGATTCGCTCCAAAATATCCTCCATCCACTTACAGCCTTCCCGACAAGGAGTGCACTGGCCGCAGGACTCATGTGCGTAGAATTTGGTGATCCGTTGAATCAGCCTCACCACACAATAATCCTCGCTGACCACCATAATACCGGCCGAGCCCAGCATCGTACCGATTTTCATCATCGGCTCAATATCCACGATAACGTCGATCTCATCCGGAGTGAGCACAGGCGCCGAAGAACCCCCGGGGATCACGGCTTTGAGTTTTCGATCATTGAGAATTCCGCCGCAATGATCATAGATCAACTGCCTCAAAGTGACGCTCCCGGCCGGAAGCTCGACCAGTCCAGGTTTTTTCACATGGCCAGAAACGCAGAAAAGCCGTGTTCCACCCGATTTTTCAAGCTTGCCCAACTTCGCAAACCATTCGCCCCCGCGGTTGATAATGTAAGGAACCGCAGTCAGAGTTTCCACATTGTTCACAATCGTCGGCCCACCAAACGCTCCGGCTTGGGCTGGAAATGGCGGCTTCACTCGAGGTTCACCACGTTTTCCCTCCAGGGAATTCAGAAGTCCGGTTTCCTCGCCACAGATATAAGCTCCGGCGCCCCGATGGACTGTCAGATCGAAATTAAATCCCGAGCCTTGAATATTATTACCCAAATATCCCTTCGCATAGGCTTCTTTGATCGCTTGATTTAATAATATCGCCTCGCGGGTGTATTCCCCGCGAATATAGATGTAACCCGCATGGGCCCCAATGGCGAAACCGCCGATCACCATTCCTTCAATTAACAAATGCGGAGTATAGCGCATCAAGTCCCGGTCTTTAAAAGTACCGGGTTCGGATTCGTCTGCATTGCAAACCAGATATTTAGGCTTCGTGGATTGCTTGGGAATAAATCCCCATTTCGTGCCAGTAGGAAAACCCGCTCCGCCGCGACCTCGGAGATTGGATTTTTTCATCTCACCGATAATATCGTCTTGCGACATTCCGAAGGCTTTTTTGGAAGCCGTGTAGCCATTCATTTTTTTGAGATAGTAATCGAGAGGTCTTGATTCTTCGCTAAAATGCTCAATATACATACTCTCGCTGGCTGCCATGCTCTACTCCAAACCGTTCAGCAGCCCGTCTAGCTTCTGAACATCTAGGTTCTCGTGATAGTCGTCATTGAGCATCATCGCGGGCGCTGTCCCGCAGGCTCCCAAACATTCCTCTTCCATAACTGTGAATTTCTTGTCCCGGGTGGTTTCGCCGCACACTATCCCCAATTTACGCTCGCAATGTTCGACCAGGGCTTCTGCGCCCCTCAAACAACAGGCGACGTTCGTGCAGATTTTCAAGTGATACTTTCCCACCGGCTTCAAATTATACATAGTGTAAAAGCTCGCCACCTCTTTGACCTGAGCAGGATGAATCCCGATATAGCTTGCGACTTCCTCCATCACTTCAGGAGGCAGCCAACCCGTTTCGGCTTGGGCGACATGGAGAGCGGGCAAAAGTAACGCCACGCGGGTAGGGTAGCGGGGCACCAGCTGATCCATCTCATCGTAAAATTTTTGGGATAGAATTTTCTTAGTCACTTTTATTCCTTTATAAAGGCCCGCCTCTGGCGGGACTATTGATCGCCCGCTTCCGGCGGAACTGGTGTATGTGTATCTCGCACCGGCTCCCTACCGGTCCAATTCACCTGCAATAATATTGATACTTCCTAAAGCGGCTACCATGTCCGCGAGCTTCTCTCCTTGCACCATCGGAGTTAATCCCTGGTAATGCCAAACTGAAGGTCCGCGAATTCTCATCCGGTGCGCGCGGGGACTTCCTTTGCTCACAATGTAAAAACCCATTTCTCCATTGGTTGCTTCAAAAGACGTGTAAGCTTCGCCTTCTGGAACATCAAATCCAGTCATAAAAAACTTAAAGTGATAGATCATCCCTTCCATCGTATTATGAATCACATCTTTGTCGGGAATCCTGACCCGTTTATCTGAACTCCAGATCGGGCCTCGTTTCATTTTATCGGCGCATTGAGCAAGGATATTCAAAGATTGCCTGATCTCAGCCACGCGCACCAAATATCGGTCATAGACATCCCCATTCTGAGCCACTGGCACATCGAATTCGACGTCTTTATAAAACATCATCGGTTGATCTCGGCGAAGATCAATATCGACTCCTGCAGCCCGGGCATTGGGTCCGGTAAAGCTGTACTTCAAACAGTCTTCCTTGTTGAAAACCCCAACCCCCACGGTTCGATTCCGCCATATTTTATTGGTGGTCAAAAGCTTGTCCATTTCGTCTATTACTGCGCGGGTCTTGGTCACCCAAGCTTTCAATTCTTTTTCGAATCCCTCTGGAGCATCGTACATCAAACCACCGATTCGGGTGTAAGACGTCGTCAATCGGGCGCCAGAAAGTTTTTCAATTAAAGTGTAAGCTTCCTCGCGCTGGTGGAAGCCGTAAAGAAAATAAGAGAATGCGCCGAGATCCACGGCGTTGATGCCTACACATATCAGGTGATCAATGATCCGCGAAAGCTCACAGCAAATCATTCGCAACCAGATCGCGCGATCTGGAACATCCACACCCATGAGGCGTTCTACTGCCATTGCGTAAATCACATTGTTCGTCAATGCCGAGCAGTAATTCAGCCGATCCGTATATACCACGAACTGATGATAAGTCCGGTTCTCCCCTAATTTTTCTTTGGCGCGATGGGTAAATCCGAATTCACAGTAAGATTTTTCAATCGTCTCACCGTTTAGTTTGGCAGCCATCCTCAAAGCTCCGTGCATCGCAGGATGGGTAGGACCGATATTCACAATAACTCTGGAGTCATCCCAAAGGTCATCTGGATCATGGTGGGGATCACGCTCGATAGTGATTCCACTCGGGTAGTTTAAGTCGTTTTGTTTACTTTCAGCCATGAAAACGTCTCCGATTGGTAAAGTGTCAAACCGCTATTCCAATAACTGGGTGTCAATTTCCTCGGGTTCTGGGAAAAGCTGGTATCCCCTTAAAGGATAATCTTTTCGAAGCGGATGACCCTGCCAGCGCACATCCATTAAAATTCTCCGCAGATCCGGGTGCCCTTTGAACTTAATTCCGAACATATCCCAGACCTCCCGTTCAGCCCAATTAGCGCCAGGCCAAACACTGACTGCCGTGGGAACATCTTCGTTTTCTCCAACCCGGATTTTAAGTCGGATGCGCCAATGCCTACTTTGGGAAAAAAGATTGTAAACCACTTCAAACCGAGGCTCAATTTCCTCATCGGTGGCAGTAATGTCTGAAAGAAAACCGTACTCAAATCCACTTTCGGATTTCATGAATGCCAGGACGGGGACGAGGGAATCTTTTTTCACATAAATAATTGGCACGTCCGTTAAGCCTTCGGGCGGCATTCGAACTTCTTGGATCTGATCACCGAACTTCTGGCGCAATTGGGCGACCTGTGTTTTCCAGGTTTCCCCGAAACGAGTCACCCAGTCTCCGCAATTGGTAGGAATAGGTTTTCTGATATCCATTGAAAGCTTACCTCTTCAATCAGGGCGAAACGCCGGTTACGGCTTGTTTTCCCATCTCTGCGATTTTTCTCTGAGAATGGGTATCCCCCACGCTCACTTTTTCCTGAAGCCGCATCAAAGCATGAATCACACCCTCCGGGGCCGGGGGACAACCCGGGACGTAGACGTCCACTGGAATCATCTTGTCGATGCCTTGAAGCACACTGTAGACATTGAAAATTCCTCCCGAAGATGCGCACGCCCCAAAGGACATGACGAATTTTGGTTCGCTCATTTGGTCATAGATTGTTTTAAGGACCGGCGCCATTTTGGCGGAAATAATTCCGGCCACAATCAGAAGATCACTTTGCCTCGGGGAAAAACGAACGACTTCCGCTCCGAATCGCGACATATCATAGTCAGAACAAAGGGTGGCCATCATTTCAATACCACAGCAGCTGGTCCCGAATGGAAGCGGCCATAACGCGTTTTTTCGGCCCCAATTAATGAAATCTTCCAACCGCGTCGTCAAATAGCCGACTGAACCGTCTTTACCCATTTGAGATCACTCCCATTCCAATGCGCCTTTACGGAGCACATAAATATATCCCACAAATAAAATGGCTAAAAAGAATGCCATTTCCACCAGGATGAACGAATTGATTGTAAGATATTTCTTGTAGACTACCGCCCAAGGGAAAAAGAATATCGCTTCCACGTCAAATAGTAGAAATAGAATTGCTACAAGATAAAAACGCACGGAAAAACGCTTCCTCGCGTCTCCCACGGGAGGCATTCCACATTCAAATGCTGAATCTTTCTTTCGATTAGGCATCTTGGGTCCTAATAGCGTCGTCAGGATCATCACAATGCCACCCACAAGCATTCCCACCAGCATCAGAATCACAACCGGGATATAAGCCATACCTTAAGGTATAACCTTACCTACTAAGAGGTGCTACCAGAAAATAAAACCAAGCGACCGACCGGCCAGATCAAGAACGGTTTCTGCAAAAACCCCGATCAACAAAAGAGGAATCACAAGACTCATTAGAAAGATTTTCCGCGACCAAACGCCTGAGACTTGGGTCTCTGAGAACGAAAGCGCTCGGGGTTGAGCTGCTTTGAATTCTCCGAGCAAACTATAAGCCAGCTTTGAAACGGCGACCGTGGAAACCGCAATTGAAAATATTGCAATCAGCCCCAGAACAGGCCATCTATGTCTCAAGGCAACGCCGATCAATGTAAACTTTCCGATAAACCCAGGGGTGGGCGGCATACCGACAAGGCAAAGCAGAAATAGAACCAAACAAATACACTCGGGTACGGCTCGTCCCAGCATTCCACGCAAATCTACCAAGAGGTCGGAACCTAATTCATCAAAAATAAACGAAAGCACATAAAAAATTCCCACAAGGGCAAATAGTTCAATCACCAGATTGTAGAGAATTGCCGCGATGCCCACCTGATCCAATACAACGAGGCCTAATAATAAGTATCCGCTTTCGGCCATCACGAGGCATCCCACCATTCGTTTTGCGCTTTTTTGACGAAATGCCAGAAGCGAGCCAAAAGCCATCGTCAATCCCGAAACAAGTGCCAGGATTTGTGTCCAATCCACGGATCCCATCACCTGCCATTGTCCCTGGGACGAGCTGTTCTGAGTAAAGATAGCTATCAGTATCCGGATTGCCACTGCAAAACCCGCAGCCCGGCAGCCGACCGACAAAAAAGCAGAAGCAGGCGTAGGAGCTCCCTCTAATACATCAGGAGTCCAAAGATGCATCGGGAATACTCCCAACTGAAAACTAATGGCCGCAAAAACGAGCATAAAAATAATCAAAATCGTGGGATGAGTCAAAGTGTTTGCCGTTAGCGCATGATGAATCGCATAGATGTTCAGTGAATGGGACACACCAAAAAGAATTGCCATACCATAGAGAAGCAAAGTGCCGGCTACTGTACTGAATACCATATACTTCACAGCTGCTTCGGTCGATTTCACCGACGTTTTCCCGTAACCCGCTAAAAAATAGGAAATCATATTCAAAAACAGGAGCGAAAGAAAAATTAAAATAAGATCCGCAGCTGAAGCCACTAAGCACATGGAAAGGGAACCAGCCAGGATTAATGCGCAATATTCGGTTTTTCTCTCGATAGGAACTTCATTGGTATGTGCAACGGTGATTACCGCCAATGCCGCTAGCCCTATAAAAAGAAGCTTAAAGAAAAGTGAAAGCCCGTCTACTGTATAGGTATGAGCAAAGATTTCGGTTGCACCATAACGGTAAGCGATCAAAGTTTGGACCAGCGCGCCACCTAGACCCACTAACGATGTGAGGATAATTAACCGATTCTGTTCACCATGATAGGCGATCTCACCGATCACTACAAAGGTGAGAGTCAAAAACAAGAAAATCTCAGGCATAATCAGAAATAATTCAGACAATTCTAAGTTTCCTTATTGGATACTGAATTTTAAGCTTCATTTAACCGTCGACAATAATGTAAGAACCGTCGGGCGAACCAGTTCAAGTAATGGCTTAGGGTATAAACCGCAAAAAAGTAGCCCCAAAACTACCGGCAGTAAATAAGTCTTCTCACGCATGGTTAAATCCGCAAATTCGCGAGCACCTGCACTGGATTTACCCAGAAACAAGCATCGATACATTGTGAAAAGATAGTAGGTCGCCAACAATAGGGAGGCGCCCGCCAAAGCCAAAGTAACCGGATGCATGGCGTAGCTTCCGATAATCATCAATGAATGGCCAACAAATCCCCCTGAGCCGGGAAATCCCAGAACTGAGGCCACAATCACGCCTGCCACCAAAGCGATCGCAGGAGCCCGCGTGGCAATGCCTCCTAATAGAGGCAGACCTTTAACGTCCTTAAATTCTGAATTCCCAGCTCTTTCCGCGATTATTCCTGAGAAAAGCCCGAACCCAGCGACTGAAAAACCCAGAACCATTTCCTGATAAACAGCGCCCACTACTCCGGCAGAGCTGAGCGATCCTACGCCCACCAGTACAAAACCTACTTCCGCCAGGCAAATAAATGCCATAAGAGGTCGCAATCCATTTTGAGCAACTGCGCAAACCCCTCCCATGATAAGATTGATTGCTCCCACCGAAACAATAAATTGACCTGCCCAGGGAAGCGTTTCTGGAAAAAGTGAATAGCTCAGCCTCATAAAAATATAGATCGCAACTGGAACTGTTACAGCCGAAAGAGCAATAAATACGGAAGGCGGAGCCTCTTTTGCGGCTCGAGTAAACCAACCATGCAATGGCCATATAGGAGCTCTCAAGGCGAGTCCAACGCTGATGAGAATGAAAGAAACTGTGGAAACAGAACAGTCAAATCCGAGGATTTCAAAAACTTTCCCATTGAGCCTGCCTCCCGCTAATTCCCTCAAGGAAAAAGTGTGAGGATCCACAGCGTAGTAAATTAAAATTAAAGCACCAAAAACTAGCGCATTGCCCATCGATGCGGAGACAATTGAATGGAAGGCCGCGCTTTCTCTTTTCTCCCCTCCCCAGATTCCAATCAAAAAATAAAAAGGGAGACAGGTAATGGACCAGAAGAAAAACTGCAGGAAGATATCTTGTGCGCAAACCGTTCCAAAAAAAGAAGCCTGTAATATCAGGAAAAGGCCATGCATACCACGCACGCCGGTTTTTTGATTCCATTCAGCGGCAATTAAGATTGGGAAAAGTGTGGCGACCAAGAGCACCAGCAATGCATTGAGTCCATCCAGCCCCATATCGTAACTGATCGCGTAAGAGCCGATCCAAGGATAAGTTTCTGATGCTTGCAGGTCTGGAACCTGGGTTCTCATCGATGCCACCAATACGACCGCTGTAATGCTTGCTCCGAGACTGCAAACCAGCGCGAGCCACCGCCCTAAAGTGCCACCATTCATGCCTTCTCTATCCCCAGCCAAGCTTTTTGGAAGGAATGCCTGGATGAGCGCACCCAAAACAGGCAATAAAACCGTAATCGTGATTAAATGTTGGCTCAAGCTTTTACCCTCTGATTCTCAAAAAATGTATCAAGATCGCCGCCCCAGATCCAATGGCAAAAAATAAATACCATTGAATATCCCCGCTTTGGATCAGCTGCAGCACTTTGGCCGGAACCTCCACGATTCGCCTAAGACCAGCTTCGAGCCTAAGACTAATCACAGGGTTCAATTGATCAGTAGACCTAGCTCCACGAACTAAGACAAGGTCCATCAACGGAGGCAACCATTGACTCCAAATCTTCTCATCGATCAACCATTCAATTTTATGACCCGCCCATTGCATTCCAATAAGAGCGGCCCGAAGCAAACTGTCGATACGCATTCCCTTGGCCAAAAAGACTGAAACCTTGGGAATGGCTTCCATAACGGAGCTCCACCGTTCCACTTTCTTTTTGGCCTTGCGAGAAGTCCAAAGCCCCAAGGAAATTGCCAAGAATGAAACCGCCCAGTAAATCCAAGATGCCGAAATCAAAGCTCCTCCATTGATTTCGGTCTCACCCATCATTAGGTCCAAAACTGAGGCAATCACTCGATCTTCAATTCCCCATAAAGCTCTGCCTGCGAGCCCCCCGGTCCAGAAAATGCTGAGAGAAAGTATAAGCAAAACCGCAGGCGACAAAACTGAATACCAGTTGGACTCTTCTTGCTTTTTGAATCCCAAAGCCGTGCCCAGAAGTTTCCACCCCAAAAATACAAACAGGAAATATACCGCGATAAAGCACGAAATTAGAAATGGGTCTGCGACCGCTCGCGCCAAACATCGCACCCAACCACTTGCGGATACAAATCCCACCATACCCGCAGAAGAAGCGACGCACAGGATCAGCAGGACTCGAGTCAGATCCCATTCCATCGCCGTTTTGACCGCCTTTTCGGGAAGCTCAGATTGTTCCAGATTAACGCCCGCTGTAGTCCAGGCGCAGGAACCTAAACTTAGGCCTAACAAGACCGCCATTGCAGACCAAGGTCCCGAGAAAACGAAAACCGCAGTGGCAATGGAGAACCCCGCCGAAACCCACGCCGCAAAACCCAGCTTCCAACGTCTCTGAAATAAGCCCGTTGCTAAGGTCAAAGCTCCCGACAAAAGACAAAGCCATCCAAAAAACGGCAGTACCTTTAAAACCCGAAGCTGGGGTTCTAAGCGAATCAACAAAGCAAATACGCACCATGCTGGGAATACTTGCATCAACAATGTTCGAATAGAGGTTGGAGTATCTGACGGGATGACAACCCACTTGACAAAAGGGAAGCACTGATATTGGATGAAAACACCCACCAACAATAAACTCGCACCGACCCAGTCGGCTGAAGTACTAGCAGCCTGAGTAGCCCAGAGTTCGCCTTGATTCCAAACCAGAGCTGCACGCGAACCCGCCATTAAACAAGTCCCGAAGACCGCGAAAAGTAGCCCCCACGATCGCTCCCAGCAAAATCGCATGGCTAAACGCGATTCATGCTCCGAATCCCAGCGACATCCCATGGCGACGAAA
>Ga0207094_1065_pt2 | contig 15552 bp, 13 predicted proteins | sample Alteio_BWMinHeat_90_FD_153518 | JGI IMG/M metagenome (GOLD analysis project Ga0207094, IMG submission 153518) | Enriched cells from forest soil in Barre Woods Harvard Forest LTER site, Petersham, Massachusetts, United States -... | ecosystem: Environmental > Terrestrial > Soil > Temperate forest >... | reverse complement strand
TGCAATGAGCAAACCGAGAACGATTGCGCTTGAGTTGTTTAGCCAGTGCCGTTGGCGCACCACGTAGACAACAACGGCGGCAAAGCGTTCTACGGCACAAAGGATCTTCAAACAGCGATGCAGCGCAGTGTCGAGCAAGGCTCGACCTACTACACTCTCTCCTATTCTCCCGAGAACCAAAACTGGAATGGGAAGCTCCGACGCATCGACGTAAAGCTGCTTAGGAGTTTAGGAGTGGATACCGACTGCAATACAGGCGAGGATATTTCGCTCTGCAGGAGCCAGAACACTCAACAAATGACTCGACCGTCAAGTTGGTGTCCGCTCTGCGGCCTGACATGCCTTATTCCACTTCTCTGTACCTCAAAGCTGAGGTCCTGCCGCCTGACGCCGAGCATCCCGCCATCCGCATTACCTGTCTTATCGACGCACAGCAGATCACATTCACTGAGACCAACAACGGCAGCAAGCATGCAGTTCTGGATCTTTTGACTGTTGCGTGGGACAAGAACGGCAAAGATGTTGGCCACTCAGCGCAGACGGTTGAGACAAATCTTAAAGCCGAGCAGTTTCGCAAAATTTTGCGCTCAGGATTGCAGATCGAACAGGTCGTGCCTGTGTCTTCGGAGGCGCATCGAGTCCATCTTGGCGCAGTCGATCGCGCAAGCCAACAGGTTGGCACGATCGACGTGACCTTCGACGCAAAGTAGCCGCTGCTATCCTCAGATTTGATCCTGAATTAGGCGATTCAGCTTGGCGTTATCAGGTCCCGCTGTTTATATCGCGGCCGAGTCGCTGCAGATGTTCACCTAAGTTGGCGACGTCATTGGTGCTAAGTCTGTCGGTGGAGGAGAGTATTCGCTCGATTTCCAGAGCCGATTCAGATCCGCCCGATAGCCCAAAAACTCCCAGGGATCCGGCCAGTTTGTGAGCTTCCTGGGCCGCCTCCGCTTTCATGGCGTCGTTCAGCGCGCCTCCGACGATTGCCTTATGAGCGCGTTCTATCGAATTCAGTCGGCGCAACATCAGTGGCAGCGCTTTCTTCCACAAATCCTGGAGCTTTTCCTGGAGTTCATCTGCAGAACTCATTCTTTGGCGCTCGGTTGCCATCCCAGGATCTCACTCACTTCATTAGCAAGAGTCATCGGATTGAACGGCTTGGCCAGGAAACCAGCCGCTCCGGCTCCCTGAAGGCGTTCACGTTCGATGGACTGAACTTTTGCTGTGAGAAAAATCACTGGAATCCGCGCGGTGATTTCATCGCTGCGAAGAAGGCGGAGCGTAGCTGGACCGTCCTGGCCGGGCATCATTACGTCGAGCAGAACCGCGTCGGGCATAGCTTTTCTTGCCAGCTCTATGCCCTCGCGTCCCGATCCTGCCGACGTGACCCGCCAACCGGCCACCGTTTCCAGGCTGAGGGCCACGACTTCGCGGATATCTTCCTCGTCATCGATCAGCAGGATGTGTCTCTGCATTGCGCTCTCGCCGTGAGTCAGTGGTGGCCGACTGGTTTGTGTTGGATTGTGTTCCGTTCGTAGGCTCCACTTTGCGAAACGGGACAGTAAAGAAGAACGTACTGCCCTTTCCCAGCTCGCTCTCTACCCAAATCCTGCCGCCGTGCTGCTGAACGATGCTGCGAGAAATCGCCAATCCCAGCCCCGTTCCGCCCTTTTTTCGCGAGTCGGAGGCATCGACTTGGTGGAACCTTTCAAAAATCGAACTTTGCTTGCTCCAGGGAATGCCGCGACCTTCGTCGGAGACTTCAAAGCGCAATTCGGCTGCAGTCGGAACCGCTCGCACTCTTACCCTGCCTCCGGCATCGGAAAACTTGATGGCGTTGCTGAGAAGGTTCGTAAGACATTGAGCCAGACGATCAGGGTCCGCCCAGATTGCGGTCTCGGATTCGCCAACATCCAGGGTAATTCCGTGCTTCTGCGCCATAGGCCGCATTACATCTGCCGCGTTCCGGATGAGTTCTCCTCCATTACAGAGGCGACGCCGTATTTCCATGCTGCCCGAGTCGAGCTTTTCGACATCGAGAATGTCATTCAGCAACCGAATGAGCCGGTCAGTGTTCGTGACCGCGATTTCCAGCATGCGGTTGCCTTTTTCCGTGGTCGGACCGAGAAGTCCGGAAGCCAGCAGAGTGAGCGATCCGTGGATCGAAGTGAGCGGAGTGCGAAGTTCATGGCTGACCACTGAGACAAACTCGGACTTCATACGTTCGATCTGGCGACGGCGCGTGAGATCGCGGAAGACGAGAAAAACCGATCCCATCACTGCAATCATGGCGAGAAATACAGCCAGTAAAACAACCACGAAGGCTCGGCGCTCGCTCTGTCTTGCCCTCAAATTGCGTTCGGCAAGCAGACGGTTCTCCTGGCTTCTCATTTGCGCGATCAGAGTGGAGATTTGAGCGCTTAAAACAAGGCCGCGATTGTTCCTTAGAGCGAGTACGGCATTCAGTCCGCCGTTCTTGCGAGTCTGGATGCCTTGATCCATCACGGCAAAGCGCTCCCGGATGAGAGACTCAAGAGCAGCGATACTCTTCTGCTCTGCCGGATTGTCGGAAGTCTGCAGGCGCAAGTCCGACAGTAGAGGCTCGATCAAGTCTTTAGCGGCATGATATTGGGTCTCGAAGTTGTCGTTGCCGGTGATGACAAATCCACGGACGGAAGCTTCTGCCTGGGTCACATCGAAGGACACTCGCTGCAGAAGCTCCAGCACCATGTGGGTATGAGTGACCCACTGATTGTCTTCGACGAGTCCGACGATCGTTCTTTGCGAGACAACGCCCACGATGCCGAACAGCGCCAGCACAATCACGAATCCAGTAAGAACCGTCTTTTCAACGGTGCGCTTAATCGGCACGGTTTTTATTGTATTGCCAAATCCGGAATACGCAGCGCGAATTAACGCGATGGGAGCAATCGAATAACGCGGTTAAAGTCGAGCAGTAAGAGCGATCTAGGAACACCAGGCCAGCCTCCAGGAAAAACTCAGTGCCATCGCGCGCCGAGAACGGCATGGTAGATGTGCGACTAGATAGGTCGCGATACCGCATGACCGAGTGACGCGTCTTAAGGATTGAGCTTCCGCCACGGAGCAACTGTGCACACGAGACCCCACGCCGCTCAACAGCAGGGCCCGCCCGGTCGCAAAGCTGGCCGCTGCCCCTACGATTGATTCAGCAGGTTAATCTTTTATTATCAATGAATTACTTATACTTTTTACACCAATACATTACTAAGTTTGGGGGCAGTGGATTATTCCCACTATCGCCTCAAGTGTTGCCGATTCTTACTGCGCTCTGCCCACGGAATGCAGTATCCTACGCTGCCGGTGAGGCAGGAGTGAGTTCATCGCCATGCAGGAAGTTCGTTCCCCAGCGAGTTCGCAGCCGGCGCCTCAAGAGACAGATATCGGTTCCATCCTGCTAGTCGAGGACGAGATCGATCTAGCCGAGCTGATCAGCTCTTGCTTGCAGTCCAGGAACTTTTCCGTCGCAGTGTCGCCCAGCGTCAGTGGCGCGTTGCATTCTCTCAAAGGCATCTCCTTCGACTTGATTCTTCTCGACGTTAATCTGCCCGACGGCAGCGGCCTCCAGGTGCTACAGAATCTAGCTAACGATCCGGACGCGCCCAGAGTCGTGGTGATGACCGGAGCGGGCACATCGGAAACCGTCCTCCAAGCCATTCGTTATCGCGCCCAAGACTTCATCCGCAAGCCGTTCACCGTCGACGAACTGGTTGAAGTCGTGGAGCGCGCGATCAAAGCGGCGCGTGAGGACATCGAGATCATTTCCTGCACGCCGGAATGGGTGGAGGTTCTGGCATCCTGCACACGGGAGAGCGCGGCCCGAATTGAAGGATTCATCTCGCATCTCGGTGGCGACCTCAGCTCGGAAGTCCGGTCCCAGGTAGGACATGTATTTCGCGAGCTGCTGCTGAACGCAGTGGAGTGGGGCGGGGGACTGAACCCGAATCACCGCGTGCGCGTTGCTTACGTTCGTGGAAAGCGCTCGATTCAATATCGCATCGCCGATCCAGGGCCGGGATTTTCATTCCGGGAATTAGCCCACTCAGCCTTGTCTGCCGACCCCAAGGATCCCCTGCGTTATGTCCGCGTGCGCCAAGAACAGGGACTCCGCCCCGGAGGCCTGGGAATCCTGATGGCGCGCGCCATGGCCGATGAGTTGATCTACAACGAGTCGCAGAACGAAGTTCTGTTCATCAAGTATCTGTGAGTGCGGCTCCCTTCGGAGATGGAAGCATTTTCTATTCCTTCGTGCCTAACGTCGCTCCGTTCAATGCCTGTAGCTTGCGAAATTCTTCCGTTTCCTGCGCTGCCTGATCGAGTTTCCCCTGCTTCCGGTGGATTGCCGCCAGCATTAAGTAGGCTTGAGCAGCGAGAGGGCTTTCCTTTTCCAGTTCGATTACTCTCTTAAGGGCGCGCTCTGCGGTGAACGTATCGCTCGCGGCTGCGGCCTTCCCGAGGGAGTACAGAGTTTCCGGCATGTTAGGACGCAATTGATCGGAGCGTTGAAGCGCCGCTGCAGCTTCTTTCATTTTTCCCTGCTGCAGTAGAGCGTCCCCCAGGCGATATGCCGCCTCGGCATTTCCAGGCTGCAGCTTTTCTTCGGCTCGGAATTGCTCTTCCGCCCTCTCCCAATCGGAGGTGGCAGCGTAAATTTGTCCCAATTCAAGGCGCAGGCCGGGCAAATCCGAGCGCAGCGCAAGCGCCCGCAGATACTCCTGCACAGATTGAGGATACATTTTTGTTTCGTAGTAACTCTGACCTAATGCCTGATGACCGCGAGCGGTATTCCGGAATTCGGAAAGCAGCTTGTCGCGCGATTGCGACGCGAGGGCGCTGCCGGCCTGACTCAGGTAATACAGGAGATCAGGATCGTTGGGCTTCCTGGCCAGCGCACTCTGCAGATTCACAACTGCATCTGTCGCTTGGCCGCTCTGAAGCTGAGCAATGCCGAGCGCGCCGTTCTCATGAGTAAGTTCTAAATGGGGAATCGCTTCTGCAGTGTAGCCTTCGGTTAGCAGCGCAAAGCCAAGCAACTGATGTGCGGGAAGGGAATCCGGACTCAACTCTACGCCCCGTCTTAAAGGCGGAATCGCACCCGCATAGTCCTGTCTGCTCATGTAGGCTTCGCCCAGCTTGGCAAAAGGAAGGGCAGAATCGGGGGCCAGTTCACTCGAGGCTGTTACGAAACTCGAATTTCCCCTTTCGAAACCGCAACATACTCGGTGAGTGACGGAACTGGCTGTAAATAACTAGATCGAAAGGAGACAGCCAGCTTACGGTTCAGTACAGGAAACCGCGTCCAGATGACGAGTGATCTCGCGGCGTAGCAACGGCATGTCGATTGGTTTTGTTATGTATGCATTAAAGCCGGCCGAGAGAGCTCTCTCGGAATCGCCTCTCATGGCGTAGGCAGTTAGCGCCAAAATGGGAATCGCTTCGAATTCCGCATCCGATCGTATCTCCCGCACTACCGAGTAGCCGTCATGGCCGGGCATCTGAATATCCATAAGGACTAGATCGGGACGCTGCGCTTTTATTGCGAGCAGAGCTTGTTGTCCGTCTAACGCCTCAAGTACCCGGAATCCCCACGCCTCCAGCATCTCGCGAATGAGTTCCCGGTTCACCTGGTTGTCCTCTGCCACCAGAATCGTTTTCATAAAGCGACAACCTCTTGCCGTGTCTTCGTCGCGCGGTTTACCGCCGCGAGCAGTTCCTTCGTCCATGGTCCCGATTTACGGAACAGCGCTCTGACCTTGCTGCGAAGAAAGGCAATGTCCTTGTCGTTCAGGTCCCTGGCGGTGATTACAAAAACCGGCACATCGCGCAACTCCGGATGGTGCGTGTGGATTTGCTTGAGTACATCAAATCCATCCATCTCCGGCATCGCCAGGTCCAGCAAGATTGCCTGGGGGCAGTGCTTCTTAAGTAATTTCAGACCCTCTACTCCATTCACGGCTGTACGAAGTCTGTAGCCTCCCTCCGTGAGCATCTCCGTGAGAAGATCCCGGCACTGCGGATCGTCGTCAATGATCAAAATCTCGGAATCTTCAGGCGATTTTGTTCTGACATGCTGACGGATTGCGGCAAGTAAGGCGTCTTTCTTCACCGGCTTCACGAAATAACTGGCGGCGCCGAGCGCGAATCCTACATTCTCTTCGTCCACGATAGAAACGATGACTACGGGGATATGCGAGGTTTCTCGGTTGTTTCGCAGGCGGTTCAGTGTTTCGAGCCCGCTGCCCCCAGGCATCAGGATGTCAAGCGTTATGCAGTCAGGTTGCAATTCCGAAGCTTTCGCGATCGCATCTTTTCCATTTGCGGCAATTGCGACTCGATACTCATCAACTAGAAAGGTCGCAAGCAGTTCCTGCGCCGAGGAATCATCGTCAACCACAAGGACCAGTGGTCTTTCTTCCTCCGAGGCGCGCACGCGATCCACCGGCGTCCACTTGACAGGTCCCGGCGCCCGTTCAGCAGAGACAGGAAAGCTGACCGTGAATGTACTTCCTTTTCCTAATTCACTCTTTACAGCGATCGTTCCACCATGCTGTTCGACGAGTCTCTTTGTGATAGCCAGACCCAATCCCGTGCCTTCATTAGGCTTGGTGCTGCTGTTTTGCACCTGACGGAACTCTTCGAATATCAGCTCCTGATCAGAAGGGGCAAGTCCGACGCCGGTATCACTCACCGATACAGAAAGTTGGTCGCCTGCGATGCTTGAATCGATGCGGACCTTGCCTCCTTCAGGAGTGAACTTCACTGCGTTGCTAAGCAAGTTATAGAGAATTTGTTTGAAGCGCACACGATCTGCGCTCAGCATCGCGTCGTGCTCGTAAGCTTCTTCGACGCTTATCTTCTTGGTCATTGCCAGCGGCCGGATTACGGAGACAACTTCCGGAACAATTCCCCTCAAGTTGAACGCTTCACAGTTCAGGGTCACCTGTCCGGCTTCGATCTTCGAAAGGTCGAGAATATCGTTGATGAGCTGTAACAGGTGTTTGCCGCCTTCTCGTATGCGCCGTAGATAGTGCTGTTGCTTTTCGGTGAGTGGTCCTGGAATACCTTCTGACATCAGGTCTGAAAAGCCGATGATTGCGTTGAGAGGAGTACGCAGCTCGTGGCTCATATTCGCCAGAAATTGGCTCTTGAGGTTATTTGCGCGTTCAACTTCGCGGTTCCGAACCGCAAGCTGCTCATTTTGTTCTTCGATCTGCTTTTGGTAGCGAATGCTTTCGCTGACGTCGCGCAGAAACGCATTGAAAGAATAGGAACCTCGCACGCGGATGGCAGAGATCGAGAACTCCACAGGAAATTCGTGTCCATCGCGATGCAGCGCGGACATGTGGACTCTCCTGTTCAGGATGCGGTCTTCCCCCGTGGTCACAAAGCGTTGCCATCCCTGCCGATGTCGCGCCCGGTCCCGTTCCGGAACAATAATTGCCTCCAGTGGCCGCCCAATGACCTGCCCTCGCGGCCAACCGAAAGTATTCTCTGCCTGCGCATTCCACTCCGTGACCGAACCCTCTGCATTCATTGAAATGAACGCGTCATGCGCGCGATCGATGATTAAACGAGTCTGGGCTTCGAGGTCATGCAGCCGCCGGTAAACCGAAGCGATAACTCCGCCGGAGGCCAAAGCCAGAACCACGAACATCATGCCCAGCAAGCCCAGGCTCTGCTCGTAAGCCCACAGCGATTTGCGAATCGCCGAAGTCGGAACTTCTATCAGCACTCCCCAGTTCATGCCGGGAGCCGGAGCATATCCCACCACTTCTTGTTCCTTGCCACGCATCAGCAGCGCCGACCCGGTTTGTCCACTCAAGGCGCGGCTTCCTACGTCGCGCAGGTCCTGCGGAGAAGCTACAGTAAGATCGGAAATGCCGAAGTCATGATTATGCTGATCCACGATGAATAATTTGGAGGTTCCCTGGCTTGTCAGTTCGCGGAGCTGATGTCCGACCGTCTCCAAATCCTGAGCAGCCATCAAAATTGCCGCCGTCTTGCCCTGAGCATCGCGCATGGGAACGGCAATCGCCACAACCCACTTACCGGGCATAACCGCGCTCTCATAAAACTCAGAGACATATGGAGCATTCGTGCGGGTTACACCTTTGTACCAGTCGCGATACGCAAAGTTCCGGGTTAGGACTTTTGCGTCGGGAGGGTAAATTGCGCGCATCGTGCCGTCGAGGTCATACACGCTCAAAAAGGTGAAGTCTGGACGCAGTGAATGTGTTCCGGCCAAATGATCCGTCACGGAAGCCAAATTGCCCTGTTGCAGCGCCTGCAGTAAGGCGGGTTGATTTCCAATCGACTCTACAAGAACCTTATCCTCTTCGATTCGCTCCTGGACCAGTTTAGAAACCAGTGCAGCCGCCTTGGAGCTTTGTTCAGATACCTTGCTTTTTGCCTGATGAAGAAAGACGGTGTGGGCGAATGCAAAGAAGAGCAGGAGCGGCAAAACAGATACTGTCAGGAAGGTAACGTACAGACGTCGTGGAGTGGCCGTTGTCCAGCTTGCCAGTGGGCGTAATTTGTTCATATCGAGTTACCCATTCTTTTGCGCTAGATCGCTTCGACGCCGGCTACATCCGGAGTTAAAAGTCGTGTGCAGCGACGACGAAATCGCTGGAAGATGCCCCAATCCCGAGGACGAACCCACTGAGCTGACCCATCCCTCGGGGAAGAGTAGAGTCTGTCTCCCCGAGGTCGCTGAAATTAACTTAACCCTTAAACAAGTAAGTTATAGCCATTGCCCGCAGGGTGACTATTACCTAAGTAATCGCGGAGCCTTGATTGCCAATGGGTGTGTGGAAGACTTTGTGTTCAAACTGCTAGAAGTGGAGCGGAGCTTAGGTACTTATGGCTTCCAAGTTGGTTGCAGAGCAGAATATTTCGAACGAATCCAGGAAACGCCGACCTTCGCCACCTGCAATAAAACTGCTAATCATTGACGATGATCCCCAGAACCTCGAGATCATCTCCGCAGCCTTGCAGCAGCACCATGTCGATATAACCGCAGCAACAGATCCAGAAGAAGGGTTGGAACTCTTTTCCAGGCGCCGCCCGGGCATCGTACTGTGCGACTTAATGATGCCGAAGCTCTCAGGAATGGAAGTTCTGGAGCGCATCGTTGCCATCGATCCCGCAACCGAAGTGATCCTGATGACCGCGCACTACTCGACCGATTCGGCAGTTGAGGCAATTAAAAAAGGCGCTGCCGATTATCTGACAAAACCGATCGAGCTAAACCGTCTTCGGTCGCGCGTTGCCACTCTCGTTGACGAAGCTGAAAAGAGATTTCGCTCCGCGCAGCTCGACCAGGAGCTCGTGGATAATTACCGCTTTTGCGGCATTATCGGTCGAAGCCCGCTTATGGTGGAGATGTTCGCAAGAATCCAGCGAGTCGCTCCACACTATCGGACGGTGCTGGTCACCGGGGCAACAGGCACCGGTAAGGAGCTGGTAGCGCGAGCGCTTCATTCATTGACTCCCGCTGCACCAAAGCAGCTCGCGGTGTGCAACTGTTCGGCCGTCGCAGAATCACTCGTCGAAAGTGAGCTCTTCGGATATGTGAAGGGCGCTTTTACCGGGGCGCTCCAAGACAAGGCAGGTCTCTTCGAATATGCAAATGGAGGAACAGTGTTTCTCGATGAGATTGGCGAGATGCCACTGAACCTGCAGGCCAAACTGTTGCGTGTTCTCCAGAATCATGAGATCCAGCGCATCGGCTCCCCGGCTGTCAAAAAGGTTGATCTGAGGGTTGTAGCCGCAACCCATCGTGATTTGAAGGCCCTGGTGCGGGAAGGAAAATTTCGCGAGGATTTGTTTTACCGGCTAGCGGTCGTCCAGATCACTGTGCCTTCATTATCGGAGAGGAGAGAGGACCTGCCTTTGTTGGAGCGTCATTTCATCGAGCGCTTTTCTGCCGAATATAAAAAACCGGTTCACGGGCTGACCCGCCGCGCCCAAGCGGTTTTCAGCCGCCATGCCTGGCCCGGAAATGTGCGCCAACTTGAAAACGCGATTGCAAACGCCTGCATGATGACGGCTACTGAAGTCGTCGATGTTGGGGACTTGCCGGAAAACATGCGTGCTGGCGATACTGTCGCCAGTTCCGATTCTCAGGGCTTGATGAACATGGAGGAAGTCCAGCGGCGCCACGCCGCCCGCGTGCTGGAAGAGCTCGGGGGAAACAAGCTCAGAGCCGCCGAGATACTCGGCATCAGTCGAGGAACTCTTTACCGACTCTTGCGCGACACTGCCGCTAGCGGGGAAGAGTTAGAAGTGAATGAGCTTCCCATCAACAGCAATTAACCTCCTACGCTGCCATTGCCCTATTAAACTCCCTCTCGATCCAGGGTCTTAGTTCTCCTCGGTCACTGCTGTTGAAGTCAGTGAAGCATATGCCGGCTCTTCCATGCTGGTCACTCCAAATGACTCGCCCGATACAAGTAAGCAGTTTCTCATTCTCAGGCAGGCGAAACTTGATTTGGTGTACTTGACCAGGGTTCAAGGTAGTGATCGACTCTACCGCCATGCCACCCTGGCTGATATTGATCGTATCGGCGAGGACGGCGTGACCGGTGGAGTCAACCAGAGTTGCAGTGGTGCGAAGCGACTTCCGGAAATAGCACATCCGTTCTTTCAACATGATCCCATGCGCCGCACGGAGGGCCTGATCAACACGGAGCGCGACCAGTGGCTTGTCGATAAGAAAATCCGCTACCCGGAACGCTCCGCCAGCCGTCTGCTTGCGAGGAATGATCGCAAAACCTAATGCTTTGCGATTCCCCCGCTCCCCGCGCATTGTCTGCAGAACCGAGAGCTCTGGATCGAGTTCACGGTCCACAAAAAATGCATCGAGCTTTCTCAGCGCCATGGCTTGGATAGCAGATCGCGCGTCTCTATAGATTGTGGTCGCAATACCCATTTTCCTGAGCGACATAGGAATGGCATCAATTACTCGAGAATCGGATGCGACGACTGCGGCTTGTAGTTCATGCGTATTCATATGGATAATTCTGTTTCTCACGTTTTGTTAATCAGCGACTGTTGTTGCCGTTTCAAGGACTACAACCGTGCCTCTATGGGCCTTTGTTTCAATCGAGATACTTCGAACCTCGCGAGTTTGTTTAACCGCGACAGATTGCAGACTGTAGGTCACCAGAGCAGTATCGGCTGCTTTTTTGCTGCGGTCGGCTATGGCCTGCGCCTGCACTATCGGCATGACCATCACCGTTATGTTCAGGTTCGCATTGCTGCTCCTTCGTTCCGCCGCATGAGCAGGAGCTATTGCGAAAAGAATCAGTAAGGCCGCTATGATCCAGCGAAGGCCATATTCTGCTTGTAGGTTCGTAGTCTGCGACTCTGTCTTCATGCCAGACGTAAATGCATGGGCCTGGCCAAAGGAAGCTTCCCTGGAAACGATTGAAAGTAAAGATGTAGGGGCAGATAACAAACGGGATTGCCCTTTCGCTACTGTTCCATTTTTGAACAACTGTTCTGTCCGTGACCAACGGTTGGCCCCTGCATTGTTGCTGTGCCGATCGCGGTGCAGCCGAGCTGTTGGCGTTGCTGTTCGAAGCCGCACCTTACAGTAAGGATCCGGATTCCCTGGTTTTTCCCTGCGCGGCTGGTGCGTTTACGCGCAAAACGCCCTGGTAAATCCCATTATGAGAAGCGGTTAAGTAGGAAATTCCCGCGAATCCCTGCACCGCTCCCTGCTTCGAGGTAGAAATCTGCTGGTTTTGGGCAGAATCTGCAGAATTCGCCCTTTGCACAAAGAAATTCGCTGCGAGATTCCCTGCTGCAGGGAATTTTAGGCGTTTGTGGGTTCCCTCATTGGTGTGTCCTTCCGCTCGAGCGGGCTTCGACATAGCATCGAATTTGTCTCACCGGCGATGCAAAAGAAAAGCGCCGGATGCAATGCACCCGGCGCTTCGGTCAGGATTGTAGTCGGATTAGGTTCCTTCGCTCCAGCTTGCCAGGTACTCTTCCTGCTGTGGAGTGAGTTTATCGATCTTGATGCCCATCGCTTCCAGCTTGAGACGGGCAACTCGCTTATCGAGCTCCACCGGCACTGGGAAGACTTTGTTGTCGAGACTCTTGTGGTTCTTCACCAGGTATTCGCAGCAAAGAGCCTGATTGGCGAAGCTCATGTCCATCACTGAGGCGGGATGTCCTTCAGCGGCGGCCAGATTGATCAGGCGACCTTCGCCGAGGAGATATATCTTGCGTCCGTCACGCAGTGCATACTCATCGACGAAGTCGCGAGTCAGGCGCTTCGATGAAGCCAGTTTCTCCAGCGCGGGAATATCGATCTCGACGTTAAAGTGCCCAGAGTTGGCAACGACGGCGCCGTTCTTCATCACTTCGAAGTGTTCTTTTGCGATGACGTTTTTATTGCCGGTTACCGTCACGAACACATCGCCAATCTTCGCGGCTTCATTCATCGACATCACGCGGAAGCCATCCATCACGGCTTCGAGCGCCTTGGTGGGATCGATTTCGGTAACGATCACGTCTGCGCCCATACCCTTTGCACGTGAAGCCAGACCGCGTCCGCACCAGCCATAACCCGCAATCACGAACTTGGAGCCGGCCAATAGAAGGTTCGTACAGCGAATAACGCCGTCAATCGTGGATTGTCCGGTGCCGTAGCGGTTATCGAACATGTGCTTGGTGTCTGCATCGTTCACGGCAATGATGGGATAGCGCAGGGCTCCGTCTTTCGCCATGGCGCGCAGCCGGATCACGCCTGTCGTCGTCTCTTCAGTGCCGGCGATGATGCCACTGACTACATCCTGCCGTTTAGTCAGCGCTGTTGTTACCAGGTCGGCGCCATCGTCCATGGTGATGTGCGGCTTGTGATCGAGCGCGCTGAGAATGTGCGAGTAATAGGAATCGTTGTCCTCCCCCTTCACCGCGAAGGTTGAGATGTTGTAGTCGCGGACAAGCGACGCAGCCGCGTCGTCCTGAGTGCTGAGCGGATTGGATGCGCACAACACGACATCAGCGCCGCCGTCGCGCAGGGTGATCGCAAGGTTGGCAGTCTCCGTAGTCACGTGCAGACACGCCGAGATGCGGATGCCCTTCAGCGGCTGATTCTTGATGAACTCTTTGCGGATGCTCTGCAGTACGGGCATCGACTGGTTCGCCCACTCAATGCGCTTCTTGCCCTGGTCGGCAAACTCTATGCTCTTTACATCAAAGGGAATCTGGGTTGCAGTTGCTGTAGCCATGCGCTCCTTGGGTAACCGCGTCATTCAAACCCTCGCGGCGATCGATCGGATCTCAAAAATGGAAATCGGAGCGCGGATAAGCGCGCTCCGGAAAAACTACTTTGCGGTTGCGAAAGTCTTACCGGTAGCAGCCGACTGCAAGGCCGCGGCCTTGTCTGTCGCCTCCCAGGTAAAGTCCGCTTCAGAGCGACCAAAGTGGCCATAAGCCGACGTCTGCTTGTAGATCGGACGCCGCAGGTTCAGAGACTCGATAATGCCTTTGGGCGTGAGCTTGAAGTGTTCCCGCACGAGAGTTTCGATCTGGGACTCGGGCAGCTTCCCAGTGCCGAAGGTCTGCACCAGTACGCTGACCGGCTCTGCGATGCCGATGGCATAAGCCAACTGGACTTCGCAGCGATCGGCGAGGCCGGCAGCAACAACATTCTTTGCAATATAGCGCGCCATGTAGCAAGCTGACCGGTCCACCTTGGTCGGGTCCTTGCCAGAAAACGCGCCGCCGCCGTGCCGTCCCATACCACCATACGTATCGACGATGATCTTACGTCCGGTGAGTCCGGTATCGCCCATCGGTCCACCTACGACGAAACGCCCGGTGGGATTGATGTGGTACTTGGTGTCGGCGTCCAAAAGATGCTCAGGAATCGCCTTCTGAATTACCTGCTCCAACACTTCTGCGCGGAGGCGGCGATTGTCCACGGTTTCCGAATGCTGGGTGGAAATCACGACGGCATCGACGCGTACAGGCTTGTGATTGCTATCGTATTCGACTGTGACTTGGGATTTGCCATCAGGCCTGAGGAAATCGAGGGAGCCGTTCTTGCGAACTTCGGAAAGTCGGCGGGTGAGTTTGTGAGCAAGCGCGATTGGCGTCGGCATGTACTCAGGATTCTCGTTAGTGGCATAGCCGAACATCATGCCTTGATCGCCCGCGCCGCCAGGATCGACGCCCATAGCAATGTCGGGTGACTGCTCGTGAATCGAGGAGATTACCGAACAGGTTTGCGAATCGAATCCGTAGGCCGCATCGGTATAACCGACCGCTGTTACGGTACCGCGAACAATCGAGGGAAAATCCACATAAGCTTTCGTGGTGATTTCTCCTGCGATGAAGGCGAGTCCTGTTGTCAGGAGCGTCTCGCAAGCCACGCGGCTATAAGCATCTTTTTCCAGGCAAGCATCAAGAATGGCGTCAGAAATCTGGTCGGCAATTTTATCGGGGTGACCTTCGGTCACCGACTCAGACGTGAATAGAAAACGATTACGCGAAGACAAGCTTTCTCCTCCACACTCAGGTGATTTGGGCGGTTACGACTTCTCGAGGACAGGGCCAACGAAGCGCTTGCGGCGGGAATAGATTCGCGCTGCAAGTCCTCAGTACATTAGCAGACACTCACCCCATCGGCAAGCAAGTCCAGGAACCGCTAAATGATTATAAGAGCTTCTACTTAGCGTAGAATGCGCATTCAACGTAAGGCAAGAATAGACGCTTCAACAGCCGGGAATGGCGGTTGAGTGGGATTACTGGTGGAGTCCGTCAGGAGTAAAGACAAATTCCTTCACCTGTTTGGGCTCACCGTCGATGTTCACCGGCTTGCCATTGAAGGAAATCTCCACTCCGCCCGTATTGCCCAGCTTTAGACGAACTTCCTTTTGCGCGCGAATTGTGCGGCTCTTTTGCGCGGCCAATAGCTGTTGCCCCAAATCTCTTCCATCGGCGGAGACGGAAAGCCATGATTCTTCTCGTGCGAACACTTCAAGGCGAATCGGTGAACTGGAATCCGAGTGCGACTGGGCGCCGGAACCCGTCTTATTATTTGCGCTTTCCACAGCGGAATCGGATTCGCCGGAGGCCGATGACGTTAACTTCTGACCGCCAGACTGTATGCTTTTGGCATCGCGAGGCTGGGGAGTGCCGGGTGTGATCGAAGCAACGTTTGCAGGCGAGCTGCGCGCCGAAGCAGACGGGACTGGGACAGGTTCTGGAACGGAAGCTGAATTATGTCGAGTTTCGGGTTGGGACTGTGTGGCTTTCACTGTTGCTGGCCGCTTTAAGAAGTATCCAGCGGCCGTGAACGCGGCGATGAGAACGAGTGCAGCAGCAATCAACCATACTGCTTTGGTATTAACTGGTTCGGGCTCCTGCTCAACGGGAACGTCGTCCACCTGCCCGCGGGCAAGGTTGTATTCCTTTAGCGCGGCGTCAAAATCGGCCACGGTCTGGTCCTCATCGAGGCCGAGAAATCGTGAATAGGCGCGAACAAACCCCTTG
>Ga0207094_1071_pt1 | contig 15652 bp, 12 predicted proteins | sample Alteio_BWMinHeat_90_FD_153518 | JGI IMG/M metagenome (GOLD analysis project Ga0207094, IMG submission 153518) | Enriched cells from forest soil in Barre Woods Harvard Forest LTER site, Petersham, Massachusetts, United States -... | ecosystem: Environmental > Terrestrial > Soil > Temperate forest >... | reverse complement strand
ATTACCTTAAACGTATCTTTCATAGCAACAAGTCTTGTGCCATTCCGGGTGCGGATATGGTACATAAGCCGGTCGAAATACTTATTTGTAACCGGATGATATATCACATACAATTGGTGCTTTAACAGTAAACTGCATGGGTGTCCGGCCCATTCCCAGTTACCGATATGCCCCATTACTAAAATCAGGCTTCGTTTCTCATCAGCAAATCTTGAAAACAGTTGTAGTGTTTCAGGAGTGAACCTGCAATGTTTCAGAATACCCTTTTTGCTGATAGTAAGCATTTTAATCACCTCCATGAAAAGGTCGCAGAAATAATGAAAGAAGTTTTTACAGATCGAGTTTATTTCAGCTTCTGATTTTTGAGGGAAAGCATTGCGGAGGTTTTGTAACACTATTTTTTTACGATAGCCTATGATGTCGTAAACAATAACATATAAAAAATCGGAAAATAAATAAAGTACCGGAAAGGGTAGTAAAGAGAATAAATAAATAAAAGGAATTGACAGATAATAGATCAGTGCCGGCAATGTATCATGTGGTTTGGGCAAATTTATGAAAATTATTACGCATTATAGTCCAAAGGCAATTTGCACACCGCCCCATACATGATAATTGCCGGTGGTAAATTCATGGCTTAATAACGATTGGAAGTATTCAAGATAAAACCTTTGGTAAATCATTACAAAGCCAAACCGGTTTTGAAAGGTGAATCGTGTAACGTCTTTGGCACTTACGGTGTAGGGGCTTGTTTTGTCAAAAAGGCCACCTTGTAATGTGGCGTCATAACCTACTACATTCACCTCCGGGTGTTCATAAGCATAGATACGGAAATTATTTTTTGTTGAAGTGCCACTCCTGAACGGCGAATCGAAATAACCAATCATCATCGTACTGCCAATACCTGCTTTATCGCTGAGTGTACCTGCCCGGGCAGCAGCTGCACCGTCTAATGAAAAAATGTGTCCATAGGAGAGTAATTGCTTTTCATAATCCACCTGGTAGTTCAGGATCACATCATTGTGGATCTGGTTTTGCCAGCCATGCGGGGTTATGTTGTGCAGCCATCGATGTATGGAAACCTGCATTTCCATACCTCCCGCAGACGGACCAATGACCCCTGTGCTGAGCGCGGAAGAAAATCTTTGTTTTTTTTCGGAATCTATAGCAATAAGAAATGTTTTGAGAAACAGACATGCTGTAAATGGCCTGTCGCCATAAAGTATAGCATCGCTACCAAGGCTGGTAGGAGTATACCCATTATGCTCAATGCCGATTCCATATCTTAAGTACCCAAAATGAGGATGCGCCAGTACTTTACTAAAAAGGAAATCTTTTGCAAAAGGCGCTACCACCTCCAGATGAATGCCCTGGGTATAGTATATGTCTGTAGCCGAAAAAACATCATTTTCATAATTAAGCCGGAAGTATGAATCACTGTTTATGTTTTTGAAAGAAAGGGTATTATCAATTGCCTGTCCACAGGCAAAGAAAGGGGCAAGAGAAAAAATGAATGATATTACTTTTTTAGACCGCAGCATAATGTTTGAGTAATATACGAAAGCTATGCCAGAGAAGATTTAAAAGCAGGGTTTTGGCAAGTAGTGTTACTAAATTTCTGCAACAATATTCTTTCGAAAATTATTATTCAAACTTATTAGGAAAATCATCCTCCTTAGTGCATATTTGTGTAGTAATTTAGTTGTATGGCCTCTTATCTTATTGCAGACAGCGGATCAACAAAAACAGACTGGTGCCTTCTTAGAAAAGGGAAAAAACCTGTACGTTTCAGCACACAGGGCATCAACCCGTATCTCCAGGGCAAAGAAGCAATTGTGAATATGTTGGGAAAAGAACTGCCATGGGACAATACCAAGTACAAGGCCGACCATTTACATTATTTTGGGGCTGGGGCGGCGAACCCTGAAAAACAGGTTTTTCTTGAAGAAATATTGAAAAAGCACTTCAACATTAAAAAAACTGAGGTTCAGGGGGATATGGTGGCCGCTGCAAGAGCGCTATGCGGAGATGACAGCGGGGTAGTATGTATATTGGGCACCGGCAGTGCGAGTTGCTATTATAACGGCAAAAAAATCAAGGAGCAGAAACCATCGCTTGGTTATATAGCAGGTGATGAAGGCGGCGGGAATTACATGGGTAAACGCATATTGCAGTACTATGCTTACGGCACCTTCGATTCAGAACTGAGGATGGGCTTTGAAATGCGCTTCGGGGATGATATACGGCAAATAATAAACAGGCTTTACCATGAGCCAAGCCCCAACAGATACTTAGCCTCATTTGTTGTGTTGCTGAAGGAGAACAGGGGGCACTACATGGTTGAAAATATTATTGAAGATTGCCTGAATGACTTTTTTCATACCAGCATACTCAAGCACCGCAATAGCTGGAACCTGCCCTTATATTTTTCCGGCTCCGTTGCTTATGAGTTCCGTGATATTCTCGAAAGCCTCTGCCATCAGTATGAACTGGAAATAGGCGATGTAATAAAAAGCCCGATGGAAGGGCTTATCAAGTATTATAAGGGGAAGTTAAGTTGATTAGTTAAAGGGTTAAATGGCTACATCTCATTGCTTGCTCTCCATAATAAGCTGCTCAACCAAAAAGAATCTGATCTCTTATTTTAGGATTTTCTTACAAAACCTCATTGCATCTGACGTCGTATATTTTGTAAAACAATTTCATGCATTTAAACAAAGTATTACCTCTGATCGCGCCTGCGGTATTTGTATTTACGATATCCTGTTACGGCAAACAACAACCAACACATGCTAATAGCGGTTTTGCCGTTGTAGAACTATTCACTTCTGAAGGTTGTTCCAGTTGCCCTGCGGCGGAATGGGCCCTTGCGCAGGTATATAACGAGTACAAACAAGACGTTTACGTGCTGGAATTTCATGTTGACTACTGGAATTACTTAGGGTGGAACGATGTTTACAGCAACAAAGAATTCAGCGAACGGCAACAGCATTATGCAAACCTTATGCATCTTAATTCAGCATATACTCCACAGGCTATAGTAAACGGAAAAAATGAATTGGTGGGTTCTGATAAGACGGCGCTTTACTCGACAATAAATAACAACCTGCAGAAAAAGCAGGCTGCTTCCTTACAAATATCTGCCAAAGCAGGGGGCGGGAACATCTCCATTAGTTACAACCTTAGTAATTACAAAGGCCAGTTATTGAACATTGCCCTTGTACAAAAGAAAGCCGAACGTAATGTAAAAAAAGGAGAGAATTCCGGCCGGAAACTGCAACATATAAATGTGGTGCGGGTATTGAGAACAATTGATGTGAATGAAAGTAGAGGGGTTGTGGGTATCGCTTTGCCCGGACGGTTAAATTCCGGTGACTGTACCATTATCGCTTATACACAGGCTAAAGACACATGGGAAATAACTGGGGCGGGGGAGGTGATAAACTGGAAATCGGACTAAGTAAATGAAAGCGCATCATTCCCTTTCTTCAATTATTTTAACGTCTCGGTAGTCATGAATTATAGCTGTGATAATAATTTGTTTAGCAGTTTCATCAATGTAAAAATGAATTCCGAAGGGAAAAGTTTTGGGATGAATTATCCTAATATTTTTGTACCTGATCGCATAAGCATATGGGTTCTTTTGTAACAGGGAGATAGCTTTTATTATCGCAGACGCGAATTGCTTCTGCAGTCCATTTCTCTGTTGCTTATACCATGCTTTAGATTCCCTCACATCCTGCTTTGCCTTATCAACGTATATAATCTTATAAGGCATAATGTCAATCGTCTTCATTATTTAATTCCTCAAACAATTCTTCGATTGGGCGGAGGCACTGGGGATTATCAGCAATTTCTTTCAGGCGGGAGTCAATAATATCTTTTTGCCATTGTGGTAAATCTCCTTCAATAGTTTCCACATCCGGGTATTTATTCCTTATCCCATTCCAATCATTAATTGGTATGATCACAGCAGTTGGATGGCCTGAATCATCAGAGATATATTGTAATGACATGATACAAAGTTAAGTTTTTTATCTGATGATTGCCTGATATTCCTAATCAATAATGCCTTTAGACCGTAAACGTTTTTTTGCATCATCCCAGTTACTATAATCATTATCGTGCTGAGATAATTCTACTGCTAAAATGTCTTCAAGGTCTTCTATAAAATCCATCACATCAGTTTCAGTCCTTCCTTCCTGTTTTAATTGTGCAAGATCAATCAGCAAAGCTGTTTTCTCTCCTTTGTCGTTCATCACAAAATTTATACCAGTCATAATATGTTTTTTAATGACATAAAGTTAAGTTTGTTTGGTTAAAATATCAACCATTTTATGAAATGTAAAATTCAGAAAAAGATATAATGGAGCATTCCCTACTCCTCATTCACATACACCCGCTTCACCCGCTGGGATATGCTGGTCATAATTTCGTAGGAGATAGTTTCGGCCCACCTGGCAAGCTCAGTGACCGGTAGTTCCGGGCCAAACACTATCGCTTCATCACCTTCTTTGGCTTCGGGTATTTCAGTGATGTCCACCATACACATATCCATGCAGATGGAGCCAATTGTCTTCGCAGGCTTACCGTGAATAAGCAAGTATGCCTTGCTATGGCCCAACGCCCGTGGATAACCATCTGCATAGCCGATACATAAAGTGGCAATGCGCATGTCATGGTATGCAATGGTATCGTGCCCATATCCGATACTATCGCCCTCGGGTACATTACGTACCTGGGCAATACTCGTTTTTAGTGTGCTGATCTGTCTTAATTTATTTTGTATAGCCGGGTTGCTGTCTACACCATACAAACCTATACCAAGCCGTACCATATCATATTGCATATCCTTATGTCGAGCTATACCCGCCGAATTAGATAAGTGCTGCATGGGGCGGTAGGATAGTGCATTGATAATTTTGCTGCTCATTTGATCAAAGAGCAGTGCCTGTTGTTTAGTAAAATCATCATTTTCCGGGTGGTTGCTTGCCGCAAGATGGCTGAAAATACTCGCTATTTTTATAGTAGGGTGCTCGCTTATTTTTGAAACAAGTTCATCTATATCTTCGGGGTTAAATCCTAAGCGGTGCATGCCGGTATCCAGTTTTATATGTACCGGGTAGTCCTGCACCTGTAATGTTTGCGCCATGCTGATAAACGCGGCAAATGACCGGAAGTTATATAATTCCGGTTCGAGTTTCCAAGCTATCATACGGTCAAACGAAGCTGCGTCGGGGCTCATAACCATAACCGGCATTTTGATCCCCGCTTTTCTAAGATCTATCCCTTCATCAGTGTAGGCTACCGCGAGGTAGTCAATTCCGGCATACTGCAGCAGGTTGGCTATTTCATAGCTGCCGCTACCGTATGCAAAAGCCTTCACCATCGCCATTGTTTTTACACCCGGAGATAACTCTGACCTGAATACATTGAGATTGTGCGTCAGCGCTGAAAGGTCTATTGATAACGTGGTCTGGTGTACTTGCTGTTCCAGCAAGAGCCCTATCTTTTCAAAGGCAAAGGCACGTGCGCCCTTCAGCAGTATGGCTTCTTTCTCAAAAGTGAGCAGGTGAAAATTCTTTAAAAAATGATCTGTTGATTTAAAGAAGATACTGCGCAGCTTTTTGTATTTTCTGAACGAAGATTTGTTCTTGTACAGAGCAGGGCCAATCCCGATGAAGCGCTGAATGTTCCTGCGGCTGATAAATGCGGCAACCTCCTCATACAGATCCAGGTCCCGCCTGCCGATCTGCAGCAGATCGGACATGATCACTGTATGATGTTTGTGCTGTTTTTGCTGGTCAAGATAGTTAAGCGCAAGTTGCAGGGAAGTAAGGTCTGAATTATACGCATCATTTATTACAGTGCAATCATTGATACCATGCCTTAACTCCAGGCGCATAGATACTTGCTGTAGCTGCACCATCTGCGCCTTGATCTCTTTATTGCTTACATTGAGCAGCAACAATATACACCAGCAATGTATGGCATTCTCTACCGAAGCATCATCGCCGAATGGTATGGTAATACTTATTTCCCTGCCTTTGTATAATGCTGAGATACTGGTCTTTGTTCCGCTCCTGTCAATGTTGTTTATCCTCAGGTCTGCATCCTGCTTTTGCGACCAGGTGAATAGCTGCAATGCATCTTCAGGCTTGCCGCCCTTTATATGGTGCATGTATTGTATGATACATTCATTCAGTTGCGCATGGTCACGGCAAAAAACAAGTTGCTTTGCATGGCGGAATAACAATAGCTTTTCGTTTATCTTTTGCCGCGAATTCATAAACCCTTCGCTATGCGCCTCGCCTATATTGGTAAATAACCCGATAGTAGGATGAATGATACGCTCTAATTTTTCCATTTCTCCGGGCTGTGATATGCCCGCTTCGAAAATGGCAAGCTCCTGGTCTTCTTTCATCATCCAAACCGAAAGAGGGACACCTACCTGCGAATTGTAACTTTTTGGGCTCCGTATAACATTATATTGATTGCTAAGTAACTGGTAAAGCCATTCCTTTACTACTGTTTTCCCATTGCTACCAGTAATGCCGACAACGGGAATATTGAACCGCCTTCTGTGGGCAGCAGCTATTTGCTGCAATGCGTCAAGAGTATCATTAACCTTTATTATATTCACTCCGGGTATACGGCTTGCATCTATGTTTTGAGACACAAGGAAATTACGAACGCCTTTTTGCCAGGCATCCTGTACATAGCTATGCCCGTCGCGCAGATTTGTTTTTAACGCTACGAACAATGAGCCTGCGGGATGCTCTATATTTCTGCTATCTATAGCCAGTTCTTCGATACAGGCGTCTGCCTGTTCCATAGCAAGCCATGTGCCATTGCTCCATTTTCTTAACTGGTCAATAGTAGTCATAAGATATAACAAAGATAGGTCAAAAGGCAAAAGCCAAAACCTGAAATTGTTTCGGGATATCGGAATAAAAATTGCTGAAACGTGGGTGCATTGAACCCCCTATCTGAACTAATAACAGGTCATGAACGTGTTTTTTTTAAAAAATATCCTGTATTGCTGCCACATCAGGATTCAGGGTATAGTATGGAGACAAACTGGTTGCGGCCATTGAACAACTGATTTGCAGTTGCCTGGATATCTGCCGGCGTTAATTTCCGGATATAATTTTCATAATTTATTGCCCGGTCTTTTTCCCTGCCCCAGAAAAGCACGCTTTCCATTTTTCCTGACCAGTATTTATTCTCTTTCAGATCTGTAATATACTTTTCATGCCACTGGCTCTTCACCTTGTCAAGATCTTTTTGTTCAGGGCCTTTTTCTTTTAGCGTTTTGATCAATTCATTGGCTCCGGCAATTAATTTATCGACGTTTTCGGGGCCGCAGGGCAACTGCAACTGTATGCTGTATCGTTCATACGGTTCTTTGGTAACGCTGCCATTAAAACCTCCGCCATATATTGCGCCCATTTTTTCACGGAGCTCTTCTATAACTTTAATATTGAGTACTTCCGCTACTGCCTGTGTTCGCAGAGCAAAGTCTTCGCTATAGGGTGCCTCACCTGTATATACGGCCATTATCAAGCTCTGCTTTTCCTTTCCTTTTTTGATCTTCAGTTCCTTACTGCCTTTAATGGGCCGCACTCCATTATCTTTGATCGCAACCGGTTTATTATTTGTGGGCAGGCTTCCTAAGTATGTTTCTATAAGGGGCAGTGCAGTTTCCGGTTTTATGTTACCTACTATGAAGAAATGATAGCCGTCTGCGCTGCTAAATTCATTTTTATATATCTCTAACGAGCGGTCAAGGTCGATCTTTTCAATATCGGATACTTTGGGAAAGGTCATTCTCGCAAGTGGGTTATTATCATACAGGGTCTTAATAGTAGTATCAAAAAAGGCAAACCTCGGGCTCGATGCAAAATTCTGTATCTTTGGTATCTCCCTTTCTTTATAGGCCTTAAACAATGCTTCATCTTTTCGGGGTTTGGAGATATAGAGGTACATTAGTTGCAACATACTTTCAAAATCTTTTATAGTGCTGCTCGCCTTAATGTTGTCATTGATTTCACCAATGCTCATCGCTACCTGTATCTGTTTTCCGGCTGTTACTTTTTCAAGGTCGTTGGGCGTGAAATCTCCGACGCCCATAGATTCTACCAGGTCAGTAGCAAAGTGTACATTACTCCTGTCTGACAGCCCGTAGCTATTGGTACCGCCTTTCTTTATTCCGTTCATCAATATTTCATCGCTCTTGAAGTCGGTGGGTTTAATAGTAACTTTTATACCATTGCTCAGTGTATAAGTAGTGGCGTCGAAACCATCTTCTTTTATTGTAGCTGCAACTTTTCCCGGGGCCGGTTTTGATTTCATTAATTCTGTGGCGATTTTTTTCTCTTCAGTTTTTGTTACTTCCTGGCTGAAACCATTTTTAGTCATTGAAAGCAATTCGGCTTCGGAAGGGAGTTTCATATCACTTTTATCAGGGGCAGTGACAAGTGTAAAGGTATTAGTGCTCTTTACCCATTCTTTAAACAACTCATTGAGTTCTTCCACCTTGATACCTGGCATAAGCTCCGCATAGTATTTATGCTCATTGGCAATACCTGGAAAGTCTTCGCCATCCAGGAAAGCACGGACATATTCATTAACATAGGTTTTGCTTTCAGTGGTGCTTCTTTCATTGTACGATTTTTCCATGTTACTCATCATTTCCTTCTTAGCGAGCATAAGTTCAGTTTCTGTGAAACCAAATTTCCTGGCCTTGAGTATTTCAGCGGTAATGGTATTGATGGCTTTGGCAGGGCCCTCATTACCAAATGATGAGTAGACAGAGAAACTTTCGTAGCCATGAATAAATGATCCTACACCTGCATAGGCATAAGGAAACGGCGGGTTGCTGCCTTGCGCCAGGTCGTTAAGACGCTGGGACAGTATTTGGTCAACGATGTTTTGTTCAAGGTCATGCCTGTAATCGCCCAGGGTAGTTTGCGCCTGTTTTTTAAAACTCGGGAACATTATCTCCAGGACAGTTCTCGCGGCTTCTTTATCGGTCACTACCATTGCTTCCGCAACGCTGCGGGGTTTTGCATCCACATATTTGCGCTCTCTTTCACCAGCAGGGTTTTTTAGCGAGCCAAAGTGCGCTACGATCATTTTTTTTGCTGTAGCTACATCCAGGTCTCCGACTACTATTACTGCCTGGAGATCGGGGCGGTACCAGTCGTGATAAAAACTGCGTGTTTTTTCATATTTGGAGTTCTTAATAATATCGTCTTTGCCTATGGGCAAACGCTCTGCATACAGCGTACCTTCCGCCATTTTCGGGAAATATTTTTTCCTCATACGGTCATCTGCCCCTTTACCAAGGCGGCTTTCTTCCAGCACTACGCCGCGCTCCTCGTCAATATCTTTGTCCGTAAGCAGCGCGTTATGCGCCCAGTCTTCTATTATCTGGAAGCCTTTTTCGAGGTTGTCGGGTTTATCCAAGGGTATCGGCAAAATATATACGGTCTGGTCGAAGGCTGTATAGGCGTTAAGATCTGCGCCGAACTGAACGCCGATTGACTGCAGATAGCTTACGAGATCATTCTTTTCAAAATATTTGGTTCCGTTAAAGTTCATGTGTTCCATGAAGTGTGCGAGGCCTTGCTGGTCGTCATTTTCCTGCATAGAACCCGCCTTGACTGCAAGGCGTAGCTCCACTTTATTGGCAGGTTTATGATTGTTGCGAATGTAATAAGTCAGACCGTTGTCAAGTTTGCCGGTTACTACATCTGGGTCGGTTGGAAGCTTCGATTTAAGATCCTGTGCAACTGTGATGCCAGACGTGGCCGCTATCAACGCAAAGCAATAACATGTGCGGAGCAGCATGGAATTTAATAATTTCATTTTATTGGAATTTTATACAAGATAATATGATTTTTTTATCGGGAAGCCCGTTTAACAAATCTTTTTTTGCGGCCATGAGTTAAAATATTGTTATACAGGCAAATACGCCATGTTGCCCTTAAAGAAATGGTAACTATAAATTAACCGGAATTTCTTTTAAAAAAAACGAAAAGCTTATCTTCGTGATGTAGAAAATATATCATGGCACTCATAAAATCTATTTCAGGTATCAGGGGAACGATTGGTGGTAAACCGGGCACGGGCCTGACTCCATTAGACCTCGTTAAGTTCACTACTGCTTATGGAGCGTGGGTAGCGCAACAAGGTGATAATAAAAAGATAGTGATAGGCAGGGACGGCCGTATTTCCGGCGGCATGGTGCGCGATATTGTGGCGGCCACCTTGCAAAGCATAGGATGCAATGTAATAGACCTGGGCCTCAGCACCACGCCTACGGTAGAAATGGCTGTGAAAATGGAAAATGCCGGCGGAGGGATCATACTCACTGCAAGCCATAATCCGAAAGAATGGAACGCACTAAAGCTTTTGAATAAGGAAGGAGAATTTCTTAATGCCAATGAGGGACAGTGGATACTCGACTATGCAGAAAATAATGAGCCTACTTATATTGAGATCAACAAAATAGGTGCAGTTACTCACGATAATACATACATCCAAAAACATATCAATGCGATACTTGATCACCCGCTTGTGGATGTTTTTGCCATTAAAAAAATGAATTTTAAAGTAGTCGTGGATGCCATAAATTCCACCGGTGCTATATCGGTACCGCAACTGCTTTACGCACTTGGAGTCGCCGATGTTACGATTATGAATGAGGAAGTTAACGGACGGTTTGCGCACAACCCGGAACCATTGCCGGAAAATCTTAATGAGCTGTGCGCGGCTGTAAAAAAGAAAAATGCTTCTCTCGGTATTGCTATTGACCCAGATGTTGACCGCCTTTGTTTTGTTTGCGAGGACGGTAGTTTATTTGGCGAAGAATACACGCTTGTGGCTATAGCAGACTATATTCTTTCCAATAAAAACGGGAACACCGTCTCGAACCTGTCGTCCACACGGGCGTTGCGCGACATCACTGAAAGGCATGGAGGACAATATTTTCCGAGCGCTGTAGGAGAAGTGAATGTGGTAAAGAAAATGAAAGAAGTAAATGCGGTAATAGGAGGTGAGGGCAATGGCGGAGTTATAGTGCCGGAACTGCACTATGGCCGGGATGCCCTGATAGGCATTGCTTTATTCCTCACCCATCTCGCAAAATCCGGAAGGTCAGCGAAGGTATTACGCGGCACCTATCCGAGCTATTTTATCTCAAAAAATAAAATAGAGTTGAGAGAAGAGGTAAATGTGAAACATATATTTGAACAAATAAAGAAAAAGTATAAAAAACAACCCATCAATACAGAAGATGGCCTGCGCATAGATTTCGATAACGATTGGGTGCACCTGCGCACATCCAATACGGAGCCGATCATCCGCATCTATTCGGAAAGCAGCTCTGAAACTACCGCAAACAATATAGCAAAGCGCATTATGGCTGATATTAAAGAGATGATGACGATGAAAGTGGAGTAGGGAACTTGCAATTGGGAAATTTGTAGTTTGGAATTTGGTGTTGATATCTTGAGGCCTTATTGGTGAAGTTCTCTTTTAAAATTGGGTTGTCAACCATGAATAAATTTCATTGCGTACTACTGTGTTTTTTATTTGCCAGTTGCGGGCCACCGCAAATAGTTCCTGAAACATTTGATAAAACTTACGAAGGCACGGTGGGAGATAATAAAATTGTCGTGAACTTGATAAACAGGTTTGGCAGTTTGAGCGGGCACTACTATTATGCAAGCAGTAGTGAATCTTTAGAATTGTCCGGGAATAAAAAGGATAATTCAATTACCTTATCTGTTTACAATGAAGAGTCTGGCGCGATCATTGAATCATTTAACGGTTCATTCATGAACGATTCTACTATTTCAGGAAGCTGGGAATTAAAGGGTAATAAGAAGTTGCCATTTACGCTTCATGAGAAAAAACAACTCATCAGATATCCCTCCGATGTTCAGTTGGGCAATCTGAATTTGTTCTATGATCTGAACCCGTGGGAAAGTAAGTTTTTTAAACAAGCAGTTGTTTCGTCGCAGTTAAAAAAGATATTGGGATTTGAATATACCAGTTATTTGAAGTTTTTAAAAGCGGCGGGCTTTAGCCCGGTGTTTAAGATAAAGAATAACCTGCTTGTTGAGGATTTTTCTTACCTGCATGTTGGCTGTTCCAACCAATCCATATTGGCGGTAGACCTTGGTGATGGCAGTTTTTATTTGTGCTGGATAAAGGAAGGTTCGGATGAAGTAAGAATATACCGCGACAAATCACGGGTGTTGCCCAATAAAGTCCTGAAATATTTTTTGGAACAGTTGCAGCAGGAGTGGGGGCATCTTAATACTTTTTCTCTTGAAGGTGATAAAATAGTTATGAAAAAATAAGAGCGGCAGTAGCCTGCCGCCCTCACTTTTGGGTTTTCACTTTTACCTTTTGACTTAATCTACCATCCCAGCAAATAAGCAAATATCAGCGGCGCCACAATAGTGGCATCACTTTCTACAATGAACTTCGGTGTATGAATGTCTAACTTACCCCAGGTGATCTTTTCATTTGGTACAGCGCCACTGTAGGAGCCGTAAGAAGTAGTGCTGTCACTGATCTGGCAGAAATAGCTCCAGAACGGTACATCATGCCACTCCAGGTCCTGGTACATCATGGGCACCACGCAGATCGGAAAGTCACCTGCTATACCACCACCTATCTGGAAGAAGCCAACGCCCTTGCCCGAAGAGTTTTTACGGTACCAGTCGCTGAGCCATACCATATACTCTATTCCGCTTTTCATTGTCGACGGCTTCAGATCTCCTTTTATGCAGTAGGATGCAAAGATGTTTCCCATGGTACTGTCCTCCCATCCCGGAACTATGATTGGAATATTTTTTTCAGCCGCTGCAATCATCCAGCTGTGCTTCGGATCTATTTCATAGACGGGTTTCATTACTTCACTCAGCAGCAGCTTGTACATATACTCATGCGGAAAGTAACGTTCCCCGTTATTTTCCGCGTCTTTCCATATCTTGTATATGTGCCGCTGTATCCTGCGGAAAGCTTCCTCTTCGGGTATACAGGTATCTGTTACGCGGTTATAGCCTTGTTCCAGCAGTTCAAATTCTTCCTTTGGCGTGAGGTCGCGGTAGTTAGGTACCCGCTTATAGTGAGAATGGGCAACCAGGTTCATTACATCCTCTTCAAGGTTAGCGCCGGTGCAGCTGATGATGTCTACTTTCCCGGCGCGAATCATTTCCGCGAAAGAAATTCCGAGTTCGGCGGTGCTCATGGCTCCCGCTAAGGAGACGAGCATTTTGCCGCCCTCGAGCAAATGTGTTTCATATCCCTTAGCTGCATCTACTAATGCTGCGGCATTAAAATGCCGGTAATGGTGTTGTATAAATTGTGAGATCGGCCCTTTGTTCATGAAATTTATTATTATTTTATTATTGAAAATCTGCTTTTACTCTTAAACTAAAAAGCAAGCAGTAAACCTGCATGCTTTTTGAACTAACTCATATTTTTCGCAATACTCAATTGAGCCGTCGAGCAATTTTGGTATTAAGCATTATCCCACCGTTTCTTCCTGTTTTATAAAATTCTTCACCCATTCGGTTGTAACAGATTTTGGCCGCTCGATAGGGAAGCCAAGAGCGCGGTCCCAGCAAAGGCTTGCCAAAACACCCAGTGCGCGCGAAACCCCAAAAAGTACTGTATAGAATTCCTCTTCCACCAGTCCGTAATGTTTCAGCAAAGCGCCCGAATGTGCGTCCACATTTGGCCATGGGTTTTTGATTTTGCCCGTTCCCTCCAATATTGGTGGAGCTACCTCATAAATATTCCATACTGTTTTTACAGTCGGGTCATCGGGACAATGGCGTTTTGCAAATTCCATTTGCGCAGTGAAACGTGGGTCTGTTTTACGCAATACTGCATGTCCGTATCCCGGCACTACTTTGCCTTCAATAAGCGTTTTATGTATGTAGTCGGCTATTTGTTCCTTTGTCGGCGCTTCAGAGTTTAGCTCTTTACACATTTCCTCTATCCATCTTATCACCTCCTGGTTAGCGAGGCCATGTAGCGGACCCGCAAGGCCGGTCATACCTGCTGCGAATGACAGGTAAGGATCGCTTAAAGCGGAACCCACCAGGTGTGTGGCATGGGCCGATACATTACCTCCTTCGTGGTCTGCATGTATAGTCAGGTAGAGGCGCATCAGCTCCTTAAAACTTTCATCTTCATAACCGAGCATGTGTGCAAAGTTTCCGCTCCAGTCGAGCATGCCATCAGGCTGAATGTGTTCGCCTTGCTTGTATTTGCGGCGGTATATATGGGCAGCAATACGCGGCAGGCGCGCTATCAGGGTCATGGTATCTTCGTAGATGAAGTCCCAGTATTGTTTCTTACCGATACCCTCATTATATGCTTTTGCAAATTTTGATTCGGTTCCTAAAGCCAAAACAGCCGCCGTAAATTGAGTCATTGGATGAGCTGAGACCGGGAATGCCTCAATAACGTCAAAAACGTAATTAGGTACGTGAGAACGGCGCGCCCAGGTGGCTGAAATATGATCCACGTCATCATGAGAGGGAACTTCGCCGATGAGCATCAGGTAAAACAATCCTTCCGGCAATGGTTCATTGCCACCATCTGCTTTAGCCAGCTTTTCTCTCAGTTCCGGGATTGAAAAACCGCGGAAACGGATACCTTCATTTGCATCTAATAGTGATGTTTCGGTAATGAGGCCTGTAATGCCGCGCATCCCCTGGTATACTTGGGCAATGGTCACATCTTCTATTTTTTTGTTGCCGTATTTTTCAACGATATTTTTTATCTCTTTAGCTTGTTCATCCGCCTTTGCCTTGAAAAGGTCTTTTACGTAACCCATATATCCAGTGATTAGTGTAAATAGATTTTTTAACGGAGACAAAGGTAAGAAAAGAGCAATTACATGGGGTGATTAATAAATTAAATTCTTGCCGGCGGATATTATTTGTTGATTAAATCGTATGTTTCGATTTAAGGGAGTTGGGAAAGAACAAACATACAAAATATGAAATAATATATATTCAATAAAAATTTATTTGAACATTGATATGTTTTAACATACTTTTATAAAATAACTAAAAACCTATTTTTATGTTCAGGATATTAACTTTAGTTTATTTTTTTCTTACCGTCTCCTGCCAGCTCAGATCACAAATATTTCCCAAAGAAGGTAGTCTGCTTCACTATAGATTGATAGGATTTGCATTTCCGGCTGGCGAAAAACAAATAAGTAAATACAAAATAGAAATTGCGTCAGGTTACTATAATGCAGAGGATTCTTTTAAAAAAAATATTGTCAAAACTTATACTTCCAATGGAAACAAAATTATAGTCGAGGTCCCTTCTTTTGGCAAGCCGTATACATGGCGGACTATTTGCATGGGGTATAATTTAGTGAATATTAAGAGTGAGTTACATCATTTCAGTACTTTAATGAGTCCCGATGTTGATACAAATAATATCCGTTTAAGAATTATGAAATCTGCCGATGAATATAGTGATGCTCTTGTTTTTTTAGATGGCAATAGCGTATTATATGATATGAAAGGTAATCCAATATGGGATTTTCCTGATAAATTAAAACAACTTGGAAATTGCACACGTGATCTGAAGCTTTCACCCC
>Ga0207094_1070_pt1 | contig 15731 bp, 8 predicted proteins | sample Alteio_BWMinHeat_90_FD_153518 | JGI IMG/M metagenome (GOLD analysis project Ga0207094, IMG submission 153518) | Enriched cells from forest soil in Barre Woods Harvard Forest LTER site, Petersham, Massachusetts, United States -... | ecosystem: Environmental > Terrestrial > Soil > Temperate forest >... | reverse complement strand
AACAAAAAAAACAAATCATGAAAAAAACAGCTATTCTATTTTTGATCGCTTCAGTTATCGTCTTTCAGGCTGCCAAGGCGCAAACAACAACCCTGCTAAATGAGGGTTTTGAAGAAGGTGGCACTTTCCCATCAACATGGCAGGGTGGCGGCGCTTTTACCAGCGCAGGATCTGCTTACTGGATGGAAACAAAATCAGATTCAATCGTCAACAGTAACGTCAGTGTATATGCTGGTAACTATATGGCAGCGCTTTGGGATCAGGGGTTCGTAACGGTTACCACTAATTTAATTACTCCCCCGGTCAATTTGACGGCATATACCTCTGCCCAGTTGAAGTTCCATTATATCGTATGCACCTATTTTGGACCATCGTTCTACGACAGTCTGTATGTGTATTATTATATCGGAAAGCATGGCGCGCCCCACTTGTTGCCCATTAGCGGTTATACCCAGGTAACTTCCAATACGCCCCCTCCTGTATGGGATTCTGCCACCATTACGCTGCCCGTCGGGTCAGATAGTGTTTACATTGAGTTCAGAGGAGTTTACAACCAGGATAATGGAATATTTCTTGACAATATTACAATAACCGGGGTACACAGTGCAACCGCCGTTAATAATATTAATGAGAACACATTTCGTGCCTACCCCAACCCCACAAGTGGCATATTGGAACTAACCGGAATAAATAAATCTTGCAAATTAATTAAGGTATATAATTTACTGGGCCAGCAGATCCTGGATGTAAAAAGTAATGACGGCCAGGATCATGCACAAATTGATCTTAGTAAATATCCAACCGGTCTTTATGTATATAAGGCCTTTGATGAAAATGGTAATGTTATTTACCAGGATAAAATTATCGTTCAAAAGTAATCGTCTTTGATCGTTCTTAGTTAGGAAAACATGGCTCCCCGATTTGCATAGCTTCAAAATAGTCGTTGGCACCCAGCATTGCTTGTATCAATAGTTTTTGACCTGCGATGCTGGCCTGCGATGGCTTTACCAAACTATATTATTATTTTTGAGTAAAAATCATTGCTCATGAAATTCTTATATGGTTTTGCCGCAGCCTCCGTTTTATTTCTTTTTTCCTGTGCTAATTTGAATGAAATGAGTGAGTTAAAAACGCAGATTGAACACAAATATCACTTTGAACATGTGCTCGTTGATCTTAATAATAATACAAATCTGAAAGTTTCGCTGGTAAATACCAGCTACAACGACTCGTCAAAGGAGTCTAAACAGCAGTTGGCTACCGCAATAGGCGTTATGACGCCGCTATATATGAAGTCTGGTCACATTACAAAAGGCGAAGTGTTGTTCGTAAAAGGCGAGTCCAATCTGATAGCTAATGTAAGCCTGAGCGAGTCGTTTGATATGGGAATCGGGAAGTAAAGAGGACTTGTACGATAGTTGAATTTCAGATTTTTTGCAATCATGTAAATTTCAATTAAGCCCTCGAATACTTGATTCGATTACCCTATCGGATTTACGTGGAAATGCAACTATTCACCTGGTTTCCTTTTTTTACTTCTTCTTCAAAGCTCACTTTAAAATAGAACAATGAATAATATTTTCTATTTTTAGAAAAAATTTCTATATTGCTTAGGATGCCTTTATTATGAACTAAATGAAAAAGATAATCATTCTTTTATTGGTTTGTTTGCCGGTATTGCTGCATGCCCGGAAGCAGGGCCAGGCGCGCATGGACTCATTGATCAGTGAGCTTAATTCTGAAAATTATCGTAACAGGGAGGATTCTGCGAAAGTAAAACTGCTGAATGAAATAGCTATGAGCTATTCTTCCATCAACCCGGATGAAGGAATAAAATACGGGAAACAGAGTATTGAGCTGGCACAAAATATAAACTGGTCAAAAGGAATATCACTTGCAAATTTCGCGCTCGGCATTAACTACGGCAGCGGCGCTGATTATCCCAAGGCGCTGGAATATGATTTCATAGCATTGAAGTTAGCTGATGAATTGAAAAATAAACGCCTCCAGGAGCAATACCTGGGCGAGATCGGCTACATATACTATATGTTGAAAGATTATGATAAGGGGCTGGACTATTATGATAGAGCGCTGAAAATAGCTGCACGCACAAATGATGAACGCGACAGTGCAAAATACCTTACCGGGATCAGCAGTTGTTACCTGATGCAGGGCGAATATTTTGCTGCGATGGATTATAATTCGCAGGCCTTGAAAGTGGTAAAAAATTTGGGGGACAAAGCTTCCGTTGCAAATACGCAGCTTAGCGGGGGTATTATTATAAGGAACCTTAAAAATATCACGAAAGCCCTTGAATACTTTAATAAATCCCTGGCGCTATACCAGGAAATGGATGACAAGAACGGAATAGCCAGCAGCCTTGCCAATATTGGCGAGTGCTACTTCATCCTGGCAACGGATACAACAAAACTCAATACCCTGGGATTAAAAGAGCAAAGCAGAAAAGCCAACCTCAATGAAGCAATAAGCTATTTAACCAGGGCCATAGCCATATTCAAAGCAACGGGTTCATTAGATCATTTACAAAGTTATGCAAGGCTGCTCTCCGAGGCTTATGAGCTCGTGGGCAATTATAAGGACGCACTGGAAAGCTACAAGCTCTACACTGTTTTCACAGATTCCGTTTTCTCTAATGAAAACATAAAAAAAATAGCAAAATTAGAAGGTAAGCATGATGCCGAGCTGAAAGAAAAACAAATAGAGGTGCAGCGCTTACAGATAAAACAGGCCAAAAAAGAACGCATATACTACCTGGCCGGCCTGGGTTTGCTGGTATTGTTTTCTATCGTCCTGTTCAATCGCTTCAGAATAATTCGCAAAAACAAAACCCAACTGGAAGAAAAGAATCTGCTGATCGCCGCTGAAAAAGAAAATGCCGATAAACTGAGAATGCGTGCAGAGCAATCGGAGCAATTCAAGCAGAAATTCCTGGCCAATATGAGCCACGAGATACGCACTCCCATGAATGCGGTGCTTGGAATGACCAACCTTACCCTTGATACCCCGCTTACTACCAAACAGGAGAAATACCTTACAGCCGTAAAAAAATCATCGGAAAACCTCCTGGTCATTATCAATGACGTACTTGACCTCAGTAAACTGGAAGCCGGCAAAATGGAACTGGAAAACATACCTTTCCGGATAGAGGAACAGATCAGCCAGGTATACGACACCATGCAATTTAAAGCAGAAGAAAAAGGATTGATGCTGCGGACCGAAGTGGCAAAAGATATACCTGCCGTATTGACCGGCGATCCATCAAGGCTGAACCAGGTATTGATAAACCTTTGCGGGAACGCTATAAAATTTACCGGTAAAGGAACTGTAAGACTGGTTGTTGAAAAAGTTTCCGGTACCGAGGCAACAATACGTTTCAGGGTAATAGACTCTGGAATAGGCATCCCTGCTGATAAAATAGGGAAACTCTTTGAGTCGTTCCAGCAAGTGGATGCAAGCACATCGCGCAAATATGGGGGAACAGGCCTTGGGCTATCCATCTCTAAAACACTCGTGGAGATGCAAGGCGGTAAAATGGTGGTGAAGAGCGAGGAAGGAACAGGCTCTGAGTTTTCATTTACCATTACTTATGGCGTTGCCGATGAAAAAGCAATTACCGAAGCAAACGCCAATAACAAAGTGAGCCCTGCATTGCTAATGGGAATTTACATACTTGTGGCTGAAGACAATGATTATAACCAGGTGGTGATAAAGGATACTTTGGAAAACCTCATCAGGGATGTGAAGGTGGATATTGCTGAAAACGGAAAGATAGCTGTTGAAAAACACACTGCCAATAGCTACGACCTGATACTGATGGATGCCCACATGCCTGAAATGAGCGGGCTGGAGGCAACTGAATACATTCGTAAAAAAATGGAAAGCCCAAAAAAGGACATTCCTATCATAGCCCTCACTGCCAGCGTTATTGAAGCCAACCTTGAAAAATGTTACCAGGCAGGTATGAATGCTCATGTTCCGAAACCATTCAGGCGCGAGGAACTATTAAATGCCCTGGGTAAGTATTATAAAAATGAAAAAGGGCTGGAAATAGAAAAGAAGGATGAAAAGGGACAACCGGAGGTAACAAAAACCGAACCTGTTGCAACTGACACCGGACCAAGCGAAAAAATAACCAACCTGACCTACCTTTCAGAGTTTTGTGAGCAGGATAAGACACGAATGAAGAAATATATAGACATCTATCTGAGAGTTACGCCCGTTAATCTTACGAAAATTAACGAAGCGCTCGGCAAAGAGGAGTATCTCTATTTATCGCAAACGGTTCATGCCATGAAACCACATTTGAACTTTATGGGCATGAAACCAACAAGAGCAGTAGCGGAAAAAATTGAGCTTTATGCTTCAGAATTAAGCAACATTGAGGAATTACCCGGCCTGATCTCAAAATTGCAATATGACTGTGAAAAATCTCTAGGAGAGTTAAGCCCGAAATAATTCTAATTTCAAAAACTATATTACCTCTTATAAAATATACCACACATACTTGGTTGATTTCACAATATAAGTTACCTTTGCGCCATAACAAACATGCCGATGAAGAACAAAATACTTTTATTCGCCTCCGCATGCCTTTTGTCTATTGCGACTTTGGTTAGCTGCCACACACACAAGAAAGCAGCGCCTCCACGGCTTCCTGCACATAGCTCTGCCCCAAAGCCGGTATCCCGCAAATCTTCCCGGCAGCCACAGTTTATTGATAATATGTATATGGATCATCACAACAAAAGCAGCGCCACTGCAAATGCGATCCAGACGAAGCCCGTCGCTAAACTTTATACCGAACCCCAACGACCTATTGCTTCTACAACTCCCAAAGAAACATACATGGCGGAGCCATATAGTGTAAAGATGCCACGTCACGCCCACGAGCGCTATTCGGAGGAGGAGACAAATGCCTTATCCAAAAAATACGCCGAAATATTGGGTGTAAAACCCAAATTTATTGATAACCTTTCTTTATATAGTTTCATTGACAAATGGTATGGCGCCAACTACCGGCTCGGGGGATGCGATATATCTGGCATTGACTGCTCCGGTTTCGCACAAAAACTATATGCCGAAGTATATGGCGTTGACCTGCTGCGTACCTCCGTGGAACAGTTCCAGAACTGTAAACGTATAAAACATTCTAAAGATGCGGTTGAAGGTGATCTTGTATTCTTTCATGTAAACCGTGGAAAACGTGTCAGTCACGTAGGCATTTATCTTATCAATGATTATTTCGTCCACGCATCCACTACCAATGGAGTGATGATCAGCAACCTGAATGAAGACTACTGGAGTAAGGCCTATGCGGGTATAGGGCGGTTACCTAAATCAGAATAATCAATTCCTGTTTTTAACACTTTTTTACATCACTGCACGATCTGTAAAAAATTCTTAAGATAAAGAATCGCTAATTTGCTGAAAACAAATTTCTGTGAGAAAATATTTATTCCCGTTGCTGTTTTTACCACTTTTATTTGCGGCCTGTAAAAAGAAGAGCAACACTTACACAGTTATGACATTATATGTATCCGGGGACAGTACTTGGTCTACAACCAATGTTACGGCAATTACGCAGATAGATGGAAGCGTCGTAATTACCGGTACCTATAATCCAACTTATGAGACCATTTCTTTAACCTTAGCTGGTTATCGGGAGGGGCGCAAAACCTATTATATAGGTTCGGGCACCATTGCCGGTTATAGTTATGGTAGTTCCGCTGCGTATAATTATTCCACCAGCATTGTAAATGCTACCGATGGACAAATTGCGATTACCAATTATACAGTTCATACAATGGATGGTACTTTTGATTTCCATGATAACAAAGTGCATGTATCCGGTACATTTAAGGCGCCAATACCTTGATTTTCTATTTTATACCGAGCCCACTATCTATTGCTGCCCGGTAATCCGTTATCGGGTATTTATTCATAAAACTGCTATGGCTTTTCTGATGATACAGCAATATGGTTAGGCCGCAGCATAGCAGATAAGACGGAACCAGGTAGTAGTAACGCTTCAAATTGGATTGTTTCAGAGATAGTCCAACCAGTATACCAAAGAGTGGCAAAAAATCAAGCAGTGTCCGCGCTCCAAAAGAATAACCATACCACCAGCACCACCACGAGCAATTGATATACATAGCAACTAAAATCGCCGCCGACAAACCCAATACCATATTTTTATGTTCTTGTTTGTACCACGCAAAAAGAAACAAAAAAGGTAGCAGCAGCAGCGGCGTATATGGGAGCACACCATTGTCATAACTAAATAAATATTCCTGGACGTGCGGATTCAAAAAATTAAACCCTTCATTTCTATAAGAGTAAATAAAAAAATGGCCGGTAGATATTTTGTATAACAGGCATAAGATCAATGGCATTATTAAAGCCGGGCAAATAAATAGAAAGTTGATTGGCTTAAGAACAAAACTGCGGGAAATCAATTTCAGATCCTTGCGGAAAAGAAGCGGCAAGAACAGGATGACAGATATATTTACCGGCCTGGTGATGAATATCCAACCCAGCAAAAATGAAATGTAGAACAGATACTTTGATGAGAAATGATCTCTAAGACATAAAGAATAGTAAATGAACGCTGAGACCAGGGCAAATGAATAAATATGGGAATAAACAGGTTCGTCTATTGAATAGAATAAAATGTTAGAACCAAATGTTATAAAAAGTATTGTAAGCGATTTTTGTGAGGTATTCAATTGCAGTTGCCTTAGAATATTCAGAAAAAAAAGCATTCCACACAAATAATAAAAAATACCTCCCAACGCCATTATTTTATAGTACAGAAGAGAGTACCCGTTTGGCGGATAAGGAGTAAAGAAAATAGTGCTGCAATGAGCAATGATAAAGAAAGGCAACATTAAGAAAGAAGCGCCCGGATAATATTTATCACAATACCTGCTGTTAAAAGAATATCTATAATCCTGTACAGGTATTCCGACCTGCGGCCCGCAGGTCGGCTCTTTCATTTCTACTGAATCAAAAAAATTAAAGTTAAGGTCGTGGTATATAAATAGCGCCGGCAACCATGCATAATACCCCCTTGCATCGCCGCAGATATTGAAACACATATCTTTACGACCCGCGCGCCTGTTAACCTGCATATTTGCAAACAACACAGTAGTAAACAGGATCAGAATTAAAGGAATATTGTTTATAAATTTCCCTTTCATTTAAGGATAAATATCTGCCAGGATACGAATTCTATTACAAGCCAATCCAAATTCACAATTACAACTGCGAGGCACGAAGCAACCTAATTCCCATAAGAAAGCCCCATATTCCAGAATAAAAACGACCATTTATCCGCTTGCTCAGAGATGATCATGTCTGTGGGCTTTCCTGCCCCATGCCCTGCCTTGGTCTCTATACTTATCAACACAGGGTGTGGACAACTTTGAGCTGCCTGCAGCGATGCGGCAAACTTAAAAGAATGCGCAGGCACTACTCTGTCATCATGATCGCCGGTAGTAACAAGTGTGGCAGGATAACACTGCTTCTTTATATTGTGAACCGGGGAATATTTATAGAGGTATTCAAACATCTCTTTGCTGTCTTCCGCCGTTCCATAATCATAAGACCAGCCTGCGCCTGCCGTAAATTTATTATAGCGTAGCATATCAAGAACACCTACAGCCGGGAAACAAACACGAAACAGATCCGGGCGCTGCGTCATGCAAGCTCCGATAAGTAAGCCGCCATTCGATCCACCGGATATAGCAAGGTATTCTTTTGAAGTGTATTTCTCTTTGATAAGATATTCAGTAGCGGCAATGAAGTCATTAAATACATTTTGTTTCTTCATCTTAATGCCTGCATTATGCCACTCATCGCCATATTCGCCTCCGCCGCGCAAATTTGCAACAGCATAGATGCCGCCATTTTCCATAAACACCAGGTTGCTCACGTTGAATGAGGGGGTAAGGCTTATACTAAAACCTCCATATCCATACAATAGCATAGGGTTCTTACCATTCAGTTTCATTCCTTTCTTATAAGTGATGATCATCGGTATCTTCTGCCCGTCTTTTGAATGGTAAAACAATTGCTTGCTTTCATAGAGTGCAGGATCAAATTTCACCCCCGAAACTTTATATACGGCTGATTTGCCGGTTTTAATGTCATACTTGAATATCGTTGGCGGATATACATAGGAAGTGTAGGTATAGTAAGTCTCCTGTTCATTCACCTTACCACTAAAGCCACCGGCAGTGCCCAAGCCCGGCAATTCTATTGCCTTCTCTTTTTTACCGTCAAGGCCATACTGGTAGACTTTCGAAACCGCATCTTCGAGATAATGAGCAAATAGTTTGCGGCCACACGCCGAAACGCTTAAGGGATATTTTATTTCAGGTATCAATAGTTTCCAGTTTTCCTTAGCGGGTTTTCCGGCATCTGCTATCACCAGTTTACGGTTAGGTGCGCCCTGGTTGGTTTCTATATACAGCTTGCCATTTTCAGAAAAAACAACACTCTGTTCGTTATCAAAGCCAGTTACAACAGGAATTATTGGCGCGTCCTGTTTTGACAGGTCTTTAATATATAATTCATTTCCATAAGTGGCATTTGCCGCACTGATGACAAGGAATTGCTCATCTTCTGTAACGCCCCCGCTTATGTACCTCCGGGGCGTAAGTTCACCGCCGAATATGAGTTTGTCATCGCCCTGGGGAGTTCCGAGTTTATGATAGTAGAGCTTATGTACCTGCGTTTTTTCAGATAGTTCGCTGCCCTTTGGCTTATCGTAACTGCTGTAATAAAAACCGTCGTTATGAAACCATCCTATACCACTAAACTTTACATCCCGCAATGTATCATCCATTTTCTTCCCTGTCTTAGTGTCTATCACGATCACTTTACGCCAGTCAGACCCACCCTCACTGATCTGGTATGCTGCCAGGGAGCCGTCTTTTGTAAAATCTATCCCCTGCAGAGAAGTAGTGCCGTCGGCTGAGAATTTGTTGGGATCAAGGAACACTTCCGGAGTTTCGTTTCCCTTCTGGCGGTATAATACACTCTGGTTTTGCAGTCCGTCATTTTTATAGAAATAAGTGTACTCACCTTCTTTGAATGGCGCCGAATATTTCTCATAATTCCACAGTTCGGTGAGGCGTTTTTTTATCGCATCCCGAAAAGGTATTTGTGAGATGTATGCGTTAGTGACTTTATTTTGCGCCACTACCCAGTTTTTTGTTTCCTCCGACCTGTCATCTTCCAGCCAGCGGTAAGGGTCTGTAACTTTGGTCCCAAAATATTCGTCCGTCTGCCCGTTTTTTTTGGTGTCAGGATATTTACCTGTAAAAGCCATATGCTGCTGCGCCTGTGCTGTCATGCCGAGTATTAAAAAAGAAGTGCAAAGAATGATTGGTTTCATTATTAAATAATTAAAGTTGCATTATTGAAATGAGGCGCAAAATAAATGTATTTTGAGAACAATTTGTTATCTGTTTCAATCTAATGTTAACAGTTTATTCTATGCCTAAGTCCGATAATGAAATTACATTTGTATGGTTGATAACAATTAAATATATTGTCTGAAACTCTTTTTTAAAATATTACGTTATACAGCGGGGGTACTGCTCCTGCTTTTGGTATCGGCCGTAGTTCTGGTAAATCTTACAGCGGTGCAGCAATACCTTACAGGCAGGGCAGCGGATATGCTTTCGAAAAAACTAAAGACTAAAGTTACTGTAGCCCATCTTCGCGTAGACTTCCTGGATCACATACTACTGCAGGGGCTTTACATACGGGACCAGGCGAACGATACGATCCTGTATGCAGGTGAGGTGCAGGTGCGGATCAATGACTGGTTTATTTTTAAAGACAAACCGATATTACATTACATAGCGCTTGACAACACTTATATCCATTTGTACCGTACAGCCACGTCAAAATTTTGGAACTATGAATTTCTCGCAGATGCATTCAGCACTCCGGTCAGCAAAAAAGATACAGGCAATAATAAACTAGTGGAGTTTGACCTTAAAAAAGTGGCACTTAATAATGTCCGTTTCCACATGGATGATAAATGGGGCGGTGAAGACCAGGATTATGATATCGGTAGCCTGCAAATCAACGCCAATGCGCTTGATATAAGAAAAAAACTGCTGGAGGTAAGTGATATTACCGCCAGGAATTGCGACATCGTAATAAAGGAATATACGGCAGCAAGGCCGCTGTCTATGCGCCCTGCAACAGTTGATACTTTTGACACTACTCCTTTCAATCCTGAGAAATGGGCTGCCAATGTGAAAAGTGTTTCTGTTGAAGGCTGTGAATTTCACTTAATAATGGATGACCAGGTGCCAAAACCGGGTGAGTTTGACTACAACCATATAGATGTCTCCAAAATAAAAGCCTACATTACCTCCGGCACGATCACGGGGGATACGATCCGGGGAAATGTGGAGCATTTTGAAGTAAAAGAGAGATCAGGCCTTGCTATCAAAACAATGCGTAGTAAAGTGACCGTTTCCCCGGTTGCTTCTATATGCGAGAACCTCTATCTCGAAACAAACAACAGTAAATTGCATGATTATTATGCGATGCGCTATAAACATTTCCCGGACTTCACAAAGTACCTCGACAGCGTGATAATGGAAGGCCGCCTTAACAATTCAACTGTAGATATCCGGGACATCGCATTTTTTGCCCCGGAATTAAAGAAATTCCCGCCAATTATATTCCACGTTACAGGAGACGGTAAAGGTTCGGTCGCAAACCTCCATGCACATCACCTTAATATTACTGACGGCAATTCTGTCCTGAAAGGAAGCCTTTCCATGAAAGGGCTGCCAGATATTTACAAGACCTACATTACCTATTCAGATGGTGAATTATTCACCACATCCGCAGGCATACTAAGATACGCCCCCGCGCTCCGGAATAACCCGAATGTTTCAATAGAAAGCATTGTCTATGCCCACTTCAACGGAAAATACGAAGGGTACATCGAGAATTTTGCGGTCAACGGATTATTGACTACCAACCTTGGTTCAGTTAATGCAGATATTAAAATGAATATTCCCGGCTTCAACAGCAACACCGTTGTTTATTCGGGCACATTAACGGCTAACAATGTCCAGATTGGCACATTTTTCAGGCAACCTGTGCTAGGCGGCATAACACTCAAAGAAGACATATCCGGCAGTTCATTCGAGCCCGAACATGCGCAATTGAATATTGATGGTACCATAAAAGAGATTTCTATTAACAAATACCCCTATCATAACATCATCACACATGGCACGCTGGCCAAAAAGCAATTCAATGGCACACTATTGGTTGACGACCCTAATCTGGCGCTGGAATTTGACGGCGGCTTCAATTACAGCGACAAGAATGTAAAGATCAATGCAAAGGCACACCTGCTTAACTGTAATTTCAAAGCAATAAACCTCACCTCAGACACCATTACTGCATCAGCAGACTTTGATCTTAAATGCGCAGGCAGCGATATTGATAATTTCTCAGGCTACGCAAAGCTCAACAATATAGACCTGAAAAGAAATAATCACAGGCTGGCAATAGATTCTGTTTTTGTAAACTCTTCCGGCGAAAATGGTCGGAAGTTACTTACTATACAGAGCAATGACCTGGCAGCTGATATAAAGGGGAATTACCAGTTAAGCAAGCTACCTGCATCTATACAGTACTACTTGTCACGCTATATACCTAATTATATTAAAGCTCCGGAAAAATTTGCGCCTGACCAGAATTTTGAATTCACCATTACCACAACAAGCATAGACAGTATATTTGCAGTTACTTTTCCCATTATCAGAGGTTTTGACTCTTCTAAGGTAAGCGGGTCGTTCAATACTTCCGCTCAAAAACTGACGCTCAATGCAAATATACCTTATGGAAGCATAGGCAAATTCCACATGAGGAATATCGGGATCATCGGAGAAGGAAACCTGGAACTAATTGGTATTAACACAACTGTAGATAATATATCCGTTGGAGATAGTGTTCTCAATGGCTCGTTGAGCCTTACTACAACAATGGGTAATGATTCGGTTGCATTTAACATAGCTACATCTACCTCTGACCCGGGCAGCGTGATAACGCTTAACGGCCAGATCATTGCGCGCAAGGATTCTTTATTTCTTACATTGCTCCCATCTCAGTTTTATCTGCACCGTGTAAAGTGGGACATATCAGGCGGGAGCAGGATAGTTTACAGCGATAAATATTTGCTCGTTCAAGGCATTGCGATTACTTCAGGGCTGCAAAAAATAACAGCAGCGACTGAACTGGTAAATAACGGCAAATCTATTGTTATCAGCACGGAGAATCTTGATCTCGGGCAGTTTGGTTCGTGGGCAGGTCTTGCAGTTTATCAACCCGATGGCCGTGTGAATGGAACGATAAGAATTGATAAGGTATTCCAGGATCTGTATATAAGCGCAAATATAAAAGCCACGGATGTAAAGCTTGGAACCGATACAGTAGGCACGATCAATCTTATAGGCAATTATGACGGGGAGAAGAAACTGATCAGCCTCGACCCGCAAACAGGTATTTACAGGGCGAACGCGTCTGTGATCGCATCCGGCAATATTTCTTTTGATAGTACAACCCACCAAAAATTAGATGGCTGGATACAATTCAATAATGCGCCGGTGGTATGGGCGTCTCCTTTCCTTGTGGGCATTATGAGTCACTTATCAGGCACACTAAATGGCCGCATTGATTTTGGAGGTTCTTCCTACAATCCGGTTATTAATGGCACCTTAGCGCTGGCTAATACCGGGTTTCATGTTGATTACCTCGGCTGTAATTATACGATTCCCGATGCTGACATACACATAGATAACCGCACTATCAGCTTTGGCAAGGTACTGCTATATGACAGCTATAAAAATACGGCGACACTTTCAGGGCGTTTTTCCCATAATATGTTCATGGATATGCGAATGCGTCTCTCAATTAAGTCGAAGAAATTCGAAATAATGAACCTTACCAATAATGATAACAACCTGTTTTACGGAAACATAATCGCCGGCATGGATTCATTCACTATACGGGGTCCTTTCAATAATGTGCGCCTGAATATATATAATGCTGCGCCAGCTGCAAAATCACGCATGTATATTCCTGTTATTTCAGGCGGAGACATGGGCACTTACAACTATGTTTCATTTAAAACCTATGGCAAGGACCAGGAAAAGGCAGTCGCAAAAAACAAGTATAAGATCAGCATTAATATTGATGCCAACCTGAATTCATTCGCTGAAATGCATATTGTACTTGACCCGTCGACAGGAGATGAGATCATGGCCAGGGGCAATGGCAACATCCAATTAGATATACCACCTGATAACGATATGCAGATTTCCGGGCTGTATTTAATTGAAACAGGAACATACAGGCTAACATTTAAATCATTATTTATTCAACGGCAGTTCAAGCTGCTACCTGGAAGTATGATCAGTTTCAATGGCCCATTCTCAGAAACGAGCCTCAATGTGGATGCCATATATTCCGCAAAGGCAAAACTGGCAGACCTGCTTAATGAAACAGATATAAAATATTTACAGGAAAATGAGGTTAAGGACGCCCAGACCCCTCAATGGGTAGATGTAATGTTGAATATGAGCGGTTCCTTGAAGAGCCCGAAGCTTTCCTTTGACCTTGATCTGCAGGATAAACATTCTCAAAGCACTTTTGCTTACAGAAAACTAATGCTCTTAAATACCGACGACCGGCAAAAAACTGAAGAGGTTGCCTCTTTATTACTGATAAGCAGCTTTATCCCGCCCGAAGGGGTGGGCACGGGCACAGTGGCCACCGGCGCGCTGAACAATATCAGCCAGGTAATATCCAGTTCCGCGTCAACCGGCCTTACCAGCGTTATTAATAAAATCACAGGCGATAAGCAATTGAATATTGACGTAAAATATACCAACTACAATTACAACGATCAGACATTAGGCGGTATAAACAGGAACCAGGTAAAATTGGTTGCAAGTAAGAATTATCTCAACGACCGCCTTGACCTTGAAGTTGGCGGTACTTCAGACTGGGGAAGACCTACGAGCGCCGCCAGTACAACTAACTTCAACTTTGCAGGCGACTTCAGGATACAATACAGGTTAAGTTATACGAGCGGGCTGCGGCTTAACGCCTTCCGGACAAGCGATTATGACCTGACGCTTGACAGAGACATTGTACGAAGCGGTGTAGGTATCAGTTGGCGAAAATCATTTGATAATTTCGGCGACTTCTTCAGGGGTAATAAATATCTCGTGAAACAGAAAAAACTACAGGATCATGAAGCGGCCGATACAACAGGAAAACGGGCGGCCGGAACAGAATAAATAAAAAAAACCTGCCAATAACTATCAACAAGCTACCGGTAAATTATCTGGAAAGATCTGCCATCTCCCGCCAAAACGGAAGTTATATAAATTGGCAAATGTTTTATATACTCGTCCAGGGTAACTAAATCCGGGATAGCATATACCGGAATATTGTCACCAAAATGGTATGAAGGAAATGTCTTTAGCACCCAGTCGCCGGGTACGGTATTTTTAAATGGGTAATTAAGCGTTTTGTTATAGGGCCATGCGACCTCCGGGGTAATGAGAATCGGCAGATTTTTCGATTGTGCCAGCAGGATGGCTTTTTCTGTAGACCGGTAAATTTCCATTTTCCTGGTATATTCCGGCCCGGTAACGCTGGCGTAGAATGTAGTGTAAATGTTACCTGTAACCCCTATATAAAGCATAATTGATAAAACCTTTGACAGTATCCTTCCCGCTCCCCTTTCAGTTGATAACCGATCCAGGAAGCAGATCATAATTACAGCAATCGAAGGTATGGCGAATGCATTTAACCGGGGTTCTCCCAACGGAAATTTTCCTGAAATAAATAATATCATAACCACCAACAACAGCAACGTACTGTATAGCAACACAAGGTCACGCTCATTGTTGTTTCCTTTACGGATATTATTGACACATCCTGTTACACCTGATAAAAATGAAATGCTGCCGAGTATGCCAAATAAATACCAGTATACCACCCCCGCGCCAACCTCCGCAAATAAATTATAAAAGCCACTGAAGAACAGACGTGGGTTAAACCCTTTGTCCATGATCAGGTGCCCCCAGAATTGATGCATTTCTTTATCCCGCAACAATTGCGAAACATCAATTATGTAAAAAACGGAAATGCCGGTCGCGCATAAAACTAAGGGGAACCATTGGAGTAACAATATACTTAGTATAGCTGGTTCACTGTGCCTGTTCCTATATACCAGGATGCTCCGGGCTATCTGAAATAGGAACACCGGAGCCACTGCGATAGGATATGTATAACTGAAAAAACGGAACGACCAGAAAACTGGCGCATAACAGAAAATACCGACGGTTGTTTGTTAGCTTCTCACCCTTTAATCTCAATATTTCAATAAACTGCCAAAGAGCTGCAAGGCTTAGCAATATATCCATTGTATATTGTTTGATCTGCACATAATAATCTGTAAAAGTGCATGCAGATACCAGGATCATCACAAACAAAAACCGGTTGAAATGGTTCTTCCCATATATTCTGTTCATTAAACGATAACAAAAAATAATTGTGAATGTGCCAATAACCCAGGAAGGCAGGCGAAGTGCAATGTAACTGTAGCCAAAGAGATCGGTAAACGCTTTAATGATCTCTAAATAAACACGTGG
>Ga0207094_1069_pt1 | contig 15733 bp, 24 predicted proteins | sample Alteio_BWMinHeat_90_FD_153518 | JGI IMG/M metagenome (GOLD analysis project Ga0207094, IMG submission 153518) | Enriched cells from forest soil in Barre Woods Harvard Forest LTER site, Petersham, Massachusetts, United States -... | ecosystem: Environmental > Terrestrial > Soil > Temperate forest >... | reverse complement strand
AAGATGGTCGATTCTCTTCCAGAAGAGCACAGGAAGTATGTGGACGTAGCGACGCGTTTCGCGAAGATTTGGGAATACCTTTCCGAGAACAATCTGGAGATTCCCTTGGATATCGTCGTGGCAATGCGGGACCTTCCACAGCTTCCTCCTGATGAACGGGTGGAGCTTTTGGAGGACATCAACTCTGCGCTGTTGGAATACGAGACCCGTGCGAATCAAGATCCTAAATTTCGGCAGTAATTGGTGGAGCCGGTTCGGCTCTGACGCCAATGATCCTCACCGCTTTTCGCGTCGTGCTGCGTACTTCAATTCGACGGGTGTGCAGTGCGGCCGAAAAGTTCGCCGTCATTGGATCGTTTCCGGCCTCATCCGTTTCAACGGAATCGGGGATTTCAATCCTCACTTTCCGCTGCGCTCGATTGGGCAGACATTCTCCTGCTCCGATCTGACATTTGCGTATGGCGGAAACCGCGTGTTGTTCAAACAGATGGTCCGCGCTACGGAGGCGCCGGACTTCTACTTAGTTGTCATCTCCAGCCCTCGGTTCGGCCGAATTGACTTCGCCTTGGGTGATTGGAAGTCGGAGTCAGTGCGGCCGATCGCGGTAAGTGATTTGCGCGAAAAGCAAGAGGCCATGTTGCTGATGAACCCGCAAGATTGGGTCAGCACCACCCTCGGTTATTGGCAGCTTCAGGTTAGCCCCGGCTTTCGGTATGGGGCTGCGCTGCAACTGGTCACTGACGACGTCCTGTCCGAAGGGATCGCCGGATGAGGTACGCCAAGGGGAGTCTCGTTCTCAGCGCCGAACGCGATATCCCCCTCTTGCGGCAGGTACGAAACTCGAAGTTCGTAAGCCATATCCAGCTATTTGAGTACATGAAACTGGGAGGCTTTGACCGTTCGAGGAACAGCTTCAATTGGCGATTGAAGCGGCTGGTTACGTCCGGGCATGTGAACGTTTGTTCCAACGTAGTGGGAGCTGGTTGCGCTGTGTATCAGATCACGAGGGCTGGAATAGCGGTGCTCGAACATCACGGAGAATACACAACTGTCATTCACTCAAGAACTGAACATCTTCCGCACCTGTCTCAGGCATTTCACGCCCTTGAGTTGAACGCTGTACATCTGGCGTTTGCGCGCAAGAACCTGTTGGCCGGCTGGCTATCAGAGATCGAAGTGGCCTCTTTCAATTCGATATCCCAGACTCCCTACCGGAAGGACTACGACGCGATTGTGGACGTATGGGTGGGGTCGGCAACGAAACGATTTGCTCTCGAGTATGAGCGCACTCCTAAGAACCAAAAGGACTATCGAACCATACAAGACGCTCTCCAGTCGGAAACTCAGGTCGATTGCATCCTTTATCTAGCGCCGAACACTGAGATGCTGATTCGCCTGATGCAGCAAATAAAACCAGGCCACCAAAATCTCGCCTTTGCCGATGCACGGGCATTTGCAACCGACTTGCTGGATACACAAGTTTTGAGCGTCGAGGGAGAACCGCTGCCGTTCAGGAGTGTTCTGCATTGAGACAAACTGGCGCGGGACTGCTCTTTGACTTGTCTTTGACCTTTTCCCCCGCTTTTCTCTCGGTGTTCACGCAGTGTGGTTGCAGTGGATATGCCCTTTTTGAGTGCCCTATAAGCTGCTGTCGTTCAGCGACTTAACTTTTGACTACCCTCTTGTTTTGTTCCACTTTTCTGCCCTTGCGGATCATGTACTCCCGCGCATGAGTTGATTCCTTATCCTGTGCCTCGCCTTTGCGCCTAGCCACACGTTCGTCGCTTTCTCAAGTTCCTCTGTTATTGAACGCTGTGTCCATTGCCGGTAATTCTGCTCTGGCCAGACCTACCTCGAAATGTTTTATCTGCCCTTCCCGATCTGGCAATTTGCCGCACCACCCATGGTCATCAGTCACCTTCGCAACCACGCCAATCATCCCCCCCGGAAGTTCTACCCGTTGGTTCTGTTACTCGCACAATGGCAGCCAGCACGACCTGCATTTTGGTCCATAGACCTCCCATTGTCCGTGACCATTGCGAGCCACTGTGCCGGCCCGTTTTGCGCTACATATCGGTTACTTCCCGCTCACAACTCTGCAACCATACGCCCAGATTTGTCCAATAAAAGCACTCCGAACCTTGGGAACGGGCGCTGGCTTCGCCTCGCCCAGAATCCTCCCAATGCGACTCTGATCGTAACGGCGGCAGACCGAGGCAGCGGCCGGACCGCACTCGCACCAGACGCTGTCAGCGCCCATCAAGGTCCTGATTATTTGGAGGGAACCCGGCATTACCCTCCGCCTGCTGAACCCATCGGCTAGCCACATTGAAACGACGAGCACACCTCATGCTGCACCGCAGCAAAACCAACAAATAAAACGGAAGGAGACGAACAACATGCACCATACCGGTACACGCCAGTCCGCTCGCAGAACCAACGATAAGCAGCGGTTTAAGCCATTCAGCCCTGATGAGGCGCGCGCCAAGTGGCGCAGCGAACATTGCCTCGCCGAAGCTCAGTTCCACGCTGCGGCCTTCGATTCTGAGACGGCTGTGCGGTGTTGTATGGCTGCTCTCAGGCACACGTACGGAATCCCGCGATACCTCATGGTGAGGGACCGGGTTGACGATCTTCTCGCCAGAATCGATCCACTTCGAATGATTCGGGAGCGGCTGCTGGCTCCAGAGAAAGGCTGCATGTCTCAGAACAGCCGGTTCGGCTCGGTCGAGACTCGGTACGCGATCTTGAGTGACTGACTGCGCACGAACTCGCCTTACTCCAACAATCCCTTCAGCTTCACAGAGTAGCCCAAGCTGCTCACGAAGTGACTCAAGTACTCCGATCCCAATATCTACAAATCTTGTATCTAAGAAGGAGAACCAAACAATGAAAAGAACAGGAAGTCTAGGCAAGATCACATTTGAAAAGCCGGTTACATCTGCGGATATCGGCGTTCGCACTGGCTCTGATTCCGAGCTGGTCAGGGCCTATCTGGACTGGGCTGAAGGCTACGCCGAGTATTGGCTCCAGATGAAGAACGGGGCCGTACTTCTACAGATGATCCCCGGGTCTCCGGAGTCCGGCGCGATCTACATTCTCAACGGCGTCAACCGGACGTTTTACCTGGTTGTATTTGAGAACGGAGACAGTACCCTCACCAAACGGCAGTTCGAACAACTGGTCTCTGAATACAGGCTGCTCGACTACGCCTCCCACCCACACCTCATCGACGCCCCGGTCCAGGAACCAGCTACGGCCTGAACCGGGCCATTCCTTGGGGTTTTCCTGCCCGATTTGACCGAAAAATAAACCTGGGGTACTTATGCCCACGAGGTGAACTCTATGAAGGAAGGAGATAACGCTACGCTTCAAATGGCCGCCACTTACCGCGACTTGTTCGTGAACCGGGGCGCCTACACGGTGCAATCCCATCGACCGGACGTCAAAGGTAAGTACCAATACTTTCGTCCCAAGGGACAACAGTGTTTGTCGTTGGAGGTTCTTCGCCAACATCTGGATGGCCTTGAGACTATCGCTCTTTATGCAATCGATCCAAGAACCCAAACGTCAAAATGGCTGGCCATGGACGCTGATTACCCCAGCGCCATCAAAGATCTCCTGATGCTCCGCCGGACCATGAAAGATGATGGACTCGAACCAGCTCTGGAACATTCCCGCCGTGGCGGCCACTTGTGGGTCTTCGGAGCTGAACCTCTTCCTGCCCGCAACTGGCGCTTGTATTGCGTCAACTTGGCTCTGCGTTTAGGAATTCCCATCAACCAGGGCAAGACTGAAGGCATCGAAATATTTCCTCGCCAAGATGAACTTGGACAGGATGAATTTGGTAACGGAATTCGCGGACCGCTCGGAGTTCATCGCGCCACTCGACGACGGTACTGGTTCTACGATGCCCACAAAACAGTTACAGCCCAACTCGGCTATCTCGCAAGTCTCGACAAAGTGACGCCATCCGCGTTGGGCCGGCTTATCGCAGGACTCGAGCTGCCCGAACAGTTCCGCCCGAAACCCGAGGTCGTCTTACCGCCACCGAGTCCGACCCGGCGCGAATTTCGCATCCTGGAACACATCAATACGAGGTTGACCCGCCAGGGCAAGGACTATCGAACCCGGTGCCCCTCTTGCGCCAAACGGGGCGAGGACAAACATGGCAAGCACCTCGCAATTCTCATCGCCGATTCCCGCACCTACCGCTGCTGGAGTGGATGCACAAAGGAAGAAATCAGGGCGGCAGTCGGCTGTCCAATCCAACAAAGGAGAGTGAGTTGACCATGGCGGAGCGGGAAGGCAATAAAGCCGCAAAGAAAGAAGTCGAAGCACGATTTGGCCTGCGTCTGGCTCAGGATGTGTTGGACGCGCTGAGGGATTTGCGGATCTACTGCAACTCGGACATCTCGATCGTCCATCAGCAGTTCGCTCAACGATACGTGCTTCGAGGGGAGGAGTCCGGCGGAGCCGTGAGCAAAGTCGGTGCCTATTCCAGTTTCGTCGATGAGGCAGGTAAACCGCTGTCCTGGTTACAGCCGGTAGAAACCGTTGGAGCCAATGGCAGGCACGCCATCGTCATCGCTCCCTCTTTTATCCGGATGCACATGGTCCGCGTTGAGCATACCTACGACTTGCTCATAACTCGTCACCGGCTCGTGCCAGTAACAGGCCGTAAGAAACCTGACATCGAGAGCACCATCTTGTTCAAGGCCAGGCAGGGCACTCTCGCACTCGACCTTTGGGAAAAAGACGCATCGTCTCGGGGCCAGATTTGTCCGGTGTTCTACAGCTTTGGCGGGGAAGCCCTTTTGATTCGGCAGGAGTTCCAGGAGGCCACCTTGATTCTTACTGCGGCAGTTTGCTGTGTTGGCTGCCGGCACGCTCATCTCTTACAGCCACCCGCTGCAACAATTGCACCTGAATCCCCGGTGGATGCCATCGCAGCAGGAGTCGATGGGTGAGCAATGCGCTGTACTGCCCGGGATGTTTGGCTAACCGTGGGCAGCTCATCCTGTATGCGATCGGCCAGGGCGTTTGCGTCGTGTGTGGAGGCCGAGATCTGATTCCCCACACCGATCCCGGCTCACGAACCGAACCGTTGACTGCGAAGTCGATTCTTGCCGATCCAGCAGCTTCTCGTTGGCTAATTGATGCTCTGAAATCAGCGTTTTTGCGCGACCCAGTGGACGCGGCCAACGATGCTGATGTGCTGGCTCAGGTATTGGACGGACGTTGCCGCTTGTTGCTTGAACAAGCAGCCTCGGAAAGGAAAGATTGTGACAAGGAACCCTAAGAATTCTCGCCAACCAACTAGCGCCGCGCGTGGCCTTAGAGGCAAGACCCATTCCGGAACTCAGGGTCGGCGGTCTCCCAGGCTAGTGATGGATGCGAATTGCACAACTTGTGGCCGCCTTCGCAGTCGTGAGAAACATCGGTCGGTTCCGGAATTCGCGCTCCGGCATGTGGAACGCACAGGGCATATCGTCGTCTTGAACGGCACTGCAGATCTACCCCAGAGCCGTTAGCGGTCGCACTACCGATTTTGCAGCATTCCTGCAAAAGTTCACTATTCCGATCAGCCTGTAGTCATTCTCTCCTTCTCATTCGCAACACAGCCTGATGAATCGAGGTAATTGCCCTATGAACATCCCCGCTTCGGTCGAGGTCTGTCCGAATTGTCAGAAGCCCGTCACCAATCATCGTCCGTGGTGCGCGGACGTCCAGACGACCGCGCCTCCACAAGAGGGCGACATTGTGGATGACCCGCTGTTTGGCCTCTCAACGCTGATCAGTGTCTACTCGCGCCGGCAGGCAATCGACGACGGAACGTTGGTGGATTGCACTCAAGACATCTTCGACGAACTCAACAGACAAGCCGGTTTGAAGTCTGATGTCGCGATGACCGCATTGCCATTCCATCGATACGTGGCCATATCCGAGGAACTGAAAGGAACGCAGGATATGCCCGGTCGCTATTGGGATGTGGTTTGGATGTTTCGTCATGCGGCATTGAGGGCGGGCAACCAGGACGAGCTACTGTTCGAGTTCGACTGTATCCCGAACGGCAAAGGCTATCTTAGCAACGAGCAACGCGGACTGAGCCCGGCACACAGGCGTGTGACACTCAAGGCCGTATCCGGCGCCGGGGATCGCGGCGAGCCTTGCATCACTTTCATGCTGCCTGATGAGGACTAACTTCCGATTCGGAAAAGCGGGAACCCATTTTCCACGCAACACAAATCCAAGACAAGCTTCGCCGTGACAGATGAAAGGTACCCCGTGATCGACGCAGCAGAGGATGACTTTAGTCTTTCGCATGAGTGTCCCTTTTGTACCGTTGAGTCCCTGTTCTCCAATGCACACAAGCATGCTCGCGTCCTCTGTCTACAGAGTTCGGAAGCCCGTCACCTAACACTCCCCTGCTACTAGCAGATCCACCCCAGGCACTCGAGATTCGCCTCTGCAAATCCACAAGGAGAACGAAATGAGCGCAGCAAACGGTCATACCGACGGTTTCGGCGTTGAGTCGGCGCCGGTTCTTGCCAACGGGCACAGTAGTGTTGATTTATCGACAACGTCGGCACTATTCACCGATCCTCAAGAGACGATTAAAGTTCTGCTTGAAGCGTTGCAGATACCGTTCGATCCGTCTCTGGTGAAATGGCGCGCAACCGAAACCCAGAGAATGCGCGGCAGACTACACGGATTCGTGCTTCCTTACGCCGATCCGAGAGCTTACAAGGACCGGCTTAACCTTCTTCTGACGCCGGTCGGATGGACTGACAAGTACGCGATCACAACTACAGCCACGAAAGTCTTGGTTACGTGCGAGTTGAACATACAAAAGCTCGGCTTCCATTCGGCCACTGGAGAGGAGTGGTCTAGGAACGAGAACGCTGCAACCGCCGCGGAAGCTCAGGCTTTCAAGCGCGCTTGTGCATGTTTCGGTCTCGGAAGATATTTCTACTTCTTCGAGGGAAGATGGTTAGAACTGGACGGAGAGAAGCGTCCGGTCACCGCTCCTGAAATTCCAGAGTGGGCAACCCCAGATGGCTGGAAGCGAGGATTGCGCCCATCTCCTGTAACGCCCGCTCAGCCCACAAAGAAAGAAGCCGCTGCAGTACCTGGAACTAACCGCACCGAAGCCAACTTTCAATCTCGACGCGGGAAGAATGTGGTTCGAGACATTGTTCTCATGGAACCGGAGTTGGGGCCTTCCCTGTATCGCGGTTTGCTCAAAAGCATCGCACGCGTTTGGGATCCTGGACATATCCGGGAAATCGGCTTGCAACATACGGTCTTGGCGCACATGGAGTCTGCCCGGCGCGGGTTGCGAAGAGCAGCTGCAGCAGCCGCGAAGCTCGAACGAGCTACGGTCATTGAGATCCTGAGATCGCTCGACATCGACTCACTCGAGAAGGTCACCGATCTGCATACTCTCCAGACAATTGTGCTTTCCCTTGAGCGATCCGCCGGGCTTGTCTAACACCCAGCTATTCCACGCCCACGCTCACCCACCATGCCAAGGAGACGTCACTAGCTTATGTCGCAACGAATCCGCATCACCACCAAAGCCGACTCTTTCGAGGAACGCAAGCGTCAGTACAGAGACGCTGGCTACCTGATCGAGAATGAGCAGCCGGCACCCATAAATGGCTTGTGCTCATTTGTTTTGGTTAAAGCCCCTGCAGGTGCTGACGATCAATGATTCGCCAATATTGCGCGCAACGATCGCGGCCTTCGTCCGGATCCCGAGGTAGGCGGGTTGGCACCATTGATGTAGGCACCATTCTTTACATTCAAGACGGTATCAATCCGCTCCGTGGCTTCACTCGACAGATTGTTTGCAGGGAGCCATGGATCGTCGAGGGCTGGATTCCTCGGGAATATTCGAAGTGGGATCCTCAGAATCGCACATTCCAAACGGTAAGGATCTCTGGCGGCCATTTAGCGCAGGTTCGCAGTCTCCGTGATAGGCGACGAGTGCAACTGGTTGCTGACTGGATACTACTTGCTTGCAGCGATGCTGGCCTCGAAAAGTTCTGTTGAAGGCCTCCGGGACCGGTGTCTTGTCCTTGCCGAATGAATCCGCGCTGCTCTAACCACCAAACCCCAGCTTGGAGAGAGGACACATGAGGATGAAGCTCAAGTATCACAAAAGGAAACCCTATTTCTCGACGTTGACGAACCGCTACTACTCCACATATGACGTCGCATTCCGAGAGAGTTTGCGTGCTGGCGGCGGAGCATACACCGACTTCAACCTGTACTTCGTGCATGCCGACTCCAACACAGAAATTGTTTTCTAGCCTCTGCCCTTTCCGGTCTGCTCTCTTCTGGCTCGTCTTCTTTCCCTCTCAAAGCCTTTCGGTCCTACAAACATATGACCACCACCTTCGAACTCTTAGTCCAGACCCTCATCAAGCGATTCAAGGATGCGGGTCTGTTGGTGCCGCAAGAGATGACACAAAAGGCACGTGAGTTATTTGTATTTTATGCACTCGAACGGTGCGCAATCGTGCAATTAGACACGCTCGGCCGACTTCTCAATGCCGCACACCAGATCGTCCACAGGTGGGAACAGATCGATCCCGATGTTGGCATGCGCCGGCTCGCTGTAGCAGCCCAGGAAACCACGCGATGCGTTACAGGCGAACCACACAAGCAGAAGGTTCTCATCATCTGTAAAGGCGGCTCAGTGCAGGAGGTGGTTGGACTGGCCATCGACGCTTATGAAATCTGCGATTGCGACCTGTTTGACGGACAAGATGAACGCGAAGGGGAGGAGTATTTCGATGGCCTAAGCGACATCATGAAGAGTTACCTGAGAACGACCGGCTGGCATAAGGACCTTCCACGCGCGCGACGGGAGCCGTAACGTCCTTTCGGAGACTCCGGCTCATGTTCATCGGCCAGTCACTCATTTACTGCTGGTCCTCGTGATTTACGTGACGTCGGAGGTCACTATGAGCACTCTGATTGCTTCTGGTTCGTCCGGCAAGTTACGACGTGCGTGCAACGCCAAGTGTTACCTCGCGAAAGGACCAGAATGTGACTGTATGTGTGGCGGCGTCAATCACGGAGTAGGCGAGATGCAGGCCCGCCAGAACTGCCGGGCCATGGGCGTCTCATGGATTGCGAGAGCAACACAGCTGCCCCATTTCAGGAAACGGCGAGCTTTTGTTCCGGAGCAAGGCAGCTTATTTGTCGACGCCGATAACCCGGAGATCGCGAGGAGTGGCGGTGAAGAATTTCAGCTCACACAGTCCCGTTAGAAGCTGATTCAATTGATGCTGGACGTGCTCCCGCTGGTTCATTTGCTACTCTAACTCATTCATGGCCTCACTTGTTTACTGGGCGCCCCGAGGCGGACTGCCTCTTGTCGATGACCTTATCGGCGTCGGCCATACAGTTTGGGAGGCTCTTGCCGTCTCTGAGGTCTTGAACCTAATCGAGCACGAGTCTGTAGACGCAGTTATTGTCGCGCCAGAGATCAGTAAGGAGAGAACTGCTGACATCGAGACGCACATAATGACACTCCGGCTCATCGATAAGACCACGACCGCCGACATTATCTGGGAGCTTTCTCTCCTTTTTCCTTCCTCCTCTGCTGTCCAATAACCCTTCGCTGGGCTGGGCTTCCTAAAAGACTTCGCTACGCAAACAGTAGGTGTCCATCCTGCTGCTCTCGATATTGCAATCACTACGGACCGGGCGCCGGTCAAACTTTGTCCGCGATCCCGAAATGGAAAGATTTAGCCACCGCCGCTAAGCAAGCGGAGGCGGGAATGACATGGGCTGCATGTTGAAGGATGGAGTGGCTTCCACCCGCAAAATGTGGATAAGGTAGGCCGCTAAACACAAACCCCACAAGCAGCCCATGTGATTCTCACAGCTCCACGCACACTGCAAGGCCTGCCGTTTACATCAAGCAAGCATTTCATCCCATGACAAGGAATCCATCATGAAAGCATCTTTGGTATCGAACGCATTACGTGTCCTCGTATCCGCACGGCAACCTGTATTCATTTGGGGCGGTCCTGGCATCGGAAAGTCGGATGTAGTACGGCAGGTTGCACAATCGCTGCAAGTCCAGCTCAATGACATCCGCGCCCTGTTGTTAGACCCGGTCGATCTTCGTGGACTGCCATTCTTGGGGGACGATCGGACCTCGAAATGGGCGACTCCTGAATTCCTTCCAAGAGACGGCAAGGGCATCCTTTTCCTGGACGAACTGAATTCCGCCGCCGCAATGGTTCAGGCCAGCTGCTATCAACTCGTGCTGGACAGAAAATTGGGTGATTACACGCTTCCCGAAGGTTGGGCGATCGTCGCTGCCGGAAATCGGGATACAGACCGCGGAGTCACAACTCGCATGCCTACTCCGCTCCGGAACCGTTTTACGCACCTGAATTTCGAAGTCGACGTCCAGGAGTGGTGCGAATGGGCCATTCAGGCTCAGATTCGCCCCGAAATCATTGCCTTTATCCGCTTCAAGCCCGAGCTTCTAAGCGCATTTGACCGCGACGCTAACGCCTTTCCCTCACCACGATCCTGGCAGTTTGTGTCCAAAATCTTAGACTCAGCCCCGGCTCAGGAAATCGAGCACGAGCTCTTCGCCGGAACGATCGGCGACGGCGCGGCCACAGAATTGTCGGGCTTCCTCCAGACTTTCCGCAACCTGCCAAGTATCGATGCGATTCTGCTGAATCCGCAGCAAGCAGACGTTCCTCAGAACGCGGCCGCACAGTACGCAGTTGCTACAGCCCTGGCCCACTACGCGTCTGACACGAATTTTGACCGGATCTGCATCTACCTGGAACGCATGCCCACCGAGTTCAGCGTCCTCAGTGTCCGTGATGCGTCACTGAGACAACCCTCCGTATGCCACACCGCTGGCTACACAAAATGGGCCATCGCAAACCACCACGTCATTTCCTAGATCGAATCGCAATCCAAAATACCACCTTCTCAGGAGCTTCACTCAATGACCACGTTCGCAACTCCTCAAGCCTCACTCTTGCCTTTCGCATTGCCCGTCGCCGATATTCCAGACACATCTTTGGCGACAAAAGCCATGTTGTGCTCAGTCTCCATAAGTGTCTGGCCAGCGCGCAAATATGATCCAGACGTTTCCGACGAGATTGCCGCCAAGCATGGTGCTGAAAGGGATGCCGGCCGCTACAACAAATTGGTCGTTCCCAAAAAGGCCCTGCAGGAAATTAACAAGATTGCAAGCGAAGCCCGGCAAGACCATTACTTCCTGACACTCCCGTGGAGCGACGAAGGATTCCGAGTCCTCCCGGCAGCTGCCTACATGGAGCATGCCGAAAAGATGCGCAGGCACCTGGCTCGATTCGAACCTGCTATTAAGGCCTTCGAAGACGGTTTCGAGGTCCTTGTGGCCGATCAGAGTAAGGAGCACAGCAGACTCGGAACGATGTTCAACATCGCTGACTATCCCGGAATGGTAAAGGATGGTGAGCGGCTGATCTTAGCCAATCCGGCTGAACTGCGAGCCAAGTTTTCGTTTGAGACGACCGTAAACCCACTGCCAGTTGCATCCGACTTTCGGGTGAAATTGGGAGAAGACGACCAGCAGCGCATCAAAAGACAGATCGAAGCATCGCTGAATGCATCTTTGCAGGTTGGTACGCGGGAACTGTGGCAGCGCTTGTACAGAGTTGTGCGCCACATGGCCCAACGCCTGGCCGAATACAACGCGGCCGAGGAAGGCAAAGGGCGCAAACTCTACGACGCCTGGGTCGACAACATCGTCGACATCGTTGACGTGTTGCCAAAGCTCAACATTACAAAAGATATGGAGTTGGACCGCATGGCGGCTGATGTCCGCGCATCCCTCGTCGTAGATCCCGAGGATCTGCGCAAATCCGAATCCGCCCGCACCGACACCGCCAAGGCCGCAGCCGAGATCGCAGCGCGGATGGCAGCTTATATGGGCGTTCCGCAGACCGGTTTCCAAGGAGCGATGACTGCCTAGGGAATGGAGTTCATATGAATTTTGACGATGGGGATCTGTTCGAACAGGCATACGAGACGCTGACGCCCCACTTGCTGCACAAACTTACCATCACGGCGTATGGCGGGGATGCGGCTCCGGACAATTTAGCCGTCGAATGCGAGGAGTGCAATCAAACGCTAATAGACTTTTCACCGGAACCTTCTGCAGAAGTGCCACCTTCGCCAGAGCTATCAGGGCCTTTCATTCTCTATCCCGAACACTTGTTCACAGAATTACGTCTTTACTTGGTGCTCATGCGCTTCGCGGTAATGGATGGGGATAGCAACGAAGACCCAGTCCCTCGGGGCCGGTTGCGTGGGGATGGGCACTTGATGCCTCGTGACATGAGCGACATTATGAGCCAGATGTTGGCCCTTGATGCGCAGCTCATCGAAGCGCAGAAGCAGCGCGGGTACTCTGACACGGAGACTCTGGCCGCGATCCGAGAGAGAGTGGTCCGAAAGACGAAGGACCGAAACAACGGAGAGTAGACGGCTTCCTTCCTTCCTTCCTTCGCTGGTCCTCCTGAAAGTAGGAACCTTCTTCATGAATCCACAAAATGCCGTAGAGCGGAAGCTCACGAAGGCTCGCACACAACTGTTACTGAATCAGCCATTCTTCGGGGCCCTAGCTCTTCGCTTGAAACTCATACCGGCTGCAGTTGCTACTTTGGCCACGAACGGCAAGGTGATTCTCTACAACCCTGCCTTTGTCGACGCATTAACACCGGCAGAACTTCAAGGCGCACTTGCGCATGAGGTGCTGCACTGTGCGCTTGGGCACCACTGTCGGAGAGGAACGCGCGATCGGGGAGTGTGGAACCAAGCCGCAGACTATGCGATCAATCCCATCATCATCAAGAACGGGCTTGCGCTGCCGGACGGCGTGCTCAATGACCCTCGGTACACCGACTTGTCGGCTGAGGAGATTTATTCTCGGTTGCTTAACAACGGCGGCGGTGGCGGTTCATCGGCGCAGTCCCCTCAGCCCAATCCCAGCGGATCAAGCCAACAGCAATCGGCTTCTCAACCCGCTACTGGTCCAGGCGGCAGCAGCAATGGAGCACCGCAGCCATCGCCCTCGACTGGAAATTCCCAGAGTCACGGAGTCGACAAAGGGACCGGAGGCGGCGATAACAACCCTACCCCCGATCCCTGGTCTATTGGCGAAGTTCTAGATGCAACCGACGATTCGGGCAACCCGGCTTCCGAGGCAGAAACGGCACGCCAGAAGCACGAATGGAATATTGCCGCCGAGCAGGCCGTCAGATCCTCCAACATGTGCGGCCATCAACCGGCAGATGTGGACCGGCGTCTCAGGGAGAGCCGTGAATCCAAGCAGGACTGGCGTGCAATCCTGCGCGACTTTGTGGCCGCGACCACACCTTCCGATTACAGGTGGTCTCCACCAAACCGCCGCTTCGTTGCATCCGGCCTGTACCTGCCCTCAGTACATCGCGAAGGCGTTGGACAGATCGTGATCGCCGTTGATACCTCTGGATCCATAGGGGATGAAGAACTCAAGCAGTTTGCTGGCGAGATTACCGCAATTTCTGATCAGGCAAAACCGGAAGCCATCCACGTTGTGTACTGTGACGCTGCGGTGAATGGGACTCAGGAATTTGGCCCATCAGAACCCGTTGTGCTTGAAGCAAAAGGAGGCGGCGGAACCGACTTCCGTCCGGTCTTCCAGTGGGTCGAAGCCAACGGCATTTCGCCTGTATGTCTCATTTACTTAACCGACCTGTGTTGCTACGACTACCCAAGTCCTCCTCCCTCGTATCCGGTTCTCTGGGTCACGGATTCAAGGAGAATCGCTCCCTTTGGCGAAACGGTAAAAATCACCGTGGACTAAATTACCCCTGAGAAAGACATGGCGACTGGAACACTCGCTGACGGTACGAGTTTCAGAGTGCCGCGATGGGCATGGCTTGAGTTGCTGCGCTATTCAGCCCCTAGTGGAACCACAGCGCGGCCTCCGCAAGAGGTAGAGCCGGACTGCGAACGTGTTTTCTGAACTCCTGTTACGTCGAATACGGCTCACTCTTTTTGGATTGGTGAGTACCGTTAGCGACAGCCTTTTTCTTTTTCGTTTCTGGCTTCTTTGTGCCAAGGGCGAGATCGGCTAATTCCAGGAATCGGGAGCTGTTGGGAATGCCTCCAGAGCGGTAACCCCAGGCTCTTTCACCTCTTTCCACTTTCAGGCTCAGATTGGGTCTAATCCACAGCTCGGGTTCAGTGGCGGTTTTCGTCTTGAGTTTGGCTTTCTTAGGCATCTCCGGCTGCCCTAAGACTTAGATGTGAATTTGGAATTCTGTTCGGCGAAGTCAGCAAGACGCAAGTATCGCTCCGCGCGGGCAATCGCCTCGTTAGCAAGCTGTTGGTATTCAGCAGCGATCTCAGCCTCGCCTTGTGACGCATATTGTTCGGCCTTAGTCCTATAGGCCGTAACACTGTTAATGGCCTGCATCGCCAGTTCACGATAACCTTCGGCGCGGGCGAGTGACTGCGGTATGGGTTGTGCGGACATTTGTAGCAGGAGCTTAGATTACGAAACCGGAGTAGATGGTTGCTTCACGAAGTCCACCTGTGTCTGGCTACTTTTGATGCGACTGTCAACTAGAGCACTTACTAACTCTCACCAATCACACTAACAAGCAGCCGGAGATCATTGGATGCCCACTTCGGAATTTGCCCTTCATATTCTGAAATCGTCAGGTTCGGGCGCAGAGCCTGTTTACACCATTGGAGTCTGGCAGAGCACAGCTACAGGGTCGGAGCTAAGGGCAATCTGCCATGTCGAACCGATCGAACGGGCGCTTGCAGCCATCGGTCGCGAATTCAAGAATGCCGGCCACACTCCCTCAATGCGTCGAGTTCAAGCGGACAGAGCACCGGCGCTGGTTTCGAAGAGTTCAGTTCTCAACGTTTCCGCAATTGTCGGAGGAATCCTAAATGCCATCACCCGCTTCAGAACGAAACTCGGTGCTGGGTGGCGTAAGCCAAATGAACGCCCAGTCTCCCCCACCAGCAGTGCGTCACCACCTGCCCGATGAGCGCCCGTCCATCACTCACACCTTCACAATCGCCGGTCACCAAGGCTACATCACGGTTGGGCTTTATCCCGACCACCAACCAGGGGAAATCTTCGTCATCATGGCAAAGGAAGGCTCGACGCTGGCGGGAATGATGGACTGCTTTGCCATCAGCATTTCGCTGGCGCTACAACACGGAGTTCCCCTCAAGCTGCTCTGCGACAAGTTCTCGCATACCCGCTTCGAGCCGAGCGGTTGGACACAACAACCGGATCTTGGTTATGCCAAGTCGATCATGGATTACATCTTTCGCTGGCTCAAGCTTCGTTTTATCGACGGCAGGCAATCCATCGTGTTCAATGCCGGCGAGCAAGAAGTTTCGACGTTGGGGGAGGAGCATAGCTGCTCTCGCGGTGCTCAGAGGTGTCGGCGTTTCCAATCGGGAGCCGACCGTCGCAAGGAACCGATTTGATGAGGCGCTCCCAATTCATCTGGAATGTACTTCTCGACGGTAAGCGCGTGGAATCTGGCTCACGTCTCAGCAATTACCGTGGCGATTGGACGCAGAACGCGCGACGCGCCACAGACATGCTGAGAGAGGCGCGGGAATACTGGGAACAACATGGAACCGTCACCGTCGTTACCTGGCGATTCACGGTACAGGAGCG